>Ga0247736_10000006_pt1 | contig 349237 bp, 313 predicted proteins | sample UWRJL193509B2_FD_180935 | JGI IMG/M metagenome (GOLD analysis project Ga0247736, IMG submission 180935) | Plant litter microbial communities from Arlington Agricultural Research Station in Wisconsin, United States - UWRJ-L193-509B-2 | ecosystem: Environmental > Terrestrial > Plant litter >...
CGGAAACGTCCGGCGTACCGCTGATCGTAAATATTCCTGTGGCTGGTGCATAAGAACCAGTGACACCTGTAGGCAGACCACTTACTGTTGCTCCAGTGCCGTTGGTTACTTTGTAGGTAATACTGCTGATCGGAGTATTGATACAAACCGACTGGCTTGTAGTGGCAATAACTGAAGTTAAAGCCAGCGTGACATTCGGGTTCACCTGTAATGTACCGCTCAAGCTCGCTGATGAACAGCCACCCGTTGTAGTTACCGTGTAACTGAACGGACCGGAAACCGTCGGTGTGCCGCTGATCGTAAATATCCCTGTGGCTGGTGCATAAGAACCAGTGACACCTGTAGGCAGACCGCTAACTGTTGCGCCAGTGCCGTTGGTTACTTTGTAGGTAATACTGCTGATCGGAGTATTGATACAAACCGACTGGCTCGTAGTTGCTGGATCAGATGTTAGTGCTAAAGTTACGTTTGGGTTCACCTGTAAAGTACCGCTCAAGTTCGCCGAGGAACAGCCACCCGTTGTAGTTACCGTGTAACTAAACGGACCGGAAACGGCCGGTGTGCCGCTGATCGTAAATATCCCTGTGGTAGGTGCATAAGAAGCAGTGACACCTGTAGGCAGACCGCTAACTGTTGCGCCAGTGCCATTGGTTACTTTGTAGGTAATACTGCTGATCGGAGTATTGATACAAACCGACTGGCTTGTAGTGGCAATAACTGAAGTTAAAGCCAGAGTGACATTCGGGTTCACCTGTAAAGTACCGCTCAAGTTCGCTGAGGAACAGCCACCCGTTGTAGTCACGATATAACTGAACGGACCGGAAACGTCCGGCGTACCGCTGATCGTAAATATTCCTGTGGCTGGTGCATAAGAACCAGTGACACCTGTAGGCAGACCACTTACTGTTGCTCCAGTGCCGTTGGTCACTTTGTAAGTAATACTGCTGATCGGAGTATTTATACAAACCGACTGGCTTGTAGTGGCAATAACTGAAGTTAAAGCCAGAGTGACATTCGGGTTCACCTGTAGTGTACCGCTCAGGTTCGCTGAGGAACAGCCGCCAACTGTGCTTACCGTAAAAGCCACTGTTCCGGATACCGTGGGCGTACCGCTGATCGTAAAAATGCCTGTTGTAGAATTGTACACCCCCTCAACCCCGGTAGGCAGAGCCGTTACGCTGACGTTTGTACCGTTAGTCAGCCTATAAGTGATCGGATCAATCGCAGTACCGATACACACCGTTTGGGCTATCGTGCCTGGTGCAGAAGTCAGCTCCAAAGTTACATTCCGGTCAACCTTAATACTCCCTTTTGCAATCGCCGCAGCACAAGGCCCCACCCCTGTTATTTCATAGTTGAAAACCCCATCTACTGTAGGTGTGCCACTGATTGTAAAAATTCCTTCTTTATATTCGCCAATAACCCCTGTTGGTAATCCGCTTGCATTAGCATCAGTACCATTAGTAAGCTCGTAAGTAATATTTTCTATTGCGGTTCCGATGCACACTTCCCTGTTCGCCGATGTAGAAGTCAAAGTTAATCTCGCATCCGGATTAACAGTAATCGTAAAACTAACCGGATCACCGGCACATCCAAAACTGGAAATTGGCACAACAGTGATAGTTGCAATTATCGGTACATCAGTAGTATTTTTCGAAGTAAAAGATCCGATATTTCCTGTGCCCGCCGCCGCAGGCATTCCTATTGCCTGAGCATTGTTACTTGTCCAGTTATAAACTGTTCCAGCAGTTCCGCCACCAAAAACAATATCCGGAATAACCACATTATTACAAAAACTCTTATCTGAAACCGCTACTGTAGCTTTAGGATTAACAGTAAAAGTATTTGTAATGGAATAAACAACACATCCGCCAACAGAAGATTTAACCTCTACTCTGAATAACCTTCCATTATATACCATTGGCGCATTCTTGACTTGCAGTGTTGATGTTGTGGTTCCACTAATCCCGTATTCCTCTGCTATTTTTTCCCACTTACCAGTCGTAGTATCAAAAAACTGCCATTGATACCCGAGATCAGTACCCTCAACTACCACTGTTGAAGTAAAATCTTTACCCTCACATACAGGTTCTGCGTTGGGCTGCTTGGTGATTTTAGGAAGGATTACATTAACCGTGATAGTTGCAAAGTCTGAAATTTTGCCATAGTAATCTTTAAATCTGTAAGATATCACTGCCGGATTAACCTGCCCGGTAGCTGAAGTAAACGAAACCGTTTTAGTCACTGGTTCGTATCTAAACGTTCCTTCGTTAGTAATCTTTGTATCTTGAAAACCATCGAGATCCTTATCTAAGTCAACCACCATATCTCTCCTGCTCGGATCATTTGGCGTGTCATCGTTATTAAATATGGGTATACTGGCACTTCCTCCCTGACACACATTCTCCGCATCATTAACCGCCTTTACAGGCGCAAGATTATTAGGATCTACTGAAATCTTTAAACCTCTGATCTCGTGATAATTCGTATTGTCTCCGGTGGAAGAAGAGATTCCATATTTCAATCCTTGTGCAGGAACCGCAACAGGATAGACCAAATCCTTGATTACTCTTGTTGTGACCCCATTATGTATAACTGTAACATTAACCTTAAAGCCAGGAAGATTAGCACCTCGGGGTGTCAGGCTTATGATTGCTTTTCTATAACCAGAATTACCAAGTGTAGCACCTCGTACTTTTCCAGCAATATCAAAATTATTATTAGGCAATGTCGAAGTTTGTACAGCAATAAGATGATTATAACCTGGAGTAGCACCCCTTAAACTTACATTATTCGGCAGCTGACCACCACCATCAGTTTTATCCTGACTATTAGGGAAATTACCAAACTCATCAAAGCCGATACCTAGATATCCCCCGGAGACACCTTCAGATTGATTTTTATATTGCGCATACCCGAGTGACCCTCCAAATCCACCAATGCTGAAGGTTGGAACACTTGCATCGAACAGGAAAAAACAAAGCCCGTCGGCACCATTCCCGCCATGAGTGAAATATTCAAACTCAATGTCCAGACCATAAGTGCCTAAAAAGACATCATTCGTATAAATATACCCAGTCTGTCGGGTCAAATTGCTGGTCAGCCTCAGGTACCCGTCAGTCGCACCGTCTATTGACCCGCCTATCCCAGCAACGCCGGCTGTCAAAAATGCCTTATTTGGGTTTCCGCCGAAAATAACGCCCGGCGCATCCTTTGTCTGGAATGTCTCGCTGTATGGAAACTGGGCAACAGCCAACAATGGAAAAAGAAAACTAAAAAGGAACAATAACGTTCTCAAATTTTCCCGTAAAAAGTTGACGCGACCAATCAGCACTTTAAACAGCACTACTGCCAGCGAAAAAAGGTATGAAAAAAATTGAAAAAGGAGCGGTTTCTTCATCGGAGAACGTAAACGTCGATTATCAAAGTATTTATGCAAATAAAAGGGTTTAGCCTCCGCTTGTAACTCAAAATATAATTTACCCAGAAAAGCGAAACTCCCCTAGTATGCAATCTTTATAAATATCTTAATAGTTAACAACATCATTTACAGCCACAAAATACCAAGAATAACGTGATTTCACAAATTTTAAGAGTACAATTTTAAAAAACACAATAAATCCCATGCCAAAAAAAAACATAATGAAACAAATTTAATCAAATCAAAATCATACAACTCATCCTTGATTAAATAAACTGAGCCAAAAACTGACTACAAACCATTAAAAAGGAATATATCAAAACAAATCTATCAATATGAATAATTTAAAAACTACACAAATTAAAACGTAAACAAAATCAGAGTAGAATATTATATGAAGAACATTTACACACAATAAGCACTTATTTCCCCATAAAATCAGTTTGAAAAACCTAAAAGGCAAACTTATAAATGACCTTATTTTTATGACGGAATGAGTATTAAACAGCACATTATTAAATTACAAAAGCTAAATAACACGCTATAATATGATATTATTTTTAACATTAAATTAATGATATCATAAAATAACAAAGATAGTTTTCTTTAAAACTCCTGCGCTAAACCAAACAGATTTTACATCAAATACAACCATAAGCCATAATTACTTCATGCTATTCTGAGTAATTCACCCCCCATCATTCCATAAATAAATATTTTTTTGTATATTTGCATAGAACGGAGTATAAACACACTATTCTCTTAATACTTACTTGCTAATCATACGTTGATTAGATTCAATTTCTCCTGGCTCCCCTACCGTTGTTGCCCGGGAATTTAAGTTATATTCAGGCTACCCCGATCCATTGATCATCAAATGGAACGCCTTAACAAGTAATAGCAGAGAAGAGTTATTTTTGAACTAAATAAGGAAATTTATGGCTAAGTCTCAGGCGACCTTCATGAAGAAGCAACTGGAAAAAAACAGGCAGAAGAAAAAAGAAGATAAAGAGCAACGTAAACAAGAACGCGCGCAAAACTCAACCGGTGGTGATTTAGAAAGTATGATGGCATACGTAAACGAATTCGGTGAAATTGTATCTACCCCACCAGAAAAGAAATAAAACTAAAAAAGCCTGATTCAAATGAATCAGGCTTTTTTAGTTTTATGATATGCTGTGTTCAGCAATATGTTTTTAAGTTCTTATTGAGCTCTTCCGGATTTTTTATCCTGGCCACGGCCAATCAGATAACCAGCACCTGCTCCGGCAACTCCGCCGATGATAGCACCTCTGCCTTTTTTCTTATCAATCAATGCACCACCTAAACCACCGGCTCCAGCTCCGATAACTGTTCCAAGTGCTGCACTGCTCCATCCTTTTTTCTTAGTAGTCGTTGTAGTGGTAGTTGATGAGGATGCAGTAGATCTTGGTGAAGCCATAGTTGCTGCAGGTGCATTTTCAGCAGCACGTGCTTCAGACAACATCAGAATTCTTTTTTCTTCCGCTATTTTAGCTTTTTCTTCCTGCTGTGCTACTTCAACCCTTCTGAAACTATCTAATCTCATACTATCTTTCGTAGCCTTAATGGCTGCTTGTTTAATAGCCTCTTCTTTTTTTGCATTAGTACATGCCGTCATTGCTAGGGCGATTGCGAATATTGCGAATATCTTTTTCATCGTGTGTTTATTTTAGTTAGAGAATTAAATTATACTAACCCATTTACTAAAATTATGCCAAGATTGTTTTTAAGATTAAAAGAAACAATTTAGCGATGAGATTACTTATTATATATATAAACACTACACATTATGGAAAACGGAAACGATTTACAAAAGCCAGAAACAAATACACCAGCACCTCATACAGATCCCGGAGCAGATATCGAAACAGTAACTCCAAGTACTGAAGAACTCATTCCGGAGACACCTGAGGTCGAAAAAGAGAAGAAAGATGATCCAAAAGAGGATAAAGAAGATGCGAAACAATCTTCAGAACCCGAACAAGAAGGTTCCGAAGATAAAGGTGATGATGCGGACATAAATAATATAGAGACTGTAGCACCTTAATTATTTGTCCATTAACGGAGAATAACCTGCACCTTCAGTTGTATCATGCTCATCATCTTCTCCGTCAGGATTATGGGAAACCCGATCATTATCATTGTTGTAATTTTTTCTGCCGTCTGTATTGTCAGACGACTGATCGGCGTCTAAACCAAGATTATCATTTTCGGAACTATATTTAACATTTACTTTTCTGGAATGATCATCGACTACTTTTTGCTCCATATTTGCCATAAAATTTTCATTTGAATTATAGTAACAACAAAAAAAAGTCACGCTGGTTTCAATAACATTCAATGTAATTGGAAGAATAAGCAATTAAGATTTTGGATATTAGTATTCAATTGATTATTTTCACAGCGAAATTTATAATAATAATATGCGTACAACAGGAAAAGTTAAATGGTTTAATTCTGCAAAAGGGTTTGGTTTTATAACTCCAGAAGATGGAGGAAAAGATATTTTCGTACATTTTTCTGCAATTGCAGGTGATTCATTCAGAGAATTGAATGAAGGTGACAATGTAGAATTCGAATTGAATGACGGTAAAAAAGGCCCTGAGGCTTCTAATGTAACTGTTCTTTAAGAAAACTTCGTTAAAGATCTAAAAGGGGTGTGCAGATTGCATCACCCCTTTTTTTATTAAACAAATATCTACCGCAAGTGCATAATCCTGAATATATATAATGACTGCATCAGAAAATAATATAAGCATTCTTGGCTGCGGATGGTACGGCCTGGAACTCGCAAAAGAATTAGTGACTAAAGGATATACCGTTAAAGGATCTACTACAACGGCGTCAAAAATCGATTCTTTTAAGCAGTTGGGTATATTGCCATACCTTGTGGATTTCGAAGAGGACCGGGAAAGTTTCAGTCCTGATTTTTTTAACTGTGATCTGCTGATCATCAGCATTCCGCCTAAAAGAAGTACCGCCGAACAACATACTTTCCTGGCTAAAATAAAAAGAATTGCAAAGACAGCTACTATATATAAAGTACCTCAGGTTATTTTTATCAGTTCCACATCTGTGTATGGTGATAAAAATGGAGAGGTAACAGAAAGCACCCCTCCCGCTCCCGATACAGACTCCGGGAAAGCGATCTGGTCAGCAGAAAAATTGTTACTAGAATCACCAGGCTTTACACCAACTATCCTGCGCTTTGGAGGATTGATCGGACCAGCAAGAGATCCGGGAAGGTTTTTTGCCGGAAAAAGCAATATTGCAAATGGCAATGCGCCGGTAAATCTCATTCACCTATCAGATTGTATCGGGATTACGCTCAATATCATTGAACGCCGGGCTTACGGTCATATTTATAATGCCTGCTCCAATGAACACCCTTCCCGCTCCGATTTCTATACCAAAGCAGCTGTAGCTTCAGGATTAGAAAAACCGGAGTTTATTGATGAATTGAAAGACTGGAAATTGGTATCCAGTATTAACATCCCTGCAGAGCTCAAGTATGTTTTCAGGTTTTCAATTAATAGGCTTGTTTTACAATAAAATAGCCCGTTTGTGTAAATCAATTTCTTGAAGTTATCCAGCCTTAGCTTTAAAAATGATATATTGCTCCTCTTTTAAATGCTTTATATTATAACTTATTTACTTTTTAGTTGTTATTAAGGAGATCCGGCTTCATCATCATACTGCAAGTCAAAAGCTTATGCAGTTTCAGTTGATCGAACACCATTAATTAAAGAGTTGCAGGAAAATTAGACACAGATAGATGAAATTAACGATTTGGGGAGCAGCGAAACAGGTTACTGGCAGCATGCACTTGCTGCAGTCAGAAAAATATAACATTCTGATTGATTGCGGTCTCGATTATGAGAAAGATACTTACCAGGAAGAAAACCAATATTTCCCTTTCGATCCTGCTTCAATAGATGTCGTAATTCTGACCCACGCACATATAGACCACTCAGGAAATTTACCTACGCTGGTTAGAATGGGCTTTAACGGACAAATCCTATGCACACCGCCAACAGCAGATCTTACAGAGTTGCTGCTAATGGACTCGGTAAATATTTTTTTAAGCAAACAAAATAAACGTGGCAGGGGTAAACGCGCTGGCTCCGGCCCAAAACCGCTTTATCTCCACAAACATGTCATGGATACGGCAGATCGTTTTGTTACCCTTGCATTTGATAAGGACTTTAAAATCAACGAGCGTATTTCACTCCGATTTATCCCGGTAGGTCACTTGCTTGGTGCGGCAGCTGTAGTGCTCACTCTCCAGGATGAGGGGAAGGAAAAGAAAATCGCTTTTACTGGCGATATTGGCAGAAAAAATTACCCTGTATTAGTAGACCCGCAACCAATTCCTGCGGTAGATTACCTGGTTTCAGAGTCTACATATGGAGGCAGACTGCATAGTACAGGCACTACAATAGAAGAAAAGCTAGTAGAAACTATCAATGAGACCTGTATAAAATTTCCAGGAAGACTGATCATTCCGGCTTTCAGTATCGGAAGAACTCAAGCCCTGGTCTACTCACTCAATAAAATCTTCAGCGAAGGCCTGCTTCCCCCTGTCAAAATATTTGTTGATAGTCCCCTCGCAAGCTTTGCTACGGATGTTTACCGTAAACATCACCATCTGCTAAATGAAGAATCACAGGCTTTTTATAAACGCAAGGGCGACGAGTTTGAGTTTGATGAATTGTCTTATGTACAGGACAAAAGAGAAAGTATCTCCATTTCCAATTATCATGAGCCCTGTATCATCATATCTTCAGCAGGTATGCTGGAAGGCGGTCGGATCCAGGACCATTTATATTATAATATACAAAACTACTATTGTACAATATTATTTATAGGTTACTGCGCAAAAGGAACTTTAGGCAACAGGCTGCTGAGAGGCGACCCTATCGTGCGTTTACGCCATCGCGATCTGATGGTTTTTGCTACGATTAAACAAACAGATTTACTAAGCGGGCATGGCGACCATGACGATCTGCTGAATACGGTAAAACAGCAAAATCCCGAAAGTTTAAAGAGAGTATTCCTCGTTCATGGAGAAGATAACAGCCTCCAAGCTCTGTCAGCCGCTATCAATGAAGCTGGCTACAAAGCTACAATCCCTGAAAAGGGAGAGGTCTATGAGCTCTGATGAATGTTCTGTCTTTAAATTTTAGTTTATACTTCTGTTCTGATGGAACCAGAAATCGTACAGTGACTGCACACAGGTGATTAAGTTATGATAACCATTTGGTTTAGTTAAAAATGCATTTGCGCCAATCTCTAAAGAAGATTTCACATCATTCAAATCATCCGAGGTAGAAAAAAGGATAACAGGAACGTATTTAAAAAAGGGTATTTCTTTAATTCGTTTTAGTACATCCAAACCTGATAAGCCAGGTAAGTTAAGGTCTAATAATATTAATTTAGGCCGTTGCTTTTCATCCGCAAAACGAAGTAATTGTGCAATTGCAGAGTTTCCGTCTTCAACTATTCCAACAGTAAGTCCCTCATTAACTTCTTTAACCGCATATTGCATGATGAATGCAAAGTCCTTATCATCTTCTACGTAAAATATATCGGGAGACATTACCATAATTATTTTTTAAATGCTATATAAAAAACTGTGCCAACTTTCAGTTCGCTTTCAAACCAGATCCTGGCGTTGTGTTTTTCAATAATACGTTTTACAATAGCAAGTCCCACTCCCGTACCTTCTATATCTTTAACATTGTCCATTCTCTTAAAAAGTTCATAAACTTTATCATGGTGATCTACGCGGATGCCGATACCATTGTCTTTGATCTGGTAAATCACCTCATCTTCCTCCAGCCATCCTTCAATGGTCACTCGTGGATTCTCAGAACCGGCACTGTATTTTACTGCGTTGCTGATCAAATTGGTAAACACTTGTGTGATTAATGCAAATGAGCCTGGTATCGAGGGGGAATCCCCTAATACCACTTCTACATTTGCTGCACCTAACGAAGAAATAACTTCCGCAGCGGTATCCTTGATCAGGGAAGACATTTCCAATTGCTCAAATTCCAGTTCGGCACGGCCAACCCGCGCAAGTTTTAAGATTTCATTAATCAGAAAACCCATTTTATCTGCACCAGCCACTACTCTTCCCAATAACATCCTTCCTCTTTCATCAATAGATTTATTGGACGCAATAACCAGTTCAGTATAGCTTTTAATAGAGGTTAATGGTGTCCGCAGATCATGTGAAATCGTGTAGCTGAAGGTATCCAATTCTTCGTAAGCGCGTTTAAGGCGCTCGTTCAACAACCTGATCTCCCCTGCTTTTTTACTAATGGCATTGATCACTTTTTCCCTGATCTTGATTACATTGGCAATTTCTGCTTTTGTCCATTTCACAGCAGTGTTCTCTACAAGCTGAGAAAAGGTTTCAAATGAATTCCTGGGTGAAAGGTTGAGCAGCCCGTCGACCGACTGTACTACGGGTTTTTCCGGGTTACCAGCCCATTCAATGGAAGTAATTTGCTCTGGTTTAAACCAGACGATCAGCTCGTCAAGATCTTTTGAGATCATACAGGCTATAATCCCGCTACCTACATCTTTAAATTCTTTAGCTGGATGATATACCTCTGGTAAACGATGTGTATAATAAACCCGGTCATCCATGGTAACTTTCAGCCAATCAAACAGTGCCCTTAGCTGAACGTGATCCGGCGTGTCGCCAACGGCTACGGTCTCCTTATCAAATATCATCGCCACACCAGATGCACCAGTAATATCTTTCACGGTAGCATCATAACGGGTTAAGGAAGAGATTAAACTTTCATCCTTTGTTAATTGTGTGCTCAAAAAGTTTAATGCTTCCAGGTAACTGTTATTTTGCTCTGACTCTTCTTCGTCCTCTTTATATTCCAGGGCCGAAGAAACAATCTGTCCGATCAATTTTGATGCTTCCCTGGCTTTATAGTCAATAAATTTAGGGCTATAATTATGGCAGGCGATCAATCCCCACAGTTCTCCATGTGATAGTAAGGAGATACTAAAACTAGAGGCAACATCCATATTTTTCAGATACTGTATATGTATAGGCGAAACAGCACGCAGTACCGAGTGCGTCAAATCCAGAGCAATATTTTCCTGATGTGTAAAAATGGGAGCGCTCGTCGTATTTACATCAGCTATAATACGCGTATAGTTAAGTTTATACAATTCACGCGCCTGCTTTGGAATATCCGATGCCGGATAATGCAAGCCATAAAACGGTTCAAGATCTTCGTTTTTATCTTCAGCAACCACTTCTCCGTGCCCGTCTTCCAAAAACTTATAGATCATTATACGATCGTAATGAATGATTTTCTTTACTTCTTTTGCTGTATTCTCTAATAGTGATTTTAGGTTTCTGCCCTTCAATATTTCTGATACAGACCTGCCAATTTGATTTTGAATATCGTACTGCAAAGTACAAGGTTCAAATTCCAGCAGGTAATGATCACCAGAAGTTGATATGATCAAATAAAAGTCGGCTCCATTTATTTTTAATGGGAAAGGATTTATACTTTCAAAATTATTTTGTGCTTCTCCCAATTTAATGAGTTGTACTAATTGTCCTTCTGCCGCCCCGAATCCTGCTTGCAGTTCCAGCTGATGTAAAGACAAGCCTAAAGATACCTTAGCTGCTACAGGTATAAAATCACTTATATTTTCACTTATAAAAGTCAGTATAAAGGAGTGCTTCTCTACTGCCAAGAGAAAACCGTGAGACTGGATCTTTCCGGGAATGTGAATAGGTTCTTTATCGCAATTGGTCAGATCAACGTTATTTGTATTCATACGTATATTAATAAAGCAAAGGCATTTGCTTGCAAAACTATCAGATTTTTCTATAAAAGGATTGTTCTTTTTAAAAATCATGCAAATAGCCCATGTATCATAGTAATAATAGTTGATATTTTGATGATCCCAGTGTAACCAAATCGTTATACAATTGTACAAAATAAAGCGATTTGTAGTAAATACTATACAGCTTACTGAACTTTGCGGGCTAAAAGTCAACCTTCCTTTCCCAGGCAATACCAAACATAAAGTATTCATTATGAATGTATTTTGTTTTTTAATGCGTTAAAAGGCGATTTGGCAGGATTATTACATACTGCATAACAATTCAGTACAAACTGAATGTTATTTAATATCTAATTATAGAAAAGATGAATTCAAGAATTACAAAATCGGCTCTGATATTATCCTTAGTAGGATTATCAACCTCCCTATTCGCGCAGGACATGACTTCTGACACGACAAAACGTTTTGATAAAAAAGACTTCCGTACCTGGTCTATCGGACTAAACGGTGGTATGTTAACACACTATACTCCATTTAACTCAAGAACAAATGGTGATTTCGCAACTCCACAAGAGAGCTGGGGTTACGGTGGTTATATCAAGAAACAAATTCTTCCGGGATTTGGTATCCAGGCAGATTTCCTTGCTGGTAAAGTAAAAGGTTTCAGATCTAATGCATTACCTGCAGGTACAGCTCAAGATAACAGCAGCTTCGAAACACGTATCGACTGGTCGGCAGCATTAAGTGCTAACTTCACTATTGCCAACTTATCTTTAAATCAAAAACGTAATTTCCTTTCACCATACGTTACTGCTGGTGCAGGTTACATGTCATCTAGTGCAAATGTACAAAACACTCCAAATGGAGCTAGTGCAGGTTATGATGAAAACTGGTTTATTCCAGTTGGAGCAGGTTTGAAATTAGGTGTATCTAAAGGTGTTAACATCGATTTAGGTTACACAGTTAACTTCATGAAAACTGACAGGTTTGATGGTACTTCAATTGGTACAAATGCAGCAAATGATAAATTCTCATACGCTCATGCTGGTGTAGAGATCGCTTTAGGTAAAAGAGGAACTTCTCAATTACAAAACTACAGTGCAATCGCAGCGATCCGTGAAGAAAGTGCAGCAGAAAGCGCTGAATTAAGAAGAGCATTATCTACTGCTGAGCAAAACAGAATGAGAGATCAGGAACAATATGCTAAAGACATGGCTGATGATGACATGGACGGTGTAGCTAACAAATTTGATAAATGCCCAGGAACTCCTGCTAACACAGTAGTTGACGGTGCAGGTTGCCCATTAAAAGCAGTAAGACCAGTGATCAGAGAAAAAGTAATTATTACTGAAGCAGATCGTAAAGTTGTTGGTGAAGCAATCTCTAACTTAGAGTTTGACTTGGGTAAAGCTACAATCAAAGCTAAATCTTACTCTACATTAAACCGTGTTGCTGCGCTATTAGTAGAGAAAAACTTCAGCCTGAAATTAGCAGGTCACACAGATAACACTGGTTCAATGGCTTTAAACTTAGCTTTATCTAAAGACAGAGCAGAAGCTGTTAAAGCTTACTTAGTATCTCAAGGTGCTAACCCATCTACGATTGAAGCAACAGGTTACGGTCCAAACCAACCAATTGCTACTAACAAAACTGCTGCTGGTCGTCAGCAAAACAGAAGAGTTGAATTCTCATTATTTTAATCAGAACAACTTAATAAATAACAAAAGACCTGCTTTAGAGCGGGTCTTTTTTTTGTCTGTAATTTTTATCAGATTAATAATTTGTACTGTACATACTCAGGCAGTGAAAAACCATATAAACAGAAATCATTTTCTGCATAACATCAGTGCTAATCTAATGATGGCCAATATTCTCCGGTCAGCTTAAATAAGCCTTCATCCACATCAATTTCAACGGTTACTGGCATTTCTTCCTTGTCCTCGAAATCAATTGCACTACAGGCACTAAACTCCTCCAGAACATAACTGACCTTTAGATTAACAGCGCCGGGTATTGTCAAAACGATACTATCTGGTACCACCGCCACCTTACTTGCCTTTTGCTGGGCATGATATGCTTGCAACATGTAGCCAATCTGATCAGAATTAAGATGGACAACTTCTGTCAGGATGATCCTGATATTTCCGGGATCATTTTTTAATAATTCTTGTTGGTCGGCTGATAATTTTAATTGAATAGAGTGCTGCATTATTACAGAGTTATATCGTAAAGATATCTTTTATTAGGTAATACCCGATCACTTAAATAAAATGTAGGCAACAGCAAAAGCCGCTTTATCAATTTCCAACGCCACAATAAGCCAGAACACTTATAGGATTGCAAATTAATAAAACGGCTTGTACTTAGTTATATTTAAAGTTCAGCCTATACGAGCACAGCAAGTGCATCTTTTGTGAATCCTTTTAATTGATCCGTACGGCCATCACGTACTTTAGCTACCCATTCCGGGTCCGATAATAAGGCGCGACCTACACCAACAAGGTCAAAATCACCCCTGTCTAATCTTCTTAACAACTCATCCAATGATGTTGCCTCCGAACTTTCTCCCTGGAAAGCAGCCATAAAATCGCCGGATAAACCAACTGATCCAACAGTAATCGTAGCGGCACCGGTAATTTTCTTCGCCCAGCCTGCAAAGTTCAGGTCAGAACCTTCAAATTCAGGTTCCCAGAAACGACGTTGTGAACAATGTAAAATATCTACACCTGCATCAACCAGCGGGTTTAACCATGCGTCCATCTCCATAGGGTTGCTGGCTAATTTAGCATCGTAAGCTTGTGGTTTAAACTGCGATAATCTCAAGATTACTGCAAAATCATCTCCTACCTGCCTGCGCACTTCTTTAACTACCTCTATACCAAAACGACTTCTTTCAGCAAGTGTTTCACCTCCATAATGATCTGTACGATGATTTAATTTATCCCAGAAAAACTGATCAATCAGGTAGCCATGAGCACCATGTATCTCTACTGTTTCAAACCCTAATCTTTTAGCATCTGCTGCTGCACGACCATAAGCCGAAATCGCGTCAGCAATATCATTTTCTGTCATCGCCTGTCCTTTAGCTTCTCCAGGATTAACAAATCCGGACGGACCTTCAAATGGTACTGGTGGTACCCAACCAGACTGATGATCTGCCATGATGCCCATATGCCAGATCTGAGGGCCCATAGCACCACCAGCTTCATGCACACTTTTGATCACATTTTCCCAGCCAGCCAAAGCTTTTTCTCCATAAAAATGAGGAATTGAAGGGTCGTTTGAAGATGATCCACGGTCAATTACGGTTCCTTCCGATAGAATCAACCCTACATCTCCTGCGGCTCTTTTACGGTAGTAGTCAGCAACTTCTGGTGTGGGCACACCCTCAGGAGAAAATGCACGTGTCATTGGTGCCATCACCAACCTATTTTTCATATTCAATGATTTCAGCTTAAAAGGCTGAAATAAACTAGCTGTATTCATATCCATTATTTTATAATTCTGTATCAATTAATTGTTTGAGCTGCCGAAATGCTTCCTCATTCCTTTTATAATAAGTCCACTGCCCCACCCTTGTCGATTCTATCAAACCAGTACGCTGCAAAACAGACAGGTACTCAGAAACAGTAGACTGGGTTAATCCGGTTTTTTGCTGAATCTGACCTACACATACACCAACGTATTCCATGTTTTTACTATGTTCACAAGTAAACTGGTCCGGAAAGTGAGTTTCAGGTTCTTTTAACCACTGTAAAATCAGTAACCTGGTTTTATTGGATAATGCCTTAAATATCTCTACGTGATCCATGCAGCAAATATACATCGGGAATTCCCGATATACCTATTAACTGATCAAACATGACAATCAACTGAAACTCGCGCAAGAAAAAAGAACTTTTTTAATAGAGATAATGGTAATAATCTACGGGTATCTGCTTTTCTGTAAAAAAACATGTCACAGTAAGAGTCGATCCGGAATTATGATTTGCCAATCAGCCTCCGCAATACTGCGTGCATAAATGATTGCAGAAAAGGGACTACCCGAAGGCTTGTCATGATACGCATATCCTGGAAAATTGATGCTTCCGCGTCCAGAAAAGGAAAAATAAAGTAGGCAGGACTTTTACTAAAAAGGTCGGCAAATACCTGGTGTCCTCTATATTTGCCCTTATCCAGCACATTGAGCAATGTGCTGTCATATAATTGATGTTTTAAAGTGGTGTTTTCCTTTTTAAAAAAAGGATGTCCTTCCCTGCGGTACGAATCCAGTATTCTAGTGATCGTCTTCTGGGTATTTATAAAAGTGTAACCAGTACTAGCCCTTGTGTCCCCGCCCGCAGTACCGATATGGATGATATGACTATCAAATCTTTTAAATACATGGTCGGTCATCGGTATTATCCCGAATTCCTCTTCCAATATTTCGTATGTATCAATTTTTAGTACATCAGCAAGGTATGTCCTTATCTTTCTGTCGTATTCATCTTGTGCGAGCAGCGATTTTGTAAATAACGTATACTCGACAAACACTTCATCCGCCGATATTGGCAAGGTGTACAAAAAGGTTGTTCCATGCTCCTGCCCCGTCCGGAAATCCATCAGGTAAGCGTCCGAGGCTGCAGGAAGCCCACTATTGGTACGGATGCGCCATCCCTTAAAGTGCTGCATAAAATATTGTTCACCATTGGTGGCTTCAGGAACATGATACACTGAATTAAACAGGTATTTTGAAGTGTATACCCCTGTCGTAGTAACCGCTTTACAATCTTCAGCAACAGAGCTGATAGCGATGATATCATCTTTAACAAAAGTGATCGTATCAAATTGCCTTAAATAAGTAAGTACATATTTATAAAAATCTATGCTTCTGATACTATTATAAGTATAACCTTTAGTTTCCAGTTGTGTTTGTTCACCGCCATGGGAAAAGAAATACAGATTATCCCAATGATGATAGATAATCTCTTCAAAATCAACCGCACCTTTTTTCCAGAAAGACCATGTTTTGTCGTTTTCTTCTTTTTCAGCTTTATCGATAACAACGATCTGTTCGCTGGTCCATATTCCAGCTTTCATCGCCCGGTAAAGCAAACTTAAACCGGCAAGTCCGCCACCGCAAATTAATATATCACATCTGATCTCTGACATCCGCTTTAAATATAGCTAAACGCACTGCCATACGGTATCAACAAACCATTTTTTCTGGTCCATAAAATGTGTCAAGGTCTTGAACCCAGTAGAAGCAGCCATCTTTTCTGTCTCGGCCAAACTGTATTTCTGAGAGATCTCCATATCAATCACCTCGTTCTCTTCAAAACTGAAAGTATAACCAGAGATGTTTACCTCCTGATTGACCAAACTCACCAGATAGCTTTTGCAGGCACCTGTTCCGGGATCATAGGTAGGATAATGTTCAAATTTCGAAATATCGAAGTTACCCTCCAATTCATTATTGATCCGGTGAAGCAGGTTCAGATTAAAATCTCTTGTAAACCCACCCGCATCATTATATGCTGCAAGTATAATCGTCGGGTTCTTTTTTAAATCAAAACCCACCATTACCAGATCCCCTTCCTGTAAAACAGAACGGATTTTACGGCAGAATTCAATAGAATTCTCCGGTGTCTCGTTCCCGATATTCCCGCCAAGCATCAGTACCACTTTTTTCCTGGAAGAGATTTCATGGGCTTTTTCCAGCATGTCGAAGTACTCTCCGTTTAAACCCTGCACTTTAAGTCCGCTTATTTTCTCAGGAAGTGTTTCTTCCAGGTAAGTTATCATTGAGGAGGAAATATCTATCGGCATATAGGTAAAATCAGCATCCATATCCATGAGTTCTTTTAACAGATAGCTGGATTTAGTCGCATCCCCCGCGCCAAGTTCTACCAGATCAAAATCGTTAAATCCATTTTTCAGGGTAGTAGCCAGATCAGTAGTCCGTTCCCTGAAAATCTCCATTTCACAGTCGGTCGGATAATATTCCGGGCAGTTCATAATTTCCTGAAAAAGCTTATCCCCCTTTTCATCGTAAAAATATTTTGAGTTTAAGCTTTTTGGCGTCTGACCAAGATCCGCTAATACTTCTTTTAAAAATTGCTTCATAAATTATTTCGAGAGTCTGATGCCGCTAAACATCCAGCGAAGGTTTGGGTGAAAGAAATTCCGATAGGTGTGCCTGCTATGGTCTGCAGGAGTGGCAACGGATGCGCCGCGTAATACTTTTTGGTTGACCATAAATTTACCGTTGTACTCTCCTAATGCACCAGGTGCTTTAGAAAACCCGGGATAAGGAAGATAGGCACTTTCAGTCCACTCCCAAAGTTTACCCCACTCCAACTGCGAAGAGGCAACTTCCCATTCAAATTCTGTAGGCAAACGCATGCCTCTCCATTGGGCATAAGCGGCGGCTTCGTAATAGCTGATATGGGAAACAGGAGCCTCAGGATTTAAGTGCTCAAAACCTGATAAACTATAACGCTGCCATTTTCCCTCTACTTCATACCAATATAGCGGAGCAATGATTCCATTGGTCTTTACCCAATCCCATGCTTCGGCATGCCAAAGGTTAAAATCCTGGTAACCGCCGGCTTTGATAAATTCGAGGTATTCTGCATTGTTAACCAAACGGGTAGAGATGCTGAAATTTTGGATATATGTTTTATGTCTGTTCAGTTCGTTGTCAAAATGAAAGCCCTCACCCTGATGTCCTACTTCATAAACGCCTTCTTTGATGTCTATCCAGCCTTCTGCAGTATTAGTCAGTCCTTCTTCTATGTTATCCGCTGCATATTGCGGAAATAACGGGTTATGCCCCAGGATATATTTGATATCATACCACAGTAATTCCTGGTGCTGCTGTTCGTGGTTCAGCCCCAATTCGAGCAGCTCAGCGATTTCATCGTCCGGTCTGCAGGAAAGCAGATATTTCTCCATCGCCTCGTCAACATATCTGCGGTAATGGTATACGTCATCAACTGTCGGCCGGCTCAAATTACCTCTGTCAGTACGGATTACCCTTGCTCCGATGTTTTCATAATAGCTGTTAAAGACGTAGTTATATTCGGCATTAAAGGGCTGATAGGCAAAAGCATGGGGAATCAGGACAAAGGTTTCGAAAAACCAGGTAGTATGCCCGAGGTGCCACTTTGGCGGACTCACATCTACGACCGGCTGTACTACATAGTCTTCTTTCTGCAGTTTAGAACAAATCAGGACGCTATGCGCCCTAACTGCGGAGTATTTCTCCAGGAGTGACATATTAATTTTGATTTAGATGTTTTGTTAAGTCTGTTATTGTTTTAATGTGCAAACTTTGTGCCTGTTCTCTGCGCATCATCAGCGCATAAGTATTATTAAAACCTATCGGCTTCAGCCACTTCAGTTTAAACTGCTGATTAAATTCTTTTGACACATAATCATACACGCCATCCGTATCGCCGTTTAGTCTGCTCATTGTTTTTTTATCAGGTTTAAGTAATACTAAAAACCCTGTACCCGTATATTCCGGATAGAAATCTATCTGATTATTGGTCAGCGCATCAAAACATATTTTTGTCCCTCCCAACCCTGTTTTTGTCTCCACATCCAGCCCGGAGTTGCCCCGGATCAAGATTTTATACATCTGTGCAAGGATATACTGTTCACCAAATATCTTCGATCCTATTCTTATCGTACCAGAAGTAGTTTTAAGAGCCGGTTTGTACAGCTGATGCGCCACCATAAAGTCCATCGCCACTTTTTCCGGGCTCTGTTTTAGTTCATCCACTTTATAATTAAGCGCCGTCATCGTAGAATCGTTGATAAAACCCGAAAGCTGGTTTAAGATCCCCTCCAGTTCAGGATACTTGCGGAGTACATCCTGCCGCACCACCGGCGCAGCATAGTAAGGCGGAAAAATGAGCTGGTCATCTTGTAAAGTTACCAGATCATAAGCCTTTAAACGTCCGTCGGTGCTGTAACCGCTAATCACATCAAGTTTATGTTCAAAAGCTGCTTTGTACATTACTGCATCACTGATCACCACGGTTTCTATCCCCAGTTTGTATATCCTTTTTAAGCCAAGATACCCGTCTTCCCTGCCCATAAATTCTGGCGTAAAACCACCCAGCATCCTTCCCCCTATCTGCGTTGGCAACAAGTAAAAAGAACTCATGGATATCAGGATAAATGGCAGGATCACATAACTCAGCCTGATACTTTTCAGGTTAACCTTCTGCACCAGGGATAACAGAAAATCCAGTACAACTGCCAAAAGCGCAGCCGGTATCGCACCGGCAAGGATCATATTAGAGTTATTCAGGGCAATACCGCCGAAAATAAATTCCCCTAATCCCCCGGCGGCAATGTAAGCGGCCAAAGTAGCTACCCCCACATTAATTACTGTGGCAGTACGGATACCAGCCATCAATACCGGGAAGGCCAGCGGCAATTCTACCTTAGTGAGGATCTGCCACCTGTCCATCCCCATTCCCCTGGCAGCATCAATTACGGCAGGGTTCACTTCCGTAATCCCGGTATACGTATTCCTGATCACCGGAAGCAAGGCATATAAAAACAGGGCAAGGATTGCAGGTTTGGGACCAATCCCTAAAAAGGGGATCAGCACGCCCAGCAAGGCAATGCTGGGGATCGTTTGCAGCACACCGGCAAATCCTAAAACTACCCCGGCTATTTTTTTCTTCCGGGCAATCAGGATACCTATAGGTACAGCAACAATAATCGCTATAATCAACGAGATCATTGTGAGACCGATATGCGCCCAGGTCTGGCTCCATAATTTACCCGATTGCTGATCTACAAACTGCCAGAAACTTTGTGTCTGATCCATTTTATATTTTTTTATAAGCTGCAAAGGCACCCATCAGTGATTTCAGATCGATAACATCATTTACTGCAGATCCCCGCTGTGGATCGGTACTTTCCGGATGCAGCAGTCTGTTCATCTGGTCCCATACGGTGAGGGTATCCCCGTCCGGAGAACCAGGAAATAAATCAACCATGAGGACCGACTTTAATTCCAGCTGTAATCTTTGTTCTTCAAGGAATCTGGTCACAAATTCGTTTGCCGGTGCAAAAAGGAGTTCTGCAGGGGTACCGATCTGTTTAATCTCTCCTTTATCCATCAAACAGATCCTGTCGCCCATCTCAAATGCTTCCTGTACATCGTGGGTTACCATGATGATCGTCTTTTTTACCAATTCGTCCATTTGCCGGAATTCTCTGCGGATCACATTCCGCGTCACGTTATCCAGCGCACCAAAAGGCTCGTCCATCAATAACAGCGGCGGGTTCACCATCAGCGATCTCGCCAAACCAACACGCTGCTGCTGCCCGCCACTTAATGCGGCAGGAAATTTATCCGCCAGCGAAAGATCAAGATTGAGCTTAACGAACAGTTCTTCCGACCTGTTTTGGATGTCTTCTTTTTTCCACTTCAGTAATTTAGGAACAATAGCAATATTCTCGGCCACCGTATAATGCGGAAAAAGGCCATGGCTTTGCAGCACATAACCTATTCCCCTTCGCAATATTTCCGGCTCGCTTTGCCTGATATCGTTTCCTTTTATATAAACAGTTCCCGAGTCAGGTTCGATCAACCTGTTGATCATGCGCAGCGTAGTAGTTTTACCGCAGCCGCTTGTACCTAGTAAAATCAGGTTTTCCCCTTCTTTTACTTCAAAGCTGATGTTGTTTACAGCTACAGCACTGCCAAATCTTTTTACCAGGTTTTCTGCTTTGATCATTTAATCGAGAGACATAAATAAATTGTTCAATGATTCTGCGTACAACGGATGCGCAATGGTTGCAAAACGGATATCTTCATAGGTAACTTTTCCCATCATGGCCACCTGTAGTATCGTCATAATCTCCCCGCCCTGCTCACCGATAACGGTAACACCAAGGATTTGCTTAGACTTTTTGTCGACAATAGCTTTCATAAATCCCCTGGTTTCTCCTGTTTCGATGGCGCGGGCAACATTTTTCATCGGGATCTTCGCAACTAAATAATCCAGCCCCTGTTCAGCGGCTTCGGCTTCTGTAATGCCTACCCTTCCCAACTGCGGATCGGTAAACATACAATAGGGTACCATCCGGTTTTCCGTACTCATTTTAGCCCCTTCAAACAGGTTTTTAGTGATAATGATATGGTCATTGTAAGAGATATGTGTAAAAGCAGGGCCACCTTTAACGTCTCCCAGCGCAAATACATTTTTAGCTTTTGTTTCCAGGAATTCATTCACTTTGATATACCCGTGATCATCACATTCTATAGCAGTATTTTCAAGGCCAAGGGCTTCAGTCTGCGGTTTTCTGCCAGAAGCCAATAAAACATGCGTACAGATATGTGTGGTTTGTTTACCGTCACTTTCTACAGTTACTTTGATTTTACCGCTAGGCTGATTTTCAAATTTAACTACAGTAGTGTCAGTAAAAATGTCTATTCCGTCTTCTCTAAAAAATTCAGAAACCACCTCGCATACATCATCATCTTCTTTTGGCATCAGCCTGTCCGATTTCTCCAATAATGTTACTTTAGAGCCGAATCGTTTAAACATCTGGCCAAATTCCAGCCCGATGTAACCGCCGCCAACAATCAGCAGGTGCTCAGGTATTTCAGTCAGCTCCAAAATCGTCGTCGAAGTCAGGTATTTTATTTCTTTCACACCCTCTATATCAGCGATAAGCGGACTCGCACCGGTATTGATAAAAATATGTTTGGCGGTATAGTTTTCAAAATTACCATCACGCCCGTTTACATACAGTGTATGGTCATCGGTAAATTTCGCTTCCCCATAAACAAGGGTAAGGTTTTCCGTTTTTTCAATTCCTGCTTCGGCGCCTTCACGAAATTGTTTCACCATCGCGGCCTTACGGGCCATTATTGTTTTAAAGTTGACTTCGTATGAAGGAATTTCTATGCCCAGATCATGGCTGTTTGCGGCAAGATAGGCCATCCTCGCGGATGCTACCATCGCTTTTGTTGGTGTACAACCATCGTTGATACAGGTACCGCCAACCATTCTTTTTTCTATTAGTGCAGTTTTGAGCCCTGATTTAGCTAGTTTTTTCGCTAAAGGGACACCGGCCTGACCAGCACCGATTACTATTGCATCGAATTCTTTCATGAATATTTTTTATACTGGTAATATGGATTTGGTATTGCTGGCCTATTCAGAAATTTCAACACCTTTCCAAAAGGCAACATGGTCTTTGATTTCTTTTGCAGCGTCTTTTGGTGCCGGATAATACCAGGCAGCATCAGGATTGGTTTTGCCTTCTACTTCCAGTGTATAATAAGATGCCTCTCCCTTCCAGGGACATGTAGTATGCTTCGACGAATCCGTAAAGTAAGCTTTATTGATTGAGCTCAGCGGAAAATAGTGGTTGTTTTCAACCACAATAGTATCCTGGCTTTCTGCTAGTACCTGACCGTTATATATTGCTTTCATAATATAGAAATTTAGCGTAAATACGGGAATACATATAAGACTACTCCCCTTTCGTCTTCAATAACAATTAATAATTCAAAATGGTGATAACTTTTTCCAATTCTTCTGGCGTATTAAAATAATGCGGCGAAAAACGGATCGCACGGTCCAGGTTTTTCTTTGTAAAATCGATCAGCGCAAAGTCTTTAAAGCTCAAAGAATAATAAACGTGATGGTCACTCAGCAGCTGGGTCATTACTTCTATTGTCCGGTTTTCTACAGTAAAGGTCAGAATATTGCTCAGCCTTTCACCTCTGTCGTGCAACTGCAGTCCTTTCACGTGTTGCAGCTGCAGTCTAAAAGTTTTCATCAGTTCGCCGTTATAGGCTTCAATAGCCGCCATTCCTACAGTGTTTGCATATTTCAGTGCAGCCGCCAATCCCAGTTTACCAGCAATAGATGCTTCCCAGAATTCAAACCTTGCTGCAGTGTTAACGAGTTCATAACTATCAAATCCGCTCCATTTAGCGGCCTGCATATCAAAAATCAATGGTACCATATCAGTTTCCAGTACACGATCAGAAACATACAGGATCCCGGTGCCCCTTGGCCCGCGCAAAAACTTTCTGCCTGTAGCTGTAAGAAAATCACAGTCTATTTTTTTTACATCGACTACGAGCTGGCCGACCGACTGGCAGGCGTCCAGTAAATACAGGATATTATATTTACGGCAAATCCGGCCCACTTCTTCTGCCGGCTGTACCAGTCCCGAACTGGTAGGAATATGTGTCAGTGCGATCAGTTTAGGGCGATGCTGTATCACCAGCTCTTCAAAAGCATGTAGATCCAGGCTGCCATCAGCGGCATTACCAGCCCTGACCACCGTAATGCCATACCGGTCTTTTAAAGATAAAAAGGAAAGCTGGTTCGAAATGTAATCGTCATCTGTAGTAAGTATCACATCGCCGGCTTTAAAGTTTACCGACGAAATTGCTTTTGCATAAGCATCAGTTGCACTCGTAGTAAAAGCGATATTCCGGGCCGCGCAATTCAATAAAATTGCCGCCTGCGTATAAAACTCCTGAACTTCTGCAGCAAAAGTGTTTGCCAGCGAATATCCTCCAATCTGTGCTTCCTGCAGCAGGTAGGAAACCATTTGATCTGTAACCACAGCAGGCACCAGTGAGGCGCCTGCACTATTTAAGAAAATCTTATCAGAACAACCTGCTGTGTCTTGTCTTACCTTATTGATATCCATTGATAAATTGATAATGAGTAGTAAATAGAATAACGGTAAAAAGGTAAAGAAAATTAGTTAAAATCAGCTGAGCTGGTCAAGCGGTTTCCTGTTCCCCAACGGCTGCGCTTTGTATTTACTTGGCGTTATGCCGGTTACCGACTTAAACTGGGTAGACAAATGCGCACTGCTGCTATACCCCATCCGGTCGGCTATTTCATTGAGGTTCAGCTCCCCATATTCCAGCAGCTCTTTCACCTTTTCTACTTTTTGCTGGATAATATATTTTTCAATAGTGATTCCCTCTGCATCAGAAAAAAGCCTGCTCAGATAAGTATATTCCTTGTTTAGCCTGGTAGCGATGATATGCATCAGGCTTTGTTTTACCTCTGCCAGATCAGAGTAATGCACCAGTTCTATCACCTGTGTCTTAATTTGCTCTACCAGCTGGTCCTTATCTTTGTCGATCAGTTCAAACCCCAGCACCTGGAAAGCCGCAGCAATATCCTGAAGCTGTGCAGGCGAGGGTTCTGGTGCAACAGCGACCTTACCCAGCGAAATTTCATTTATCGTAAACCCAAGGTGCTCCAGCTGCTGCTTAACGATCAGGATACAGCGATCGCACACCATATTTTTCACATACAGGTTCATGATCAGATCAGTTCTGCTTTGAAACCAGCTTTTTCCAGTGTTGCAACTACCTGATCAGGTAAAGATCCGCTTTCACCTTTCACAGTTAAAATCTTATCAGCCACGTTAGTGTCTACCTCCCACTGATCTACTCCCTGTAAACCATCCAGATGCGGTGTTACCGTTGCGATGCAGCCACCGCATTTAATATTTGTTTTGAATTTTAAAGTTTCCATCGTTAAGTATTTTTAAAAAAGTTATTATCCCGGATTTATTTATTCATATCCGCCATTTTTAAACGGAGGCTATTGGTCACTACCGATACCGAACTCAGCGCCATTGCCGCACCGGCAATCATAGGGCTGAGCAGAAAACCAGTAAACGGATATAATATCCCGGCAGCTAAAGGTATGCCAATCAGGTTATATATAAACGCCCAGAATAAATTCTGCCGGATTGTTTTTACTGTTAATTGTGAAAGTTTTAACGCTTTTGGCACCTGCCTCAAATCAGAAGAAATCAGGGTGATCTTTGCTACATCAATAGCGATATCAGATCCGGTACCCATAGCGATCGAAAGATCGGCTTGTGCCAGGGCCTGACTATCGTTGATACCGTCACCAACCATCGCCACTATCTTACCTTGCTGCTGCAGTTCCTTAATAAAATCCGCTTTTTCACCAGGCAGCATATCGGCTTTAAAATTAGCAATACCAGCTTTTTTTGCGATTGCCGCAGCCGTAAAAGCATTATCACCAGTCAGCAAATAAACTGACAAGCCCTGGTCTCGCATTAACCCGATCGATTCCCTTGCCCCTTCTTTGATCTGGTCTGCAACACCAAATACCGCCAGCAGGTTATTTCCTTTGCGATAATAAATCACTGTTTCGGCATCCTGCTGAAAGCTGGCAACAGCATCTTTAAGCTGAGCGGACATCCCTGTTTCTTCCCCTGAAAGGATTTTGTGACTTCCCGCCACATACTTCTCCTTATCCACCGCCGCTTCCACGCCAATTCCTGTAATACTATTAAATCCGGTAACCGGTACAGCAGCTATACCCATGTCTGTGATATAATTTACAATCGAAACCGCAAGCGGGTGTTCAGATTGCTGCTCCATCGTCAAAAGAATCCCCAGCAGTTCCTGCTGTATTTTAGCTGTACCATCCGCCCATACCGCTCCTGTCACTACAGGCTTTCCCTGGGTAACCGTACCTGTTTTATCCAGGACAATGGTATCGGTTTTATGCCCCGATTCCAATGCTTGCGCATCCTTAATTAATATCCCGCTCTCGGCACCTTTACCAATGCCCACCATAATCGCTGTGGGTGTTGCCAGACCTAAAGCACAGGGACAGGCAATAACCAATACGGTTACCATCGCCATCAGACCCTGTCCTAACTCAGCTTCACCACCCAGTAACAGCCATAGCCCCAATGTGGCCACAGCAATAAATAATACAACAGGTACAAAGATACCTGCAATTTTATCTACCAGTTTCTGAACAGGCGCTTTAGAACCCTGCGCTTCCTGTACGAGCAGGATAATCTGCGCCAGTAAAGTTGCTGCACCTACTTTTTCTGCCCTGAAAGTTAAACTGCCCTTCTGGTTAATCGTACCGGCAAATACGGATGCACCTGCCGCTTTAAGTACCGCTACAGGTTCACCGCTGATCATACTTTCATCCACATAAGAACTGCCTTGCACCACTTTTCCATCAACCGCAATTTTATCGCCGGGTTTAATACGCAGTAAATCACCAGTCTGCACGTCAGACACAGGTATTTCCTGCTCAGTTCCGTCAATAATTAAGACCACTGTTTTGGGCTGCAGGCCGATAAGTTTTTTTATGGCAGACGAAGTATTTGATTTCGCATTGTCTTCGAGCACTTTACCCAGCATAATAAAAACGATCACCACCGCCGCCGCTTCATAATACACATGAGGATGGATCCCCCGGTTATGCCAGAACTGCGGATAAAAGGTATTGAATACACTAAAAAGGTAAGAGATCCCCGTGCTTAACGCTACAAGGGTATCCATATTGGCAAGACCATGCCTGGCTTGTTTAACGGCGTTGATAAAGAAATTTTTGCCAAATACAAATAATACGGGTGTGGTAAAGGCCAGCATAATATAGTTGGCATAGGGAATGTCCATCAGGAACATACCTATCACTACAACAGGCAGGGTAAGTACAGTAGCGAGAATGGTTCTTTGCTTTAAAGCTTTGTAGTTCTTTACTTGTTCATCCGCCTGCTGCTGTTTTCCATTTTCAGTATCGAGGATGATATCATAACCGACAGCTTGTAAGGCCGACTTAAATTGCTGTGGCTGAATAGCATCGGGACTGTAAACAACTTTCACGTTCTGCGTAGCGTAGTTTACTTCTGCGCTCGCAATTCCTTGCTGTCCCTGCAATATATTCTGTACACTCGATGCACAGCCGGCACAGGTCATTCCTAGTACCGGTAGAGAAAGTGTTTGAAGATGGGCTGTATCTGACATATAACAAAGATACTCGCCCAGCTTTCAAAACATTTATATCATAGTGCGATAATATTTCATAATTCGGTCATTAAAAATCAAGGTTCCCCTCAACAGAATCGTCCATTGTTTTACCTGTGATTACAGAAGCAGCCATTTTTGCAAAGGCAATCATATCGCCATGTTTGTTATCCCAGTAATATACATTAGTTGGCACAACTTTCAGCAAGCTGATATTATGATCATCCTTACCGCCCTGGAACCATACTTTTAATAAAGGGTTCCATAAGTCATCTATTTTTTCCTGGTCCTGAACCACTTCAGTAATACCGTAGATGTTAAGGAAGCCTGAGTTTTTTCCTTCCTGAAAAAAAAGATGGGTAAAAGGATCCGCATCAATTTCATTATTTTTATGGCTGTCTTTCATACTCATAAACCACAGGTTACCCTCATCGTCTACCTGTAAAACTGACATCGGCCTCACCGATAGCGGCAATCCTGTTTTAATATTGGTACAGAAAAAACAGTTCTCTGCTTTTGTTGCCAGTTCTTTCATTTTTTCCAGTGCCTCTTTTCCTTCCAGCGTTCTGATATGATCTTCTGTCGCCTGGGTATTGTTAGAGCTGTCTCTTGAATCTTGATTAGTTTCCATAGTATGTCTTTCTGATAAATGATGAGTTTCAACAGTATTTCGTATCGTTTGTTTTGATAGCAGTTAAAAAATAGGGTCAAACGTCCCGGAAACCGCAGTAAAAAAGAAATGCCAAACAATTGACAATGTACAGTGGTTAATCCGGCATGGAAGTATTCAACATCAAAATTGGATTTGGGCAAAACGAGGTTACGCTGACTGTTCTGCCTACAGAAGAATATTATAAAATCATATACTATGGCGGTGTGCTCGGTGCGATAAGGCCGGAAGAAGATAACGAGACCTGGGAAAAGGTGCCGGATGAAGAAGTGGAGGCAGGCGATTTACCTTTTTACAGACATGATTTGTCGGCCGACAGGCTTGATGTCGTTTTAGATAGTGCTACCGTACATCGTATTGGTGAAGAAATCAACGCACATTAAAAAACCCCTTCTGCATCAAACAGAAGGGGCAAAACACACACCGTTTTAAAGAAAAACAAACTTATTTATTGATAAAAACTACGTTGTTTGGATTGATACCCGTAGTCAAAGAATATTTTTTAACACCATTGCTGCCAAAGCAAAATACAGTACCATTGGTTGTATAGTTTTTAGCATCCGTCACAAATACTTCACCGCTTGCCGGATCTACATTAATACCGTAAGGAGTTACAATGGCAGTACCGTCTGTTATAAACTTCTCGCTGGTTATGGTCTCTGTTTTCACATTAAACAGTTTAACAAAAGCTACAGAATTGAAATTAGCATCATAGCTATTACCAATAATATAAGCTACATCACCATTGATTGCCATTCCTGACGCAGAAAAATCAGCGAATGTTTTAGTCACCGCATCTGTTTTACTATCGATAATAGCCATTGCCGGGGCCACATCAGCATAGTTGCCCGAAGATAAAATATAGACATCACCATACTGATCTGCGTAAACCCCACGCGGATTTGCCGTTACCGTAATTTTTTTTGTCTCCGTTAACGTGGTCAGGTCAACCACAGAAACAGTTTTATCATAATTCGGATAATCCAGACCGCCGGAATTCGCCACATACAATTTACCATTTGCAACTGCCATCCTTTCCGGGTTCCTTCCTACAGTAATATACTTTTCAACTGCTAATGATGCAGTATCAATCACCGCCACTGTACCATCGTACGAAGAAACATAAGCTTTGTTTTTATTGAACACGACATACCTTGGCTGTCTGCCTGTCGCTCCGTTAGTGAAAGAGATTTGTTTAATACTGATCGCAGACTGCGCGTTTACCACTTCTACTGTATTTGAACCGTTCACAACAATGTACATTTTTGAGCCATAAACGCCGGCATCGTTACCAGTATCACCCAGACCGCGACCATTTCTTAGTTTAAACTTATCCGCTACTGTAACCCGGGCAGCATAATTGTAATAGGTAAGGCTGCTGTTGTTCGCATTAAACAGACCTTCTGATAAGATAAAAAGGCCCGGTCCGTTTTCCTGAAAATCGGGATTGATATCATCATTTTTGCTGCAGGAGCTAAATACTGCGGTTATTGCCAGTGCAAATAAAATGTAGTTGAGTTTGAATTGTTTCATATGTTGATATTAAATAGTGACTTTTAAGGATACCCTTACTGATCTTCCAGGCATAGGGAAGCTTCTGATAAAGGCGTAGTTGGTATTGAACACATTATTGACCTCAAACGAGGATGAAACCGGCAGGCCCGAAAACTTAAACATCCAGCTCAGCGAAGCATCACTTACAGAAAAACCGGGCACTTTATATTCAGGCAGGTTTTCGCTCAGGTAATAACGGTTCGAAGAAAGAATATGGTTAAAGAAAATTCCGATAGTAGCATTGGTTACACCCGCATTTAATGCACCCGTATGCTCCGGAGTATAGGGGATCTGATCCATATAAACAGAAGATTGCGAATTAGTTTTATCAACCGCGCGCTGATAAGTATAATTCAAAGCGAACAGTGCAGCCCATTTTTCAGTCAGCTGATATTTAGTCTTCGCAGAAAAATCTATCCCCCTCACATCCACCTTGCCCAGATTACTCATGCTCCAGCTAAAAATATCCTTATTGGGAACTGCAATAATTTTATCCTTAATATGATTATAATACGCATCCGCAGTTAGCGTCAGATAAGTCAGCCTCCCAGTATATGTTTTTGATAACTTTGCCCCAACATTGTATTGCTTTACGTATTCAGGCTTTAAATTTACTGTTCCCAGCCTCGTATAATACAGATCATTGAACGTCGGGTTGCGGAAGATATCTTTATAAAACGCCCGCAGCTGCAGTCCTGAGCTTTCAAAAGGTTCAACAGAATACATCAATGTTGGCGATAAGATAGATTTAGATGGTGCTCCTTTTCCATTCTCTACCCATTCATTAATAGCAGTATGCAAAAGATTTGCCTGGAGCTTAGACCGGCCAAACGTGTATTTTCCGGCGATTACCTGTAATACTGTCAACCTCGTAGGATAGGCAAACTGGTAAAGGTTTGTCTTTAACTGGTTTACTGCAGCATCAGCAGCATAAGACACTTCAAGCGCCTCCAAAGGCCGGTAAGAAACAGCAGCAGATAAGTAGTATTCCTTTTGTTTATACCGCTGGTCGAGCTCTCCCTGTATATTCAGGTAATCCGGATCCAGGTACCTTGTATAAGATTGAGACAATTTAGTATTTAACAGCAGCTGCAGGCTATTGCGCCATTTCTTTTCGTAAGTCGATTGTACAAAAACGTCTTCGTTCCATAACCGCTGTGCCGCATAGTCATTATAAAAAACTACCGCCCCCGGCAAACCTCTTTCAGATTTATAATAATTGCCCCTGATGCTAAAATTACTGGAATCCCGATCGGTATAATAAACTGCCGCATCAGTTTGAAAGGCATCTATATCTGTATTTTTACGTTCTACCTTTTCAGCAGATCCGTCACCTTCTACCTTGTACTTGTACCTGCCATTTGCATGTGTATTAAAGGTATTTACTTTGAAAGACCATTTACGGTTAATCGCCTGGTCCAGTTGCAGCATCGGTTCCAACAAGCCAAATGAACCTGTTTTAATACCAATAGTTAACTGGGTTGGCTTTTGCAGGCTAACGATAGGTTTTGAGGGTTTTATCATCAGCACGCTGGCACTGGCATAGGCGCGTGCAGGTAATGTAATTACGTCAGGCTGTCCGTTGTATAATACAATCTCTTCCAGGTTATTCAATGATAACTTTCCTAAATCTACCTGCCCGTTCTGGGCATCGTTCATTTGGATTCCATCGTAAAACACACCGGTATGGTTAGCCCCGAGGCTTCTTACGGATACTGTTTTTAAACCCCCTATTCCCCCATAATCTTTGATATTCACACCAGAAAGGTTCCGGATTGCGTCGGCGACATTATTAGCCGCATAACGCTTAAAATCTGAGGAATTTACCTTTTGAGACGGGGCGATACTTTGCCTGGTTACTGTCTGCCCTTTTATTTTCACTTCTTTCAGCGTTTTTTTAACAGGAGACTGCCCCATGCCCGGAAATGACATAAATAGCCCTGTGCAACAAATTGCAGCAGAAAAAAACCTGGAAAAACCTATACCCGATAGGGCATACTGTTTAGTATTCATTTTGTTGTGAGGGTTACCCACAGCAAACAGCAGATTAAAGAAATGATTACGTCATCACATGCACTCACCCCTAGCTCCAATCCCCGAAAGCTATGAAATATAAGGCTAAAGGCAGGTCTTCTGACTTACTCCCGGGGATTCTGCCTTCCCAATCTTTTCACAGATCAGTGGCCAGGATTTGAATTCCGTTGTGGAGCTTACAGCTGCGGGACAGTTACGGAATTACACCGTATTCCCTTTTAATCCTGATCCATCGGGACCAGGAACCAAAAGCAATGCAAAGCTATTAAAATAAGCTAAACTTCCTCCAATAAATTTTTCTTGTAGTCTTCCAGCTTAGCCATCTGGTCATCCGGCAACTCCGGAAATTTAAGTTTCATATCAGCAAAAGCCTGTTCCAGGATCTGGCTGATCGTTAAACGGGCAAACCATTTTTTATCTGCCGGAATGATATACCAGGGTGCATCCGCAGTAGAAGTTTCTGTAATTGCATTTTCGTAAGCAGACATATAGTCTTTCCATAACTCCCTTTCTGTGATATCAGCACCAGAAAACTTCCAGTTTTTGTCAGGGTTGTTTATGCGTTCAAGGAAACGCTCCTTCTGTTCTTCTTCAGATACATACAAAAAGAATTTGAGGATCTTGGTGCCGCTTGCAACCATGTGCTGCTCAAAATTACGGATACTATCAAAACGTGATTTCCAAAAGTCTTTGTTCATCTTTTTCACATCGTCTATCCCGGGGATCCTTTCATTTAAAACATACTCCGGATGAACTTTACAAACTAAAACGTTCTCATAATGGGACCGGTTATGAATACCTATCATTCCTTTCTGCGGCAGCGCCAAATGGTGCCTCCATAAAAAATCATGCTGATACTCATTAGTTGTAGGTGTTTTAAAACTAAACACCTGGCAGCCCTGTGGGTTTAATCCAGACATCACATGCGAAATTGCGCTGTCCTTACCGGCGGCATCCATCGCCTGGAATATAATCAGTAAAGAATGCGTGTTCTCCGCATATAGTGTTTCCTGGTAACTGCTTAATTTCTCTTTAATCAAAGCCAGCGTAGCCTTACCTTCCTCTTTATCGAGATTTCCTGCTTCACTCGTACTAAAATCTTTTAATTTTATTTTTTTTCCCGGCACCGCTAAAAAGCGATCAGTTTCTTTACTCATTCCAAATGGATTTTAATTCGTTTATTTTTTGATTGGTCAATTGAGCAACCGAGTTAAAGACATATTTAAAGGGTATTTTGTTTTATGTCATGGCCTTTATTGAATAGCTAATCCAATATCATTTTCTTATTTTATTGTTGTGACCAGAACTCCTTTTCGAACTGCAAACGCCCTTTATTTCCGAATAAAACACATATTTTACTAAAAGTAAACAGACGATATCTCACCAAAACATTCGCAAAACACCGTACTCACACTATACCATAATTTTAAGAATATATTTGCGTTAATTTGCAACCAAGATCTCCGCCAGATCGAACAAACACTATTTTACTAATTTTTTTACCATACCGCATGTTTAAAGAGATCCATAATAAATATCTTCGTTACTTTTCAGTATTTATTTATAGTATTATTATCTTCTTTAGTGCTCTGCAGCTAAACTTTTTGTGGCTGTTTGGCTACTCGCCGTCATTTCATGACATTAAAACACCTACCCTGCGTGTAGGTTCAGAATTATATACATCCGATGGTAAACTAATAGGCAGATATTACAAGGAGAACCGTACACCAGTCAACTTTAAACAGATTTCTCCAAGCGTGATCAATGCGCTGGTTGCTACCGAAGATGCACGTTTTTATCAGCATATGGGGATTGACTTCCGTTCTGTACTATCGAGCGGAATCGCAGTAGCCAAAGGCGATCCCAGGGGCGCAAGTACCATCACGCAGCAGCTGGCAAAAAACATGTACCGCACCCGGTATAACAAATCACAGGGATTCATTAAACATGTTCCTGTAGTACGTACCATCATCTATAAATTTAAGGAATGGATGACCGCTGTAAAGCTGGAATCCAATTATTCCAAAAACGATATCATTACCATGTACCTGAACACAGTTCCATTCGGTAACAATACCTATGGAATCAAAACTGCGGCAAGGATCTATTTTGATAAACAGACAGATTCACTCAGCGTGCCTGAATCGGCTTTATTGGTAGGTATGCTGAAAGGTACCTCGACTTACAACCCGATCCGTTATCCCGAACGCGCATTAGAAAGAAGGAACGTTTCTTTATCGCAAATGAGTAAATACGGTTACATTACAGCAAAAGAATTAGAAGACTACAAAAGTTCGCCGGTAAAACTAAAAGCCGGACGAGTAGATGAAGGCAGTGACGGCGATTCTTATTTACGGGCAGCAGTTTCCAAAAACCTGGAGAAATGGTGTGAGAAAAACGGATACGACCTTTATGAAGATGGCCTAAAGATATACACCACCATAGATTCTAAACTGCAAAAATATGCTGAGGAAGCGGTTGCAGATCAAATGAGGGTCATTCAAAAAAGATTTTACAATGTATGGGGCAACGAAGACCCTTGGGAAGACTCAGAAAAACATAAAGTAGATTATCCAAACCGCGCCATGCATAACCTGCCAATCTACGCAATGTTAGAGAAAAAATTCCCTAACAATCCTGATTCTGTAGAAGCATACTTCAATAAAAAGAAAAAGATGCAGATCTTCTCCTACAAAGGAGACCGCGATACGCTTTTCTCAACAATGGATTCAATCCGTTATTACGGAAAGATCATGAATACCGGAATGATGACCCTCGATCCTTTCAGCGGAAAAATCAAAGTATGGGTGGGTGGAGTTGACCATAAATTTTTCAAATACGACCATGTAAATCAGGCTAAACGCCAGGCGGGTTCTACATTTAAACCATTCGCTTACCTGGCTGCGTTTGAAAGCGGAATGGGTCCCTGTGATACATTTGTAGATAAACCTGTGCGCATCAAGTACGAAGAAAAAGGGAAAACAGAATACTGGGAACCCAGAAATGCAGACTGGAATACCACTTACCGCGAAATGTCACTGCGCGCAGCTATGGGCCGCTCTGTAAATACGGTAACTGCGCAGGTAACAGAAAAGGTAGGCTGGGATAATGTAGTTAAATGGGCACATGAATGCGGAATTGAAAGTCCGCTGCAATCTGTACCCTCTGTAAGTTTGGGCCCGAACGACGTATCCGTATATGAAATGGTAAGAGCTTACGGTACCTTCCTTAACAAAGGCGTAAGAACCGATCCAATCCTGGTAGAAAAAATCACCGATCAGGATGATAACGTAATTGAAGATTTTATCCCTAAGACAAAAAGAGTATTATCAGAAGAAATCGCCTGGTTAATGTTATATATGTTCCGCGGAGGAATGGAAGAGCCGGGAGGAACATCGAGAGCACTATGGGAATGGGATCTTTGGAAAAACAATAACCAGATCGGCGGTAAAACCGGAACCTCTTCAGACTATGTTGATGCATGGTACATGGGGATCACGAAAGACCTGGTAACCGGTGTATGGGTAGGCTGCGACGAACGTTCTGCGCACTTTAAAAATGGTGAAACCGGAGAAGGCTCGCGTACCGCATTGCCGATCTTCGCTAAGTTTATGGAGAAAGTTTACCATGATAAAAGCACAGGTTACACTTACGGGCCATTTCCAAAAGCTACTGTACCTATCACGAGGGACATCAACTGCCCTACCCCGGAGTATAGAACCGATACCGCAACAACAGATAGCGTAGCTGTAGATTCACTAAGTACAGATATCCCTGTAGAAGGCGATGTACCGGCAGAACAGCAGGAAGAAACTAAAGCAGAAGAAAAGAAAGCTCCGGAAACACCTGTTAAACAATTGGTACCTGTTGTGCCGCTTACCCGCAAAGAAGAGCGTGAATTAAAGAGAAAGCAGCGACAGGAAGAGAAAGAGAGAAAAAAGAAAGAAGATAATCCGCCTAAATAACAGCTGGTAATATCAGGCAGATCGCATAAGCATTGCCCACTTTTACTAAGATCAGCCAAAAGAATATAATAGAAGCCCGCAAAATTTAAACACAATTGCGGGTTTTTTATTTAAGAACCAATCAGGCCATTTTTGTATTGTTCTATCATCCTGCTCAGTTCAGGATAATCAGGAAGAAGCTGGCGGATCGTAGTGAAAATCCTGATGATCCGTACGTTAACAAGAATTGAACGCTCAGTCTTCAGCAATCCCGCCAGCATCGCCAGTCCCTGTTCAGTAAATGCAACAGGCAAGTTCCTTACACTGGCTTTCCGTTTTATGGTGCTGTCCTGTTGCTGCAGCGAATAATAATCTTCAAGTCTTAACTGGAACATAAAATCATGTGGAAACCGTAATGAATTATTTATCGCCAATGCCCTGACCTTCCTTGTTTCTATCTGGTACAATGCTGCCAGATCGGTATCAATCATTACTTTATGCCCTCTCAGAACATAGATGTGGTTCATGATCATTTCATCAGTCACCACATTTGCTACGGCCTCATTGTTATTCATATTTGGTTGTAAACTTAATGTAGAAATTATTTTTGCTTACTCAGGACATAATGCCCAGCGGCATCTTTACCTGGGTTGGGATGGGTCTGTTCATGGTAATATGCTCAAAATCCAATCCTATGGTCAGATCGATCCAGTCCGGATTGCAGGAACGCACCAAACGCTCCTTCTGCATCCTGGTAAACCTGCTGATTAATTTGAAGCGGTTAAGCGCCTGGATTTCTGTTTTGAATTCTTCAAAATACACCAGGCGGGTAAGCTGCTGTGCATTGTCGAAAAAAAGACTTGGCATCTGTTTATAAAAATCAAGCGTTTTAATTAAATCAGCGCTCATTCCCACGTGTAAACTAGTACGGTTTCTATCGGTTACGATGTAGACAAATTTTTTCATTGCTTTCAGCTTAAATTATTACCACTAATTAAATTAGTATATATATTTGCAGTACGAATAAATATTACTAACTTTATTGGTACAATATTACTAACTATTTTAGTAAAAACAAATTATTTTTAATCTTTTATTTTATGTCAAATATTTCCAGCAATCTCAAATACTTAAGAAAGAAAAACGGCCAGACACAGCAGCAATTCGCTGATTTAATGGGAATTAAAAGATCTCTTGTTGGCGCCTACGAAGAAGACCGTGCTGAACCGAAATATGAATTGCTAAAAAGAATAGCAGAGAACTTTGAATTAACCATCGATGAGTTCATTAACGAAACCATTAATGACAAGTGGAAACCCAAGCTAAAAAGCCAGGGATCTAACCTCAGAATCCTGAGTATATCAGTAGATGCAAGCGATAATGAAAATATTGAGATGGTTCCGGTTAAAGCCAGCGCAGGTTACCTGAACGGTTTTTCTGACCCGCAATACATTAAAGATCTGCCAAAATTCCAGCTTCCGCTGCCTTCTTTAAAACAAGGTACCTTCAGGGCATTTGAAATTACGGGAGACTCTATGTTGCCGATACAGCCGGGAAGTGTGATTATAGGCGAGTATATGGACAACTGGAATGATGTGAAGACGGGAGAAACCTATATCGTTATCAGCAAAAACGAAGGAGTAGTATATAAAAGGGCCGGAAACCGTTTTAAAGAAAACAAGGAATTAAAGCTGATATCTGATAACAAAGTATATGACCCTTATATGGTTGCTGCTGATGACATCCTGGAAATATGGAGAGCAAAGGCTTATATTAGCTCTACACTGCCAGATCCGGCACCGGAACCTACCATGGAGACCTTAACCAATATGATGTCTCAAATGCAGAAATCCCTCTCACAAATGAATAAAAACTAACAAAGATTTTAAACCCTTTGCCTTTTTTGTACTCTATGTTATTAAACAACATACAAATGAAACCTGCATAAGATTACATCTGACTAAAAGCAATGAACAATCTTATGCAAGCTTCATCACCTTCAAAAAGCAAATAATTACTGATGAAAAAATTATTTTTAACCCTCGCCATCGCAGTAATCGGATTTACCGCCAGTTACGCACAAAGTACAGCTAAAGAAAAACTGACACCGGCGCAGAAAGCCGAAAAGACTACCGCTAAGCTACAGAAAGAGTTAGCCCTTACTGCAGATCAAAAACAAAAGATTTATGCGATAGAACTGGATAAAGCAACCAAATCGGAAGAATGGCATAAAAAAGCCAAGGAAACGAAAAAGGCGATGAAAGATCAGCATGAAGCTGCAAAAGATGCTTCTTATGCACAAATTGAAAAAGTATTAAACGCAGATCAGAAGAAAAAACTAACTGCGCTCAAAGCTGAGAAAAAAGAGAAATCAAAAGATAAAAAAGAAAAACATAAAAACTAAGAAAGCCTAACTTAATTAGTTAATACTAAGAGCTGTTGTGAACTGGTTTCACAGCAGTTTTTTTATGCAAAAAAAATGGCATAAAAAAAGGGAGCTGTTAAAGGCTCCCTTTCCTGATATAATAGTTGTGACTATTTAACTGTATCAATTACTGCTTTGAAAGCTTCTGGGTGGTTCATAGCTAAATCAGCTAAAACCTTACGGTTTAAACCAATGTTTTTAGTTGCTAATTTACCAATCAGTTGAGAGTAAGAAATACCGTGTTGACGAGCTCCAGCGTTGATACGTTGAATCCATAAACCGCGGAATTCTCTTTTCTTAACTTTACGGTCACGGTATGCATATTGCAAACCTTTCTCAACCGTATTTTTTGCTACAGTGAATACTTTACTTCTTGATCCCCAATAGCCTTTGGCCATATTAAGGACTTTTTTCCGTCTTCTTCTCGAAGCTACTGCGTTTACCGAACGTGGCATAGTGTTGTTGTTTTTTGATAAACGGTGTTGCGTATTTCAGCAAACTTACTACCGGGTACCTGGTTAAAATTTAATTATTTACCGATTGCAAGCATACGCTTAACGTTGCCCATATCAGCTGCGGACACCATTGAAGTGTGACCTAGATTACGTTTACGTTTAGTCGACATCTTTGTTAAAATGTGACTTTTGTAGGCGTTTTTTCTTGCAATTTTACCTGTTCCAGTAAGCCTGAAGCGCTTTTTAGCACTGGAATTGGTTTTCATTTTTGGCATAACCTATTCTTATTTATGTAATTTATTATATTATTTTTTTACAACTTTCGGAGCCAGAGTCAGGAACATACGCTTACCTTCTAACTTAGGCAGCAACTCTACCTTACCTATGTCTTCCAAAGCTTGTGCAAACTTAAGCAATAAGATCTCTCCCTGCTCTTTGTAAACAATTGCTCTACCTTTGAAATGGACATAAGCCCTAACTTTTTCACCGCTTTCCAGAAAACTAACTGCATGTTTCAGTTTAAACTGAAAATCATGGTCGTTGGTATTCGGACCGAAACGGATCTCCTTAATTACCGTTTGCTTTGCATTTGCCTTAATCTCTTTTTGCTTTTTCTTTTGTTCGTAAACAAATTTGCTATAATCGATTATTCTACAAACCGGAGGCACTGCATTCGGAGATATCTCCACCAGATCCAATTCCAGTTCATCGGCAAGGGCTAAAGCTTTTGCCAAAGGATAAATCCCTGGTTCAACATTATCTCCAGCTAACCTAACCTCCTGGGCTCTGATAAACTGATTAATATTATGTTCTGCTTCTTTCTTCTTAAAAGGAGGACGTGGTCCCCTGTTAAATCCTGGTCTGCCTAATGCCAAATTTATATACTGTTTAAACTGTTATTTCTTTAATTAATAATTCTCCAAATGCCTCAATGGTCATCTCTCCTAAATCTCCCTCACCGTGCTTTCTTACAGACACTTTTCCTTCAGCCATCTCCTTTTCGCCGATAATCAGCATATAAGGGATTTTTTTGACCTCAGCATCCCTGATTTTCCTACCGATCTTCTCATCGCGAAAGTCAATCAAACCGCGAATATCGGAATTATTTAGTTCATCTGAAACTTTTTTAGCATAATCTTCATACTTTTCTGAAATTGGAAGGATTATAAATTGCTCAGGCGAAAGCCATAACGGGAAATTACCTGCACAATGTTCAATCAATACCGCAACAAAACGCTCTAATGAACCAAATGGCGCACGGTGTATCATCACCGGACGGTGTTTCTGGTTATCACTGCCTGTATATTCCAACTCAAATCTCTCCGGCAAGTTATAGTCAACCTGGATTGTTCCCAGCTGCCATTTTCTTCCCAGCGCATCTTTTACCATGAAATCCAGCTTCGGCCCGTAAAATGCAGCTTCCCCTAATTCCACGATTGTAGATAATCCCTTTTCAGCAGCAGCTTCGATAATCGCATCTTCAGCCAGCTTCCAGTTTTCGTCAGTACCAATGTATTTCGATTTGTTCTCAGGGTCTCTTAGTGATACCTGCGCAGTATAATCTGTAAAACCTAATGATTTAAATACGTAAAGTACCAAATCAATTACTTTCTTAAACTCCTCTTTTACCTGGTCCGGACGGCAGAATAAATGCGCATCATCCTGTGTAAACCCTCTTACCCTGGTCAGACCATGCAATTCACCACTTTGTTCGTAACGGTATACAGTACCAAACTCAGCGAAACGCAATGGCAGGTCCTTATAAGAACGCGGCTTAACTTTATAGATCTCACAGTGGTGCGGGCAGTTCATTGGTTTTAAAAGGAACTCCTCCCCTTCCTGCGGGGTCTTGATAGACTGGAATGAATCTTTACCGTATTTCTCCCAGTGACCGGAAGTAATGTATAAGTTTTTGTGTCCGATATGCGGGGTAATCACCTGCTCATAGCCAGCTTTCGACTGTGCTTTGGTCAGGAAGTTCACCAAACGCTCACGCAAAGCAGTTCCCTTAGGCAACCACAGTGGCAAGCCCATTCCCACTTTCTCAGAAAAGGCGAACAATTCCAGCTCCTTACCTAATTTTCTATGGTCGCGTTTTTTCGCTTCCTCGATCATTAACAGGTATTCGGTCAGCTCACTTGCCTTAGGGAAAGTTACGCCGTAAATACGTGTTAACTGTTTTTTTGTTTCATCACCTCTCCAGTATGCACCGGCAACGTTCATCAGTTTTACTGCTTTCACGAAACCTGTGTTGGGGATATGCGGACCACGGCAAAGGTCAGTAAAGGCACCTTGTTTATAAAAAGTGATTTTACCGTCTTCCAATCCCTGGATCAGATCCAATTTATATTCGTCACCTTTTTCGGTGAAGTATGCTACAGCATCAGCTTTAGAAACACTTTCCCTTACAAAAACTTCTTTTTGTTTGGCCAGTTCCATGAACTTGGTCTCTATCGCTTTAAAGTCATCTGAAGAAAATTCCTGATCACCAAAATCTACATCGTAATAAAACCCTGTTTCAATAGCCGGGCCAATACCAAATTTAGTACCCGGATAAAGCGCTTCCAGTGCCTCTGCCATAATGTGCGCAGAAGAATGCCAGAATGTAGCCTTACCGGCAGTATCGTTCCAGGTCAGCAATTTTACAGTCGAATCGTTTTCAATTGGCCGGGCAGAATCCCAGACCTCGCCGTTTACTTCAGCGGCTAAAACATTGCGGGCTAAACCCTCAGAGATTGACAAAGCAATCTGGTGGGCGCTTGTACCCTTTTCATAAGGACGTACAGAGCCGTCCGGTAGTGTAATGTTAATCATCTACAACTATGATTTATATGTGAAAAATTTAATATGGTATTCCAATCACTTACAAGGTGATTTTTCGAAATACAAAGATAAGCGATTAGAAAAGATTTCGGGGAACGAATTTAAGAAAAAACAGGTTTGCCTATTTTGGCCCGTAAACTATTGTTTCAGAACCTTTTCCCATAATCACCATTGCCGTAAGGTTAACGAATAGCCCATGTGCAACCACTCCTTCTACCTGGTTTAGCTGTTCAGAAAGCCCCGCAGCATCAGTAATCAGTCCGAAATCGGTGTCTACAATCAGGTTATGGTTATCAGTGATAAAAGGCGCAGTGCCATCCATTCTTACTTTTCCCGTACCCTGTAAACCTCGCAGCTGCTGCAGTACATAGTTAAGCGCAAGCGGCAAAACCTCTACCGGCACTTTAAACTTACCGAGACGGTCTACCTTTTTACCTGAATCTGCGATAATAATTTCTTTTTTGGTCATCGACGCCACGATCTTCTCACGAAACAATGCACCGCCCCCGCCTTTGATCAGGTTTAATTCTGCATCAAACTCATCGGCGCCATCAATCGTAACATCAATAGCTGTCACCTCGCTCATATCGAGCATCCCGATACCAAGAGAGGTAGCAAGAGATAAAGTATGCTCAGAAGTGGGCACACACTTAATTTTCAATCCGTTCTTTACCAGTAAGGCCACTTCCTGGATGGCAAAGAAAGCTGTAGATCCGGTACCTAAACCAACTACATCATTATCTTTTATGAATTTAACAGCCTCGCGTGCAGCGGCCTGTTTTTCTATCTCTGTATGACTTAACTGCTTATCCAAAATGTAAATATTAATTTTATCCTGCTGTTATTAACAACAGGATAAAATTAAACAAAATAAATAAACACAGGCCGATAAATAAAATTTAAGCTTCGATTACAGCCGTTTCATTTACCATAAGTCTCCAGCTTTCGTTTTCAGGGATCCCTGGTTTACGTTTTCCAAAAAACTGTACAATGATTACTCCTTTATCATCAAAAACCTCGATACTGGTTACAATACCATCCTCAGTAGGTTTTTTTACCAGCCATACCGAAGCAATTGCATCTTCACGTAAGTGCAGGTTAAAATCAGGGTCCAATACATTATACCATGGCCCTGCCTGTACCAATTTTTTAACCGGGCCAGTGTGAATCTGTATACAGCCTGCACTGCCTGTAAATACCATAATCTCTAAATCTGTATCAGAAGCTTTCTGCAGCATATTTTTTAATGATTCTGTAGTGATTTTAACCGCATGTCCTTCAGGTGCGAGTCGCAGTCCCTGTGTTCTTGTCACCGCATATTTGCGCAGCAAGCCGTGGAAATCGTGGGTATCCTTTAAAGTCAGCCACCCTTCTTTAAAGCCCTCAGCATCTATAGCGGCATCTGGCTGCTCTACCACTTCTTTTTTATCCTTATTTATTACCAGCGCAGCGTTTTGATCTTCCGCCCTGAATTTTTCTACTAATCTGCTGTATGCATCGGCATCGCTGTCTTCAGTTACATAGATCTTATGCACAGCCTCGCCGTCTTTAGCAAAAAACTGGAGACTCTGACGGCCGCTTTCATCCACTGCAAAGGCAGAAGACCAAACACTCATAAACAACCTGAGGTCTATGTCGGGGTTTACCGCCAGCCCCATCGGGCCGGTAAAAGAGATATTATGGTAAACTCCTTTACGCTCATGCACGCAATAATCGTTACGTGTCAAAGCCATCACTTTACCCAGAGATTCCACAGATTTTAAGATCTCTCTAAAATCATCAGTCAGACGTGTTACCGTACTGCCAACTGCCGTAGCAATCAGTTCTGCCTCTGTACTGCCCAGCTGTTTTGCGGCATCTCTGATTCTTATTTTAGGGTTTTCCGCTTTAAAAGCTTCCCATTGTTTATTCAGTTCAATTGTATTCTCCATTATTATCTTTTTTATGTTTGTATAGTTGCCGGTATAACCAGCGGACAATCGTACCCTTCACAAGGCATCAGTTTAACATTAACGCTAAAAGTTTCATGTATATTTTCACAGCTGATCACTTCCAGCGGTGTACCTATAGCTACTTTTCTACCTTCTTTTAACATCAGGATCTGATCTGCAAACCGCGATGCAAAATTGATATCATGCAATATACAGATCACGCAATATCCCCTGTCGGCCAAACTTCTGGCCAGCTCCATAATCTGCTGCTGATAGAGGAGGTCGAGTCCGTTTGTAGGTTCATCTAAAAACAAACAGGCATCCGGACAGTCGTATATCTGCGCCAGCACACGGGCCAGCTGCACCCGCTGCTGTTCGCCACCGGAAAGCGTATTGTAATCACGGGCAGACAAATGCATGATTCCAGTTTGTTCCATCACGAGCCGTACAATTTCCATATCCTCCGCTTTAGGCTGCTGCTCAAAATGGGGATATCGTCCCATCATCACCAGTTCCTTAACCAAAAAGGAAATGGAAATGGTATTTTGCTGTGCCAGCACCGCACGGATCCTGGCCAGTTCCGGCAGTTTATAATCTGTTAAATTCCTGCGCCGTAAAATAATCTCCCCTGCTGTTGGATGGATCTCTTTACACAGCAATTTCATCAGCGTACTTTTACCTGCGCCATTGGCACCGAGGATGGCAAGCAGTTCACCAGCTTTAGCCCCGAAGCTCAGCTCATTGAGCAAAATCTTTTTTCCAATCTGATAAGTCAGCTTTTTTACCTCGATCATAGCTTATAATTTATTTTTATTACGCTCTGTAATGATGATATATAAAAATACAGGTGTGCCTATCAACGCTGTTAAAATACCGATGGGCAATTCCGCAGGTGAAAAGGCCGTTCTGGCAATCAGGTCTGATGAAGTTAAGAGCGCAGCCCCTAAAAGTGCAGAGCCGGGGATAACCAGACGGTTGTCTGAACTAAAGATCATCCGCATCGTATGCGGAATAATCAGCCCGATAAAACCGATCAGCCCCGCAACAGCAACCGAGGCCCCTACAGCGATTGTGGCCAGCACAATGATAATCCGCTTCATCTTCCGCACATCTACCCCCATATGTAAGGCCTGGGCATCTCCGAGCGCTAGTGAGTTTAAAGATTTCGCCAGGAAAGGCAAACCAATTACAGGGACCAGGATAAATGGTAAAATCCCAATTACCGTCTCCCAGCTGGCGCCGCCCAGGCTGCCTAAACTCCAGAACGTGATGGTCCGCAACTGCTCATCAGTAGCCATATAAGTTAGCAAACCAGTCAGCGCACCGGATAATGCATTAATCGCAATCCCGGAAAGTAATAAGGTAGTCACCTCCGTTTTCCCATTTCTTATGGATATCCGGTATACGATCATCGTAGTTAAACAGGCACCAACAAATGAAGCAGCAGATAAAGCATAAAAGCCAATCGCAGTGGTCAGCATTTTAAAAACACTGACTTCCATTACAATCATCAGCACGGTAAATAATATCGCTCCCGAAGAAATCCCGATCAGACCAGGTTCTGCAAGCGGGTTTCTGAAAAGCCCCTGGATTGCCGCCCCCGAGGTACCTAATCCTGCGCCAATTAATACCCCCAGCATTACACGCGGCATCCTGATATTTAGCAGTACCGCTGCCTGCTGTGGTTTAAAATTCACCTGATCGGAAATACCTGTGGCATGTGCCAGGATAGACAGCAACTCAGACACACTGATGCTGACCGCCCCAATGCAGGAAGAAAGGATCACGATCCCTGCCAGCAGGATGCCAAGTAAAACCAGAATTGCTGCTGTTTTTTTTATCACTTGATCTTAGCAGCTAATTCTTTGATGGCAACACCTAAACGCGGACCGAAACTGCTCAGCAGTTCTCCATCCATGGTGATAATCTTATTGTTCTTGCCTGCATTGGTTTCTTTTATCCCCTGAACTTTAGCCAGTCCGTTTGCGCCACCAAGACTTTGCAAGCCACTATCAAATAGTAAGATCACATCCGGATTAGCTTTTACCAGCGCTTCTGCCGTTAAAGGTTTATAATCTGCAAATTCAGTGATTGCATTTTCACCGCCTGCCAGTTTAATTGCCTGGTCTACCTGCGTACCGGTACCGCCAACCATCATTGTCCCTGTACCGCGTGCATAGATAAATAATACCCGTGGTTTTTTTTCAGCAGCTGCAGATGGTTTAACCTGCGCAAGATCCGTATCCAGTGCTTTCGCAATAGAGTCGCCTTTCGCAGATAGGCCCAGCGTATCGGCAAGGGAATGGATTAATTTTTTGGTACCCTCAACAGAATATTCCTGGTCCAGCAGCAGCAGTTTAACACCGGCAGCTTTGAACTGGGCAATCAGTGCGGGCGTAATTTCCTTTTTAATCCCAATAATCAAGTTAGGCGACAGAGCGATTACCCCTTCTGCATTTATATTCCTGTTGTGACCAACTTTGGTTTTAGTCTTCATTACCTCAGGATAATTGCTGGTGATATCTGTACCCACAATTTGTTTTTCCACACCTAAGCCCGCAAGCACTTCAGACATGGCACCGTTTAGCGAAACAATTTTGGTACTGTCTGTCAGCAATCCGCTTTTTTCTTTTGTACCTGTATTGCAGGCACTCAATATCAGCGCAAAAACACCCAGCGCCAGTGTATTTAATTTCATGGTTTTATTGATTAATAAGAGTTAATTAATTCGTTTAATAAAAAACCTGCGTAAGATTAGAACTCACAAATTTGAGCGAATCCTATGCAAGCGTTATTACCGGTAGAAAGCGATGCATCAGTAAATGAAACCACCATACCTGCAAATAATAATGATTAAGCTGATGTAGTTTCATGACCTTAAAAAAAAGTATTCTAATAAAGAAACTACTACATTGTTAATGAAAATTTTGCTGATCATCTGATGTTCAGCAATGAAAAATCTAAAAGGCGGCTTCCTAAATCACAAGGAAGCCAGCCTTTTTCACAACAAAACTAACCAAGCTTTATGCTTTTTTTACCAACTTGTATTCGATAACCGGTTTACCGCGTACACCGCTGTCGGTAGAAGTGAAACTCACAAATTTCAATTTATATACATTTCCAGTACCATCTTTAACTACATAAAAACGATCTGTTTTAACACCTGCTACTGCTCCTGTTCCTGGTGCTCCGGAAGTCGCCCTCCAGTTCGAACCAATCACATCTCTTGTGCCAAGGAAAGTAACCCCGTTTAAGTTCGCCTCTGCAAAATCAGCATAAGACACTGTAGAAGTTAATACCTCTGCAGCAGTTACCCCACCTAAGAAATTGATGATTACAAAATCAGAATAGGTATAAGGAATTGTTGCACTTGCTTTGTAAGTAGCCAATGTCCATTCTAAATCCCATGCTGCTTTTTCGGGCTCCGCATTAACTGCACCAGTTACAAATGATACATGTTTAAAATTGTAAGCTGCATCTTTAGTAACGGTTAATGTTTTAAAAGTCGTTTCATTGATTTTTGCATACTGTAAAGTATATCCTGCGCCATTACGCAATACACGGATTTTCTGCCATCCCCTGTTTGTAACCGGAGCAAGCAGACCCGCCGCACCACGGTTTACGATATAAACCTTATTCTCTGCATCTGTAGCAGAAACAGTTTTAATTGCCGTTCCGGCTAAATATGCGGTAGCATTAGCATCAACAGGATCTATATAAGCGAAATTACCCTTTCCCTGTCCTAACGCCAATGTTGTAGCGGTAGCCAATGCAGTAGTATCTGCCGCGGTAACCTGTGTCAGGTCTGTTTTGTCGATCTGGATTGCCGTTGCACCTACTGTATTGTTCAGGATTACCTTAAAATCTGAACCAGAATAAAAGCCTAAGTCCCACGAAGCACGTTCTACGGAAGTTTGTTTATCCACACTGAAGTCTACAAATACACTGTTTCCAGCACTTGTTCCATCTTCCGTCCCACTTATTCCGTTCAAAGTGAGTGTGCTTCCGTCAGATGCCGGTACAACAACAATAGGGTCTTCGTCTTTGCTGCATGCTGTAAAAGCGGTTACAAAGCACAATAGAGCGATGATTCTGGTAAATTTGTTCATGATGATATTTAATATATATGTTAATTGATAATCTATTATTTCTTTGTCCAGTTATATGTTAATCCGATCACATAAGATCTGCCGTAGCTTAAAGGAAGCGGACCGGAACCGGTGCTATGTGCCGCTGTAGAGGCTAAGGCTGTATTACTTACATAAGTCACGTCGAACATGTTTTTAACCCCTGCATTTACATTGAGTCCTGTAAACAGTTGTTTCGTAATCATCAGATCGGCCATATGAAATGAGCCTGTTTTTGAAAGGCTGACTACCTCAGTTCCGCCTGCTGGTGTATATAGCGCGTAAACTGGCCGTTTACCGGTAAATTTGTAAGACAGGTTAATCGTGGTATTTAACTCTGGGAAGGTGTAGCTCAAATTTGAATTGATTTCCGGCGACCAGCTAAATTTTGATGACTCTCCTGGTATGTCTCCAGATTCCTGGTATTGGTTATAGTACCCCACATAAGATAAACCTAGTGAAGCCTGGAAATTCCTTAAGTAAAAAGTATTCTCGAACGTACCACCCACACTTTTGTATTTTGTGATATTCAACGGGACAGTTACCGTAGCATCGTCAGGAGAGATACCAAAGTCAATCTTGTTTCTGAAGTCGTTATAAAACCCACTTATTACGGAGCGGAAATGTAACTCCTGACCAGGATCTTCGGAGAAGCTAAGCGAAGCCGTAAAGCTGTCAGACTGCTCTGCTTTCAAGTTAGGATTTCCAAGGATCTTATGGTTGGCATCAACAAAATCATAATACAGCTCCCTTAATGCGGGTGAACGGAATCCGTTTGCATAACCCAGGCGAAGATCAAAGTTGTCATTTAACCTCACTTTGGTATTGATGGAAGGGATCACAGGCGGGGCATCATAAACAGAATTTTGTATAAACCGTAAACCCGGACGGATAGTTACATCCTTAATCACGTTCAGTTCCGAAGAAATGAAAAAAGCATAATCATTAATTGCAGGAGAACCTAAGATCCTTGCCCCGCTAGAACCATCAAGGTTCACCTCAAAACCAGGCTGGAACGAAACCTGATCTGATAATTTGTATTGTGCCGTAGTGCGGATCAATACCGATCTGAACTTAGAGATATCCTGCTCTCCCAAACCAGTGGAAAGTTCTTCGGCACCGGTACTGTAATCATGTACTACCGTTCTTGTTGTACGTTTCAGGTTAGCATAAGACAACACCCCATTTAAATGAAGCTTGTCGTTCACTCTATAATCCCCTTGTAACTGCTGGGTATATCTATTGGTGATATATTTCTGATTGGTTGATTTATAATTTCCAGGATTATAGCCCCCTTTAGCATCGATTGTTTCGTCCAGATAATCCAGCCTGTACCAGATATTAAAATTATTTGTCCGGTACCCTAACTTGGTATTAGCCAGCCATTGCTCTTTTGGCTTCCATCTATTTGGTACAGCGGCAATCTCTTCGGCTGTCTCCAATGCTCCCGGAACATCAAACCCGTTAAAATCGTTATGCGTTAATCCCGCCAACACATTCCATCCGTTATTTGACCAGTTACCATTCACATTCTGGATATGCGAACCGCTTTTAGAAAACGGAGAATATTCATTTCCGACTGTCTCTTCCTGTACTCTTGCATTCAGGCTCAGTGCATTTTTAGCGGCATTTTTAGTAATGATGTTAATTACCCCTGCCAATGCATCCGATCCGTAAGAAACAGATAACGGGCCTTCTACAATCTCAATACGCTCAACTGTATTGATATCGATCTGGTTTAAACTTTCACGTGCATCGCTCCTGTCTATCATCGGTACCCCATCCAGTAATATTTTAACATTACGGCCAGACATTCCCATCAACTGCACATCGCTCACCCCCAAAGTAAAATCATTGGAGAACCTGAACCCCAATTCTGTACTGAGTACCTGCTGGATATTTGTTGAGGCACGCAAACGGATCCGTTCTGCCGTGATTACACGTGTTTGATAAACTGAATTTCTTAAAGATTGCGGCTCGTACTGGCCCGTAACTACAACTTCTTTTAAATTATTTTCGATCGAGTCTGCTTTTGCGGTTAACCGCCCATTTTTTTTCTGTGCGTAAGCCGTTTCGGAAATTAAAAATATGCTGGTAAAGAGTATAGCACGTCTCATCAAATGATCTATTTATAATTAGTTTAAATAAGATTACAAGTATAGGGAGTAATTTAGATAGATTACAAATAATATTTGTAATATTTTTATTTGTACTGTAAATGAGATTATTAAATCGAATTAATAGCGGACAATAAATGGCGGAACGCTTAGATTTTACCTGAAAATGGTATCTTACGGCGATAGAAATTACTGATTTAATCGTATTCATGACAAAGACTTACCTGAAGCCGTTTTAATTTTTTATCTTAATTGCTGCCTGCTTTTATTCTCAGGGCTTTGCGCAAAGTGACGCTGGTATTACGCTAAAAGGGATAGTAAAAAATACAAATAATGAAGCTGTAAACGGTGCAACTTTATTTTTAAAAGATGGTATCAGCGGGCAGGTAGTTCAGCAAGGATTAAGTACTAAAGACGGGTCCTTTTCTCTTACGGCTGCTGCCGGAAGCTATGTGTTTATGGTGAGTTACCTGGGTACGCTTGCTTACCAAAGTGATCTCCTTCAATTATCGGACTCCAAAGACCTGGGTTTGATTAAACTTGAACCTGCCCCCCGCAGTTTGAAGGAAGTAGTTATACAAAGTTCCGGTAGTAAACCCCTGATCAAAATTGAAGGGCGAAAAATGATATACGATATCCGCAAAAGTATCACCGCACAAGGCAGTACTGCTTTAGAAGCTTTAAAAAAGACACCCGGCATAGTAGTAAACCAGGACAATTCCATTACGCTGAACGGTACCAGCGGAGCACTGGTTATGATCTACTATATTTGCAAATTACCAAATTAACTCTGTTAAAATATTAATACATTATACATCGTGAAAATTTATTTTTAATAAAAGGTTAATAATACCTAAAACACATGCCTGAAATGTTTTTTCTTGCAACGAGTAATTAAAGTTTTCTATTCAAATATAATTTTGGAGCGATAATATTTGACCTATTTTTATCACTTTGTAGTATTGACTAATAAACTAAAATAATGGCTAAAAAAGCACAAGAGTCAGCAAAGTGCATTTATTGCAAAAATCTGGGTGTAACAAAGGAACATATAATATCAGACTGGATCAGTAAAGACTTTGATGATGGCAAAAAGGAGTACTATATAAAACCTTGGAAACAAGACCCCGCTAATCCAAAACAGTACATGTTTGCACCATTGAAAGTTAAACAAGGGCGAATAGGTCAAATAACCTTAAGGAGGGTTTGTGAAACTTGTAATAGCGGATGGATGAAGACTATTGTTGACGAATCAATCCATATTGTAAAAGCACTGATACATCAAGAAAAATTTACGCTTACTGCTGACGATAAAAGGAAAATTGGCGCATGGGCAGTTCTTTCTTGTATTCATCTAGATTATTATTTAAGTTATAAAAACCCTGTCAATCTTCGAGCAATAAGCCAAGTTGATTTAGATTTTATTTTTAATAATCATTTCCCATCAGATAAGTTTGAAGTATGGATTAGTAGAAGTGAGGATCCCGAATTTAGTAAAAATTTGTTTGGGCAAGCTACATGCTTGAGACTTGCCGGATCCACTGATCAGATATTTAATTCATTTGATTTTACGATGTCGATCAGACAAGTGATATTTTTTGTCAGATACAACAATACACAATATCCAAGTCCTGCTGATCTCGACATGATAATGCATAAGTTCACACTAGTATGGCCAAATTCAGAAAATGATGTTGCATACCCAAATGACAAGGTTTTGAATAAAGAAGAGACAAATATATTTTTTGCTAGGATGAATGCAGAAAGAGCGCAATTACGTCAATACTCGGATGCAGCCAGCAATTTACGCAGTATAATTGATAAAATGGGCTTTTAATAGGACTAATCCTCCACCCTAAACTATAGATAATCACAATAGAACGCACGACATATCTAATACTATTAGAAATACCGGCTAATAATCGATAGAGAATCCAATATAACCTCAAATTGATTAATTTTTGCATCAATAAGCGACAATATTCATAACTTCTTCCTGCATCAAAAATCATACGCTTACATTGACCGCCCTTCAAAAAAGCTACATATTGTTCCATTTTAGTTAATATATGGTGCTCACTAATTATCACTTTTGATTAATGCTTTCGAGCATAACATAAAAAATAATAGACATGGAAATAGAAAAATTTATCGAAGAATGGATTTCGGTTAGCAATAGTTACGATACAGAAAAATACCTGACATTTTATTCAGAAGATGCCATATTAGACGATCCATCTGTTGGCAAGAAATTTAGCGGAAAAACCGGTATTAAAAACTATTATGAGAGCTATTTCATCGGCTACAAAACGCAAACTAAAAAAGTTAATCTTGCTGTAAAAGATGGAAACAAAGCACACTTAGAGGTGGTGTTTACAGGAGATTTTTCTGAAGGTAAACTTGGCGGAACTTTTGACTTCACATTCAAAGAAGGCAAGATAACGTTTGTATCAGCAGATTTACTTTTATAAATAGTCAAAATCTTTGACAAGGTTCATATGTAAAGAAAGGGCAATTTCTATTAGAGAGACTGTAAAGTAAACTGTGTCAACTCTAAAAATTTAGAGTTAAAATAAGTAATTTAGTGATACTTAGGACACGATGAAAAATAAAGAACCATTCGATTTTGAGCGCTTCAAAAATGAAGCAATGGAAGGCCTTTATCAAGGCAAGAAGATGGGTGGCACCGATGGTGTTTTCGCCCCAATGTTAAAGCATTTATTGGAATCCATGCTCGAGGGCGAGCTGGATAACCATCTCCAGGAGAGCAAGGCTACTGATGATCCCAACCGACGTAATGGAAGGACTAAGAAAAATGTCCGCAGTTTGCAGTCTGGAGAATTTGAACTGGAAAGCACGCGGGACCGCAATGGAACATTTGAACCGAAAATTGTCGCTAAACGCCAATTAATCATTACTGAGGAGCTGGAAGACAACGTAATAGCGATGTACGCACGTGGAATGAGTACCCGCAATATTTCTGATTATGTAAAGGAAATGTATGCTATGGATATTTCAGCAACAGAGATATCAAACATTACAGATAGAATTATTCCCGCAATGAATGAATGGCGGAACCGACCATTGGAAGCGGTCTATCCTTTTGTATTTCTGGATTGCATGCATTATAAAGTGCGCGAAAGTGGCGGTGTTGAATCCCGTGCGGTTTATAATATTCTGGGAGTAAATCGAGACGGAAGAAAAGACTTAATAGGTGTGTACTTATCGGAAAATGAAGGTGCCAAATTTTGGCTATCAGTACTCACGGACTTGAAACAGCGTGGTGTGGATGATATCTTGGTCGCCTGCATCGATGGGTTGAAAGGTTTTCCTGAAGCTATCGCTACTGTATTTCCAAAAACTCAGGTTCAGTTATGTATTGTTCACCAGATCCGCACCAGTCTACGTTATGTTCCTGAGAAAGATAAAAAGGCAGTCGTTGCTGATCTTAAGCCTGTTTATAAAGCCGTTAATCAAGAACAAGGGTATGAGAAACTCCTGGAATTTGAAGATAAGTGGGGTAAGAAGTATCCATTATCAGTTAAGAGCTGGTTGGATAATTGGACCAACCTTTCTACATATTTTGAATATTCCGCAGAAATCAGAAAGGTCATTTACACCACCAATGCAATAGAAGGAATGCACCGACAGATCCGTAAAATCACCAAAACAAAGGGTGCTTTCACTTCAGATCAATCACTGTTAAAACTCGTGTATCTAGCCTACAGGGACTTTTCTAAAAAGTGGACGATGCCAATGTGGAACTGGGGCTTGACAATGTCGCAACTCCATATTAAATTTGGTGATAGATTAAAAGCCTTCGGCGACTTCTTCCTAGGTGGAGGCTGATCGCCTCCACCTAGGAAGAAGTGGTGTTGACACAGTTCACTTTACACTCCCCTATTAGAAGTTGCCCTTTCTTTACATATGTCTTGATTTATTTATCATCAATCACTGCCCTAATAATTTCTCCGTTTTGGTTAGAAATTTATCAAAAACATCCTGAACATCTATCTCCATCCGGTCTGCCAGCACTACCAGCCACCAAATGCTTTCACCAAGTTTATGTTCCAACTCACTCTTCGAATCTTTACCTGCAGGCCAACGCCCCTGCTGGGACATGGTATGTCGCCCTACTAATCCTGCATCTGTTAAAAATGCTAGCGCATCCTCTTCTACCGTCCATTCACTACCATGGTGAGTGCGTTCCAATTCATGATAAAGTTCCCTTATTTTTAAGGATCTTGCTACGGCTTCGCTAAAATTCAAATCATTCATCTTGTTTATTATTTAATCTATAGTATTTAGTACAGCATTTGTTACAGCGATAACATTCAATGATAAAGGGAGGTAAATGTAGTAGTTTCATAAACATATGCTTTAATTTGCGGTTTTCTTCCTCCAACTCTTTCAAACGGCGAAGTTCCTGGTTGTCCATTCCTGAATACTTTTTCTTCCAATTGTAAAAAGTCACCTGTTGTACGCCAAGAGAACGGCAGATATCCGCCACTTTTTTCCTGACTCCTGTTCCTTAATTGCTGCCAAAATCTGGCTCTCACTGATTATTGATTTTTTCATCTTACTGTTTTAAAGTTACGAATTTTCGCCTTTCAAAACAGTCCGATTTTTTGGGAGGGTTACAATACGATACAAACCGTCTTTTAAGATAAGTTTCTGTCGCTTCAACGAATATAATCGATCTTTTATCAAATTATTAGCTGTTCCGAATTTTATACCATAGTCAAAGTCTTTAGAATTCAATTTTTTAAAATTTCCTACATTATTATTTTGGGAAAAAGGTACAAAAACAATATTCACCAAAGAACCTGTTTCTGGTTTTTCATAATAAAGGATGCCGGCGACATCTCTAAATTCATCTGATTTCATTCCATCTTTATTACTACAAGAAGAAAGGATAATCACAAAGACGTAGATTAATATTTTTCTCATTGTAATTTATATGTAGAATCTTTAAGTGACCCATTCGAATTAGCATCAACTCGTTGATTATTAGAAAAAGATGTGACAGGTTGATTTTTCATAAGGATAAAAATAGGATGATAAAAGAAGGAAGAAGTGATGTTGACACTCCCTTCCTTTCTCTTTCACCCAAGCGAACGCAGGCAGTTTTTAGGACAAACAGAACTTGCTGGTATAAAAGAACAATAGGCTGCATATACAATTTTGCAGCCTATTGAAAGCAGTAATTAATTTACCTATTGGCATCGCTATTTCCAATGTAAGTTGTTGCATTTGGCTTCTTTATACCACAACAACCATTTTTTTTTATCATTATAAAAATCTGTTTTATGACGGTATCTAAAAATATAACCATAGTAAACGGAACTTTTGATTCCTGAATTTCTGACCATATTGTCAATACAATGACCGAATTTTTTTTTATCCGTCTTTCTATCTTCTACATAATCTTCGATATATTGGAGACTTTTTATGTAATTAGATTTAAAAATAACATTCTCAACACAGGTATCTGTATGTTTACTATATATTCCAGTACTATAAATCATAACTGCAGTTGTATTAGCCTTTATGAGGTTAGGAAAAACAAGACTAAAGAAAATCAAGCCGATGTGTTTCATATTATTTTATTTTAGTTTTTAATACTCTAATACCTCCAGTTCCAGTGGGAGATACTACCTGTCTAGTTTTTGTGCCATTTCTTTCTTTATATACATCCGAGTTGTTACCCTCTACACGAGTATTGCCATTCACCCTATTTTCTACGCTGGTCGCTTTCTGGTGTGCTCGTTCAAATTCAGCACTAGTTTGACTTTCCCCTGGTCCCATTCCCTGGTTTGCTTTATCCAACTGCTCAATTGTTTCATGAATAAGTGCACCAGCGCTTGTCGTGCCCCTCTTACCTGCTTTGTCAAATTGTTGAACATCCGAAATATCCAATTGATTTGTATCAAAATTTCCAACTTCTACTTCTCTCGAATTAGAAACAACTTCTTCTCTAACAACCGTTTTACTACTAACAGTTCCACTATAAGCCTCACTAAAAGCTTTCTGCTCAGCTGTTGCCTTGGAGCCATCACCTTTTGTTAATACAACTTTCTCACTAAATCCTTTGCTATCCTTAATTTTTACTGTCGATGCTGTATAAGTGCCGCCTAAAGATTTATTAACTGTAGCTATATAGGCATTTTTAGTCTCCGCATTTTGAAACTTTAAGTGTATATCCTTTGGACCCATTCCATCCGGATCTATGAATCTCATCGGATTGTTGAAACCATAGTTATATGGCGAATGCCTCCTCATCTGCTCTGCCAACGGATCAACTACGTTCCACCTTGCTATTACCGGATCATAGAATCTTGCCCCATAGTCATACTCTCCCAACTCCTCCTGCAACTCTTTCCCATTGTACAAATATCTATTAGTTAAAGATACAGGATTCCCAGATTTCCGCAAGCCGAAAGGATAATAATCATCATTTTGCAAACGATCAATCACCCCCGTAACAGGATTGGTATGAAAACTGTACCGAACATTCCCCAGATGGTCATTAAGGTTAAACTCATAACTATAATGATCTACATTGCTCCTGGCTACACCAAACTCGGTTTGAATGAATTCGATAGCACCGTTTTTGTACTGAATCCCATCAATATAATCCGTAATCCCTCCGTTGCTTATTTTTTTAAGCTTCTTTCCTGCGGCATCATAAACACATAATTTTGGCAATTATAATATTTCATTTATCATATAAATTTACATATTGTTATTAATATAAATCCACAAACAGTATAACATTAAAATTCGAACAAGAAAAAGAAACATTTATTAACGCACATCCAAATCACATAAACGTACATCCTCTAAAACCGTTACTCATTTGAAAGATTGGTAAATACATTGCTATTAGAATGGCTCCTACAACTATTCCGAAAAAAATAATGATTAAAGATTTGAGTAAACTACTAATGTATATGTCAAATATTCTACTCCTTCAGTATAGTGACTTGCGATTGTCTCAAAAAAGTGCTCCGCTCTCTTAATCTCCTTTCCCACCTTTATCATCTGAATCAATTTTGGTGGATAAAGTTAAATGCCAATAAACTTTGATATAAAGACTAATCTTCAACTTGCATGAAAGAAATTTCAATAGGATAGTATGCTATCATATTAGAGACCGAGTCCCATTTTGCCTAGTAATAGTATAAAAATAATAATTTCAAAACTATAATTGTAATATTTTATTAACAAACTTACATGTTTATTAGCTTGGCAACACAACTATTTATAGTGCAGCGGCATTTCCTGTAAATATTCTGTAGCCTTTATTTCTGTGTAGACTGTAAATCGGATGCAAATTAATTTTAAACTACGATTTTAGTTAATCTTTAATAATCTAATCAGATATACTTCTGTTAATCATTTATTCATACTTTAGCGTAAATTTAAAGTATGAATAAATGATTAGTTCGTCTACCGGATCGACAAGGCAGGTCGAAATAGATCTGTTACGCATAATAGCTGCATTAATTGTATTCATGTACCATTACTGTGATTCATTCAACTACTTTTCTAATATCGTTCCTGGAAACCTTATTATAGGACAATATTTAAGGTATGGATATATGGGAGTAATGTTGTTTTTTGTAATTAGTGGTTATGTGGTTACTATGTCAACTATGCAAAAGAATACTTCTGAGTTTGCTACTTCTAGAGTAGTGCGATTGTATCCAGTTTTCTGGCTAAGTTGCCTCACAGCTGCATCATTACCACGTATATTCCCATTTGTTCATCAATTTCTTCCGTACCCGTCAGTCAAGATATTATTACTGAATTTGAGTATGGTACCAACAGCATTCAATACAGTGATGATAAATCCAGTTTTTTGGTCACTTTTGGAAGAAGTACATTTCTATTTAATAATTTCATTCATCATCACATTCAAATTATGGCCAAAAGTTTTGAATGTCATTGTTATCTGGCTATTGATCTATGCAATTCAACTTTTATTTGGATTAGGCAGAAGTGACGATCAGATTGGAATTTTGGTACCAAAACATAGTCTATATTTTATAGCAGGAATGCTTTTTTTTCTACTTCAATGCAAAGAATTTGTTCGATGGAAAGTAGGTGTATTACTTCTTATAACTTTTATATTAACTATTCCTGTATCTAACAATTTTGCTAATTTTACCAATAGGTTTTTCAAAGGCCCACACATGGTTAGCGTTTATGGATATATAATAATAAACTTAACTATTTTTGCGATTTTTTGGTTAATTGCAGAGAAGCGACTTTTAATAAAGTCTAATAAGAAGATAATCATGAAATTTGGGGACCTGACATATCCATTTTATTTGATACACCTTTATGGGTTAGGTTTATATTGGTATTTAAGAGATAAGGTTCAAAGTCAATTATTATTGATATTGATACTTTTGCTCACCATTGGTGCATCATATTTAATCCATAGATTTTACGAAAAGCCATTAAGCAGATTTATGAAGAAGTTTAAATATAAATCTGTAAAGTTAACTGATATAAATGCCAATACTAAAGATCAAGTGATAGTTGGAATTGATTCTGGTATTTCAACAAAAGCAGCTAGTTCATCTGTTAATAGGTAACAAAACAAATTAATGATATGGCTTGGCACAAAAAAAATTGTAGGACGAATTGGAACTACAATCTTTGTTCATGCTGGTATAATCGGTAATTAAAACTGCAGAGAAAATGGCAATTTGGAATGGTTCTTCGCCAATTTTGATGCAATCATCCCATTACTGAAAGACAAACCTTCCGTCTAAGCAATTTAAATCCGCATCTACCATACATCTCACGCTTTTTGTTTTTCAACCTGTTTACACATCCTTCGACTAATCCGTTAGTCCAGTTGTGAATGATGGCATTTTTCACGGCCAGAATGTCTTTCTTTAATCCATTACAAAAGCGATCTATTTTTTTCCTACCCATTAATTGACCTTCTTTTATCCACACATCTAATTGTTCGGGGCATCCTCCTTTCAGAACTGTCCTAAAGTTGATGTAAGCCTTACGAATGCTAGCCAGAATAGGAACTTTATTTACCATTTCATCCACAATTTCTTTTCCCTTTGAACACTCGCCCGTCTCTTTTGAAACGCCATAGGCCGGATTCTTTATAAATATCGCTAGCTTTTTTAAAGGACGAATATAGTTGATCCAAATGCCCTATTTTTTATTTTCTAATGGTTGAAGGCATGTCCTGCTCCATTTGTGCTGATAAGCAGGAAACTTTATTGTAAACCATCTGGTAAATGAGCGCTCACAACAATTTAAGCCGAGATCCTTAAGCGACTTAAACATGGAGGTAGGATTATTTTCCAAATTGACCATGTGGTTGTTATATACTTATTGTAATTTACACGTGTTTCTCTTTTGATCGATGTTAGTGATGATGTCAAATATTCTTTCACCGTACGCCAGTTCATTTGCATTCTCCGGGCAATGTCAGTTAGGTTATATCCATCTTTTTTTAACTTTACCATTAACTGAAACTTCTCTTGTCTTTCAGTGATGTATAAAGAAATACCTGGCTCACTAATTGGACCAACGTCGTCATGAGCATCCACAACTGTGTTGAAAGACAGTATCTTTACATCAGCGGAGAGATTTTTTGCAATCAGCTTCAAATCGCCGTATTCGAGCCGAATTTCCTCAATGATAGCATCACTAATGTTCTTTACCAAGTGAAATCTATCAGCGATTTGTTTTGCTGCAGGTATTGATTTTGTAATTGCACTGGCATAAGATGTCGCTCTATCTCTAGTTACATATTCAACCTCTTGATGAGCTGAAAACCAATTTACAACATCATTTGAATCCCTGGTATTTAGAAGATCATTGGTGCGGCCATTTTCTGCATTAACGAGGATCGATCCATAGTTCATTCCTTTTCGTTTTGCCCAATCATCTATGCCCACACACAACAGATTATCATTTACAGGCATGATCATAGACTTAATTAACCTGAGGCAAGTATTGTTACTGATGGGAATTTGCATCAGTTTAGAAAAGTAAGCATCTTTGTTTGAAGATATTTCAATAAGGATCTGCCTTAAATACCCTGTAGCTCTTTCAGTCCGTCTAGAATATGGCTTAGTAATATCATTGCAACGTTCTGAAAATATCAATTAAGGCATTTGAGGTTTTTACATGCGAAGCGGCGTATCTTAAGGATGATAAAAACCTTATTACCGACCATAGGAAGGTCTATTAGAATTCTGAAATAGGAATGATCGTAAAGTATGGCTATTCTTCAAGCACATGGGACATTGGGCACGCTTTCCTGGTCTTTGGGCAAATAGCCTAATTATAGATGTTTGTATTTCTGACCGGTATATTTTGATCCTACAGTCAGCATAAAATAAGGCTGCAAGATTTTGGTGGAGTGTGCGAGGTAAATCAAGATTAAATATGTGTTATTCAGTCATTTAATTTACATAAAAATGAGATGTAAAACAAGAGAAAATTATAATAAATATGCTGATTAGCAAGCATTTATTTATAAATCCAAAATCATGTCATTGCATCAAAATTGGCAAACAACCTTGGGAATACAAAATAATTGGCAACAATAAATACATTATCTAATAGTGGGTTTTAGCCCTTCATTAGATAACTCCAGTTCATTTAAGCAGAAATAAAGTCATCCAGAAACAGTTCTATATTACGCTTGACCTGCTCAATTAACCGGCGGGTTTCTACCGCATATAATGCAGCGATATCCTCAACCATTGTACTTTTGATCACGGATTACTTTAATCTTACTTATGACTGCTTCGTTAGGTATAAAAACTATATTCGTTTAGCCCATACTGCAAATGTATTTAGAAACTCGCATATTTGCCTACGTATTGCTTCGCCAAAAACTTACTTCGCCCCTGCCCCAAAATCAAAGTACAACGTAGCTCCCCACATCCTCTGGTGATCTTTCCGGTTCCTCAATTGATTAACATTGCCCTGCGGACTTAACTGCGCGGCTTTCTGAAATTTAGTACCAATAGGATTAATTACATCCATGAAGGAAATATCCCCTTCAGGAAAAGCGGGATCAGTATTTTTATGCCCGGATGGTTTAGGTGTAAACAACCGCATAAAAATATGGTCTGTTGCAGAGACAACGGTAATCGGATATTCCTCATTCTCGATTACCGCCCAGAACATCCGATCGTGATACCCCTTAAATTCAGGGTAGTTCCAATCTATCCCGGTTACGGTATTGTTGTAGGCTTTCTGGTGTACGCCAAACTCCGTGCCTTGCATCCTGTTTTTCCACACTCTGTATGGACCTTTCCCAAGCCATTTTACTCCTTTTACTTTTGCTTCGGGATAGGAGAAGGAAACACCCATAAATTCGTAATCTCCATGAAAACGATAAGTATAATCTATCTTTAGCCAGCCATTGCCCATCATTTTATAAGACATCTGGCTGATCGGGCCTTCATAATCTACAATGACGGTATGGTCTTTGTCTTCCTGGAGGTGACGAATAGCTTTAAATTTACTGTTCACATCGGTCAGTTTTGGGCCGTTCCCAAAAGATACAGGGGTGATTTTATTCCGTACACTGGCAATCAAGCCATTGCTTTTACTGAATTTCACCTCAACGCCGTTAGCGGAGACAGCAATATATTTATCATCTTCCGAGCCTGTGGCTGCCTGTATACTTGTAGTGTCAACTATCGAATGTGCAAAGGCTGCTGCAGTTTTTACAGGCCAGGTCCATGTCAGGATATGGCGCCCGTGAGGGTCGGTTGCGCTGAGGCAAAGGGCATCGCTTTGCTCCCAGTTTTGTGGCAGATCTATCGTTACATAAGTAGATAGCCCCGGTGCTAAAGAAGGCAGGTTTAGTTTCCCCCGATCCAACACCGTAGAATCTGCTGCTGCATCCGCTGGTTTAGGAAACTTCAACAGACGCCATTCGAGTTTACAGTCTTTCAGATCTGTAAATAAAAAACGGTTTTCTATTTTAAGCTTACCATTAAATTGAGGGGTAATGTATTGCTGATCGATATAAACAGGCGACCAGATCTCTTTTATGGTATAATAGCTAGCTTCTTTCTCGCGGTATGGCCCCAAAATCCCATCAGGAGCGTTGGTACCTTTCACGTCAATTTTACCAGCCTGATCAGTCCGCACTACCCCTTCATCAGAAAACACCCAAAGAAAACCGCCTGCAGAAAGCGGACTGCGCTGCATCACATTCCAAAAATCCTGCAATCCCGCACCATGGCCCCCATCATATAGTCCGTGCATAAATTCTGTAGGGAAGTATATTTTATCTTTGTTGGCCAGCACGTCGGCAACATAATTTAAATCAGGATAATGAAAAGTATTGGTTTCGCCCAGTGTATTCCATGGCTGGATCACTGTACGGTTCTGCGGATCGTAGGTAGGGTAATCAGGCAATAAATCGTAGTTGTTACCCCCCTCATTTCCATTGGCCCATAAAACTACGGAAGGATGATTTACATCTCTGACTACCAGTTCTTTTACTAATTTACGGCCTGCTTCAGTATCATAAGCACTTTGCCAGCCCGTCAGTTCATCAATCACAAAAAGCCCAAGAGAATCGCATACATCAAGAAAGTGCTGATCAGGCGGATAGTGTGACATACGGACCGCGTTCATGTTCATGTCTTTCATCAGGTTCACATCCAGGATGCTCAATTCCTTACTCAACGTACGGCCGGAACTTGGCCAGAAGCTATGCCGGTTTACGCCTTTAAATATGATTTTTTGTCCATTTACATAAAAGCCATCTTTTGCACGCAGCTCCATAGTGCGGAAGCCGAATTTCTCCCTGATCACATGGATTTCCCCTTTCGCATTTTTAAGCCGCACCTCGGCCTGGTATAGATTTGGAAACTCGGGCGACCATTGTTTTGGTTTGTTAAGGTGCTGGGTTAAGGTTACTTTCGCGCCGTTTTTATTGGTCTGCATACTAAACGGATCACCGACAGGATGATTATTGGGAGATAAGATCTGCACTTCTACGGTACCCTGCTGGCGGATATTTTTCGCATAAACATCAATCGCAAAAGCCCCGTCGCCTTGTGCGTTGATTGCTACACGGTCGATAAATTCTTTCGGTTTAACCTCCAGGTATACAGGCCTGAAAATCCCTCCAAATACCCAGAAGTCTGCATCACGTTCCGCTTTGTTTACCGATTCATTGGCAGATACATTTTTAACTTCCACTTCGAGCAGGTTTTCCTGCCCCGGTTTCAGCAACCCGGTAATATCATATTTGAAACGGTAAAAGCCGCCCTGATGAACAGCACCAGCTTCTTTTCCATTCACTTTTACTTTTGTATCTGTCATTGAGCCTTCGAAAACCAGCTCAATAGTTTTATTCTTCCAGGCTGCGGGAACAGCGAACTGATGACGGTACAAACCCATAGCATCAGATTCAGGAAGCAGTTTTCGCCATTCATGCCCGTAGTTATAAACGCCAAAACCTTCCAGTTCCCAGTTTGAAGGGACAGGGATGGTTGTCCATGAACCGCTTTTCCGCCCTTTATCGATTTTAAAATCCCAGTTGACACGATGGTCTTTATCTATACCCGAAAGATATTGTATTTCGGTTTTGATAGCCTTGTTTTGAGCAAACAGACCGGTAACCATCAAAATAAAAGGAAAAACAAATACGTACTTCATAACATCGGGTGAGTTTTTGCACATAGTAGAAAAATTGATAAAATATCTGGTTGCTGGACGGTATTGATCCTGCCCAGCTGATCAATACAAGTTTGCTGTTTTTATTTTGATGAACAACTATGCTGTTCAATAAAACTATGCAATCGATACCGTAACAAAATTAATAGACGAGCCATGCAGGTAATTCGAATTAGCAATACTCCTTATCGTATTTCTAGGATCTAACTGTTTTAACCCGGATTATTGATCTGCTATAACTCATGTGTCCATCAGAACAATTGTACAAAAATCGTTGTTATTGCTTCTACTATGTTATACTAAATTATTGTAATATGATACTGAAATATCTCATCGAAGAATTTGAACATGAAGTAATCAGCACACGCAAATTATTACAGTCCGTCCCCGAAAAAGACCTTGGTTACAGGCCTTCAGAGATCTCCTGGACGATGGGGCAGCTTGCCCAACACATTGCTACCATTTATTACTGGTACGCAGGTACGCTTACCCGGGATGTTTACGATATGGCTGCCGACAGCATGGAGCGTAGCAAACCTGATGATATCAAGGCTACGCTGGAATTATTTGAGCGCAATGTAGAAAAAGCCAGAACTGCCTTAAGATCTGTTACAGAAGAAAAGCTGCAGGATGACTGGACGATGAAAGTAGGCGAACAGGTAGTTCTCGGACCGATGCCAAGGGGTATTGTGGCCCGTAGTTTTTTGTTTAACCACATTTATCACCACCGTGGTGAATTGATCGTTTACCTGCGGGCAACCGGAAACAAAGTGCCGGGCTTGTATGGGCCTACGTATGAACAAAGTCAATAGTTTTGCAAAAAACCATGTGATCAGTAACAATCACAGCACATATTGTTCGATAAAAGATTTCCTGGTCATGATATGCAGATAAGGATAATCTCCGGATAGCTGTTTGCGCAGTTTTAGCTGATAAATAAAATGTCCGCCCAGGTCAACAATGATCGGATTTTTCGCTTCATACCATACCCGGTGCGGGTGTTTCCAGCAAAAAGAGTAATAATATGAGGTAAGCGGAAGCTTTTTAAGTTCCTGATGGTAAAAATTAAGCACCTTCGGGCGCCCTGCAAGAAAATCAGCCTTTCTGATCATTGACAGATGGTCGGTATGGCAAAAGTCGTATGCAGCGATTTTTGGATCATCCACATCCGGCAAATTTTTAAGCACCCGGAAGCCTTTAAACTTTTTACCATTCAAAATCCAGATCAGCTTTGGATAAAAGGCTTCCCTGCTTTGTAATTCTTTGAGGCAGATCGGAGAGTTCTGAAATTCCAGCGTAGTGCCACATGGGGTGTGGACATCTGCACGATGAAGCTCTCCGAGTACCTGATCAGAAAAGCTTACCTCTCTGAATGCTAGTGGAAAGGCCAGTTTCCAGTCGCGGTGCCACTCAGTTTCTCCATGATAATTTCTTAAAATCTTCGCCATTCTTTGGCACAAATCTATACTAATATTATTAGTTAATCAAGATTATGAAGAAATTGTCAATTATGTGGTAAGTTAAAACCTGGTGATCAAATTCGCATACAACGTCACAGAACTTTGATCGAATACACAGACGATCACGAAAATATTGCGTTACTTGCATCAAAACAACTCTGCCATTTTGAAACATACCATCTGCTTCCTGTTATTAGCGCTGACTATTTCTGCTGCTTCTGCACAAAATTTAAATAGCGACACAACCTTAAGGACAACGCTTGATACTGCGAAGTACGATTCACTGATGAACCGTATGGCTAATGGCGACAAACGCTGGCCTGTAAAAAACGCGCCATATCCCCTTCCGGGTGCGGTACTCCCTTTTAAACGGATTGTTGCGTTTTATGGAAATATGTATTCTAAAAACATGGGTGTGCTTGGCCAGTATGAACCCGTGGCGATGCGCAAAAAGCTGATGGCCGAAGTGAAAGAATGGGAAGATGCAGACCCGGCTACCCCGGCGGTACCCGCTCTGCATTATATCTGCGTAACTGCCCAGGCAACTGCTGGCCCTGGCGGACGGCACAATCTGCGGATGCCCTTCAGCCAGATTGATAAGGCGATTGAAATGGCAAAACCTATCAACGCGCTCGTATTCCTGGATATCCAGGTTGGTTTTAGCACTGTACAGGCGGAATTACCGCTACTGGAAAAATACCTGAAAATGCCCAATGTGCACTTCGGCATTGACCCTGAGTTCTCGATGAAAGAAGGAAGTGTACCAGGAAAACGCATTGGCACATTTGATGCTGCTGATATTAACTATGTAACCGCCTATCTGAGCGCTCTTTGTATAAAGTATAACCTGCCGCCAAAGGTTTTTGTGGTGCACCGCTTTACCAAACGGATGCTGACCAATTACCAGAATATTAGATTGCGTAATAACGTACAGTTTGTGATGGATATGGACGGCTGGGGCGGCCCCGAGTCTAAGAAGGGCACCTATAAATACTTTGTACAGGCAGAGCCGGTACAGTTCAGCGGATTTAAGTTGTTCTATAAGAATGATATTAAAAATGCACCGCACCGCATGGTTACTAAAAAAGAAGTGCTGAATTTAAAGCCGGTACCATTGTATATACAGTACCAGTAAACAATTAGTTTCCTGATCTTTATTATTATTAATAGTATAATCATCAAAACTAATCGCTGAAGTTGTTGTTCTGTCCTACAAATACAAGGATAGCTATGAAAAACGAATTGACGAATAGGGTAATCGAAGGTTTATCAACATTAAGTGTTGTCCCTACCGGAAAAGAAAATATTGATCAGGGAGAAAGAATAGTTTCACTATTCGCTGGCAGCTGGTTGCTGTATAAAAGTATCAAGAATATCATCAATAATCCATTGATTGGTCTTCACGGTGCCGCAGCCGGTGGCCTGCTGGTGTACCGTGGTGCAACCGGGATATGCCCGATTTATAAATACCTGGATAAAGATACGACAGATCCTGAAGCGATTAATATTAGTGAGGATATCACGGTTAATGTTTCCAGGGATAAAGTATATGAGTTTTGGCGCGACTTGTCTAACCTGCCAAAGTTTATGAACCACCTGAGCAGCGTAGAAGAAGTTAGTCCGTCGCAATCACTGTGGAAAGCGAAAACTCCGGGTGGCCTGATAGACCTGAAATGGAATGCGGAGATTACACGTGAAGAAAATGGTGTGTATATCGGCTGGCAATCTGTGGAAGGGTCTATGATAGACAATGCTGGTAAAGTAGAGTTCAGAGACAGCCTTAACGGAACAGGTACAGAGATCCATGTGGAAATCGACTACTTCCCGCCTGCAGGAAGTGTTGGCAGAGGCGTAGCTTCATTATTTAACAGCATGTTCGAACGCATGATCCGTGAAGATATCCAGAATTTCAAATCTCATATAGAAACAGCAGATTTTAAAACTTTTGCTGGGTTAGCAGTTATTTAATGGAAGCGAATACATTTAATTTGGAAGAGGTATATAATCAGCAGCTCAGCGAAATGCTGACTGCTGAAAAAAAATATAATAAATATTTTGAGCGGCTTGCAAAAGCTGCATATACAGAAGAATTGAGAAGCGGTCTGGCCCCTGCGAGCAATGAATTCCCGCAACATCTGGAAAGAATAAAGCGATGTATGGCTATCCAAAAGATTAAAGCCTCGACTACTACTACAGAATTAAATGAGGTAATCTTAAAGCAGGTGGATCAGGCTATAAAATCCGGTAAAGAAAAGACGATCAAAAGGGATATTCAGCTTTTGCAGGTCAGTAAAATTATGCTACAGGTTAAAATTGCGGTTTATCAGACCATTCATCAAATTGCAGTTGCACTAGGAAATGAAACTGCGGCAGTAATGATGGAAGAATGTTTTAAAGATAATCAAAATGCATATGCTTACCTGATGCAGATTTCAGCTAACATTATCTATCCTCAAAGTGTGGTAACAAGCTAGTTATTCTAGTTTGTAAATCTTATGATGGTTTGCAGCTCTATTAATTAGCAGATTTGAATGTTTGGAAACAAACATTCAACTGATTGTATGATAATTAGTTTCATCATTTTAAATTTAAGTAACAATGAAGAATTTCAGCTATTTCACAATTTCAGCAATAATAGCGATCTGCATGACAGCTTGCGGTGCTGACCAAAAGGACTATAAAACTGGTGACCGGTCTTCGGATGCTACTGCTGTAGATTCTACCAATATCGATAGCATAGGCAATAGCACTGCCGGTGGCATGCCTAGAGATATACCGAATGGTACAGGTACAGATTCAGCGAAAAAAGATTCAACTGCAACAGAAAGAAAATGGCCTTCTCAATCCCAGAGCCCGATGTAGTGAACAATCATTGTTCGTATTAACAGTATATTATTGCAAACTCAAATACAGTAAGCTAATATCTCTTGTATAGAGAAGGTTGCACCACAAACAAATTCATCAGCGGCACCGTAATAAATAGTGAGCTCATCACCTTTAACGAGGTGTCCGTTGGTGAATACTACAAACCCAAAAAAGCCACTCAATTCATAACGTTCTGTGGGTACCATAATAGGATCTACGGTTCTTGCCAGCACAATGGATGGATCTTCGAGATCCAGTAAAAATGCACCCAGGCAATACCGGTTAGCTAACGTTGCCCCGTGGTAAATTTCCAGCCATCCTCTGTCAGTTTTGATTGGTGCTGCACCAGCACCAACTCTTTCGCTGTCCCACATACCCTGACGGGTCTTTATAATGCATTTATGGTTACCCCAATGCAAGCCATCCGGCGATTCGGCCAGCCAGATATAATTACCACCAATGTCTTTGCTACTCGGGCGGTGTAATGCATAGTAGTTTCCACGGATCTTTTCTTCAAAGATGGCTACATCTTTATTATGAGGAGGCAAGATCATTCCTTTGCGCTCAAAATGCTGCCAGTCGCGTGTGGTTTGCATGCCTACTCCTACTCCACTATCCGAAACTGCGGTGTAGGTAAGGTAGTAAACACCATCAATCAAAGAAACCCGGCAGTCCTCAATTCCAAAACGCTCCAACTGTCCGCTACCAAACAAACCAGGATAGCCCTTTTCCTCAGCAAAGCTGATCCCATCGGCACTGCTCAATAACCGTAAATGAGAAACTGTGGTTAAGTAATCTAGTCCCTGATAGTTAAATACCCTTGCGTCGGTAGCAATCAGATCCGGATCATTTAAAGGCACCTCAATAACGTCCAGTTTTCCGTTATCATTAAGTGCTGGTAGAAAAGCCCATCCTTCTACTTGTTTAATGCTTTCAGCAACCCGCACAAGCAACCATATTTTTTGATCAAATATAAATACACCGGGATTGAGCAGGCAAATGACTTGCAGACCTTCGGCACTTGGGCGAACATCTTTAGGTAATAGAAGAGGGTTTTGAGGAAAACGTTTTGCCAGGTCTTTCATATCTTTTGATGTTTTTGATGTTGTGATGTTTGTTATTTTTTGATGCTCCGATGCTTTAAGGTTTCTTAGCCTTCTGATGCTTTTACAAACAGGTAGTTCAGACGAATGTTTCACCTCCCTGTTAATAGCTGGATTGAAACTAAAAAGCTCAGGATGAAGTGAAAACAAACTAAAAATGAAATTAAAACAATTGAGTGGACAACTTGTTAAAAGCCATCATTAAACCTTTAACAAGTGCTTATGAATCCAATATCACCATGGGCTCTGGCTTCAAATGTAGAATTAGCGGAAGCTGAAGAGATTTTATTTGAATTACCTGCAAACGGTTTCTATTTTAAAGTACTGGCCACTTCAGATTCAATTTGGATACATACAACACTTCCCTATGGAGGTTGTGTAGCCTTTCGCGCTGCTTTTACTCCGGGCAACAATCCGGATATAGAAAGCGTAAGCGAAAAAAATGGCGCAGATGTAGCGCTGACTATAACCTCAGCTATTGGGCGTCAGCTAATAAACATTGCGATCAATCAAAGTGAACCGATTCCGGTTTTAAGCTATACAACCACGCTTATCCCTGCAAGGGATCTATTAATGCCGGCATGGCCCAGAGATATTTTATTTACAGGTAAAAAAAATAATGCTGAAAATACTGCCGGGCAAATCCATGCCAGTCAATTTGGAACACGTACTGGTTTTATTTACATGAGCCAGACTGTACCGGCTTCAGCTACGTTACTTTATCATCAAAATCTGACCGCACTGGGTGATTATTGTGAACAAACGGAGACTTCGGCTGGTGATACTGTTGGTGGCGAATGGCCAGAACTGGGCTTCGCTTTGCCGCCTTCAAAAAAACCGCTGAAAGCGGGTGTAGCAGTGGTAATTTCCGATGCATTTGTTGCGTTTCATGATCAGGTAGTCAACGAGGAATCGGCCGTTACAAAACTCTATCTTGATATGCTCGCAAGAATATATCTGCTGCTGCCCAAACCAGAAACCTACTATAAACCATGGCCGGAAATTTTGGATAGCGGACTGGCTGATCTGAGTGATAACCCCGGCTGCTGGTCGCACGTAGCAGGCAGCAGTTATTTCAATGCCTATCTGAGCGACCATGAAACCCCTCCCGAGATTATGGTCCAGCTTGCCGTACTGCTTCCACTTCTTGATTACTCCGAATGGAAGGGGAAGGATTTAAAAATGATGTCTTCCATCCGCGAGAACTTACCGAACTTTTATGATAAAAAAATGGGAACCATTATGCGCTGGCTGCCCGCCGCGGAAGACAAGCTGAAGGGTGAGGAAGAGCAAAAGGTGCCTAAAGTAATGGATTCATGGTACCTTCATCATCCACTGCTCAATCTTTCGAGGCTGGCGCTTAAAGGGGATAAAGTTGCGAAAGAACTCTTTTTGAATTCGATTGATTTTGCAATTAATGTTGCACATCATTTTAAATATGAGTGGCCGGTTTTTTATAAAATGGATACTTTAGAGATTGTTAAAGCAGAAACTGCTGAAGGTAAAGGCGGAGAAAAAGACGTAGCCGGTATTTACACCCATGTGATGCTCCAGGCATACGATCTCACGAAGGAGGATCGCTTTTTAAAAGAAGCAGAAAAGGCTGCTAAAAGCCTGGAAGGTTATGGTTTTGAGATTTTTTATCAGGCTAATAATACAGCATTTACTGCAGGTGCATTACTGCGACTATTTAAGTTGACCAAAAACGAGCTCTATTTGAACCTGAGCTACCTTTGCCTGGCAAGTATCTTCAGGAATGTACAGCTTTGGGATTGCAATTACGGCTATGGAAAAAACTTTCCGAAATTCTTTTCGCTCTACCCGCTTAACGATGCACCTTATACTGCTGCTTATGAAGAGCAGGAAGTATTTTGTGCCCTGCACGATTATTTAGAACATGCCAAAGGCTTAAACATTTTACCATCTGTACAGCTGTTGATCGCGGAATATATCCGATACCTGATTGATCGTGCACCCTATTATTATCCAACTATGCTGCCCCCCGAAATGCTGGAAGAAAAACCTAAAATTGGCGAAGTTGATCCGAAAATATGGATCGCTTTGGAAGACCTCCAGGATGGATGGCTGAAATCCGGAACAGTTGGACAGGAAGTTTACGGCGCTGGTAATGCTTTCGGAATTTTACCACGACATTTTCTGCGTGTCAGCGATCAGGAGTTCATGATCTACACAGACTACCCTATTACTGATTTTTCGGAAAAGAAAGGAAGGCCGGTCATATTTAAAGTATTAGGGGATGACCGAATCCAATGCAGATTATTACTGGTTAAACAAGGGAAGAAGAAAATACCACCTGTAACAGTTCAAATCGCAGGAGCAAAGGAAAAGTTAAATGGAAAGCTAGTAAAAGGAGGAAATATAGAGTTTTCGCTCCCTGGAAACAGTACTATAAAAATCACCATCAGTCCTGATGATAAATAAATCTACAGTTCTCTGATGCTACGAACATCTATTCAAACAAATTATGGCCCACTTTATAGGAAGGGCAGCTATTAATTAAAAATCTAAAACTACCATTATGAAAGCAAAATTCTTATTTCCACTATTACTGGCAACCGTGATATATACTGCATGCTCTTCTGGCAGTAAAGACGAGCCGGCATACAGATCCAGTGCGGACACTACATCATCACAAGTGAATACGCCCTCATCTGATACATTAATTAAAGATACAGTACTGAAAGACAGTACTACAAAAGCCGATAACCCTACACCTGCCAGCAAAACTAACAGTGATGACAAAGACGGTAACACAAACCGGTAAATTAAACAGGGTTATATAGGCTAAGCGTATATAACCCTGTTTAGATGCAAATTCAGTAAGCTATTTTAGCGTTGCCGCTATTGCTTTAGCTTTTGCATAATGCCTTTCCAGGACAGGCAGTGTCTGCGTAGCAAATTTCTTGACGTCTTCTGAAGTAGTCTCACTACCAGAGCGGAACAATGCGACTGTTTTACTATGATCTTCTACCATCATTTTTATATAATGCTGATCAAATTCTGATCCTTTAAGCGCTTTCATCTTTTTTATATGCTCGTCCTGATCTGGAAAAAATTCGGTCGGCAGTAAAATTTCAGTTTTAGCCGCTAAAGCTTTTAAATCCTGATTGGCTTTTGTATGATCTGCAACCATTTGCGATGCAAAGGTTTTTACTTGTGGATTAGCTGACTTCTGTGCAACCTTACCTAGTTCTACTTCCATTAATCCTCCAAGTGCCGCTGTTTTCATAAAGGCCGCATCATCAGAATTAACATGCGATTCATTCGTATAATCGCGCAGATTTTTCCCAGGTTTTGCATCTTGAGGGTTATCATTTTGCCGGGCTGTAAAACCAGTGTCCCTTTTAGCGTCCATACCAGAGCCGACATTTACTACAGAGTCGCCCCGTATTTCTTTTTTATCAGGACTGTTGCATGCCTGAACTAACAATGCTGCACTGAGCATTGAAATCATCATTCCATTATTTTTTGTCATAGTAGCTTATTAATTTTATAGAAGCTATAACAAACTATATTGCCGGTTGTGCAGGGAATAAACACGGTTAATTGTTCATTTTGCCGGTTTTAAATACGTATTTGTACGGTATTTTATATCTGATAGGTGATCACTATAAAATGAAGGCGTGGTTACCTATCAAAAATTGATCATGCTTTAATATCCGGAGCATGGGTCTGCGAAATCGAAAATTACACTTTCAAAAAAATATTAAACATAAAAAAGCCGATCTTTTCAGGATCGGCTTTTTTTATAGTTGACAAGGATTACGCAAGATCACGTAATGCTTTGATTTTGTCGTGTGCAGATTTGATATCAGCAGCCTGTGCAGTTACTGTTTCGATAGCTTCAGCTGGCAATTCGCCTTCTGTTAAAGCTGTTTTATAAGCTGCTTTAATTGCATCTTCACCACGTTCTGCTTCATTCAGGATACTTTCACGGTCACTAGCGCCGAAGATAGATTTTACGTCAATCCAGGCACGGTGCAATCCGCCGCTTACGCTTGTACCAGTTTCGATGTCTGTAGTATAACTTGCTGCTAATGCAGTTAACTCCTGACTGTTTTTACGGCTCTGTGTAGCGTACTCCTGAAAAAGAAGTTTTAGATCTGCGTTTTCGTCATTGATATCAGCCAGTGCTTTCTCAAACCCTGCGATACGGTCATTGTTGATTTCGATTAAATCGTTTAGTACGTTTACTGATTTTTCTGTAGTTCCCATAGTATAGATATTTGTGTATTACCATACAATCGGTATGCCAATCTTACAGATCAGGACAGCTTTATCAAGGTACAAGAAAAATAGCGCTTTTTGGAATGAGATATATTTCGGCGGATTGCTCAATTTTTATTTATTTTACATTGTTTTTGAATATTAAACACAAAAGATAATATTTTAACCAAATTATGTCAGAGGCTACATATCTGATCAAAGTAAAGATCAATCAAACAACCAAAGGGTTGAATTCCATCAAGGGTTTTCTTGCAATTAGTGCGGACGAGGAGTATGATGCCAGTATTCCGCGGCATCTGGAAAGTACCGTAGCCTGGGTGTGCTGGGACCAGATGCTTGATAATATTATCCGTGTTAACGAGAATAATGTTGACTTAGCGATAAAACTTACACAAAGGGACTACAAGCTGCGCCAGGGCAAAACTATCATGTACATGCGCAAACATGCAGACGATGACGAGGTTTCGCGCTTCATTGAACAGGTGGATAGTTTTATCAAAGCCAAGTTATTGCGGGAGAATTTTTAAGCACACTACTGGATAATACCGCTTAAAACGGCAAAGCGGATCAGCGCAGCTGTATTTCTTGAACCGGTTTTTTCTATCAGGCTCTGCCTGTGGCCTTCAATTGTCCGTTTGCTGATAAACAGTCTGTCAGACATCTCATTGTTGGTAAGCCCTTCGGCGATCAGGTGCAGGATTTCAATTTCCCGCATAGAAAAGTCGATATGGGAGCTGGCAGGACTGGCGGGTATGGCGGGCGACTGCATCAGTTTATCCAATAAACGGATAGCGAGTTCTGCACAGAGATATTTGCCGCCCCCGCTCACATGTTTTAAAGCGAACACGAGTTCATCGGCACTTACGCTTTTTAACAGGTATCCCGATGCTCCTTCAGAAAAGGCCTGCGATACATATTTCTCATTATCCAGCATCGAAAGCATCACGACACGGGTTTGCGGACTGCTCAGTTTAAGCTCCCTGATCAATGAAATACCATCCAGTTCCGGCATATTTATGTCTGCCAGCACCATATCCGCTTTTACGCCGGCGGCTATCATATCCAGCACTTCGCGCCCGTTTACAGCTTCGCCTGCGATGCTGATTTCCTTATCTGCCTCCAGCAGCATACGGATGCCGTTACGTACGATATTATGATCTTCGGCTAATATTAAGTTTAACATATATGATTTTTTACCTCTCCCCTTGTTATTTACGTTTGGAATGTCTGAATGAAATTTTTTTTCTATGCTGCGTGATTAAAGGTGATTGTAACCACTAAGCCCTTTTTTGTATTACTGAAGGTGATGTCACCATTTAAAAGATATACCCTGTTTTTGATACCGCTTAATCCCGACCCGTTTTTTATTGCTTCATCGAGTCCCGTCGTAAGGCCAATGCCATTATCGGATACTTTGATCACCACTTCATTGTTGCCCAGCGTCACTTTTATTTCGGCCCTGGTGGCATGGGCGTGTTTAATACAATTATTGATCAGTTCCTGAATCATCCTGAATACATAGAGCTGCACGTCAGGATCAAGGTGATCTGCTGCATGATCTATATAGGCATCAATCTGGAAATGCGGCGTACTGGTACGCTGTGCCATTTCTTTGATACCGGCTACAAAGCCAAAGTCTTTTAATACTGATGGCGTAAGTTCATAAGAAAGCTGCCGGGTTTCTTTAATCGCCTGGTCCAGCAGTTCGTTTACGTTTTTAAATTCTCCCTTAAGCAGGTGGGTCCTTTCTATGCTTTCCAGGTTTAAACGAATCCCGTACAGGATTTGGCATACGCTGTCGTGCAGTGCCCGGCTGATGTTGTTCCGTTCTTTCTCCTGTGCGGTTAAGGTAGCAGAGAGGATCAGTTTTTGCTGACCGTTCTTTAGCAGTTCTGCTTCCTCTTCCATTTTTTTGCGTTCGGTTATATCCATTAAAATCCCGGCGAAATACGTCCTGTCTTCGAGCACCTTAATTTCATGTCCTTTAATTGCCACATATTTAATTTCAGAGCGGTTGACTACAATCCGGAATTCGAGGTCGATATCCTTCATCCCGTTAAATGCGTTCATCAGGTGTTGGCGAACGGCTAACTGATCGTCCGGATAAACATGATCGATCATTGTTTTTAAAGTCCCGTCAAATTTATAATTACTGATGCCCATGATATTGAAGCTATGGGGATCCAAAAAAACAGCTTTAGAACTGAATTCAATTGTCCAGGTACCGGTGGCGGACGCTTTAAGTGTCATTTCCAGCCTTTCTTTGGTATCTTGTAATACCTGCTGGGCATTCCTGCTCTCGGTGATATCTATCAGGGTGATATAATATTTGATATCTTTCATCACAATACCTGATATCGCAATCCCTTCCATGCGGGTGTGGACAATGTATTCTCCGGGCAATAACAATTTAATTTCGGCACTCTGCTTACCGTCTCCATTTTGCATCCTGTGCAAAAAGTTATAAAAATCTTCCCATGACCGCGGTGCGATAAAACTCTGGAACCTTTTACCAAGAATGGTCTGTTTGGAGATCCTGAGCAGATCTACCCCGTTCTGGTTTGCTTCTTCAACAATGCCGAGATAATCAAGAATAAAATAGCCTACAGGGGCCAGATCATAAAGCCCTACGAACTTGGCCCTCTCCTGGTCCAGCGTCAGGTAAGAAACTTTAAGCTCATCGTTCTGCATTTCCAGCTCCAGCTGGTACACCTGCAGTTCGTTCAGGAGAATGTTCACCTGTTCTGCAGTCAGATTAGTAGCTGCGGGAAGGTTGTGCAGGTGTTTATTATTGGCCATTCGGGAGCTCCTGTTCATCTAAGAATTTTTAAAGGTGACTAACGTAAGTCCGAGAACGTCATCTTCTGTAGGCACCGCGACTGCCTTTATCAGGATATCTTTTACACCAAGACCTGGAAAGTGGTGCTGTATAAATACTTCCTGGGTAGCCCCGGCTGCGAAAAGATGGTTCAGTTTAGTAGTTTTCCATTTGTTGCGGGCCACCTCCATAAATGAATGTTCGGCGATCTCCGCTTCTTTCAGGTTAAACTGCTGCAGGAACTGACTGTTCATGATCAGTATCTTCTGATCTTTATCTAACAACAGTGCTGGTTCCGGCACCAGGTTCAGCATCGCCCTGGCATAACCCAAAAGGCTGTTCAGCTTGCTTTCCATCGCTTTTACAGGGGTGATCTTGGTAAAAGTGACTACCGCACCACTGATAAAGTTGTCCATTGTGCGGTAAGGCATAATCCTCAGGTTATACCACTCGTCCTTTTTGGTACTTACTTCCAGTTCTTTCCCAACCAATTTTTCTATTACTTCTTTGATGGAATCTTCCAGTGAAGGATAATCAAAATTGGAGACGATATGCGTAATCGAACGCCCCACATCCCCGGGGATTACGTTGAACAATTTGGTTACCTGGGGAGTAAAACGCAATATATTGAGCTCATTATCCAAAAATATAGTACCTATTTCGGTATTGTCCAGCAGGTTTTTCATGTCATTGTTCAGCTGTGTCAATTCCTCTGCTTTATTCTGGTACTGCAGGTTGATCGTCATCAGCTCCTCATTTAAAGATTGCATCTCCTCTTTCGTGGTCAGCGCCTCTTCGTTAGTGCTCTGCAGCTCTTCGTTGGTACTTTGCAGTTCTTCGTTGGTAGATTTTAACTCTTCCAGCGAAGTTTCCATTTGCTCAATGGTGCTGTGCAGCTGTTGTTTGGTATAAATAAGTTCTTTTTGCAGTTCCTCTACCACCCCTTCGCGTAACGGGTCGGCAAGCTCGCCTTTACTATTTTTTCTCTTCTTTTGAATGCCATGATCATAAAAAGTGACTAGCAGGAGGTCTTGTAATGGCGCTTCGGTCAGATAGTCCACCCGAAAACCAACCATATAAACCAGCTTCTCTTCCTTGACCTTAATTTCGCCAACTTCTACCTTTTCCTTCTGCTCCCAGGCCTGGTGCAGGGCATTGCCTAAAGCATACCTCAGCTCTTCTTTGGCCAGCCGGTGGATATTGAAAACCGCCTCTCCAGAACTGATCTGCATAAAGCGGCCGGTTTTTCCGTTGATATACAATATGTCGCCACGCTCGTTCAGCAGCAAAGAAGTAGGGGTAAAACCTTCCAGTAATATCTTGTGGAAAGTTTCTGCCATCGGGTTTTTCGAATTTTTGACCGGCAGCTGCAGCTTCGCCGTTTTACTGTTCTGGTTAGCAATATGAAAGGGAAAATCGAGCATATTGCCTACCGTAGCGGCGCCTTCTTTGCGATGAAAGATCTTCCACTTATTATCTAAACTGATAAAATTGTCATTAAAGCTGCCCACAGATTCTGCCGGCCCCAGAAAGAGCACACCGTTCGCATTTAAGGAATAATGAAAAACAGGGATGATCTTCTTCTGCAGTTCTGCAGTAAGATAGATCAGCACATTACGGCAGCATAATAGATCCAGACGGGTAAAGGGTGCGTCTTTGATCAGGTTATGCTGTGCAAACACGATCAGTTCCCTTACTTCCTTTTTCACTATATAACCTTCATTTACTTTGATAAAAAACTTTTCCAGGCGTTCGGGCGATACTTCTGATCTGATGTTTTCAAAATAACTGGCAGAACGCGCATGTTCGATGGCCTGCGGATCGAGATCGGTCGCGAATATCTGCAGTTTAGGGATTTTTTTAAGCCTCAGGCTGTCTACATATTCAATCAATAATATAGCGATTGAATAAGCTTCTTCGCCGGTTGAGCAGCCTGCCACCCATACCCGTATAGAATCCTGGTCCTTTTTGGACATCAATATTGGGCTGAGCTTTTCCCTGAGACTTTCAAACGCATCCCTGTCCCTGAAAAACTTGGTTACCCCAATCAGCAGTTCGTTGAATAAAAGAATAATTTCATTCGGGTTTTCTCGCAGGTGATTGATATAGTCTACATAATCATTGAGCTGGTGAAAAGCGATCCTGCGCTCAATTCTCCGGATGATGGTACTCTTTTTATACAAAGTAAAATCGTGGCCGGTATGAGAACGCAGCAGCATGAGTATCTTTTGAAGGTGGATCTGGTTATTATGGTTAATGGAGAAATCGGCATTATGCGTCGATTCTTTAATTGCGGGATGGTTCAGGTACTTGATCAGTTTCCCAGGCATATCTTCTGGCGGCAATATATAATCGATCATATTCGTTTTGATCGCCGTGGATGGCATGCTGGCATATTCGGCAGTTGCAGGGTCCTGCGCCATCACCATCCCCAGTTTTTCTTTGATCATCCTGATGCCGGTTTCCCCGTCTGCGCCCATACCAGAGAATACAATACCCACGGCATTGTTCCACTGATCATCTGCAAGGCTCTGGAAAAAGTAATCAATAGACATATGCGCGCCTTTATAACGGGAGGCCTCCATCAGCAATAAATGTCCGTTGTGGATCCCCATGTCTTTACCTGCGGGGATCACATAAATATGATCAGGCGCTACCGGGGTACCATCCTGGGCTTCTGTAACCTTCATAGAAGTTACTGTCTGTAAAATCTCTGCAACATTAACCTGCTGGGATTTATCAAGGTGCATCACGATTACAAATGCCATCCCGCTGGTGATGGGCATATGTTTGAAGAATTTCTCAAAGGCTTGGAAAGAACCTGCGGACCCGCCCATCCCTACGATAGGAAAAATGGCCTTAGTGTTTGTAATTTCGTTAAGTTGTGTTGTGTTTTCAGTCATTGGTAGGTTCAGAAACGAGATAAGGTAAAATTAACCTTAAATATTTCTAATTACAAAAATATATTGAATCATAAAATAAAACACAAATTACACTACATACATAGGTGTAATTTTGTGATTACAAACGCAATCCAACAGCATTAATCCGGTTTAATGACCTGATGGTAAACAGGCGAAATCAATACAGGGCGCTTTGATCAGTACAAATGGAACACAAGGAACGTTCGCCTTTTTAAATTAGCTGCAAACAGGAATTAAAGCATTGGCAGGTATAAATACCTATTCTGATCAGGGCAACTACCCGATTAGCTGTTTGAACGATAAAATAATAAAAATACCTGCTAACATTGTACAGGAAGTTGTTTACTCAATGGTAAGCTTATGTACACACTTGGCATTAAGGCTGTATTTCATGATCCGGCGGCTTGTCTGATCAAAGACGGGAGACTGATCGCTGCTGCGGATGAAGCACGTTTTACGCTGAGCAGACAGGACAAACTGCCTGTTCCTTTTTCTACTTACAAACTCCCTTTCCATGCTATTGATTACTGTTTGCGGGCAGCAAATATTCATTTAAAGGATATTGACCATATCGCCTATTCTTTTAATCCGGAACTGCTAATTAGCGGGGAAACAAAACATGATCCTTTTACCACAATCCCTTATTATCCGCAGCAGCGGAGATATAACATGGCCCTCAGCTGGAATAATCCGAGGGAGAACCTGTTGTTTTCTTTTATTCTGAATGCACCTGCACATCTGACGGGTGGCTATCCTGATCATTTGCAGAAAAGGTTCCGGGGTTGTACGGCGGGCGACTGGGAATGGCATTTTGTGGATCATCATCTTTCGCACGCTGCCAGCTCCTACCTGCCCTCGCCATTTACAGATGCCGCAATCATGACGCTGGACGGCCGGGGAGAACTGGCAAGTACAACTTACAATATTGGTGAAGGGGAAGTGATTTCCCGGGTGGGACAGGTAGAGATGCCGCATGCCCTGGGTTTGCTCTGCGAGCGTGTTGCGGGTTTTTTAGGTTTTCTGCATGCTGCGGACGAGGGCCGGGTAATGGCTTTAGCTGCTTATGGCAAACCTGTATACCAGCGCGATTTCCGGGAGATGATCACTATAGGAAATAAGGGGAAGTATACGGTAGGCAATGAGTATTTTGAACAAAGGTTCGGCCGCCCACGGAAGATGAACGAACCATTTAACAGCCGGCATTTCAATATCGCACGCTCATTGCAGCTGGTGCTGGAAGAAACGGTGCTGCAGCTGGCCGAGTGGCTGCAGGCTGCAACTAAAAAACAAAATCTGTGTTTTGCAGGGAGTCTTGCTTTAAACAGCGTCCTGAATGCGAAGCTGCGTGATTATTCCCCTTTTGAAGATATATGGGTACAGCCTGCTGCGGGCCACTCTGGTACGGCTTTAGGGGCTGCGCTTTGGATAGACCAGGCGAAAAGGGCAGGCAGGGAAAAGGACGCTGCAATGAAAAGTGTTTTAACACTTCTCCTGACTCCCTGAAACAGGATCATTCGTCGCCTTCACATTATTGCCGCCTAGTCTTATAATTACAATAAAGAGAATTACCTATACGGAAAAGCTGCGGAAACCGCCTGCACGCTATGGATGTATTGCGATTACATTAGAGAGCGCAAGTTTATTCCTGATTTGCTGGTTCACTAAGCGAAAAACGTCATTCCAGTCTGCGCCACTCTCCGCCTCCTCTACCTGGTCGTAAATCACTACTTTAGGTTTGTGTTTTTGGGTGAACGGTAAAGCTGTAGGTGTGTAAAACCAAAATGCCCATTGATCGAGATTTGCTTTTTCCAGCAGCTGGTCCAGCAACTGCGCAAGATAAAAATTGGCCTTTTCTACGGTTAAATCTGAAGACAGATGCGGTACCACCTTCCATAAGGTTTCTGAACGGGTAGAAAAAGTAAGGAAAGGACTTTCTATGGCATCAAATACCGGCTCTTCAAAAAAGTAAACATTTGCATGATCTGCAAAACGAACCAGCAGTTGCTGCGGCCGGTGCATCCTGAAATCCCAGCGGATGGGCGAAAAACAAAGTAAATTTTTTGGCAGCATCTTTATGCGCAAATTATAAGAACAAAAATTACAACCCTTTAATTAGGCTTCCTCAAAAATAATTGATCCGGACTTATTTTCTAAAGGATAAATACGGAAAAGATATGCGAGAAGTACCTGTTTTTAACACCACTGGTGGTAACCTGCTTTTAATCGGTTCGCCGCATGCCTTCCTGCATCTGAATCTTTTGAAAATCTGCATAAAGGACGGGATCATTACCAGCTGATAAATGATGTAACAGCTACAGCAATAGCATAAGATCTGGGGATCAGATTTCTGAATCGGGAGGCTTTTGTCTCTTGCTGTATTTACAGATTTACAATGACCGGTACCTGCCTGTCTTCCTGCCTACCTGGCTGCTTGCCCTACTAATCTAGATGACACGGCTGGTATATTGGGTGCTGTCAAATTGGTAAGATTTGGTACCGAATAAAAAGCTGTTCCGGGTTGCCATCCCCCCAAAAAGTTCAGTTATTTTTTTAGGACAGGGGTGCTATACGGAACAGCTTTTATTATTGGTTTTGTTTGTCTGCTCACATGAAAGGAAAATAACATGAGCCTTACAACAAATATGATATTATTTAACTTATTATTCTTCAAAAACTTAACAATAATCAATTAAACAATCACATCTAATGTTATTTAGTCAATATATTTCATTGAGATACCACTGAACAGACATGTGCGGTAATCATAAAACAGAACATTACTCAACCAATTTTTAGGGCTTTGCCTGATCAGATCTATGTGTGATCTCACCAATATGAGTGTGTAATCTGATCAATATATTGCCTGATCAATCTATTACCTGATCTCGAGTTCAATGGTGGCAGGGGACAGTCCGGGACTCTCTGCAAGCAGTTTTACGGTCGACTTTTTATAACCGGCTTTAATAATGACCAGGGCAAGCCCGTTAAAGGCATTATGCTTGTTCCCCTTAAACGATTCATGGCTCACCGGGCTTCCGTTATCTAAGCCGGCAATGGATGCGTCTCCGGCGAGCTTAAAGCTTAATGGCTGATCTGCATCCGGAATGGTATTCCCGTTTTTGTCGGTTATCCGAACGGTAACAAAAGACAAATCCTTTCCATCTGCAGCCAGATCGGAGCGGTCGGCTGACAGGATAATCTTTGCTGCCGCGCCTGCTGTGTGCATTGTTTTTTCGAGCACCATCTTGCCTTCTTTCCTGGAAATCACTTTCAAAGTACCGGGCTGGTATTTCACTTTCCAGCTTACTTTTAAAGCTTCGCCTTCTTTCTTTTTTTTACCTAATGAGACGCCATTCAGATAAAGCTCCACTTCATCTGCCTGACTATAATAGGCAAGAACATCAACTACCTGAGATTTATTCCAGTTCCAGTAGGGCAGCAAATGCAACACCGGCTGATCAGTCCACACACTCTGGTACAAGTAGTACACATCTTTAGGAAAACCAGCCAGATCCACTATCCCGAAGTACGAACTTCTTGCCGGCCATTCGTATGGAGTAGGCTCACCCAGGTAGTCAAATCCGGTCCACACATACATTCCCGATACCACCGGATTGAACATAAAAGCCTGGAGGGTTTGCTCATGGGAAGAACCCCATGGCGTGTAACAATTATCATAAGCAGAACAGCTGAAATCGGCATTGCCGTTAATCAGTTTTTTGTCCCATGCCGCTGGCCAGATGATATTGCTGTCGGCAGGTAAATCGTAATGTCCCCTGGTCTGTAAGGCAGAGGTTGTTTCTGTGGCAATCAGTTTTTTGCCAGGGTAGGTTTGGTGGAACTCTTTCCACTTGTTATGGTTGTAATTATAACCGATCAGGTCCAGCGCCCCAGACTGGATCAGGTTGTTATATGAATTTACCTCATTATTAGCCGTTGTAACGGGACGACTACCATCAAGTGACTTGACGATACCGGTAAGCTCCCTGGTGATCTTACGGCCCGCCGTATCGGCCTCCGTTCCCCATTGTTCCATAATTTCATTTCCGATACTCCAGATAAACACCGAAGGATGGTTGCGGTCGCGCTTAATCTGGTCTTGCAAGTCACGCTTGTGCCAATAAGCCCAATCTAAATGGTAATCAAAATCAGACTTCTTTTTAGCCCAGATGTCAAACGCTTCGTCCATCACAATAAAACCCATTTTATCACAGAGGTCCAGCAAGGCTGATGCGGGTGGGTTGTGGGAAGTACGGATCCCATTGCAGCCCATCGCCTTTAAAATTTCCAGCTGACGCTCGGCCGCCCTTACATTAAAGGCGGTGCCCAGTGCGCCAAGGTCGTGGTGATTGCAGACCCCTTTGATTTTAACCTCCTTGCCGTTCAGCACAAATCCACGCTCGGCATCAAAAACAAATGTCCGGATACCGAGGGGCGTATGGTAGGTATCGGCTACTTTTCCGTTAATGAGCAGCTGCGTTTCTACAGCGTAAAGATAAGGGTCGGTGTCTGACCATAAATGTGGTTTTTCTATTTCCAGCTCTTCGTTCACTGTGGTAGTGCCGGCCGGTAAAGTCACCACCTTTTCGCTGACGGTCACAGGATTTTTATCACGGTCATAAACCGTGTTTTTGAGGGTGACAGTTTGTGGGTTTACCGATGGAGAAACAACATTGACCTGTAGTTTTACTTTAGCAAACTCCGAAATAACCACTGGGGTTAAAACAGATGTACCCCAGTGATCGATATGAACAGGATTTAATACGACCAGTTTCACATCACGGTAAATCCCGGAACCGCTGTACCATCTTGAGTTTGGCTGTTTCGAATTATCAACTTTCACAGCGATGATATTTTCTGCTCCGTACCTGAGCCAGCGGGAAAGTTCGTAGCGGAAAGCGATATATCCATTTGGCCTTTTCCCTAAAAAATGCCCATTGATCCAGACCTCACTGTTGCGGTAGATCCCATCAAAATCTATGGCGACATACTTTCCTTTAAACGCAGCCGGTACGTTGAAATGTTTGCGGTACCACCCTACCCCACCGGGCAAGGCGCCGCCGCTAAAAGTTGCAGGATGGGAGTTGCTAAAACTCCCTTCCACCCCCCAGTCGTGCGGCAGATCGAGGCCCCGCCATTTGGCATCCGGAAACTGTTTGGCAAATGCCCGGGGATTGCTCCCCAGGAAAAATTTCCAGCCCCGGTTAAAATCAGTTACCCCGGTTCGCTGCAGCGAGGGCTCTTGCTTTTGTCCGGGCTGTTGCCTTTGTTGTCGCCTGGTCTGCCGTTCCCGTTGTTCGTATTGTTGTTGTTGTTGTTGTTTTTCGAGCTCTTGTTTTTCGAACTGTACTTGCTGCTGTTCGGGATGCACTTGCCGCTGCTGTGAAAAAAGCGAATGAGTGGTACACGATAGTAAAAAAACCAGCTTACATAATCGGAGTAATTTCATATTAAAGTACATAATGAAAGGATAGCCACTCATCTTTTTCTGCGTTATAATCTGTACCGAACCAGATCCCTTTGCTTTCTGCACTTCCGGGAAAAGCTTTAACAACTTTAAAAGTGCTTTTGAGTGGTGTCATAAAGCTGCCCGGATTCTGGATCAGCAGGTTACCACTTAGGGTTACCTCATTGGTAGCTTCGTTGATCGTAAACGTGCCATTGGTAATCACACCGCTTTGGTTCCGTGTGTACTTCATGCCACCGATTTTATTAAATAGGACCCACGAATCCTGTGCAATTGCATCCCAGGAAGCATTCCAGCCCCAGTCGCGCGAATCTGCATGTGTTTTTGTCCAGCCCTTACCCTTAGCAATCCAATCTACCGGGTTTCCTCCCGCATCTATTTTCCATAACCTTCCGGAACCGGTTCCAGTGAGCATCGTCAGCAGTTCCCCGGCTTTAAACGTCGGGTCAAAACCTTCATCTGGCCCTGTTACCGGCGGCACATAGTTATCAGAGAATTGCTTTGACAGGAAGTTATAAACCAGCATGGCCTGCCCCTCACCGTCCACATCTTTATCACGGATTACACCTAACTGCATACTGTTTTCATCCAGCGATAGGATCTTATAGGTAGTCCAGTTGCTGATACCGGTAAGGCCGTTTTTAGCCGGTTTGTATCCCCTGAGGATCGACGCGTTGTTGATGGTAAGCGTTTTGCCGGCCACATTAAGGAAGTAGCTGCCGCTTTGCGTCACCCCACCTTCCATTGGTTTTACCGCCTGGAAAGCCGCAGTTCCCTTTAACCCGAAAGTCATCACCCCATAATCTCCCCTGGTCATCATAGACGGATAGATATCCGCCGTTCCCGGTCCCCAGTTCCAGCAATCACCCCCATAACATCCGGTAGCGACACTGCCCCAGGGGCCGCCTTCTTTTAACCAGCCATTGTTTACGCCATAAAATGAAAGCGGTCCGGCGAAGAATTTACCTTCGGTATCCAGCACCCACTGCTTGTCATTATTGACCCCGCCGGAAAGCGCGGTCCAAAGGGCATCGTTTACATAATTCAGGTTGTCTTTAGTTACTTTAACCACTACAGAGTCCAGTTGTACTACCCCGCCACCTGTCTGCACGGAAAACTTGATTGTGTAATCGCCTGTAAAAGCAAAATGTACTGTGTCTACCATCCTGGTCGATGTACCAGTTCCGTAATTCCACATGGAGATCGTACCCGGCGTCATATTTTTGAGGATGACTGTATTTCCACCTGCATCGGCAGTCAGATCCTGGGTTACCGCGTATTTTATTTCTGATTTATCGAGCACTTTGCCCAATTGATGTTCATCTTTTTTGCAGGAGACCAGCAGTAATGCTGGCAGCAAGAACAAAAGCAGTGTTTTTATGAAGTGTTTCATTAGTTTTTATGTTAAAATTACCATCCTGTATTCTGTTTCAGCGTACCGTTTGATAGCGTGATCTGCGTATTCGGGATCTGCTGAAATCCGTTGGTCTGTATGATTTTGGCTGCAGAAATCGTCTTTGCAGTACTCACCCCGCCATTTAGGAGCGTGGTTGTTTCGGCAATCTGCTGTGCGGCTTTGGCCACTCCCTGGCGAAGCAGGTCGTAGTACCGCAGTCCTTCAAATGCAAATTCCAGCCTTCGCTCTTTCTGGATATTGTCCAGGCTAACTGCCAATGGGGTAAACTGCGCCTGGTAAGCCCTTCTTCTCACCTTGTCAAAATAAGCCTGTGCATTGGCACTGCCCAGCTCGGCAGCCATCAGCAGCACATCCGCATAACGGATAGAGACATAATCCTGGAACTGGCCAATCTGAAAGCTGTCATTACCATTTACCTGCGGGAGCGGAAGACCGTTTACGTCGACCATCGGGCTGTATTTTTTCACGTAATAACCTGTATACTCCCGCTGTTTGCTCTGATTTACAAAATTGATCTTCTCGTCCACGATAGATATCGTAGAAGCGGCCCTGCGGGTATCAGTCGCGTCAAAAGCATTCCATAACTTAGGGTTTACAGTTGCACCGCCCCATCCGTTGCCATATGGGAAGCTGTACTGTTCGCGCATACCGAACATAACCATCCAGTAATTACCATCCACGTTTCCATTATAATCACTCGTAAAGGTGTATTTAATTGCGAAAATGGTCTCTTTATTGTCTTCGCCCGCATAGTCCTTCTGGGAAGCCGCAGGCCATAGGTTCGCATAATTCTCTACCAGGTCATAACCGCCGGTACTCACCACATCTTCCAAACCGCTGAGTACAGTAGCTTTGTCTACCACTCCAACAAGATCAGGCTTACCATAATAACCCGTATAAAAAAGGAATACCCTTGCCAGCAATGCTTCCGCAGCATATTTCGTTACCCGCCCGTGATCGGCTGCCGCTTGTGCAGGATACGCTATACCTTTCATATTTGCAGTGGCGAACTTCAGGTCTTCTGCAATTACTTTGTACACCGCATCCGGATCAGATTGCGGGATATTCTCTGCGGATGCCGTGGTCAGCAATGGGATATGACCCCATAAACGCATCATATCAAAATAGAGATAGGCACGGATGTACCTGGTTTCGGATTCATAAGTGTTCCGTAAAGCGGTATTGCCGGCCCAATCGATCTGGTCCATCTTACTGATAAAGACATTGCAGCGGTAGATCGCCTTGTAATACAGTTCCCAGTTTCGGCCAAACAGGTTTTGATCTGAGGGGGAGCGGGACACATCGAACTCGTCGATCATCTGATAGCCCAGGCCATCTGAATTTCCCGTGCCGCCAAAGCAGTCATCAGAAAACACATCTGCCGCAACAGGCAGCGATACGCCGTCCGACCAGATAATTTGCAGTCCGTCATAACAGCCTACGAGCGCTTTGTATCCGTCGGCAGGCGTTTTATAAAAGTTTTCGTCGGTTACCGTTGTAATCGGCTCCGTATCCAGGAAACTCTTTTTACAGCTTCCCATCACCATCAGGAGGGCAGCCAGTGTAAATATTTTTATCGTGTTCATAATTTCGCGTTCAAAGAGTTAGAATTTGATATTTGCTCCAAGCATAAAGGTTCTGGGACGCGGATAATAACCCACATCAATACCAGAAGCAAAGGCATCGGTATCACTGCCATAACCAATTTCCGGGTCCATACCATCATATTTGGTAAAAGTGTACAGGTTAAGTGCAGAAGCGTAAAACCTGACTTTTTTGAGGTATCCTTTTTTCACAATCCTGCTCAGGTCGTACCCGATGGTGACGTTGCTGATGCGCAGGAAATCGCCCTTCTGAATATAGAGGTCGGAAAAGTTCGTATAGTTCCTGTTATCTTCCGTTACCCTAGGGACCGTATTTGAAGAACCTTCACCATGCCAGCGGTCGAGGATAGCTGTAGTGTAATTGCCATACTGGCTCGCCTGGTTACGGTAAGATTGTACGATATCATTGCCCGCGACACCAGAAGCCACCAGCATAAAGTCTAACCCTTTGTAATCTGCAGAAAGTGTGATCCCGAAGGTATAATCAGGATTCGGCTTACCGATCATGGTACGGTCCAGGTTGTCAATTAACCCGTCACCATTTAAATCCACAAATTTTGCATCCCCGGGCTGTGCCGAAGGCTGTATCACTTTACCAGCCGCGTTACGGTACCCGGCCACTTCTGCTTCATTCTGAAAGATGCCTGCTGTTTTTAATCCCCAGAAATAACCGATAGGCATTCCGTTCGCCGCCCGGTAGAATTCCAGTGAGTTATCATAGAGTTGTGCGGCAGCACCGTGAATGATACCGTCGGCTGTCGGGATTTCGCCGACTTTATTTTTATTGTACGCCCCGTTAACGCCTACAGAGTATCCGAACTCACCGATTTTATCTCTGTATGTCAGTGCCAGTTCTATCCCTTTATTGGTTACATTACCCCCATTGATAAACGGGGCATCGGCACCGGCAGTAGCCAGGATAGGGGCTACAATCAGCCAGTCTTTGGTAGTTTTATTGTACCAATCGAACGTTACAGACAGCTTCCCTTTCAGCAGGTTGGCATCAAAGCCAAAATCTGTCTGTTCTGATGTTTCCCATTTCAAACCTGCGTTGCTTAACCTGCTTGGGTAAGCTCCCGGGGTGTTCTCCCCTTCTGTGGGACCGAAAATATAGTTGACATTGCTCAGGGTGATTGGCGCCAGGTACTGGAAAGCAGCGATATTCTGGTTACCTACCTGTCCCCAGCTGGCACGTACCTTCAGGAAATCAAGCCAGCCTTTTTGTCCAGCCAGAAAATCTTCATTGGTAGCTACCCATCCTGCCGAAACAGAAGGAAAATACCCCCATCGGTTTTGTGATGAGAACCTCGAAGAACCATCTGCACGGAAAGTCGCGTTAAGCAGGTACTTCTCTTTGTAGTTATAATTGATCCTTCCAAAATAAGACAGCCTGCGGTCGGCATCGTTTGGCCGCCCCCCAATAGTGATCCCTGTACTGTTTTTGTTTGTTGCGTTGCTGAGCCAGGCATGATCCAGGTCGTCAAAGATCAGGTTGGTATTGGTCCCGTAGATACTGGTGCCATCTGCACGGTAAGCCGATGTACCCGCCAGTATCTCAAAATTATGCTGCTCTTTAATATTGAATTTATAGGTCAGCAAATTATCCCAGATCAGCGATTTCCCTTTGTTCATGGTCTGGCTGGCTTTGGTAGTTGTGCTGTATGCGTAGATCGACAGGTTATAAATCGGCGTGAAAGAATGACTTTCCCCGGCACTGTAATCCATACCGAGGCTGGTCCTGAAGGTAAGCCCCTTGATGGGCTGCACCGTCAGATAGACGTCGCCGAGTAAACGCTGACTATTACTTCTGTTCTGGTTATTGTAAACCATTTGTGCGTAAGGATTGGCTTCGCCGTTGTTCCAGGTAGATTTACTATTGTCGAAGAAGTTCCCGTTTTCGTCGTAGACCGGCACAAAAGGACTGGTATTAAAAGCACCCCGCAGGGTATTGTTGTACTGGTTGCCGACTGCTACACCGTTGTTTTTAATGTCGGTATAGGTTAAATGCTGACCGAGTTTAATGATGTCTTTGTAAAAATTATGCTCTGTGTTGATCCTGAAACTATAGCGCTGGTAGTTAGAAAGACCTTTACCGCCTACCACGCCTTCCTGCCCGGTGTATGATAACCCGGTAGAGTATACCGAAGCCTCAGAAGCGCCCGAAGCACCAAAAGAGTAGTTTTGCGTTAATGCGTCTTTCACGAACATGCGGTCAATCCAGTTTGTACCCTCGCCCAGGGCGGCAATCTGGGAGGTAGAGAATAAAGGCTGTTTACCTCCATTAATAGCCGCTTCGTTCATAATCGTAGCGTACTCCTGTGAGTTAAGCATTTCTATTTTATTAGCTACGTTCTGCACACCTGCATAGGCATCGAAGGTGATTTGACCGGATTGGCCTTTTTTACCCGTTCGGGTGGTGATCAGAACCACCCCATTTGCGGCCTGTGAACCGTAAATCGCTGCGGAGGCCGCATCTTTGAGTACATCTACCGACTCGATGTCGGCGGCGTTGAGGTAAGTAATATCTCCTGTGAGTACCCCATCAACTACATATAGCGGGCCTGCATTACCAATGGTACCCAAGCCGCGGATCACAACTTTTACATTACCGCCCGGCTGCCCGGTAGCGGTGGTAATCTGTACGCCTGGTGTTTGTCCCTGTAATGCCTGCAGCGGATTAGCGGTGCTCTGGTTTTGGAGAACATCTCCCTTTACCTGCACGGAGGCGCCGGTAACCAGTTTTTTCTGTTGCACACCATAACCTACAACCACTACTTCATCCAGGTTCTGGTTATCATCGGCCAACGTCACATTGACGGTATTGCCCTGGGGTACCGAAACCTCTTTTGACTGGAAACCAACGGAACTGATCTGCAGTGTTTCTCCGGTTTGGGCACTGATCGCAAAAACACCGTCATTATTGGTACCTGTGCCTCCGGCCTTACCTTTAACTTTAACAGCGGCACCGGGAATAGGCTTGCCGTCTGTGCTGGTTACTTTTCCCGTCACCTGCCGCTGCTGGGCAAGTAAGGTCTGGCTGCCTAAGAGAAGAGAAAGGAACAGCAGCAGCAGGCTCCCTCTTTTAAAAGTAAAGTGTGTTTTCATAAGTTCATATTTATTTTTAATAGGTCATGAAGCTATCATAAGCACCAGTAAGGCTATTGCTGCGTGCTTATGATGGTTTCATCAGTTTATATTTTGGTTTATCAGTAGTATTTATCGTTTTATTGTCTTCTAGCTGCCTGCGACGGTTAATAGGTCATGAACCAATCATCGGCACACGGATTTGCTTCCCTGTATACTTGATCGTTTGATCCGCCCTGCGGTTAAAATCTAAAGGTTTGGCCGATTTCGGACCGATGAAAATGAAATTGATCGTCCTGCTTTTCAGCATCCCGTTAAAACTACCTTTACGGTCGCCCACAATTAAAACCTTCCCTGCTTCGCTGTAAGTAAATTCGATGGTAGAAAACGCTCCTTTTTCATAATTGTAATTTGTCCCTTCATCTTCATAGAGCGAGAAAGAAGCATCTTTTCCGGTGTATACAAACACCGTCAGCGGATCCGCAGGTTTTTCGCTGGTATACTGCAATGCGGGTCCCGATGGGATAATCGACCCTTCTTTTACAAAAACAGGGATCCGCTCATATGGCGCATCGGCTTTGACATCTTGTGCGCCTTTAAAATATTTGCCGTTATAGAGGTCATACCACCCTTGTCCGCCAGGCAGGTAAACTTTTCTATCCCTGTCTTTATAGCCCAATACCGGATTAATCAGCAACGAAGGGCCAAATAAGTACGCATCGTTCAGGTTTGATGCTTTCAAATCTTGTGGAAAATCCATTACTAATCCGCGCATAATGGTATAATCCTGCTGATAGCTTTTGCCGGCGAGCGAGTAGATATAAGGCATCAGCCTATACCGCAGCTGGCTATAGAACAGCATACTCTGGTAAGCAGGGTGCCCTTCGGGTGCGATGTTATAGATCTCCCGGTACGGATACTGCCCATGCACCCTGAATAAGGGTACAAAGGAACCAAACTGGTACCAGCGGGTATTTAATTCCCTCCATTCTTCCTGATCTGCCCCTTTTGCTTCCTCATATCGCTTTTCTACAGAGAAACCTCCGATATCCATTGTCCAGTACGGCATTCCCGATAGCGAAAAGTTAAGTCCTGCGCTGATCTGCGTTTTCATATCTTCCCATCTGGATGCAATATCACCGCTCCAGGCTGCAGCAGCGTAGCGCTGTAAACCTGCATAGGCCGACCGGGTAAGGATAAATACACGGTTTAAGGGGTTAACTTTTCGCTGCCCTTCATAAACCCCTTTGGCATTTACCAATGGAAATGCGTTAAAATACGTAGTCGCAGAGCCTTCGTAGGTAGGTGTCATCAGCTCTTTTCTGATTTCTACAGGCAGGTTGGAGTGCATATCGGGCTCCGTGGCATCCATCCACCAGGCATCAATCCCTTTACTGTACAGCCTTTTGTTCATCAGTGCCCAGAAGGAAGCCCTTGCTTTTGGATTAAAGGCATCATAAAAAGTATTGGCATAACCTTTCCCGATCCAGTCTACCCGTCCATCGGCGATATTCCTTCTGTATAAAAAGTTGTTTTTATCAAAATCATCGTAGATATCAAAGCCTTTGTTGAATTTAGGCCATACCGAGATCATCAGGTTAACATGCTGCTGGTGAAGTTTGCTGATCATTACATCCGGACTTTCGAACCTTGCAGGGTCAAACTCCTGGCTCCCCCATTCGGGTTGTTTCCAATAGGACCAGTCGAGCACAATATTATCCAATGGGATTTTGCGGCTGCGGAACTCTTTTACCGTAGTCAGGATATCGTCCTGCGTTTTATAGCGTTCCCGGCTTTGCCAGAAGCCCATCGCCCATTTCGGCATCAAGACTGCTTTTCCGGTCACTGTACGGTAGCCGCTGATCACTTCATCGGCCGTGGGGCCATACATAAAATAATAATTTACAGCCCTTCCTGATTCTGAACTGAGCGCAAAAGTGTTTTTAAGTTCTTCCGGGGCAGGCGGCAGGCAGGTCAGCCCAATATAAGACTCGCCCCCGTCGGGCACCCACTCCATCTTAAACTTTACTTTTTTATCTTTTTCCAGTACCAGGTCTAACAACGCTGCACCCGGGTTCCAGGCCTGTCGCCAGTAATCGGCCACCAGTTTCCCATCAAACCATACCTTAATATAACCTGCATATTTTAACTGGAGCTGGTATAACCCCGGGAGACCGCTTTCTAAGGTTCCTTGATAGGTAACCAGGGCATCTGCAAGTTTAATGCTGTCCGGAAATTTATGCTGATCTGTTAACCAGTTCATCGACAATTCTGAAACGGGACGGCTGAATAATACTTTAGCCGGATCTTTCCGGTTGGAATAACTAGCGGTCAGCCAGCCTTCTTTATTATCTTTCGAAAACAGCCTGAACGCAGTTAATGGCTGATAATCCCGCACATCGCCCGCCCGGGTAATAGAATAATTGTCCCACAGCACCCCGTAACCTTTATTGGATACAAAAAACGGCACAGCGATATCGGTATTGTACTGGATAAGGTCTACCCGCCGCCCCCTGTAGTTCATGATTCCCTGCTGGTGCTGACCTAAGCCGTAATAAGCTTCGTTTTCCTGCGCGTCAAATACCTGCGACACCTGGTAGGACGGTTCACCGTTAAAGATTTTTGGCATTAAAGAAAGGTTAGGTGTTTTACTCTGCGCCAACAAGATGTTCCCTTTCAGGTCCTTATAAGTAATCAGCCCTGTTGCTATAACTACTTCTGCCTGCAGCGATGGGGTGGATAAGACCACTGTCCCATTTTCTTCTTTAACTGTAAACTCCGGCCTGCTTACACTGGGTTGAACAGACATCAGGCTATGATCTTCCGTAAAACCGTCCGCAGCACTTTCGGTTACATGGATGATTTGCGCGCTAATGGGCTGCAGTTTGATTTTTTTTATCCCTGAATAAGAATTTGTAACAGACACCTCTATTCCAGATGGTGTTTTTGAATAGCTTTTACGTTCTTGTCCCCCAACCCGGGCGGAGAACAGCAAGCCGCAAATAAAGATGACGGAACCGACCCTAATTTTACGCATAGAAATAAATACAGTTTATATTGGTTATTTTATTTCTTAAAATTATAAGGAAGGAGTGATGCAGAAGGCATCCATATGTTAACAATTGGGTATCCAAATGTTAACATAACGGCCTACATGACGCGATTAAACGTTTTTATCCGTTTTCGATAAGGCAAATGCAGAAGGGAGTATCCCGAATTCTTCACGGAAATATTTACTGAAATGCTTGGGATTGCTGAAGCCGACTTCATAGGCAACTTCTGCGATGGTGAGCTGTGATTTTAACAGGATAGCTTTTGATTGATGGAGACGGTAAAAACGGATATATTCGATCGGCGATTTGCCCGTTAGCGGAAGGATCTTTTTATACAGTCCCACCCTGCTCATGTTCATATCCGCACTGAGCTGATCTACCGTATATGCGGCATCCGACAGGTGTTTTTCGATATGCTGCGCAAGTTGCCTGATAAACTTATCATCTACCGACTCTATCTCCTGTTCTGCAGGTTTAAATTCCACCTGTTTCTTAAAAGTCTTTTTAGCATGTTCCTGCTGCTGTAGCAGGTTTTTAATTTTGGAAAGCAGGATCTCGAAATTAAAAGGCTTGGTCATGTAATCATTGGCACCCGTTTCCAGCCCGCTCAATTGCTGATCTTCGGTGGTGAGCGCCGTTAGCAGGATTACCGGGATATGAACAGTCCTTTTATCTGTTTTTATCTTTTTGCAAAGATCGATCCCGTTCATTTCTGGCATGCTTACATCACTCACCACCAGGTCCGGATGCAGGGAAAGGATTTTTTGCCATCCTTCACGCCCATTTCCGGCTTCTGCAATCTGGTAAAACGTTTTCAGGTTATCCTTTAAATAAAAGCGAAAATCTTCATTATCTTCAATAAGCATCAAAACAGGCTTTTTACTGTTCGACAGCGGTACCGCCTGGGTTTCCGTTTTACTGTTCCCGGTATTGCGGGGCAGGATATTCTGCCTGGCAGGTAATATTGACGGCTCCGCTGCTGCTTCCAGCTCGTCAAAGAATAAGCTGACCAGGAAAGTTGTCCCTTCGTTTACCTTACTTTCTACGCTGATGGTTCCGCCATGCAGTTTTACAAACTCCCTGGTGATCGACAAGCCAATCCCGCTTCCCTGGTTCACCATAGAATCCGGCACATCGTGCTGAAAAAACCGCTCAAAGATCAGGGACTGCTTATCTTCGGGAATACCTATACCGGTATCACTTAAAATAAGGACTAGTTTTACACTTCTGTCTTTCATCGCTATTACTTTAAGCGCAATAGTTACCCTTCCGCCTTCGGGGGTAAATTTAAAAGCATTAGACAGGAGATTGAAAATGATACGTTCTATTTTATCATGATCAAATACAGTAATTAAGCTGTTGCGGTCTGCAGAAAAGTGAAATGAAATGTTTTTACGCTCGGCAACGTCAGTAAAAGATTCAGACAGTTCCTGGATAAAGCGTACGATATCGCCAGTTTTAGGATGGAGTTTTAGCTCCTGCACTTCCATCTTTCTAAAATCCAGCAGCTGGTTAACGAGGTTGAGCAGCCTTCTGCCGTTCCGCTGGATCATTTGCAGCTGCTGCTTTTCTGCGGCCGGTGCCTGCCGGATCAGTTTGTCCATTGGCGTAATGATCAAAGAGAGCGGGGTACGGAACTCGTGGCTCACGTTAGTCAGGAACTTAATCTTCAGCACATCCAGATCATGCATTCTTTTTGCCTGCTGCCGTTCCTGTTCAATCAAAAACTCCTTTTTAATGCGTTTGATGCCCCGCCGGCGAATAAAGAGTAAACTTCCGCCGATAGCGGTTACATATAATATATAAGCAAAGTTAGTCCGCCAAAATGGGGGCCGGATCTCAATTGACAGCTGCTTCTCATTATTGACCCAGCTGCCGGATGCATCTGTTGACCTGACCCTGAAAACGTATTCCCCCGGATCTATATTGGTGTACGTGGCCCTGCGGTTATCGCTTTTCACCTCCTGCCAATGCTGGTCGAGCCCCTCCAGCTTATACTTATACCTGATTTTCTGCGGATTAAAATAGTTCAGTGCCGAGAAGGAGATGGTAAAAGCATTCTGGTTGTAACGGAGCTGAATGGCCTTTGTGAGTATGGTTGATTTCCTGAGGATAACCCGTCCGGCTACCTTTTCCCCTATTCCGACCTGTTTATTTACCACCTGCAGATCTGATAAAATAATAACAGGTATACTTTGATCATTCCTGATATGGCCGGCACGAAAAAGATTAAAGCCATTCGCACCACCAAAAATCAACTCTCCTTCCCTTGTTTTATATGCTGCGTTGGCATTAAAGGCACTCCCCTGTAACCCGTCAGTTCCATCATATTTTCGGAAAGCATAAGAAAAAACTGTATTGCTGTGCTTTGTGACCAGGATATTAAACAGGCCGTTGGCTGTGCTCAGCCATAGGTTACGTTCCGGGTCTTCCAGGATTTTAAGGGTAGCTTTTTCTGTAAGCCCCTCTGCGTTGCCAAAGTTCAGAAAGGTGCCGTTACGCGGATCCATCCTGCTGATGCCATCACGCGTGCACACCCAGATAAACCCATAACTGTCCTGCATCAGGTCGTAAACAATATTGTTGACCAGCGAGTTCGGGCTGCCGGGTTTGTTCTGATAATGGCTGAAGCGGCCATCCGTGCCCAGCTTATCTATTCCGTTGGAAGTGCCGATCCATAAATTCCCTGAACGGTCCGCGATCAGGCAGGAGATATAATCTGATTTGACACTGTTTCGCTCAAATGCCCTTTTATGCGTAAAAATGCCAGATTGCCGGTCCAGCTTGTCGAGCCCCCCTTTTAAGGTCGCAACCCACAGATTTCCTTTTTTATCCTCTAATATATCCCATACCCGATCATCCGATAAACTTCCGGGATCCCGGTCATTATGTTTATAATTTTTAAAATTCTTCCCGTCAAAACTGTCCAGCCCCCCAAAATAGGTACCGATCCATAGCTTTTTACCCTTATCAATATACAAGCTTACAATAATATCATTGCTCAGGCTGTTCGGATCGTGCTGATTATGCACGTACCGTTTAAAAACTCCTGTTTTACGATTGAAATAGAACAACCCGCCACCATTGGTGCCGATCCAGAGGTTCCCCTGCTCATCTTCCGCAAAGCGGTTTACATCCTCGTAAGTAAGCCCCTCCGCATTAGTACCACGGTGCCTGTACAACGGAAACTTCAGGATTTTCTCATGGTAAAAACTCAGCCCCTTTTTAAAAGTGCCCACCCAGATAATCCCTGAATCATCCCTGTACATATTCAATATGCTATTTTGGCCTACAGTGGTTGGATCATCCTCCTTGTGGAGAAGGAACCTCACACTAAAATCCCTTTTATCCAGCAGGTTCAGTCCCCCGTGATCTGTACCGATCCAAATGACACCCTTTTCATCCTGCAGGATACAATTGACCAGGTTATTGTTCAGTTTCCCTGTCTCTTTATTGATCAAACGCTTTTCCTTCAGCGTTGGATCATAATAACTGATCCCTTCCATAGCATTTAGCCGGTAAACCCATAGCGCACCCGCATGATCAACAAAAAGACGGTAATCTATAGAGTTTTGTGCTGCTGCCTGTTTAAAAACAGCAATCCGCTGTTTTACTTTCCCGGAAACGGCGTCCATCATTTCTATAGTTTTATCCTGGTGGATTACCCAGACATCCCCCTTCGAATCCTTTTGCAAAGCAGCAATACCTCCTTTAACCAGCGATTGAGCGGTTTTCCCATCACAACTAAAATGCTGTGTCTGTCCTGAAGAAGGGCTGTACCTGAATACCCCATCCTCCGCAGCATTAAACCAAAAATTACCCCGATTGTCTTTGATCACATCCCTGATCACCCTGGCCGGGATGTGTATTTTTTGAAAATATACTTTTACATTACGGATAAAGGTCTCGCTCTCCGGATCATAAATACCGGGTCCTCCCCGTGTATCGAGGTAAAGTTTATTGTCGGGAAGAGTATAGATATTAGTAATGAAATCATCAGTTAAAGAAGTACTGTCGCCGGGATCATGCTTAAAAACCTTAAACTGATAACCATCATAGCGGTTAAGGCCAGATAACGTACCAAACCACATCAAGCCTCTGGCATCTTTTACAATCGTATTTACCTGGTTATGTGATAATCCGTCCGACAAATCCAGGCCTGAAAACTGGATCTGGTCCTGCTGGGCATAGAGCAGCAGTGAAGAAATACAGCAGCACAGCGTAAAGCAGATTTTACGGTAGAACATCAGTTTTATATAAGGTTAAATCAATCAGCAGGAATCAAAATTCCGGTCGCTTAAACTTACATTTTTTTGTTCTGATTAATAAAATAATCTTTTAGATTGGTGTAGTAAAATAAAATGTGCTGCCCTGGCCCTCTTTACTTTCTACCCAAATACGTCCCTGGTGCTTTTCTACAAAATCCCGGCACAGCTCCAGGCCAAGTCCGGTGCCTTTTTCACCGGAGGTCCCGTAAGCAGAATTGCTAAATGACTTATTAAACAGCTGGCTGATCGTTTCTTGGGCCATGCCAGTGCCATTATCCTTTACAGAAAAAAGCAGGTCATAGTCTCTGATCTGTACCTCCACTGTGATTTCACCATTGGCGGTAAATTTAATCGCATTAGACACCAGGTTGCGGAGCACCGCATCCAGCATATCCTGGTCTGCATACATTTTTATTCCTTCCGGCACCTTTTTTATCAGCTCAATATTTTTAGCATCTGCCATCGGCTTGATCCTTTTGATACAGGCAGTAATCAATAAATCGAGGTCGTTGATCAATACAGGGTTAAAATTAAGGGTGTTAAACTGGTTCTTTGCCCATTGCAGCAGGTTTTCCAAAAGCTCATTGGCATTCTGGAGACCGATTTCCATCTTTGTAAGGTATTCCAGCAGCTCTTCTTTCGTAATATCGTCTACATCCATTAATGCCAGTTCCGCAAGTTTAAGGCTCGCGGCAATCGGATTTCTAAGATCATGTCCAATTACTGAAAGCAGTTTTTCTTTATGCGTATTTAAGGCTTTAAGCTCTGTATTAAGTTCTGTGAGTTGGTTCTCCTGCGCTTTTCTTGCAGTAATATCACGTATGCTTCCCTCAGACCCTACTACAATCCCATTCTTGAAAATCAGCCTCGCATTTACAGAAGCATAGACCAGGCCGTTGTTTCTCGTTTTAAGTTTTACCTCAAAATCTGTGACCGCATGATTTTTTTTCAGTACTTCCACAATTACATCACGGTCTTCCTGGTAATAGTAAAAATCCGTTACCGGGCTGCCGATAATCTGCCCGCGTTTGTAATTGTAATACTTTTCTATAGAAGGGCTGATTTCTGTTACGATACCATCCTTATCGGTACGGTAGTAGATATCCTGTATGTTCTCAAATATTTCACGGTATTTCTCTTCGCTGACAGCCATGGCATTTTCTGCCTCCTTGATCTTAGTGATATCATAACTGATGCCGAGCAGCCCGATTACCTCTTCCTCACTGTTCCTCAAAGGGATTTTGGAAGTCAGCAAATAATTTACACTCCCATCCTTCCGGTAATCGATGCTCTCCCTGCTGATCATCGGGACGCCGCTATTTAAAACTTCCTGATCTTCTTTAAAAGAGTTGGCCGCGGTAGATTCAGGGAATAGTTCAAAATCTGTTTTACCCACTATATCCTCTTCCGTCAGTCCGCTCATATAGCTAACCTCAGACCGGTTTACCCTGGTTTTGCGTAATTGAAGGTCCTTGATATAGATATTGATCGGCAAGTTATCTATCAATGTGCTCAACAGGTTACGCTCCTCATTAATCAGGTTACTGGCGAGTTTATTTTGCGTGATATCCTGTATTTGTGCAATGAGGTGCAGCGGTTCATTTTCTGAATTCCGTAAGATCGACACCCCTAAAAACACCCATACTACCTGTCCTTTTTTGTGGATCAGCCGTTTTTCCGTATAAAAGTTGTCGTTTTCCCCTTCAATCAAATCGCGCATCAGCGATACGCTTTGCGCCAGATCATCAGGATGGGTGATATCTTCAAACTCCATTTTGGTAAGTTCTTGTATCCCGTAGCCCAGCATATCAGATAAGCTCTGGTTGGCCCGGATACAGTTTCCGCCAATACCAAACATTGCCATACCAATGGCGGAATACTCAAACGCGCCCCTGAACTGGGCTTCGCTGAGCTTGGTTTTTTCTTCTATCCGTTTTCGTTCAGAAATATCAATGATTACGAGGCTGTTTACTTTCTGCCCCTGGGTATCAGTGTAGATGGCGGCCGACAACTGGCAGGGGAATTTTTCTCCGTTTTTGCGGATACCTGTGACCTCGCCTTCAGCTTTACCGTATTGTGCCCTGCTGGCCACAAATTCTGCCAGACGGGGATCATTCTGATCCAGCAGCGCATACCGCTGCAGTGTTTTAATCTCATCCAGGGTATAGCCAAATATGTCTAATGCAGCCTGATTGGCATCAATTATTGCAGTTTCCGGAATAGTCAGCAAAAATCCATAAATGGAATTTTCAATGATAGAGCGGTATTTGATTTCACTATTTGCGAGTTGGATGGCCTGGGTTTTCTGTTGCTGGATTTCCTGAAAAGTACCGTAAACACGAACACAGATGCCATTCGCGTACTCAGCGTTCCCCTGTACCTTTACCCAGATTTCCTCGCCCTGTGCCGTGACCAGCTGCAGGTCTTCAGTATAGGCTGTACCGTTGGCAAAAGCCATACCGAAACAGCTGATAATCATATTCCTGCTGTGCCCTTCTTTGAAAAATTCAATAGCCGTATGGAGATCAGGTATATAACCGGCAGGGACACCATGGATCTGTTTGGTTACGGGCGACCAGTACAGTTCGCTTTGAACAAAATCAAATTCCCAGGCACCAATGCGTGCGGCTTCATTTGTCTGTTCATAAAGGTCTATCTGTCTTTTCAGCTCCTTGTTTTCTTCAATCTGATCAGTTATTGTTTCGAGGTACAGCACCAATCCTATTACCTTGCCAGCATGATCTGAACAGGGCTGCACCTCCCACTTTAACCACTGCAGGCTGCCATCCAGCGAGATGATATGGTCAGCTTCGCCCTTTCGGGGATTCCCTTTCAATACATCATGGTATATCGCCATCCACTGCTGGCCCATCATTGGAAAGATATCTTCATGTAACCGGCCTGCAAGAGGTTCTTGCAGTTTAAAATCAGCAATCCATTTACGTGAGGCAACTACGTAATGCAGTTGCTCATTTAAAAGTGCGACTGCGTAAGGAGCATTCGCGATGATTTGATATATGGACTCAAACAGTGCAGCTGCCATTTTCTCTGATTTATTCACTTTTACAAGCTTCCATTCCAGCTTCCAGTTTCCTGATCTCTGCCACAGCCGATTTAAATTTCTCCGGAACTTTGTTGTACTCGAAAGTTACCTTTTTCACCTTATTGCCCGATTTAACTGTCAGCCATTCTGCTCCGCCATCGGCACAGTCGGGACAACCGATCACGGAATCCAGCAATAAAAAAGAATTAATATCAAACTGCGACAAAACCTTATTATATATATCTCTGCTCAAAGGCTGCGTACATTTTTTTTCTTCCGGATTATTTCCGTTTTTCCTTTGGACATAGGTAAGGTCATGATTTGAAATCATCAGTTCTTTGTTGCAATAACCCACGCAATGACCAAAGCTGGTACCGTGACCAATGATTACTGGTGCCTTACAACCGCTGAATACCGCAGTAGCGAACAATAAGAGAAGCATTGCGGTTTCTTTGATTTTCAGCATTATGTTTCGTTAAATTTACAATATTCTTATGCCCATACGTATAGTATTCTAAAAACGACCTGCGGCGCATGTTCAGTAAATAAGGTACGAATAGGTTTATTAATTTTCAGAAATTAGTTGATTATTTTTTATCCTACCAAAAATCACACCGCAAAGCATAACATAAAACAGGCCGTCAAATAAATTCGGCGGCCTGTTTTACAGGTTAGTTCAGAATAATGGCGCCAGGCCGTAAGGAACAACCTTAGCGCAAGTGTTTTTTTGGATTAAAATTTTTAAAATCTCCGCGCAACTCCTCTTCTGTAAGGAAGGGCTGTATCCTTTTACTGACAAGGCGCTCCAGCGATTGCCAATAAAACCTGGACATGATTTCTTCTACCTGTTCCATGATCTCCCCAAAATCTACACCGGTGATGATCGTTTTGTCTTTGGCGAACAACCGGAATAATAAGCGCTGCTTGCGTTCGTTGAGGCGGCGGACTTCCATATCGGGCACTGAACCATTATGTGTGGCGTAGTTTTCGGCCAGATTAACGGATATCAATCCCGTTAAAGGGTGTTTATACAATCGTATTTCTCTTGAATCGATCAGTGCTGCATAGCAGAACCGGCTATGGAGATAAGGATGCAACCTTGATTCGAACTGATGCAGGAAGCTGCTAAGCTCTATTTCCAGTTCAAAATTCCCGGTCGGGAATTGCTGCACATAAAAATCTCTGAAACATTCATAAAGGTTTTCGGCTATTCTTTCTTCTTTAAAAATGTACAGACAAATCGCTAAGGCCGTAGTGTAAGAATGGATCCCTGCTTTTTCTCCCCAGCCGAATTCAGATTCATAAAATGGGCGCAGTATAAATGCCTCGTCAGCAACCACCTCTACCCCCTCTATCCAGATCCTGTTTTTATGATTTGTATCTGCTGCTGAACCTGCCAAAACCACTCCTTTTATGTGGTAGGTCTTTTTCGTCAGATTGAAATAGTCTATTTGTTCTGCTTGTATCAAGTGTTTGTTCATATGGCTTTGGTTAAGATTTGGCAACACATAAAAAATCAAAGAAAGGGCTTGGCGGCCGGATTTTGTAATCAGCTAGGTTTACCGACCGCTTCTGCCAGTTTTTTGTATCCGGGAATTTTGAGAAAGGCAATCGGGTATGGCTTGTTACATAGAACAGGGCCGGCTGCTTGCCCGTCTACTGTAACAGAGGTTCTGGTAAACCCTATATTTTTTTCAAAATATACCCTACAATACACATAAGCAAGCAACCGACCCTATATTTATAGGATCTAGCTGCCTGACTTAACTCGCAGGGTTGGAAATTTACCAGATTTCTGTTACGAGACTCGTCAAGCAGTGCTTCATTTCAATTTGAAGAACTGCAATATTATAATTTTTGTTTAAATACTGATTCTTTAATACATATCAATTTGGTTAGTTTATCTTTTATATATGTCTTATATATGTCGACTATTTTTTGACAGCAAGAGTAACATTCTACATACACAGTACTAATATCTACATAATTGTAGAATATTAGAAATAAAATGTAGAATTTTTCCAACAATTAAACATTTACCTTGTTTTTAGTGAAAAGCAAGGATATAAAAAAACATAAAGGAGAATTATTAAACTCAGTAGTCCGCTCAAATGGAATAACAATTACCGCACTTACTGCCAAAGTGGGGATTGACAGATCTACCTTTTATAACCATATAAAAGATCCTTTTTTACCTTATGAAGATATCGTAAAATACGGTGCAATACTCAATCATGATTTCTCTGCTGCCTATGCGAAAACGCCTGGTTCAAAGTATGATGACCAGCCGCCAATTACCACTTTTGAGGCAATGGAGCAAAACAGGGATTTCTGGAAATCAAAATATGATGACCTTAAAGGGAAGATCAGGAAATTAGCAAACGAAGAAGATTAGGATCTGCAGCAGCCTATTCAGATTCTTTTTTCGCCGCGGGATTGATAAAGTTAACAGCAATTTGGGTTAAATAACTGTCCGCGTACTTCTCTTCTACCAGGCACTGGTCCAGTAAGATCTCTGCATCGGGATAACCAATTTCTTCCATTAGCGACACCAGGCTTCCGTAACTCGCTATTTTATAATGCGCTACCAATTGTACCGCATAAATTATCTCTGCATCCCTCAACGCAGTACCGGTCTCTACAGTTTTAACGATCGATGCTGCTTTTTCACTCAGAATTTCAATAATCTCACAGCGGCATTGGCCAGGTTTGTGAGCCAGCATATCAAAAATCAGTTCCAGCCGGGATATATGACTGTTTGCCTCTTCAGCTTGTTTGGACAGGGCGCTTTGCAGCTCGGGGGTAAATGAAGCAAGCGACAAGGCCGCATAACATTTATGTACTTTTTTTTCCGCACCATATAAATCCTGTAGACACTGGGTGAAAAAATCAAATAACCCGGTCTGTTTTGCGCTTACTTCCATATGCTTATGATTTAGTTAGTATCCGATAAAAACAGTTAATCATAGATTAGCAGTAAAACAACCTAAAAGCATAAAAGTTTAAGGAACCTGCTGAAATGCGGCCGAAGAGTGATAGCTTTGCAGGAATAAAAATCGACTATGGCAGTATTACATAAAAAAGAAGAGAAAATTGAAGTTGTGTTGAGTAAGCTTCCAAAAGACTATACCGATAAACAGTTTGTTGAAACCTTTATACAGCTTTACTCGAAAGACTGGGGTAAAATCAAAGCAAATTACATTAAGCAGTCGCAAGATAAAGAGCCTGGAACGGTAATCAACATGCCTAAACCAGAAATCTACTTAAAAAATATTTTAACGGTTTACCTGGCAAACCAGAAAGGGTCATAACAGACGTAACCATTATGATTCAGTCGTAAAAAGAGGCTGGTCATGCAGCCTCTTTTAGAACAATATTAAAGGAGGATTTACTTACTATAAACGCTTTTTAAGAATTCTTTTAATTCCAGTGGTTTTCTTCCCAATAATTTTGCAAGATCACTTCTATTAGTATCAAACTCGCCATTTGCAATGGCTTCACCAAAACCAGCAAAAAACGAAGCGCTTTCTTTAGGCACTCCAAACTGTACCAATTGCTCGATATAAGTATTGGCATCAGGATGATGGTACTTCACGTCTTTACCTGTAATTTCTGAAATCATTTCGGCGATCTCATCAAATGAATAAGCAGTTTCTGCGGTGATCGCATATTCCTGATTCTCGTGTCCCGGAGTAGTGAGCACAACTGCAGCAGCTTCCGCCATTTCAGTTCTCGCTACAAAAGGTGTTTTCCCTTGTCCTGCAGGGAAGAAAATACCAGTCTCTAAAACTTTTTCTCCTGAAAACAACGGTACCAGATCAGCATACAGCGTATCGTTTAACAGCGTGTACGCAATACCAGCTTCTTTAAGATAATTGGCAGTATCGATATGTATTTGAGTCACATATGGAATTACCGTTCCTTCAAAACTTTTAATATCAACACTGGTATAAGCGATATGTTTAACGCCATTTTCTTTTGCTGCATTGATCACATTTTTATGCTGTGTAAGTCGGTCGTCCAAATCAGATGAAGAAACCAATAACAACTTGTCTACCCCTTTCAGGGCTTCTTTTAAAGAATCATAATGCTTGTAGTCGCCGATTTTGATCTGAATTCCTTTTTCGCTTAAATCAGTTGCTTTACCGGCATCTCTCACTAAAGCAGTAATTTGGTTTGCAGGTATACCTTTTTCTAAAAGTGATTCGATGGCAGCTTCACCTAAATGGCCTGTTGCGCCTGTTATTAAAATCATAATTATGTGTATAAAAAATGAATGATTACATTTGTTACACAAAGAAACTAATAAAGATTTCAAAATGTAACCTGTTACCTTTTGGTAACAGGTAAATAGTGGTAACCTAAAAGTGACTAATGGAAAATAAATTAGATCATACAGCATGCCCGGTAACAGCAACCATAGCTTTAATCGGGGGAAGGTGGAAAACAATCATACTATACATCCTCTCTGATCATACCCGGCGTTTTGGGGAAATATCCGTTCGCATGCCTTCGATATCCAGAAAGGTACTGACTGAACAATTAAAGGAACTGGAAGCTGACGGATTGATTAACCGGGAGCGATTTAAGGAAATTCCGCCACGCGTGGAATATTCTTTAACAGATCTGGGCAGAAGCCTGAACCCCATATTAAATGATATGGCAGCCTGGGGCAAAGAAAAGGTCTTAAAAGAGATATAAAAAATAAAATTTCAAAAACGAAAAGGCATTACATAAAAACGCTATGAAACAAGGATTGAAGGCAGGATAAATTCCGAATCACAAATTGAATTTGAGGAAAATCCCGGTACGTATAATTAGGTGTGAATTGCTGTTTCATTATCTTTTATCCGTTTTCTGATCCTGCTCAATGAAGGGTTTGTAATACCTAAAAAAGACGAAATGTGATATGAAGGAATACGTTCTATGATATTAGGGTGTTCTTCCAATAGCCTGAGGAACCTCTTCTCGTGTGAAAAGAATACGAACTCCTCCGTCCGGGATTGGGCGTAGGCAAAAAATGTTTCCGCCAGCAGTCTGCCGAACTTTCCCCAATTCGGGTTTCTGTCATACAAATTATGCAGGTCCTGGTAGGAAATAAAGATCACCTCAGAATCTTCCATCGCTTCAATGAAATATCAGAAAGGATTCTGCGAAATGAAACTTCTGAAGGATACGACAAACTGGTTTTCTGAAAAAAAGAAAAGATTCTTCTCCTCTAAGCCATTGGGTTCACGGTAATAAATGCGAAATATTCCTTTCACGATCAGACCAAGGTCATTGCAGACCATACTTTGCATATTAAAAAAGTCTCCTTTAGCAATCTTACGCGGTTTCCAGAAGGGCTGGCTTTCTACTATGTCCTCATCTGTTAACCCTGCGAAGTTTCGCAGGTAGCTAACAGGCAGCAGTGCGCTGCAGCATATTCACTATATCATGGTCGAAAAAGCGAAAGAGCTGATCAGTGTTTCTGGCTTGTCTATCAGTGAAGTAGCCTATCAACTTCGCTTTGAACATCCACAGTCTTTCAGCAAGGTGTTTAAAAATAAAACTGGCTTTACTCCAACAGCTTTTAAGAAAAGCCTATGTTCCAACAGGTGCGCGCTTTAGGGTTAAAAGCAATGCTATGCTCCACATCCTTTTATTGGAGATACAACATAAAATATCACGTCATCCAGGTGAAGGACAACCAAAAATTCACTACTAAAGACGAAGTATGAAAAGTTAGGAATGAGATTTATAAAGCCGTAAATCCACTGCTAAGTATTGTATAACAATCAAAAGTCTTTTGTTAATTTAGATTTGGACATTTTATTTATCACTTGTTATTGCTGTCAGTCCCGGTTTGATCTCGATAGCAATCGGTTCGGTCTCAATTAATTCAAGTGTTTTAACCATTTTCAAAGTGCCGTTCTTGTACTTCAAAAAATGCGGCGCTTGTAAATGTGCCTGGTAAGCATTTTCACTGGCATATATTTCAAACACAGTCACTTGTGTGGGATGCGCTTTATCATACACTGCTTGTAAAGCCAGCACGCCAGGTTCCGATCGTACAGCAGCTACAGCATGCTCCGCAAGTGCAACCTTGTACGCTTCCAGATATTCGGGATAGATTTCAAGCTTGGCAATACGCACTTTTTTTGCACTTTCCTGAGCTGTAGATTTTTGCAAACTTGCCATGGCTATGATCGTGCAGATAAACAAAAATTTAATAATTGTGCGGCTCTTCATATGATCTATTTTGTTTTTTTGATGCCAGTACCATATCCAGCGGTATGCTGAGACTATTACACTGATATTTATTGATTATGTATCACTGATTCGGACTTTATTTTTTACCAAGCCTAGCTATAAATAAGATTATAAATCCAACTATCATTGTCAGAATTCCCAAAACAAATTTAACCACATTAGGTAAAATTAGATATAAGTTTCCCTGCACTAAATATAGACAACATTGCAGAATGATCATTTAATTTTTTCCAAGCCAAGGTCTAAAACTTAATTTGATATATTGATTTTTAGTTTTGCACTCAGGTCATGGAAATAACTTGGGGACCATATTTCAAGTACCTTTGGATTCTTTATAAATCTGGAGATATCTGCTTTGACAAAGTCCATTTTAATACTTTCGATCTTTTCATTCAATAATTTCCTGAACTCTTCTTCGTTGATGGTCTCTTTTTTCCAGTCACCGCTATCTATCGCCCTTAACAAGAAATGATCGAGATTGAGAGGATATCCTTTTTTGATGTACCATTCCATATCATACCAGTCCCGTCCCTTTACATTCGTGCCCCACTTACGAAAAAGCAATGCATGCATCTTTCCGGCAAAAAGGTCGGGAAGCGACAGGCACTTCACGTAAAACGAAAAAGGTCTGAGTAATAACTTTTCCTCAGTAGAAAATCCCAATGGGGGCTCTTTATCTACTTCTATCTTGATTTTGATATTAGCCACTTCCTTGAGCCCATTCTGTGGGATGACGCCTTCGAGAACAAGTTCCTTCCAAATCGTTTCTGACTTTAGAAAGGCAGAGTTGATGTTGCTCTTCACTGCTTTCTGTTTTTCCGAAATCGATACCTGCATCCCTAGGGCTGCGAACTCATTTATGATAGCATCTTGGTATTTTTCCAGCGAAAAATCCGGATCAACGGCAAGCAACGAAAAATCCAGATCCTCTGAAAATCGGTCTAGCCCGTAGAATATCCTGAGCGCAGTTCCCCCATAGAATGCCGCCTTTTCAAAAAAACCGGCACGGTTAAGTCCAGCCAGGGTAATCTCCTGCATGATTTCCCTCAATGCATCTTTGGCTTCTTCCCTGTTTGCGGGATGATAGCTTTCAAGCCATTCCTTTATCATATTTTTTCGATCATTTTGATTAACATTTCCAGGCTTTCCCTTTTGGGTGCATTTTCCAGCCAGCTTAACAGAGCATTTAGATCAAACTTAGCTAAATCTTCTTCCTCCATTCTCAGGTTTCCAAAAACATAGTCCCTAGCTGAAGATTGGCTTCTTAAGGTTATGCCCGCCGTTGTAGCTATTTTATCGCATAGTGCCTTTTCCGGGATCGCCATTATGGCCTGTTGGTCTTTAGACAGGCTCACTGTAGCAAGACCGAAGGCGTAATAAGGCAATGGCAGGTTGGTATAGGTATATAGTCCAATGTTGGTCTGAAATTTCCTGGAGGCTTTAGTAGTCATTGAAGTGATCGCAAAAACCTTCTCTGGAATGAGCCCGTAATGGGCGAGTGCACTCTCCATTGAAAGGTAGCTTGGTCCGAGCATATGGTTGGCAAGCAGTGCGCTTTCAGGTCGGTCAGCGCCAAGGGATCTACCTGCTATATAAAGTCCTTTTTTGACCGGTTCGATCAGGCCATAAGCTTTTAAAGCTAATATTTTATCGTTCGGCCGTTTATAGTCTTTCAAAAGGTCTGCTAGGAGCTGGTGGGTCAACGGTTGGTTAGATAGCTCTTTTAGTGCTGCTTGAATATCCATTGTAAAATATCAATAAGATAAACGATTAAATTTCGTTTATCTTATACCAAAACTACATATAATATTTAAATATGCAAAATATTAATAAGATAAACGATTTAAAGTCGTTTATCTTATGTTATTTCAACAGCACCTTAATTGGAAGATAGAAGTTATACGAATATAATCAGGATTTATACTCCTTGAGCTTCCTCAAATTGACCTAAAGCTGGTCTTAATTCTTCAAATAAAGGATGTTCTTTAAATCGTAACATTACTTCGCTGAACAACTTTATTCCCAATGCAAATTCAATATCTTACTGTTTGTCATCAAACATATTTTTATCTTGCATTTTAGCGATGATATCAAAAATATCGTCATGATTGCCAAATTCAAATTCAATTGTTTTACTAGCTGGGCTATCGTCCTTTAAGGCTACTTCCTCTAGCCGAATTTTATATAAATTATTTTTTTTTGTAATCATATTACTATGGACAAAAGTATCAACCCAGGTGTAGAGCGCAATATGTATAAACGTTCCAATACCAAAGTTACCGAGGTAAAAGGAAGCCATGTTATTTTTGCTTCTCAGCCAGAAGCAGTATCCAAAGTAATCATTGCAGCCGCAGAAGCGACTAAATAAATCTTATAATAAGCGGGGCTGGATGGCAACTTCTGTGTGGATGAACTAAGCGTGGCTCAATAGTCTCCAATAAAAATGTTCGATTTAGCTATAGGCTTGATTGAACATTTTTATATCAATAACTTCAACTAAAAAAGTAATTTTAGCTTTTGTTATAAAATGAATAAATATACTTTTTTGGATATAACGGCTTTTACCGGAATATTTGTCATATTATTTCTTGCTTTGTTTTTGTTTACAGTGAAAACAAAACACAAATTAGGAAACTCACTTTTTGCGTTTTTCCTGATAGCAAACGCAATTGATGCATGCAAATACCTGATTCATGATATACCTGAAAATCTGATAAATATTGAGGCGTTTCGATGGAGTATTGCTTTGCTGGTTCCTGTTATATTTTATTTGTATGTAAGGTCAATCTGCTTTTCTGATTTTAGATTAAAGCCAAAACAGTTATTACACTTACTTCCCTTTGTTGTTTTTAACCTGATTTTAATTCCTGGCTTATTTCTGGGAACTCCAACTGAAAAGCTGTATTTCCTCCGGCATATGAATGATATGCCTGAAATCCATTTCTTTGAAATACTTTTTGAGACGTCGTTTCAGATTTATTTTATCGCGGCCTTTTTAATTCTAAAAAAATCAAGGACTATTTATTTTGAGAATTATACCGATCCTAATCTCTCCCTGATCAGGGCACTAAACCTAATCACTATTGTATATTATCTCCTGCATCTACTGGTTCTCTTCAGAAGACTGGTTACCTATACCATTGGTTTTGGAGAAATAAGAGATTGGATCATTACTGTAGATGGATTTAGTTTCCTGGTGATAACTTGTTGGTATTTATTTATTGCATTGAGCAGACCGGAATTTTTCAGAGGAGTGAATTCTAAATTAGAATCGACTAAAGATATTGCTCAAAAACATAAAGCTGCCATCATAATTGATGACGAAACAAACGAACGAATAGAATTTTTGAAAGAGTTTATGACGTCGAAAGAACCATATTTAGATTCAACTCTCACCATCCAGGAATTGGCCAAACAAGTTAAAATGCCTGCCAAAGATTTATCAGTTTTGATTAATCTATATATGAATAAACATTTTTTTGATTTTATCAATGAATACCGCATTGAGAAAGCCACGCAGATATTAAAAGATCCTTTACAGAAGGAGGTCACTATTTTAGAGGTTTTGTATCAGGTAGGCTTCAACTCAAAATCGTCATTCAGTGCTTCTTTTAAAAAACATACAGGAAAAACACCTACCGATTTTAGAAAAAGTTCAAACTAATTGAGATTTCTTTAAAAAAAAGGGTTCGACTTTTTTTAGTCGGTCGTACTTTAAGTCACCAAGGATCATATTTGCAGCAAATGAAACCAACAATTCAAAAATGAAACCATCATAAGCATACCGCTTACAAACAGCAATGAGCGGAGCTCTTGCGAGGTATTGAACACAAGAAAAAACAATATACCCTTGTGAAAAACATGCTTATGATAGCTTCATAACCGATAAAAAAAGAAATATATCCTAATGAAAAAAGTAAATTTGATTATCCTGCTGTTTTTATCATTGAACACTTTTGCGCAAAATGTAAATGATAAGATAAAATTATTCGAAAACGATTTAAACCACTGGGATAAATCTAAAAACAAGAAATGGACATTAAAAGAAAGAATGGCCCTTTACAACACCAATGCCGTAAGTATTGTAGTGATTAAGGACTATAAAGTGGAATGGGTCAAAGCTTATGGTTATGCAGATATTTCTGAAAAGAGATCAGTAACTCCCCAAACACTTTTTCAAGCCGCTTCAATTAGCAAATCTCTCAATAGCCTTGGGGTACTAAAACTTGTTGAACAGGGAAAACTGGGATTAGACGGTGATATCAATACTTATTTAAAAACATGGAAATTTCCGTACGATTCGCTCGCTAAAGGGAGAAAAATCTCCATTGGAAATTTATTATCTCACACGGCGGGCTTGTCTGTAGGCGGTTTTGCTGGTTACGAGAAAGGACAAGATTTACCAACCACAATAGAAACGCTTAATGGCTTAATACCCTCCAACTCAAATTCCGTTCGGTCTAAATTTGAACCTGGTCTAAAATTCCAGTATTCTGGTGGGGGGATTACTATTACACAACTAATTCTTGAAAATGTAACAGGAGAAAAATATGAAGATTATGTGAAAAAGAATGTTCTAATCCCATTAGGGATGGGAAACAGTTCTTTTAATCAACCTCCTACGCAAATGAATGAAAACATACTTGCAACAGGATACAGTGCCAGTGGCAAAGAAATTAACGGAAAGTACCATATATATCCCGAAAAGGCAGCGGCTGGTTTATGGACAAATCCAACGGATTTAGCGAAATATGTTATTGAAACACAACTGTCATTATTAGGAAAATCGAATAAAATACTCTCTCAAGAAATGTCTGTAAAAAGAATTGAAAATAATCTAGGGGTATTTTTATATAATTTTGATGGCGCAAAATATTTTAAGCATAGTGGTGGAAATGAGGGTTTTGTTTGCCATTATATAGCAAGTACTGAAGACGGAAATGGTATTGTAGTAATGACAAATGGTAGCAGCACAAAACTTATAGGAGAAATTGTATCCAGTATTGCCAGTTTAAATACCTGGAAAAATTACCCCTTGGAACCACAAAAAGAGTCTGTCTCTTTAACCATAACAAAAGAATGTTATAGAGATATCGACAGAGGTATCGAGCTCTATAAGAAACTTAAAAAGAATAACAGGGAGGATTATAATTTTTCTAATGAAAGCGAATTGAACATGCTTGGTTACCAACTTTTAAAAGATGGAAAAGTAGCATCTGCCATTAAAATATTCAGTTTGAATGTTGCTGAATTTCCTAGTTCAGCAAATGCATATGATAGCCGTGGTGAAGCCTACTTCAATAAAAAAGAATATTCATTATCAAAAAGCGACTATTTGAAAGTTTTGGAACTTGATCAGTCGAACCAGAATGCAAAAGAAATGCTTTTAAAAATAGAAAAGGCAATCGGAAAGTAAAAGCGTACTTTCAATACTGCTTTCACTAAATCAACAATATTTCATGATACCTTACCAAAGGTGTACAACAAAAAAAGGACTATTTTAAGGAGTAGTCTTATTTGCTGAATTGTTGAAGTTATGTAAAGAGAAATCTTAACTACTAATATGACCGATCGGTCATATATATTCGTGCTTTATTTCTATTATGTCAAAAGGAGAAAACACAAAGCTGCGGATTATTGAAGACGCTACACCCATTTTTAATAAAAAGGGAATCTTCGGTACCTCCATGAGCGATATTATGGAAGTCGCAAAGTTATCTAAAGGCAGTCTTTACGTTCACTTTGCGGATAAGGATTCGCTGGCGTTTGCTGTACTTGAACACAGCATTGCCTTGCAAAATCAAAAACTCAGTACGTCAATGGACCATATTGATGCCCCATACGAAAAACTATTGGCTTACCTGCAAGTTTACCATGATCCGATGAACCCGACTGTTCCGGGTGGTTGTCCTATGATGAACTTTGGTATGGAGGCAGACGATAATTTCCCGTTAGTAAAGGAGCGCGTAAATAAAGCCGTAGAAGCCAGGCAATTGTTTCTGGAAGGCATTATAAAAAGGGGGATTGAAGAAGGAATTTTTAAAGCCGACTGGAACTACCCCGAGTTTGCCAAGTTAATGTTTGCGACGATTCAAGGCGGTATTATGATTTGCCGCATTGCCGGGAGTAATGCAAAAATGAAGGGCATTTTGCAACAGCTGAAAAGCCTGATACAAGCACAACTGATCAAAAAATAACAATCACAACTATAATGATAAAGAACGAACAGCCCGAAGCGCTTACAGCTGCGATACGCCCAAATTATACAAGAAAAACAATTACAGACAGTAACCGCAAAAGGGCAACGATACTTGCGTTCGCATTAATTCCACTTTCGGGCCTAGCAACGGATATATACCTGCCATCATTCCCTAATATGGCCCTATCTTTTAAAGTAGGCGGGTCAAGCATCCAATATACGATCATCTGTTTTTTGGTAAGTTATGGGATTGCCCAGCTGTTTGTAGGCTCTATTATTGACAGTTTTGGTCGTTACCGTATCAACCTTGTATCATTACTGGTATTTGCCGCAAGCAGCTTTGCAATTGTGTTTATTGATGATATACATGTTTTGTACCTGATGCGGATTGTGCAGGGTATAACTACGGCTTTTATTGTTGTAGGTAAACGCGCCTTTTTTGTTGATGTTTATACAGGAGAAAAGCGCAGGCATTATACGAGTTTGTTATCAATTGTTTGGGCAACGGCGCCGATATTGGCCCCATTTTTTGGTGGTTATCTCCAAAAAAGCTTCGGCTGGCAGTCGAACTTTATAGTCCTGGGGGTATATGCACTGGTGATGTTTCTGTTAGAATTGATTTACAGCGGGGAGTCTGTTAATGTAAAACATCCGTTCCACCCTAAATCTATATTTAAAGTGTACAGCACACTTCTCTCATCGGCTGATTTTACGCTTGGAATTATTGTTCTGGGGATAAGTTTCGGTAGCCTGATGACTTTTTCGATGTCGGCACCGTTCATTGTAGAACACCAATTCCATTTATCACCCGTTGCAACAGGATATTGTGCGCTACTATCTGGTCTTTCCATTTTTATTGGTGGTATTATCGGTAAAATGATAAAGGCAGGCACCTTGTCGACAAGGCTTATCCTTGCCAATGCTGTACAACTGGGGTTAATTTGCCTGATGTACTTTCTTACGTCTATTTACACAAGCCTGCCATTCCTGATGATGTTTGTTGTTTTGATCCATATGATGGGCGGGATTATTTATAACCTGTTTTTCACGTACTGCTTAACCCGCTTCCCGCTTAATGCGGGTGTTGCCAGCGGATTAACCAGTGGCGGCTCATACCTCGTTACATCCTGTGTTACCTCTTTATTATTTGGTATAATCGTTATTAAAGATCAATCCTCATTGGCAATAGGGTATTTAATTCTGGGTCTGCTTACTACCACATTACTTATATTCTTACGGAAGAGATTGGCATATTAAGCGACATTAAAACAATTGGCTTTTCTCTCCAATCGCAGTATTACAAATAAACACGCCGAACAAGAATGAAATTTTTAAAACTACCCGCAAGTAAGTGTGTTAAGGGGATAAACTAACTTTAAAGACCATGTCAGATAACAAAACCAAACAAGACGGAAGAGATGATAGCAAAATAGATAGCCATGATGCGACTGAGGTAGAATATGCAGCCAAGCAACTTGGCGTAACCCCTAAGCAAATTAGAGATGCGATTGAAAAAGTTGGAAATTCGAGATCAGCAGTAGAAAAACATCTCAAAAAATAGGGTTAAAATCAGATACCTACTAAAAATTACTGAAACTTGATAGTCGGACATTTTATCGAGACGACAATGAATATTAATGGGCAAAGCAACAGATGCTGATGTCATTGGATTCTCAGGTCAACTGTTCTTAAAAATAACAGGCTCTAACACAAAAACTTCGAAAAACGGAACCTTTATGATGTTGCGTTGTTATCGAATGCAATAAAACATGTAATTATGAAAGATCCTGAAAAAAAAGAACATACAACGTCAACAACTGATAGCACTACCAATCAGCAAACCACAGACAAAAACGAAACTAACTGGGACAAAAACCAGCAGGTAGACGAAGAAGGTAACCAAGTTGATCCGGAAGACATTAAATAATATACGATGAAGAATATATTAATGGTAATCACCTCGCATAGTGCGATGGAGAATACGGATAGCAAAACAGGGGTTTGGCTGGGTGAATTTACCGACCCCTATTACGAATTTGTTGATGCAGGATACAGCGTTACCCTGGCTAGCCCAAAGGGCGGCAGACCACCGGTTGACTGGATGAGTGAACTGACTGAAAACATTACCGAATCAAACCGCCGCTTTCAGGATGATGAAGCTGCGAAGACAGCTTTTGATCATACCACGGTGCTGGACCAGATCAACGCTAACGATTATGACGCTGTATTTTATCCTGGCGGACATGGCCCGATCTGGGATCTTGCGGTAGATAATAATAGCGGAGAATTAATCCTTAATTTTCTGGACGCAGGCAAACCTGTTGCAGCAGTATGTCACGGGCCAGCAGCGCTGATTAGTGCAGCGAGATTCAGACCGGGCTTATTAACGGGTAAAACGGTTTCTGCTTTCAGCGATACCGAAGAAACACTGGTTGGACGTAGCGGAAATGTACCCTACTTGCTGCAGACCCGTCTGGAAGAGCTTGGTGCTACAGTAAAAACAGCACTGGCACCTTTCTTATCCCATGTTGAACAGGATGGTTTATTTGTGACCGGGCAAAACCCATTATCAGCAGGGCCTACGGCTAAAGCCTTGATAACATTATTGGAATCTATCCAATCTGTTAGTAGCAACATTGCGAGCAGCAATGGCATTTGATTAAATGCATAACATTAAGTTTATTTATATAAATAAATAAATATGACTTGCCAGTCTTCAAAGTTCAGAATTATTATTTTAAGAGCATGATATAGATTACAGAAAGTAATACCATTATTACAGATCAGAAATAATCAGGTACCTGCAGTTACACTAAAGCGCAGAGTCGATTGATATATTTGGCCAATTCGGCAGGCTTTTTCATGGCAACCGGATGGTCATGTTCAGCAATTGACAATGGCATGCCATTAAATTGTGCCGATTTAGGATCTTCAGCCAGTACGATGCCGCCCATTTTATTAATTCTTATTGCTCCCTGCAACCCGTCCTGCCCTCCGCCAGAAAGAATAATCCCAACAGATTGCTCTTTACACTGGTCCGCCAGTGAGTTAAAAAATATATCTACTGCAGAATTCTGAATTTTATTATCCCTTGGTTTTATTCTCAGCCAGCCATCTTCTAATTCTATAAAAGTGTTCTCTATCAAAACGTAAACACAGCCAGGACTCACGGCTAAATCTTCCTTAACTCCGATAACGGGCATTTTCGTATGAGTTGACAAGATATGGCTAAGCACACTTTTTTTATCACGCATCAGATGGGTAGCAACAACAAATACAACATTTAAATTTTCTGACAGATGGTCAAAAAATTCACATAATGAGGCCTGTCCACCCGCTGAGGCACCAATACCAACTGTAAAAAAAGATTTAGACATAAAATATTTACGTTATCATGCAGATAACAAGTGTGGTACGGAAGAGTTTCACAATATTGCGCTACAATAATATAAAAACCTCTACTACCCTGTTTGTAAGGCTATTAATTTAACGTAATATTCAAAATAGCAGAGACAACAAAATAAATAATATGAAAGCTAATGTTATGCGATACTACTCTTTGCATAAACCTCTACTATTTTCTCGAGATCAAGTATTTCAAAAGGCTTAGCTAAATACGTATCGGCACCGGCTTCATCAGCCAGAACACTTATTTTGTCGGTCGCAGAAAAGAGGATAACCGGGATATGTTTTAATGAATCTGTTCTTTTGAGTAACTGGGTAGAGGCAACACCACCAACGTCTGGAATGCGTTGATCGATCAAAATGATTGAAGGATCTATTTCGGTAACTTTTGCGACAATATCATTACAGGTATTAAAAGTAAACACCTCCCAACCAGCGTCTTCCAAGACCATCTCACAAATAGATAAGATATCCTGCTCATCATCAAAAACTATAATCCTTCGGTTTAATTGCTGCATAAAAAATGAAGTGGCAACAAATATACACTTTATTGATCATGTAAGTTCCTTAGGGAAATACGCTAAAATTTGAATTTACACGCCTTTATCTTCGTACTTATACGCAAAACATCTTTTAATTAAACAATTTGAATAAAACTATGTAGACAGTACGGCAAAACAATATTTAACACTTTTTATTAATTAAAATAATATATACATTTTTTTATGGAATTACATATTCTGCCCGGCAAGCCCTATCCTATTGGCGCCACATGGGATGGTAATGGTGTGAACTTTGCCATATTTACTGAAAACGCCACCGGAGTTCAATTATGCCTGTTCGATGCTCAAGACACAACAAAAGAACTGGCGGTAGTTAGTATGACTGAAAACACAGATCTGATCTGGCACATCTATATCAATGGATTAAAACCGGGGCAGTTATATGGCTACCGCGTTGACGGACCATATGAGCCGGAGAAGGGTCATCGCTATAATCCAAATAAACTGCTTGTTGATCCATATGCAAAAGCTATTGCCGGGACAATTGAATGGAATGACGCGGTATTCGGGTATATTGTTGGCCATAAAGATGCCGACCTTAGCTTCAGCAAAACAGACAGTGCCCCCTACATTCCAAAATCAGTGGTGATTGATACAACATTTGACTGGGAAGGAGATCAGTCCCCGAATATCCCTTATGAAGAAACGATTATTTATGAAGCACATGTAAAAGGATTGACGGCTTTAAATACCAGGATTCCTAAAAAACTTCGCGGAACCTATGCCGGGATGGGCCATCCGGCAAATCTCAGCTATTTAAAAAAACTGGGTATCACTACGATAGAGCTGATGCCTGTGCACGACTTTCTTTCGGACAGGCATTTGGAAGAAAAAGGGCTGACTAACTACTGGGGCTACAATACGATGGGTTTTTTCGCTCCGGATTCGAGGTATTCGTCGGGCGGCACCAATGGCGAACAAGTTTCTGAATTTAAAAGCATGGTAAAAGCTCTGCATGCTGCAGGTATTGACGTGATATTGGATGTAGTGTATAACCATACTGGCGAAGGGAATGAGATGGGCCCAACGTTATCTTTTAAAGGGATTGATAATGCTGCTTATTACCGGCTGACAGACGAAAATCCGAGATATTATATGGACTACACAGGTACGGGAAATACCTTAAATGCAAATCTACCAAACGTCCTTCGGTTAATGATGGACAGCCTGCGCTATTGGATTACGGAAATGCATATTGATGGATTTCGTTTTGATCTGGCAGCAACCCTAGCACGCGAACTTCATGAGGTAAACCGCCTGAGTGCATTTTTTGACATCATCCATCAGGACCCGATAATTTCGCAGGTAAAATTGATCGCCGAGCCCTGGGATGTTGGTGAAGGTGGGTACCAGGTTGGCAAATTCCCTCCGGGATGGGGAGAGTGGAACGGAATGTTCCGCGATGCTGTCCGTACTTTCTGGAATGTTCCGGAGAATAACCTGCCCGAGTTTGCCGACCGCATCACAGGCAGCGCAGATTTGTATGAGGATTACAGAAAGCCAACTGCGAGCATCAATTTTATCACTGCCCATGATGGGTTTACACTGCACGATCTTGTTTCTTACAAAAACAGACACAACCAGGCTAATGGAGAAAACGATGAAGATGGAGAAAGTAATAATTCTTCCATCAACTTTGGCGTAGAAGGGCCTTCAAAAAATCAGCGCATTACTGCACAACGGGAAAAACAGAAACGGAACTTTCTGGCTACACTATTTCTTTCACAGGGTGTACCGATGCTGGTTGCAGGAGATGAAATCGGTCACACCCAGAAGGGTAATAATAATACTTACAGCCAGGACAATGAACTGTCATGGATAAACTGGGCCGAGGCAGACCTGGAATTACTTGCTTTTACGACTAACCTGATCCGAATTAGAAAAGAGCATGCTGTGTTCTCCCGCAAAAACTGGTTTAAAGGTAAACAGGTTAAAGCAAATGGAATCAAAGATATTGTATGGTTCCATCCGGATGGTGAGATTATACTAAAAAAAGATTGGAAAAAAGGCTCAACACAGTCCGTAGCAATGTATCTTAATGGGAAAGGTCTGCATAGCGTAAATGAGAGTGGAGAGAAAATTATAGATGATAATTTCTATCTCATTTTTAATGCAAATACTAAAGCGCTGAATTTTATGCTACCTGCCAAAAGCTATGGTGATATCTGGGAAGTGGTTCTGGATACAAATTTATCGCTAAGCCAAAAAGATCAGCCGAAATATGAACCCGAAACAATGGTAAAAGTGGCAGCAGGTTCTGTTTTACTTTTGCAGGGAAGGCATGTAGTGCCTGTTGTAAAAAAGCCTGTCAGCACGCTAATACTTGAGGAGTTATAATTTTATAGCAAGCGCTGAAGCTGGTTTGCTCTTCATATTAGAATAACATTAAGAATATTTTGAAAAGCAATTTGATTCAGAGTTTTTTAATTATGTTTGCGACGAAATTATTGACAACTTATTTGTTTAATTGACCTGTAGACCACTAACCAACAAGCGCTTACTGATCACCTTTTTATGAAATTATTTTCTTGCTCGATGCTCTTTTTATTGTTTTCTTTTGGTGTACATGCGCAGGAAAACAGTCTTTTCACTACTGGTTTTGCAGATTCAATCCCTTCAAACATACTGGGTCAAAAACGTACTATCTGGGTACATATCCCTAATAGTAACGGAGGCAACAAAATAAAAGACAGGGGAAATTACCCTGTGATTTATTTGCTTGATGGAAGTGAGAATTTTAATACCGTTGTTAGTATCACAGAACACTTATCAGAAACGAGCCTTTGCCCGCCAACAATTGTAGTGGGAATTGTGCATCAGGACAGGTTAACCGAATTAACAACTGGTACCGATAAAGAGTTACCAAAAGTGGTTGGCAATGGCGACAAATTTATGGGTTTTGTAGAGAAAGAACTGATCCCTTATATTAATACAACTTATCCGACTACAAGTTATAAAACCTTGATAGGCCACTCCCTTGGTGGGCTAACGGTAATCAATACTTTTCTTCATAACCCAAGCTTGTTTAACTCATACGTTTCGCTGGACGGGTCTTTATGGTGGAACGATAAAAAAGTGGTGAAGGAAGCACAGACTATTTTACCTGTTAAAAATTACAGAGGTAAAACCTTGTTTATGGCTATGGCCAACCGTTTAGAACGAGGTATGGATACCATCAGTGTATTAAAGGACACCAGCGGCAATACTGGCCTGATTAGCAGTAACTTAGAATTCATTAAAGATATAACTGCTAATAAAAAGAATCAGTTACGTTTTAAATCGAAGTTTTATCCGGATGACAACCATCCTTCTATCAGGTTGGCAGCAGAATATGACGCGCTTCGTTTTATCTTTAATTTCTACAAGCTTAAAATTTACGATAGTGAGTTGGCTGATCCTGATTTTAAATTAGATGCGCTGTTGGTAGCACATTATAAAAGCGTTTCTGAACAAATGGGTTATCCTGTTAAACCAGACGAAAGCCTGATTAACAATCTTGGCTACCAGATGATGAATAAAAAACAATTTAAAAAGGCAGAAACATTGTTTAAACTCAACATCGCCAATAATCCAGGCAGTGGCAATTGCTATGATTCCCTGGGCGATCTGTATCTGAATACAGGCAACAAAGCCAAAGCGATAGAAACGTTTAAAAAAGCTTTAACATTGGCTGCTATCCCGGAAACAAAAGAGAAATTGCAGAAGTTAATTGATGACGAAAAAAAATAATTCTACATTTTTTTGAATCATTAATGACCTTGCAGGAGCTGAAGTTTGGCAGCCAGAAAATATATTTGTTACGTCTAAAACTTTCGGCAGAATTTTCAGTTGTGCTATCATGAAAATTTTAGAGCGCCAATCATCAGACACCAAAGTTAAAAAATTATATCACTATCAGGAAAACGATATTGCTGTGCTTTTCGACAAGCTGGAACAAAGTGCGGGTCGTGGACGCTTGCTTTACCAGCTGCCTACAGGAGGCGGTAAAACGGTAATATTTTCAGAAATTGCCGACCGCTTCATCAAAAAATACAATAAAAAAGTAATCGTCCTGACACACCGGACAGAGTTATCTAAGCAAACTTCAGCAGCGCTGAAAATGATTTCTATCAGCAATAAAGTAATTGATAGTGCTGTAAAAAAAATTGGCAGAAGAGATAGCTGCACTTGTTATGTAGCGATGGTAGAAACTTTGAAGAACCGTATCAACGAAGGGCTGATCTGCACGGATGATGTTGGTTTGGTGATTGTTGACGAGGCTCACCACAATTCTTTCCACAAACTGTTTGGAAGGTTTAAAAATGCATCCATCATTGGCGTTACTGCCACACCGTTCAGTTCAGACATCAACCTGCCGATGCGTGATCATTACGATGAATTGGTAATCGGCGCAGAGATCGGATTCCTGATCGAAGAAGGTTTTCTTGCAAAGCCCAGCATGTGGAGGTATGATGTAGAATTGAATACTTTAAAAACGGGCCTTCATGGCGATTTTACGGTAGGTTCGTCTGATGAATTGTATACTTCACCGGCAATGCTCGACTTACTTGTTCATGCCTATGAAAGTCATTCGAAAAATAAAAAGACGCTCATTTTTAACAACGGGATTTTTACTTCAAGAAAGGTGGAAGAAGTTTTTACGGCATTGGGTTATCCGATAAGGCACCTGGATAATAAAACAACTCCGGCAGAAAGAAAGGAAATCTTAACCTGGCTTAGGAGAACAAAGGGTGCCATACTCACATCAGTATCAATCCTGACGACAGGTTTTGATGAGCCTTCTATTCAAACTGTAATTCTTAACCGCGCAACGACTTCTCTGACCCTCTACCATCAGATGATAGGCAGGGGAGCACGCAGACTGCCGCAGAAGAAAACATTCAGTATCATAGACCTGGGTAACAATACGGATCGTTTTGGGAAATGGGATGAGCCGATAGACTGGAAACATGTATTCGAAAATCCCGAGGCTTATCATGAGATGTTAAGTACTAAGACCAGTTATGAGGCGCACCAGATGCCTTCGGATATGCGTAATCTGTTTCCGAACAGCAGGGAAATTTCATTTGACATCCAGACGGCTCACCAGCAAGCGATAGAACAAGGCAAAAAGGCCAACGTAGTAATCCGGGATTCGATCAGGCAACATGCGCTGATGTGTGTGGAGAACAGCCAGTCGGTAACAGAAGCGCTTGAACTGACCAAAGAATTAACTAAAGAGATTGAATGGAGAATTAAACAGTATGGCAAATGCCTGGGCAGGGTGACCAAAAATTATACGGATTGGTTACGTGAGGATTATAACAACAGGTTAAAGAAACTGGTTCAAAAAATCATGAGCCGCAGGGCACTTTTGCAAACAGCCGTATAATATCGTTTGTATAATCGGGCAGGATGAAAATTCAAATTGCTATAAAACATCAAAATATGAGATGTAAGACAATTCACCGTATTAACGCGTTAGGTAATATTACGTATTTAATTTATGAATTGATCTCTAAAATAAACGGGCGAAACGCCGGCTTCCTTTTTAAATAACCTGGAGAAGTATGTTGGATTCTCAAATCCCAGTGAATAAGAGATCTCAGCAATATTCATCCTTCCCTCCTTCAATAAGTTCTTTGCCTCATCAATGATATAAAGATGTATAAGTTCGAGGGCGGTTTTTCCTGTTTCCTGTTTAAGCACATCGCTTAAATAGCGGGGCGAGAGATTTAATCTTTCTGCCATGGAAGTCACCCTCGGAAGGCCAGATTCCCTGATCATTTTTGTTTCGAAATAAGATTGAAGCAGCTCATGGAATTTAGTGGTTACTGTACCTGTTAATTGGGCACGGTTTGTAAATTGCCGTTTGTAAAAACGTTGTGCGTACTTAAGTAAGGTGTCTAAGTGGCTAAGTAAAATCATTTTAGTAAAGTCGTCAGTGTTATTGCGGTATTCCTTATCCATTATGGTCACCAGGTTCCAGATCATCACTTCCTCACTGGGTGACAAATATAAAGCCTCATTGGTCTCATAATCAAAATAGCCATATTTTTTAATTTCATAATGCAGCGCAGCACCCGCCAGGAAATCCGGATGGATGAGTATCAGAAAGCATTCGTCCCTTAACTTGATATTTTTAAAGGTCACCGTTTGCTGCGGTTTAATGAACAACATCTTGCCCCTATCATGGTCAAATTTTGTTCTGCCATGCGTAATGTTACCCGATTCCAGCTGCTGGAACGAGATGATGTAAAAATCGGCAGAAAACTCTATATCGTCACCGCCACATTCGTCTTTATTACCGAAGGAAATGCTGAATAACGGATGCTCAGGTGATTTTATGCCGATGGCTTTGCTGAAACTGCTGATTTTATCGAAGTGATTCATCGTTTACTTTTAAAAGGAAAAACAGTATCTGTATAAACAGATACTGCTAATATATACAATCTTAATTCCCCTGCGCAGCGACAGAAACCTCTTGCCATTCTTCCCAGGTTTGCATCCGCTGGTCATAAACATGTTTTATCCACTGGATTCCGATCCTGCCCAGGATCAGCCTTAATGGAGGGTTTTCCGCATCAACCAGTTTCAGCACCGCCTCTGCTGTTGCCTCGGGCACCCCCCAGTCTTCTGCATTATTACCAGCAGCAAGTCCGTCCCTTACTTCATTATAAAAAGCTAATGGTTTACTTTGTATTCCTGATGTTGTGGCAAACTCAGTTGTGAAACCGTTAGGTTCAAGTATGCTAACCTTGATTCCGAAGCCGCTAACTTCAGCAGCCAGGGCTTCACTTATACCTTCTACAGCAAACTTTGAAGCACTGTATAGGCCCAAAGTAGGAAAAGCAAGCAGACCAAGTGCGCTTGATACCTGAATGATATGACCGGATTTTTGTTTGCGCATAACCGGAATAACGGCTTGGGTTACCCATAGTAAACCATAAACGTTGGTCTCGAATTGTGTGCGTATTTCCTGCTCTTCCAATTCTTCTATCGCACCAGTGTGGCCATATCCTGCATTGTTAATTAATATGTCGATAGTGCCAAAATGTGCTTTAGCTTTTGCAACAGCCTCAAAGCACGCGGCCTTATCGGTTACATCCAGCTTTAATGCCAGCAATGTTGAAGCATATTCTTTTACAAGATCTGTTAAAGCATCAGGATTTCTTACTGCAACCACTACCTGATCGCCACGTTTCAAAAATGCTTGTGCCCATATAAGGCCAAGGCCGCGGGATGCTCCGGTGATAAAAATTGTCTTTGCCATTGTTATTTGTTTAATATTGATATAAAATTCAATGACAAAGTTCAACTAATTTAGGACCGCTCAAATGATACAAAAGTGGGTAATCATAGAACAATATTACGTATTTCAAGAGGATGACAAATTTCTAGTGTGTACAAGTAATTAATAACTTACGAAGGACTTACTTGTAGCATAAAGCAGAAAAACAGATCAAATCAATTGATAAAAATATTAGATCACAGGTTCAAATCGGTCTTCCTCTTCCCGGGCTTTTATTAACCGGTAAGTGATCGTTGCAAATACTGCAAATACAATATGTGCAGGAATCCGCTGGATATAAAAGTCTGTATATTTAATAAAAGGAGGCAGCGGGTGTACTTTAAAGGTTCCCTTCCAAATCAGCATGCCCAGTACTCCGCTGAGTACACCCAGTATCAAACCATTCCTTATATTATGTTTAATCTTGCCGGTTTCCCACAGTTCTACATATACAGCGGCAAAAACAAAGCCCATTCCATAGTGCGCACCCCAGCCAGCAATGGTCTGTGCTCTCCTTGAAAGGAAAGGTGCTAAGCGCCCGATCATTGTACCCAGATGTTCTGGCTCTCTAAAATTTTCTTTGAATAGAACAGACATGAGCTCACTTGCAGCCGTCATCACAGTGGTTCCGCCAATTCCTGAAAGGGTAGTTTTTAATATCTTATCCATACCTGCTTATTTGATAACTACATAACCAGCAGAATGGAATTAAGTTTTACCTGTTGCGGGAAGGATTGATTTTAATGGTTGAATGTAGTTCATCGAAGCATAAAAACATGGGAAGATATTGATAAAGATCAATCAGCTGCTGAGTTCAGAAGGATAGTTTTGCTTCAGGTAAAAACAAAACACCTTCATACATGAATAATCAAAGATCTCAACCCACAAGACAGACTTTACGTATAGTCAAGCTCCCCCACCGCTTTATTTTTGCAGTAGCCATACTGTTTAACTTCATTCCCTTCCTGAGTTTCGGCCAGGGTTATATTGAGGGTGTAAGTGTAAGTTACGAACATCTGCCCATGAAGATTGAAACACCAGGGGGCACCCAGAAATTCAACGGTAATAATTTAAAACTTTCTATATCAAATCCAATTTTTCTTAAGCCCGACAAATCCAGGTATCTTATTGCAGGAGCCAATCTGGAAGCTTTTAACTTTTCTGGTACGCATAGTTATTTTGAGGTTAAAAGAGTTTATAGCATTTCACCAGTTTTTGGTTACAGTACGATGGTCAGCAAAACTGTAAACCTGACAGCATTGGTGGTGCCGACAATGAACAGCGACTACAAAGAGGTAAAAGGATCGGATATCAAATTTGGCGGTATCGTACGTGGAAGCTGGAAAGCCAGCGATAACATGACATGGAAAGCTACACTTGGCTATCGCCGCCAGTTTTACGGCCCGCAATATATTGTACTGCTGGGTATGGACTGGAAGGCAAGCGATAAATGGCGACTCATCGGAGATATCCCAAGTAGTTTCACTGCGAATTATACTGTCAATGAAAAGGTAAATACCGGCTTTAATTTATTTGTTCAAAACTCCACTTACAGGCTCAATAACTTAGATCGCTATTTTGAATATAACACGGTTAACCCTGGTCTTTATATTGAACGTTATATTAGTTCTAAATGGGCTGTGCGAGGTACTGCTGCATATACGCTTATCAGGAATACTGAGATCTACAATAAAGATGATCAGGCGAAAGGCTTCGTTGATTTCGTAGAATTGGGTGACCGTAAAGACCCAATCAATCCGGAAATGTCGACCGGCATTTCTTTCAAAATTGGTTTGAGTTACAGAATTGTTCCTGGAAAAAAATAATTCGGCGTTAGACATTATGATGATAAGAATGATAATCGGATTGGTGGTTACCACCATGCTGACACTTCTAAAGATATATCCCCAATACTCGCAGTTGCTGCATCCGGCAGATCTTCTTAAAAGCAGAAAGCTCCTGAATTCGGTAGTTGTTAAAAATGATCCGGCCATTGTTAGTTTAAGCAAAAAGGCCCGCCGGATTAAACCGCCGGAACAAGCGCTCAGCCTGAGCAGATTTAAAAAAGATGGTCAAATACACACCCTGGTGGTACTGGAAGATAATGGAGGGTACCTGACAGGAATTGATATTAGTGCAGAGCTCAATCGTTTTGAAACGAATTCATTTGATGTAATTAAGGGTTTTACCTACGAAGAGGTGGTGAAAAAGATTTACAGGAGCACCAAAAGAATCACAGTAAAATACGCTGACTTGCTGCCCAGCGTAGCCGGGAACCAGCATCTGGCAATCGGTATCAATTATGCTGAGCATGGCAAAGAAACAGGTCAGGTGAAACCATTTATGTTCCCAAAGTTTGTAAAGACCGACCCTGCAGTCCATCAGTTAAGCTATACAAAAGGCTGGTTGCTGGACCATGAGGTAGAACTTGGGGTTGTGTTCCCCTCTCCTGTTTGTTCTGCTGCTGATCTGAACCATATGATGGTTGGCTTCCTGGTGGTGAACGACTTTACAGACAGAGCCACGCTGATGCGTAAGATGGACAGCCAGAACGTGACCGGCGGAAAAGGTTTCCCGGATGCTAAAAGCAAGAAGGGCTATTTGCCTACGGGTCCTTATCTGGTCGTTCCAAAAGACTGGCGCGCGTTTGTAAAGCAGCTCCGTTTGCATCTTAGTGTGAACGGTACTGTCCGCCAGAGTGGTGATGCAAAAGATATGGTGTGGAATATAGATAAGATCATTGAAAGGTCCCTTTCGGTAAAAAGCAAAAGAAACAGCTATTATAATGATAACATGGTTAAGCTATTCGAAGGCAACTGTATCCCTGCGCACAGCATTATAATGACTGGAACTCCGGCAGGAGTGGTCTTTAATGCGCCAACTAAAGGATTTATATTCGGGGCAGTTACCGGGTACATCTTTACCGGCGGCTTCCTGAATGCGAAAATGCATCCTTATATCCTGCAGCAATATTTAAGGAAAGAGAGGAAAAATCCGCGCTATCTTAACCCGGGAGATCGCGTTGAAAGTTCGATTACTTACCTGGGAACCATAAACACCTCGGTTATGGAACAGCTGCCAGAAACCTTAAAATGAGCTTTCATCATATGAAACTGGATAAATAGCGAAACGTATCCTGCGGAGCTGGTAGTTTCAACGCTGTCTGCTCCGCTTTGCTTTTTTAACTGCGTCATCTATTGTATCTTAGAGCTTCCATAATAGCCATAGTTCATTTCCATTATGATCAACCCTAAATCACTCGTAAAAATAGAAGCATTTATCAGCAGTTTGGTACAGCCCAACGAAGAGGAATGGAAAGCTTTCAGGGATATTTTGCAGGAAAAAAAGATCAAAAAAAAAGACATGCTGCTGGAAGAAGGCCAGGTATGCAAGTTTATTTGTTTTCTTAATTCGGGCGTAATTCGTGAGTATGTTTTTGACAAAGATAAGGAGTCAACTGTAGATTTTATAAGTGAGAACCACTTTGTTGTCGACTTTCAAAGTTTTATCACAGGCACACCTTCCAGGCAATATCTGGAGGCCCTGACCGATGCAGAGCTGCTGGTATTCAGAAAGGAGTCAATTGATATGCTGTACGACAAATACAAAATCTGGGAACGGTTTGGCAGACTGATTATCGAAAGGGTGTTCTGCGGTGTGGAGGAAAAGCGAAAAAAGATCATTGCAACTACACACGAAGAGCAGTACCGTAATTTTGCATCTGTTTATCCGGAAGTAGTTCAGCAGGTTCCACAGTATTATATCGCTTCTTATCTGGGTATTACACCGGAGCACCTGAGCAGGATCAGAAAAAGGGTATAACTGCTTGTATATAATTTATAGATTTTTCTCCCGGGCACAGCGTGCAGATTGATTGGGGTGCTATATGTTAAAACTCTGGTCAGAACCGCTTAAAGTTCTGATCAGAGTTTGATGATTATATAATTGCTTACGGATTTCCACTGCCGCCGGCAGCGCCATAGATTTGTCCGGTAGCATAACTGGCTTCATTGTCTGCCAGCTGCACAAATATAGAAGCTAATTCTGCAGGTTGTCCCGGGCGTGCAAACGGAGTTTTTCCGCCAAATTCGACGATGGCATCTTGGGGCTGACCGCCACTGGTTTGTAACGGTGTCCATACCGGACCGGGTGCAACGCCATTTACCCTGATACCTTTAGGGCCCAACTGTTTTGCCAGTGATTTTACAAATGCAACATTTGCTGCCTTTGTTTGCGCATAATCAAACAGGTTCTCTGATGGATCATAGGCCTGTACCGAAGTAGTTGATATAATAACAGCACCTTCGGGTAGCTTTGGCAATGCCGCTTTGGTAATCCAGAACGGAGCGTAAATATTGGTTTTTATTGTCAGATCAAAACTATCAGAGGTAATATCAAGGATAGAATCAACAGCTTGCTGACGGCCTGCATTGTTTACCAGTATGTCAATGTTGCCAAGCTTCTGTTCGGCTTCCCGCACTAAAGTTTTACAAAATTCTTCGCTGGTAATATCACCTGGAATGGCATAGCCTTTTCTGCCGGCAGCTTCGATCAGTGCAATTACTTCATCTGCATCAGACTGCTCTTCCGGCAGGTAATTGATAGCCACATCGGCACCTTCCCTTGCGTATGCGATTGCCGCAGCACGTCCTATTCCTGAGTCGCCACCGGTAATCAGCGCCTTCCTGCCCAGCAATCTTCCTGATCCTTTGTAACTTTCCTCCCCATGATCGGGCACTGGCTGCATCTTAGAAGCAAGACCAGGAGCCTGCTGAGGTTGTTTTACAAATGGAGGTTTCGGATATTTGTTAACTGGGTTTACTAGTGGTTTCTGATTTTCTTCAAGCATATTTCTTTGTTTTATTTTCGCCATGTTCAACATCCATATCCATGCCCTGGCAAAGTTGGGATATGCAGAGGATGTTCCTCCGGTCAGTTAACAGGGGAAATACACCTTTGTTTCCAGAAATATGATTCTTATTGCCATCCGGAAATGGATGGTAAATGGCTATAGAGGATTTTGTAAGGAAATTTCGAAGCTTTAGTTACGAACTTAAAGGAATAGTAAACCAGAACTCAGTACCTATGCCAACAGTACTTTCCACTCCAATTTTGCCACCATGTTTTTTCACGATTTCTGAAGAAATGTACAACCCTAAGCCAAGGCCAGAATATTGATAACCAGAATAGTCTACACGGTAGTACCGGTCGAAAAGATGGGATAGCTGATCAGCAGATATCCCCGGGCCGGCATCTCTTACTGCAATTCTGAAGTCTGTTCCAACTATGTTTGCAGTAACATAAATAAATTCTGAATCTGGCGCATATTTCAGCGCATTGTTCAATAGATTTAACATCACCTGGTCTATATGACGCTCATCTGCTTCAATCTCGGTATCTATTGCACCTTCTAAAATAATTTTCTGTTTTCCGGCATTGCTAAACTGATCGGCCAGGCTATTGGCTACCACAGAGAAGTTGAATGTAGTTTTTCTCAGGTTGAGCTGACCTTGCGAAATTTTATTGCTGTCCAGCAAATCTGTAATCAGGCTGGTAAGCCGGCTTAAGCTTTTGTTGGACTGGTCGATCATTTTAGAGAGTACGGCCGGGTTTGGACTATCCTTCATCCGGTCCATAATTTGCATGGCAGCTTTTAAACTGGTTACAGGAGTGCGAAGCTCGTGGCTGGCCACATTGATAAACTCATCTTTCTGCTCCAAAACTTTCCTCCGGTTGGATACATCCATAAAGGTTCCGATACCGCCAATGATTTCGCCTGTATGCTGATCAAGCAGCGGAGCAGCATTGATAGCAATATAAAAACGCGTCCTGTCAGGTGGTTGTACGCTTATCTCGGCATCCAGTACAGGCACACCAGTCCGCATCATGATTGCCATCGGATGTTCTTCATCTGGTAAGGGCGACCCGTCGATTCGCAGGTTCTGCCATTTAGGGTCGTCATAAGTACGTTGTTTGATCTCACTCTTTGTGAGGCCCAGGATATGCTGCGCCATTTCGTTTGCGTAAATCAACTGGCCTGCTGTGTCAATAATGCCGACACCTTCGGCCATCGTATCCAGGATTGTTTGAAACCTTTTTTCGCTGGCAGAGAGCTGTTCATTACTGGCAGTGAGCAACTCTTTTGCCCGAAGCTGATTCTCGGCATCAAGTAAATTCTGGAGGCGAAGTTCGATCTGTTCCATGACCAGGTTGGCCATACCTTCCAGCACTTTTTTATCATGATCATTAAACTTCCTGGGTAGGGTATCTACAAGGCATACTGTACCTATCCTGTGCCCATCGTGAGTAATTAATGGTGCACCGGCGTAAAAACGCAGACCAAAATCACCGCAAACCAGGGGATTGTTGATTACTACCGGATCTAATAATGCATCTTCGATTACATTTACCCCTCGCTGTAATATGGTTAATGAACAAAAACTTTCGCCTCGCGGACCAACGGTGCTATCCAAACCAACATTGGAAGCAAAGTGCACTTCTTCTGCATCTACCAGTGAAATCATAGCGATGGACGAACCGAATATATCCGCAACAAGTTTTGCAATGCCGATAAAAGATTTTTCTGCGTAAGTACCCAGTATCTTATACCTCCTTAGCGCATCGAGTCGCTCATCTTCATCGGGCAAAATTATAGGTATGGCAAAAGTGTTTTCCATAAAAAATTACGCTGCGTTAGTGGCAGTGACCGAGACTATTTTTTCCAGATCATCTAAATCAAACGGTTTTGCTATATGCGCATCTGCACCTGCTTCGGCGGCTAATGCGCTGATATTATTATTTGCTGTAAAGTATATTACGGGAATATGTGCTGACTCCGGAGAATTTTTGAGCAGTTGTGTTGCAGCTATGCCGCCATGCTGTGGGATCCAGTTATCCATCAAGATCACAGCGGGATTAATTACTGCTACACGCTTTAAAATATCGTTGCAATTATTGAAGGTAAACACCTGCCAGCCTGCGCCTTCCAGAACAAAAGCGCAAATTGCCAATATATCTTCATCATCATCAAATACTATAATTTTTTTGTTTTCTGCTGGAATCATCTATTTTGTTGTGTAAACAAATGTATTAAAATATGACAAAGAAGAGAATTTAAAGCGCTTTTTTAACTATACCGTATTACTCATACCTATTTGTAGAGTTTGGATATAGATTAAATGCCTCAAAATTGATTTCCCAATATGATGATCTATCCTAATTAACAATTATCTATTTTTCTAAAACCTTTCTACCAATGAAACGTTAACTCTCAACGAACATCAAACCGAAAAAAACATACTATTATGGCAACTACAAAAGCAACAGCGGCAAAAGCGCCTGCAGCAAAAAAAACAACTAAAACACCTAAAACTACAGTAAAAACTGGTAAGATGGAAGATTCAGAATTCCATGAGTTTTTTGTTGATGAATTAAAGGATATTTATTGGGCTGAAAAGCACCTGGTAAAGGCATTGCCTAAAATGAAAAAGGCAGCAACAAGCCCTGAATTAGCAGCTGCATTTGATAAACACACCGCAGAAACGCAAATACATATTGAAACTCTGGAACAAGTTTTCGCATTATTGGAAGAAAAACCAGCAGCAAAAAAATGTGATGCAATGGCAGGTCTGCTGGAAGAAGCGACTGGAATCATTGAAGATACAGAAGCTGGAACAATGATCCGTGATGCGGGTTTGATTTTAGCTGCACAAAAAGTAGAGCATTATGAAATCGCTACTTATGGAACTTTGAAAACTTTCGCAGAAACTATGGGTCATGGTGAAGTGGCAGCACTGTTAAACCAAACATTAGAAAATGAAAAAGAAACTGATGTTGCCTTAACAACTGTTGCTGAAGGCTTTATCAATGAAGCTGCTGCGGCAGAATAATTCATATAAAAATCTAGTTAGAAGGCTTCAGATCATCTCATCTGAAGCCTTCTTATTTTAAACACATTATGTTTAAACAAAAACAGCCGGTGTTAGCAGTTGGAACAAATAAAATCTATCTTTACCTTAATATTGTAATATCCCCAGATCGTTTAAATTAATGATAATGAAAAATACCTTTGGAATAAACATCATTCCAGAAAACGACGATCTTAGAATAGAAGCCCTGAAGCGTTATCGTATCCTTGATACTCCTCCAGAAAATGCATTTGACCATATCGCGACGTTAGCGGCGCAGATTTTTAATGTTCCTATTTCCCTTGTTTCCCTTGTTGACCGGGAGCAGGTTTATTTTAAGGCTAATGTAGGCATGGGCAATGTAAGGAGTACGTCAAGAGGAGTAAGCTTATGTTCCCTAGCGGTTCTTGATCCGGAAGTTACCGTTTTTGAGAATGCTTCAACGGAGCCATGTTTGCTGGCAAACCCTTTGGTAGCCGGCGACTTTGGATTGAAATTTTATGCCGGTGCACCGATTACTACACCTGATGGTTTCCTGATAGGCACACTATGTGTAGTAGATAAAGAAACCAGAACGTTTAGCGCACAGGATAGAATTGTGTTGCAAGGGCTGGCAACATTGGTGATGGATGATATTGAACTACGCCTTACTGCAATTCAGGAAAATGAAAATCAGGAATATAGCCTGAAGCAGGCCGAAGTAAGCAAACAGCAAATGAAAAACCTGCTGATGAATTCTACAATGGGAATGAATATTTTTAAAGGCAGGGAACTCATCATTGAAATGGTCAACCAACCCATGTATGATATCTGGTCGCGCAGCCCGGAACAGGCCCTGGGCAAACCTCTGATGGAGGTTTTTCCTGAACTGGAAGGCCAGCCCTTCCCGACGCTGCTCGATAATATATTTGATACAGGTCTCCCTGCTGAACTAGCCGAGATTCCGGTGACAATTTTTAGTGCTGATGGACCGAAGAATTTATATATTAATGCTAAATACGTTCCGCTGTTTGATATCGATGGGAAAGTAGAATCGCTTGCAGCAACAATCATAGATATTACTGATTTAGTATCTGCAAGAAAATTCCTCGAGGAAAGTGAAGAAGAGCTGCAATCCCTAAATGAAGAATTAACCACTACAATCGAAGAATTAGCGGTAATCAATGAAGAATTAACAGCAACAAATGAAGAACTTTTTTTTACAAAATTAAATCTGGAGCAATCATTAACCAGTCTTGCTGAAAGCAGGGCGGGTTTACAAAAATCCGAGGCGATGCTGAGGCTGTCTACAACAGCAGCGGAAGTGCATACCTGGGAAGTAGATTTACTGACCAGCAATCTTGTATCTTCAACTAATCTTAGTGATCTGTTAGGATATGGCCCTGCAAACGAGATGACATTGGAAACAATGAATGCGCAAATCATCGACGGGCATAAACAGCGGGTAATTGATGAATTTGATCTGGCCCTGAAGCAAACACAAAAGTTTGATGTAGAATACAAGATCATCAGAATCAACGATCAGCAACCCCGTTGGCTAAGGGCTAAAGGAAAATTGTTACTAGATAAGACTGAGCATCCCACACATTTTGCCGGGGTAATTATTGACATCACTGACAAAAAAGAGGACGAGATCAGGAAAAATGATTTTATAGCAATGGTTAGCCATGAATTAAAAACTCCGCTGACTTCGCTAAAAGGATATATCCAGCTATTAGCTGTGAAAAACAGGAAAAATGAAGATCCTTTTATCACTAATGCGCTGTTGAAAGGTGAAAGGCAATTACAAAAAATGCTGTCTATTATTGATGGTTTTCTGAATGTGTCTGAACTGGATGCTGGAAAAATCATTTTACATAGATCGAATTTTGATGTAGGCGAGCTCATTACAGAGATCGTTAGGGAATTCCAGCCAAGTACCCTTAGCCACACCATCACCTATCAAACTAATTTAACAGCATTCATTACAGCCGATAAAAATAAAATTGCTCAGGTAATCGGCAATTTTATCAGCAACGCAGTAAAATATTCACCAGCCGGCAAGCAAATTGTAATTTCTAGTACTATAGTTGCCGGACAGGTGCACATAGGAGTAAAAGATGAGGGTGCAGGCATCTCTTCAAAAGATCAGACAAAATTATTTGACAGGTTTTATCGCGTGGAAAATAAAGAGACTAAAACCATAGCAGGGTTTGGTATCGGACTGTATATCTGTGCAGAAATTGTTCAGCATCATGAAGGCAAAATATGGGTTGATAGTATAGTTGGGGAAGGTTCTACGTTTTATTTCTGTCTTCCCCTATCCGTTTAAATACCCCATTGGTCTGTTAGGCGCTATTTTGTAATAAACTAAACAATCGTACCACAATCTTGTTGACCCAATCAACACACACCTAATGCTAACCACCGCAGATGTCGCTAACCGAACCAATTGAACAAGATCACTTACCATTTTTACAAGGCGGCGGAGAAATGGGAGATTATATCCGGTCTTACGATTGGTCACAATCCAAATTAGGTGCGGCATCTTTATGGCCGCAAGTTTTAAAAGTTTTTACGGCAACCATGCTCGCCAGCCCGTTTCCAATGCATATCACCTGGGGCAACGAATTTATACAATTATATAATGATGGCTACAGACCTGTACTTGGTACCTTAAAACATCCAGGAGCGCTGGGCAACCCTATCTGGGAATCGTATCCTGAGATCTGGAATACCGTAGGCCCCCTGTTTCACCAGGTTATGGCAGGCGAAGCTGTCAGGTATACAGATTTTGAACTGGTGCTGGAAAGGAATGGATATCCGGAGACTTGTTACTTTGATTTTTCTTACAGCCCGATCATTGATGAAAATGGAAAGATCGGCGGTGTGCTGACCAGCGTGATAGAGACTACATCACGGAGGCTTACTGAATTGAAAAATGTGACACTCTCTGAGGAATACAGTGCTATTAATGAAGAACTGGCTGCTTCGAATGAAGAGTTAGCTGCTTCAAATGAAGAGCTACGCGTTTCTAATGAAGAATTGATCAGCGCGCAGCGTACTTTACAAGACATCTATAATCAATTAGAGGAGAGCGATACAGCACTGAGACTGGCAATAGATGCTGCGAATTTTGGCACTTGGCATATCCATTCGGTTACAAGGAAATTTATTACTTCTCCAAGATTACGTGAACTTTTTGGATTTCATGATAAAGAGGAAATCACCATTGAACAGGCTATTGGCCAGGTGACTGAAGAGTATCGGCAATATGTAGCCACAACACTCGAAAATGCGATTTATCACCATGGAGAATATGATGTTACTTATCCGGTAATCGGCTATAGTGACAATAAACTGAGATGGTTGAGAGCCATGGGCAAATTGCGGGCGGACCATTCCGGCGAGTTTTCTGACTTTACGGGTGTGGTAATGGACGTCTCTGACATAAAAAAAGAAGAACAGCGCAAAAATGATTTCATAGGTATGGTCAGCCATGAATTGAAAACCCCGCTTACCTCGGTAAATGCTTATCTGCAGGTATTGCAGCTGCAAATAAAAAAGCGCGGGGAGTCTGTACTGCAGCGAACAGTAGACCGTTCGCTGATTCAGCTTAAAAAAATGAGTATGATGATCAATGGTTTTTTAAATCTCTCTCAGCTGGAATCTGGAGAAATTCATCTGGAAAGGACGCTTTTTGATCTGTCGATACTATTAAAAGATGTGGAAGAAGATTTTAAAGATTATATTTCCAGTCATCAGCTAGTTTTTAAACCTATAGAAAGTGTATTTATTAATGCAGACCAGAATAAAGTTGGTCACGTGCTGAACAATCTGATCAGCAATGCAACAAAATATTCTGAATTTGGTACAACGGTCCAGATATCATGCATATTAACTGCAACTGATGCAGTAATTTCTGTAAGGGATGAGGGCAGAGGAATTGACAGTGCGGATCAGGGAAAAATTTTTGAAAGATATTACCGGGCAAATGACGATAATAATATTTCTGGCTTTGGTATAGGATTATACCTCAGCTCAGAGATCATTAAAAAGCATAATGGTAAAATATGGCTGCAAAGTAAGCCCGGGGAAGGTTCTACATTTTCTTTCTCACTACCGCTTAGTCCGCCGCAATAAGAATTGGCCGGAGCCTGCAGCTTTTGTTAAATGATATCGATATCTGCATATTCTTCTGCGGAAATTGTTGTACAATTACAGCTTACTGTTTATTCTGCACAGCCTGGTAAAATGACTTTAAAAACTTTAATGGTGTATTGTCTCCGCTATCCGGCCTATCCGCAGCGAACCAGTCATCCAGGTGGATAAATCCTTCATCATTATTATGGTTATTAATGCGTTTAAAACCCATATGCCAATCCTTAAAATTACGCTCGGACAGCCCTCCTGTTTTTAAGACCATCAGACCGTGGTGTCTGTTATCCTTTCTGATGAGTTCAAAGATTTCCATTACATCTGATTCGGGCCCCTCCAATACTTGTATGAAGCGTCCTTCCAGCACTTCATCTATGTTTGCCTTATTCGGTGACATGAATTTTCCTTCTACATAGATCAGCATACCTGTAATTGCATGCTGGATGTTCCATGCTCTTGAAGTTTCCAGAATCTGCTGCAGGGAGTCATCAGACATTGTCTTAGCAGACTTACTGATATATATTAAATAAAATAGCATATGTGTTTCTGATAAATAGTAGGATTCCCGATCCACTTATGATTTCTATTTGAATATGAGAGAACCTTTTTGCAAATATAACTGTAAATTATACTTGCAATGTACGGTTTTCCCACATTTTTTTGAAGTACCCTAATACTAACACCTGTTAAATATTCGAACATGATTAGTGAGTTATGTTTAGCTTTATTAACTTCGCAATAACTTAGTTTTTTTTCATGGACAAATTAAGAGATTCTTTCTTCCAGTCTTATTTTAACATGCCTGTTCCCCGGCTGATTGTCAGGACAAATACACCTGATTTTAAGATTATCTCGGTAAATGATGCATATGAACAGAATACCGGACTTCGAGGTAACCTTGTTATAGACAGCTCTGTTTTTAATTTTTTCGGTAAAAAGAAAATCGGGGAACATGGACAGGCCTTGTTACAGCAGGCACTGGCCAAGGCAGTGAGCTTAAATGAACAGATCCAGCTGGAGGAAGTACAAATTTACCCCTTAGCCAGTAACTCTGCGATCAGCCATTGGTGGCAAATAGAAATTCTTCCTGTTGCAGTGACTAATGCACAGCCTGAATACTTGTTAATTACATTTAAAGACGTTACAAATCAGGTACTTATAAAGAAAGACCTGACAGAAACACGGTCCAGGGAGCAGCTGCTCCATGAAGAATTGGCATCGACTAACGAAGAGCTTTCGGCAACAAATGAAGAACTGAATAAAACTATAGAAGAACTAAAACGATCGTGGAAAAGTTTGTATCTGCTTAATGATCAATTGGAAGAGCGCGTACACGAACGCACTGCTGACTTACTGAGAGCACAGGATGCATTGACCCACCAGCATGAACTGTTGGACACTATTGTAAATGAAGTTCCTGCTGGGATATGTATTCTTACAGGCCCCGAAATGAGACTAAAAATGATCAATAGGGAAATGCTGCGTCGTTGGAACCGTCACATTGATATCATCGGACAACCACTGCTTGATATTTTGCCCGAAGTGAAAGAGCAGCAGTTTCCCAGGTTATTAAATGAGGTTTATAGTACAGGTATTCCATACAGTGATTTTGATGCATCGGTAGAACTGATCATCGACGGCGTAAAACAAATCGTTTACAGGGATTTTGCTTACACACCTATAAAGGACAGTAGTGGCAAGACACACAGTGTGTTAGCTTTAAGCATGGATGTGACGGAACGCACACTGGCTCGTTTAAGAGAACAGCATTTATTAGAGGAACAATCGGCTATAAATGAAGAGCTGTCTGCCTCAAATGAAGAATTGACCGCTACAAATGAAGAATTAAACAAAACCCGTGAGCATCAGTATCTGATCATGTCTGTATTAGCTGAAAGCGAATCCCGCTTCAGAACCCTCATCATGGATGCGCCCGTTGCGATTTGTGTGTTAAAAGGAACAGATTACCAGGTAAACGCAATCAATGCTGAAGGCCTGTTGATCTTAGGCAAGAGTAATGATATCATAGGGAAATCGTTAAGGAATGCCCTGTCTGCACAAGAGAAGCGACCTTTTTTGGATTTATTAAACAGCACTTACAGGTCTGGTAAAATTTACCATGGAAATGAGGTAGCCGCCAGGTTTGAGCATGATGGTTTATTAAAAGAGGATTATTTTAATCTCGTTTTTAAACCAACAAAAGATGAAAACGCGAACGTAGAAGGGATAATCATCATTGCTTCTAAGGTGACCGACCTGGTGAATGCCCGTAAAGAGAGAGAAAATGCGGAAACAAAATTGGGATTAGCTCTTGAGGCTGCACAATTGGGTTCCTGGCATATTGATGGCAATACGGGGGAGCTGCATTATAATTCTGCCCTGGCTACCCTGTTTGGATATGAAAGTGTAACTCCTATGACCTATGATGAGGCTATTGCTCAGGTAACAGAAGACTACAGGCAGAAACTGATAGATGAAATTGAAACTGCCACAGCCACCGGCGGTGCTTATGATATTACCTATACCCAACGGCGCTTTAACGACAATGAAGTGATCTGGTTGCGATCTCTGGGTAAAGTGAGTAAAGATGAGCAGGGAAAGTATTCCATTTTTTCTGGTGTAGTAATGGACGTTACTGAACAAAAGAAAGATGAACAGCGGAAGAATGACTTTATCGGCATGGTGAGCCATGAATTAAAAACCCCATTAACTTCTTTAAAAGGATACGGACAGATCTTATATACCAGAGCAAAAAAAAATGAGGACACTTTTTCATTGAACGCCTTAACTAAGGTTAACGATCAGATTACAAAAATGACAGTGATGATCAATGGTTTCCTCAATATATCAAGGTTAGAATCGGGAAAGATCCATTTACAAAAAGACATCTTCAATATAGATGAACTGGTACAGGAAAATATTGATGAGGCGCATATTTTTAGTACTACACATCAAATTCTCTTTATGCCTTGCGCATCTGTAGTCGTATTTGCAGATAGGGATAAAATAGGGTCGGTCGTTTCCAACCTGATCAGCAACGCGGTTAAATATTCTCCAAACGGAAAACAAGTTGAGATTCGTTGCGACCTGCAAGCTGACCATGTGCAAATCAGTGTTAAAGATCAGGGTATGGGAATTACCGAAGAAGACCTGCCAAGATTATTTGACCGCTTCTATCGTGTACAAAGCAACCAAACTGAATTAATTTCCGGATTTGGTATCGGTTTGTATTTATGTGCAGAGATTGTACAGCATCATCAGGGAAAGATATGGGTAGAGAGCAAACCCGGCGAAGGTTCAACATTTTACTTTAGTTTGCCATTAATTGTATAAAAAACAAATCTGCTCATTACTACAATTTCCAGCCGCCATTGCTCTTATTATCTGGAATGGTATTGCTACCAGAATTTTAAGTGAATCCTAATCACTAAATGTAACTTTCTTTATAGCTGGAATTAATGGCACGTTCATTTTTTTAATCGTTGTCCTGTTTCAAAGTCAGACAAAATCAAATTTTTGTTATTTTTTGTTCAAAAGTTGTATAGTAAAAAAAGAAAATCGAATAAATGAGATTTGTCTATTTATTACTATTACAACTATAAATTAATCATTATGAATATGAATTAATTTCAAGCAATAATACTGTTCTTCAAGACACAATACCAAGAAAAGCTTTTTCAAATAACACATATAGATGTAGTAACTTACTTTTTTTCTGGTATATCAATTGTATTTCAAAAAATACATCTACAAAAACATCTATCTATGAAAAACATTGTATTTAACAACCAGATCAACACTCATCAATCTTCCTTAAAATCTTTTGCCATCCGCTTTACTCAAAATATCGATGATGCGAATGACCTTGTTCAGGACACTCTGTTAAAAGCAATTCGCTATAGTGATTTGTATAAGGAAGGTACGAACTTGCGGGGATGGCTATATACCATTATGCGCAATACCTATATTAATGATTACAGAAGGGAAGTTAAAAAACAAGCCCTTATTTATACTGAAGCGGACTTAACATCGGCACATTTGATGAAAAGTTCTACCGCTAACCAGGTTGAAGGTAAATTTGTAAATGATGATATCTTTAAAGCACTGGGTACACTGGAACCAGTATATTATATCCCATTTATGAAATATTTTGAAGGTTTTAAGTATCATGAAATAGCAGATGAACTGCAAATCCCAATTGGTACGGTGAAAACAAGGATCCATATGGCAAGACAAGTATTAAAAAAAGCGTTGAAAATGTACAATACTGAGAACGGGGCTACAATAAATTAGAAATTTTAAATCTGCTATCAGTATAAAATCAGAGCAATGCGCCAGGCTAATAAGTAGCAGGGCGCATTTCGGTTTAAAACAACTCGAAATCAGCCAATTAGACGATCTAAAACTTATAGGGGTACATCTATAGTTTATTTGTACATAAAAATATATTACCTTTCCTTTAGATTACCATCAAATTATGTCAACAATACAGCATTCAAAACAAGATCCTCAATCTAATTTTCCTGCGTTACCAAAAACACCAACCGGCATTACCGGGCTGGATGAAATCACCTTAGGCGGGTTACCTTCTGGCAGGCCCACTTTAATTTGCGGGGGTACTGGATGCGGCAAGACGCTGTTTTCTTTAGAGTTCCTGATCCGTGGGGCACAGGAATTTAATGAGCCCGGTGTTTTTATGGCTTTTGAAGAAAAACCAAAAGATCTGGCAATGAATGTTGCATCGCTTGGATTTGACTTGGATAAGCTTCAGGCCGAAAAGAAGATCAAAATCGACTATGTGCATATTGACAGAAGCGAAATTGAAGAAACCGGGGAATATGATCTTGAAGGTTTGTTTATCCGTTTAGGTTACGCGATAGATACTATTGGGGCTAAACGTGTAGTGCTGGATACTGTAGAAAATTTATTTGGCGGGCTGACTGATATGGGTATTCTGCGTGCAGAATTACGCAGGCTGTTTGGCTGGCTGAAAGAAAAAGGTGTTACAGCAATCATTACAGGCGAAAAGGGAGAAAAAACGCTGACCAGACAAGGTCTGGAGGAATATGTTTCTGATTGTGTAATTCTGCTGGACCACCGGATTATCAACCAGATTTCTACAAGGCGTTTAAGAATAATCAAGTACCGCGGCACATTGCATGGTACGAATGAATATCCGTTTTTAATTGACGAAGAAGGTATTTCTGTATTGCCGGTTACCTCGCTGCAGTTAAATAAACCGGTATCATCAGCTACCGTATCATCAGGCATAGATGCACTAGATGAGATGTTTAGCCTTGGTGGTTTTTATCGTGGAAGCAGTATACTGGTATCAGGAACTGCTGGTACCGGTAAAACGAGCATTGCATCAAGTTTTGTGAATAAAGCTTGTGAGGATGGTTTAAAATGCCTGTTTTTTGCATTTGAAGAATCTCCGCAGCAAATTATCAGGAACATGAATTCTATTGATATCAATTTGCAGGCACATATAGATTCGGGTTTATTGAGTTTTTATGCTTCGCGCCCTACATTATACGGTTTGGAGATGCACCTTGTGGCTATTCACAAAGCAATCAGGAAATTTCAGCCACAGGTAGTGGTACTCGATCCGATCACGAATCTGATTACTATTGGTTCTGTCAGCGAAGTAAAAGCAATGCTGGTAAGGCTGATCGACTTTTTACAGGAGGAGCAGATTACTGTAATGTTTACAGCGCTGACCTTAAATACTGTAGTGAACGAGCAAACAGATGAAGGGGTATCGTCGCTGGTTGATGCATGGTTATCGATTAAGGATATTGAAGTTAACGGTGAACGGAATAAAGGATTATATGTAATGAAATCACGGGGGATGAAACATTCTAACCAGGTACGTGAATTTGTAATAGAAGATACCGGGATTAACCTGCTGGATGTGTATTTGGGTTCGGATGGCATATTAACTGGTTCAGCAAGGGAAGCACACAGGCTGGAAGAAGAAACAGGTTTATTGCTGCATACCAATGCACTGGATCTGAAAGACCGGGAACTGGAACGTAAACGAAAAGTATTAGAGAGCAAAATTGACAGCTTAAGAACCGAGTTTGAATCAACAGAAGAAGAACTGAACAAAATATATACAGAAGAAAAAATCAAAAAGGAAGTGATTATGCAGACACGTGCAAAAATTACGGATATGCGCCGTGGTACTGCTGGTTTAGGAAAGGAAGGATCAGGAAAATAATATGGGAGAACTATACGAACTCAGGCTGTACATTGCAGGTAAAACCTTAAAGTCAGTTACTGCATTAAATAATTTAAAGAGATATTGTGAAGAACATTTGGTAGACCAATATGTTATCGAAGTGATAGATCTTCTGGAAAACCCGCAGCTTGCTGAGGGTGACCAGATATTTGCTGTACCTACTTTAGTAAAAAAAGTACCGGAACCGGTAAGGAAGATTATTGGAGACTTATCAAATGAGGAAAAGGTATTGGTAGGTTTGAACATTCGTCCTAAAAAGTTTAATTAAAACTCTGTGAGCCTGCAGCTCATACAATGAACTGATTATAAGCTAGCATAAGCTTGGCAACCTTTAAGAAAATATATACTGATGAAACAGCATGGTTAGTGATACGGGTAAAGATTTAACAGACTGGAACAGTGAAGACAATTCCAGGTACGAGCTGCGTTTATTTGTTGCCGGTACTTCGTCTTTATCCATACGTGCGATAGAAAATTTAAAAACGATCTTATCGGAACACTTAGAAGGCAAGTATGAACTTGAAGTGGTTGACGTTCATCAGCAGCCTTTGATTGCGCTGAATGAAGATGTAACAGCGGTGCCAATGCTGCTAAAAAAATTCCCTGCACCAAGCAGAAAATTAATCGGCGATATGTCTGATACAGCAAAAGTGTTAAGGGGTTTGGGGATCAAATAAATATCCGGCGAAATTGAATACAGAAAAATCAAAAGAAGAATTGTTACAGTTACTCGAACAGGCCGAATATCGGCTGGAGGAAGCTAATGACACCATTGACGCCATCAGATCGGGGCAGGTTGATGCACTGATTGTACAGGCAGCAGATGGGCATTCTATTTTTACTTTAAAAACCGCCGACCAGTCTTTCCGTATTTTTATAGAACAGATGTCTGAAGGTGCGGTAACGCTGAATAAAGAAAATCTTATTTTATATGCGAATTCGAGCTTTGCTGCTATTGCAAAAACTCCATTAGAAAAAGTTATTGGCAATTCCTTTCATCGCTTTATCGCGGAGAAAGATCTGAAGAAATGGAATGAAGTAATCAATACCGCCTGGGAGAAAAATATTAAAATTGAACTGGAACTTTCTGATAGAAAGGATAATAAAGTCCCTGTTCTGCTATCATTAAAAGGACTGGAATTAAGCGATGGTTTGTCAATGAGCGTTATCATTACAGACTTATCGCTGCAGAAAGAAAGTGAAAAACTATTGCTGAAAAAAAATGATCAGCTGGAAGAAGCACAGCTGATTGCGAACCATCTGAATGCCAATTTGGAACATACCGTGAAGGAACGAACCAAAGCATTGCAGACCAATATTGAAGAGAAGGTTATAATTGAAGAGAACCTCAGGGCAAACCAGGAAAGGCTGTCCCAGATATTGGAGACCATGGCTGAGGGTGTAATTATTACTGATCTCTCTGGTAAACTGACCTATGCCAATCCAATGGCCCAGAAGATTATGGGTATCACGCTGATAGCTGGCGATAAATTAGAATATATACAACTACCCTGGGCAATGCAGTGGGTTAACGGCGAAAGTTTACCAACTGAACATTACCCGGTTAATACGGCGATGAGATCTGGTTTCCCTGTTTATGATTATGAAATTTGCGTACAGCCAACTGATGCTGAGCGTTTTTATATTTCTATAAATGCAGCACCGATTAAAGATGCTGCAGGAAATATTGTTGCGGGTATCGGTACGTTTATGGATGTAACCAACAGAAGAAAAGCGATACAGCAGAAAGATGATTTTATCAGTGTGGCGAGCCATGAGCTTAGAACACCGGTTACTTCCTTAAAGGCGTCGCTGCAGCTATTGGACAGGCTGAAAGATAAACCTGATCAGGCAATGGTGCCCAAGTTAATTCAGCAGGCCAATAAAAGCATGAACAAGATGAGCGTGCTGATCGAAGATTTACTGAATGCAACCAATATGACTGAGGGGCAGTTAAACCTGAAAAAGTCGTGGTTTACGCTCTATGATTTGATCCATGCCTGTTGTATAGATATCATTACTAATGGCTCTTTTTATGTAAATATTGACGGTGATCAGAAACTGAGCATCTTCGCCGACGAACATAAGATTGAACAGGTAATCGTAAACTTTATCAGCAACGCGGCTAAATATGCGCCGGATTCTAAAGAAATTAAAGTTTCATTTCAGCAGACTGATGGCAAAATCAGCCTGGCGGTCAGTGACGAAGGGCCTGGTATACCACCTGCAAAACTTCCTTATCTGTTCGACCGCTATTATCGTGTAGAAAGCAGTGGGACGCAATATTCCGGATTAGGATTAGGTCTTTACATCTGCTCTCAGATTATCCACAAACATGGTGGAGATATTGGGGCCGACAGCGAAGTGGGAAAAGGCAGCACTTTTTGGTTTACCTTACCCGTTGTAGTGTAAAATAAGCTCTTCAGCATTTTTAAGTTTTTCGAGGTTGGCCATCTGCTCGGTTACGTCAATCGCTACCTGTAAAACCGCATTGATCCTCCCTTCTTCCCGTATTGGGGTATAAGCGAGGTTAAAATACTTTAGCTGTTCTTTTCCATCAAGAAATAAGGTAACCGGGGCTGCCGCTGCATAAAATGGCTTCCCGGTTTCATACACTTCATAAATCAGCTCCTTAAAGCCCTGGCTATCCAGTTCCGGAAAAGTGTCGAACAGCGGCTTGCCAAGAATATGATATTTGTTTCCCAATATTTCGAGCATGATCGGATTGATTGCATCAACAACAAGGTTTTTTCCGCTGGTAACCATCATAGCCACAGAAGACTGGTCGATCATACACTGGAAACGCGACTCACTTTCAGCCAGTTTTTCACGTGTTTTTTTCAAGTGCGTATGTGCTTTTGTCAATTCTCCATTTGAAGATTTTAACTCTACTCGGATAATTTCTTGCTGCTCCGCTCCTTCCAGTATAGCAAGCCTGCTTTCTATAACATCCATCACTACTCCGGCAAGTCGCTTAAGAACCGCTTGATCCTTTTTGGAAAAGGACCTTGTTTTTTTATCGATGATACATAGTGTTCCGATAATAAAGCCGTCGTGCGTAATTAATGGGGCGGCCGCATAAAATCTCAAACTGAACTTACCGGTTACTGAAGGATTGTCCAACAAATACGGGACCTTAAGCGCATCTTCAAAAACGGTAATGTCTGCATTGAGTACACCCAAGGCGCATAAACTTATTCCCCTGGGACTATTTTTGGCGTTCCCCATGCCTGCATTGGCTTTAAAAAAAACATTGCTCTCATCAACCAATGATACCAGTGAGATGGGTACATCAAATATTTCGGTTGCAAGTTGCGTCATGTGATCAAAAGATACTTCAGGCGGGGTGTCTAATATCTTATACCTATGCAGGGCAGCAATCCGTTCCTGATCATTAACTGGAATAATGTCGATACCAAAAGTGTTTTCCATCAGGGATTTTTTAGTGCAAGTTCAAAATCGGATCGTAAAAGAATAAATATAGGAATGTTAAGACACTTTATTTTGTGAAACGTACAACATGGAGGAGTATCCCCCAAAAACACAAAATATCATATAAATTCTTTATTTATATTAAGTCTTAATAACTTGCACCCCGTAAAGTCGCAGTGTTGCTATACTTCACATTAATCCTAACAATTACAATTCAAATCCAAAAATGAAGTTTCTTTTACTATCCTTTTTATTGTTCAGCATGTGCTGTACGCTCCCTTCTTCCGCTCAGACCAACGGCGAAATTTCAGGACTGATTACTAATCCGGACGGCCATCCTTTTGAAATGGTTTCCATCTCTTTTAAAGAGAATAATAAACAAACCTTAACTAATGTTGAGGGTAAGTTCAGCTTTAAGGATATTAAACCAGGAAAATATACATTAATCATTCTGGCTTACGGTATTCCAAAGCAAACTCATACTATTGATGTAACTGCTCATGGCATTACTGTGGCAAATTACATACTAACAGAAAAAGGTTCCACTATTTTAAGCGAAATATCCGTTAAAACGGCCATTAAAAAGTTTCATAAGAAAGAAAGTGAATATGTATCGAGATTGCCGATAAAAAACTTAGAAAATCCGCAGGTATATTCTGTTGTTTCTAAAGAATTGATGCAGGAGCAAGTGGTGACTGACCTGCCTTCAGCTTTAAAAAGTATTCCCGGAGCTGGTGTGCCATTATTGCTGAACCAAAACAGGGTCACTTTTTTGTCGAGAGGGTTCTCTGTAGAGCCGAAAGTAAGAAATGGCTTATCAAATTTTGTACAGACGAGTATCGATCCCGTTAACCTTGAACAAATAGAGGTTATTAAAGGCCCCTCATCTACATTGTTCGGAAGCAGCGTTGTTTCTTACGGAGGTTTATTAAACAGAGTAACAAAAAAACCTTATAACGGAATTGGCGGCGAGGTATCATATACAGCAGGCAGCTTTGATTTAAGCCGTTTAGCGATAGATTTTAATACACCTGTAAATGAAAATAACACTGCGCTTTTCAGAATAAACAGTGCTGTAAGCTCACAAAATAGCTTTCAGGATGCCGGGTTCTCAAAATCTTTCGCAATAACCCCAAGCTTTTCTTATCAGATTACGAAAAACTTATCATTTATTGTGGATATAGAGTACGGAAAGAACCAGGGTACCTCTCCTATCCGGTTTGATCCGTTCATAACAGGAATAGCGGTGCAAAAGGTAGAAGATATGGGCATTCCTTATAAACAATCTTTCGCCAGCAATGACGTGTCATATGACTCAGAATCAAAAAGTATCTTTACGCAGGTGAACTACAGGATATCGGATCAATGGACATCACAAACTGCCATTACCGCAACGAACTCCTCTTTCGAGGGTTACACAGGCAGATTGGTCGGCCGTTCAGCAACTACGTTCAGGCCGCAGATTACCGTTGGAGAATACGGCTATAAATCGACCGATATCCAGCAGAATTTTGTTGGCGATTTTAAAATTGGAAGTCTGCGTAACCGGTTGGTTGCCGGCCTGGATTACTATAGTTTTACGACCACAAGAAATACCGCTGCAGTAAATACAGGTACTGTAGACTTTACTAAAGATGTAAATACCACAAATTATTACACTACCTACAATGTAAATTATATCAATTCAGCTGCTCAGACTGCTGCATATACCAATCAAAATTCAGATCAGAAAACTTACAGCGCGTATGTATCGGATGTGCTGAATATTACAGACCGGTTGTTAGCGATGCTGAGTTTACGTGTAGACCATTTTGAAAATAACGGGACATTAAACGTAACCACAGGACTGAATGCAGGCTTTTACAAACAGACAGCTCTGTCTCCCAAATTAGGTTTGGTTTATCAGGTGTATAAAGATAAACTATCGGTATTTGGAAATTATATGAATGGATTTAATAACCAGACTGGTACGGATATCAATGGAAACACTTTTAAACCAGAGCAGGCCAATCAAATGGAAGGTGGTATAAAAACTGATTTATGGGATCATAAACTAACCGGCTCTGTAAGCTATTACGATATTAAAGTTAAAGATATCTTACGTATAAACCCGGATAACTCAGATTTTTCTATACAAGACGGCACTCAGCACAGTGCAGGTGTAGAAGTGGAACTGGTTGCTAATCCGCTTCCGGGATTAAGCATCGTTGCGGGTTATGCTTATAATGATAGTAAATACACTAAAGTTGATGCTACACTTCAGGGGCTACGCCCAGCGGGTTCCGGACCTGCAAAATTGGCCAACTTCTGGTTAAGCTATAAGTTCTTTGATGGAATGCTTAAAGGTTTCGGTGCAGGTGCCGGAGGAAACTATGGCAGTTCTGCTTTTCAAACCAATACCACAACTGCTAAAGTGATTATCCCATCATACACAACCTTAGATGCAAGTTTGTTTTTCGAGAAAAAGAACTACAGGATCTCACTGAAAGGAAATAACCTGACCGATGAGAAATACTGGTCGTACAGGCTTACACCACAAAACCCTGTTAATTTTTTAGGCAGCGTTGCCTATAAATTTTAATAAAATTTCTATTTTCAAAAAAGCGTCCGGGTATAATAGCTATACGAGGACGCTTTTTTTTATAAACACCTATTTGTAATTGTAATTAAGCAAATCTATTAGCGGATTCCAACTGTCTGTGCCACCTAAAATCTTTTTGAGCGTATACTGCTTAGCTGCTTTCGCACTCAGCTGTTTTGACCAGGATACCCGGTTATTTGTATCCGCACCGTTTCCGCTGCTATTGTATTCTGCATAATATGCCGTTTTCTCCTTTTCCTTAAACATCGCATCGCCTTTCCATGGGTTCCATCCCTCGGGTAAAATATGGCTTCCAAGAACACAATTGAGGTACACTGTTTTCGCATATCCCCTCCAGGGACGGCCCAAAAAGACTTTATTCACTCCATTGGCTGCAATAAGATTACAACCGCTCAGCACAAAACCAAAATCCTGTCGCGGAGAGGTAGCCGCAGCAGTAATGTAAGAGTCGGCCAGGCTTTTGATCGTGCAACCCTGAAATACAGCAGTTGCTTCTCCAAATATAAAATCTGTTGTGCCTTCGATATCACATTTTGTATAGTATTGCCTGCTACCCGCGGTGGCTGCATATAAAGTATCCTGGTTGCCCATTAATCTGCAATTGGAGCATACGAACCGGTCGCCCTCTACATGCAAAACAACCGCCTGCCCTACCCTTCCGGCATTATTTTTTATAGTTAAGTTCTCCATAACGGTATCATCTCCCTGCACCAATACCGTGTAAGATGTATATGTTGAAAATTTATCGTTTCCAAAAGCATCTTTGCCGCCAGGATTTATTTTACCGGAATAGTCATTATTGGTAATAACGGTCTGCTGTTTATCCTCTCCGATCAGCGAGATTTTTGTCTTCCAGCTAGGGATCACCAGTTTCTCGTGATAAGTTCCTTTTTTGATAAAAATCTTTACACGCCACTGTCCAAGGTCGCGCACAGCATTAATAGCGGCTTGTATAGTTGTAAAATCGCCGCTGCCATCCTGCGCAACAGTGATTTCCTTTGCTGGAACTACAGGGTTTATCACTGTCGTCTGCCCCTGCAGCAGACCAAAAGAACACAGGAATAGCAGGCTAAACATCAGCTGTTTCATACTTACAAAATACACCAAATATGATGAAATAAAAAATTAAATCTTTTCCTGCAAATGCCTATGGCCTTTATGATATGGATGGAAATGTATGGGAATGGTGTGCGGATAGTTACGATCCCGAAGAACCGCAAATGGTAAAAAGAGTGCGGCGCGGGGCTTCATTTTTATGCAACCCGCAATATTGTGACCGCTATATTGCCGGCAGCCGTGGCAAAGGCGAAGTGAGCAGTGCAAGTAATAACCTGGGGTTTCGTTGTGTGAGCAGCAAAAGACTGTAATAAACAGCATAGCCCGGGTTCCCGGATCGGGATGCCCGGGCTATGCTGCCGGCGCCGTTTAAGATATAACTTATATTGATGAACTTAATACTGCCTAATTAGCTCTTTTTCTTTCTTCTTCACTTGCTGTAGTCCGTTTTCTTGCAGCAGCTACACTTTTACCTAATTTATAAGAGAAACTCAATGCAAACGTGCGCGTATCATTCTTTTGATAAATACCATTACGCTGCCCGTTGTTATCGATTATTATCCGGTATGGGTTTCCGTTGAGAAGATCCGTTGCACTAAATCTAATGGTGCCCTGTTTATCGAGGATAGTTTTACTGATACCTGTACTTAAGTCGTGCGTTTTGCCTACTCTAAGTGTGCCCTGTTGCACCGGACTGGTAAACCAGGCCCCGATCTCTGCTTTCCAGCCGCTGTTTTTATCAATAGTAAATGCATGGTCAGTTCGTAGATAACAATAAAACTGATCATAACTATAAGTGTTCCCCAACTGATTGGAGTTTTGTGTTCTATAATATCCCTGTGCGGTGTTGTTGATCTCCCACCAGGATGCCGGATGATGCACTGACGACAGTTCGAGACCTGCATCTTTGATACTGCCTATATTCTGCTGTGTATCAAAAAATGTTTTATTGATATTATCCTGTACAGTTACATTACTTGCCATATCATCAATTTGTGTATAGACTGCGGCGAAAGTATAATCCTGGTGCAGGGTATAAGTTAAACGAAGATCGTTGATGATAGCCGGTTTTAGGAAAGGGTTCCCGCTCCAGTAGCTATATGGACTGGAATAACTTTTTGCCGGGTTTAGCTGTCTGTAATCTGGACGGTCTACCCGCTTAGAATAGGCAAAACCAAATTCACTGTTTTCTGACGCTTTATAACTTATAAACACGGTAGGAAACAGGCGAATATAATTGTTGGTGTTAATAGAATCCAGGGAAAGCGACACGCCTTCGGTTGTAGTGTACTCTGCACGCAATCCTCCTTTAAAAGTCCATTTATTTATGGAACCAGAGATACTCGTATAACCAGCAGCTGTATTCTCAGTATATTTAAAACGGTCGCTCCGCGTCAGGTCTAACACAGGTACCGGGCCCGCTGTATTATAAAAATCAAACACGTTTTCACTTACCGTGCTGGTATACTTCAGACCAGACTCCATGCTCCATATTTTTCCCAAATGATATTCATAGTCTACTTTTCCCGACCAGATGTTTATTTTTTGACTGGAAGGATAGCTTACCTGGTAAGGCACTGAAGATAAACTCCCGTTAGACAAATAGGTAAGGTTGTTGAGGTTTTGGGTATTGTCTTTCGAAAAAGGCGCATAATCCACATCCACGTTCAGGCTTCTGCCAGAGCTGTCCAGTTTAACTTTATAATTAAGGTTAAAGCTGTACTGGTTGCTGTTGCCCCTGTTATTACTGGAAGTACGGAGCACAGAATCTGGTGCAGCCCTGTAGTTATTGTAAATATCAGTTCTACCGTTACTGTAACCTGTGTTCAGCGCATTATTACCGGTAACCAGTACACCAACCACCTGGTTATCTGTCAGATTATAATCCGCACCTGCGGTATAATTGCTTGCCTTGCTTGTGCCAATACTGGCCCTGGTCGCATCCCAGTAAGCATAAGATCCAGTACTCTGAAAAATTGTATAAGAATCCAGATGACGCTTGATATCCCTGTCACTATAACCGTAACTTCCAAAAATATTCAGCTTATCCTTCCGGTAATTAAAAACGCCGTTTCCTGTATACCTGTTCATTTCCCCACGCGTATAGCCGCCGCTTAAACTGGCATTAAACCCATCAGCTTTGCTTTTTTTCGATACGATATTGATCACCGCTCCGCCCTGTGCCTCATACTTCGAAGACGGATTGGCCATCACTTCTATTTTAGCGATATTGGCCGAAGGGATGCTTTGCAGGTAAGCGGACAAATCGTCGCCCGATAACCTAACTGGTTTGCCATCCATATAAACAGTAGTACCCTTATTATTTGTCTTGATAGCCCCTTCGTTGGTGGTCTGTACCCCAGGGGCCTTAGCTAAGGCCTCCCATGCCGAACCGCCGCTGGCCATAATGCTGTTTTCTACATTAAATACAACCCGGTCTATCTTGCGCTCGATGGTAGGTTTTTTAAAAGTAATTGCCACTTCCTGCAACTGCCTGCTGTCACTGAACAACTGCAATTTCAAACTGTCTTTTGGCAAATTAAATATACGTAACAAAGCTTTATAGCCAATCAGTGAAACCGAAAGCTGGTAAGGCGACTGGTTGAGGTTGGCAAATGTAAATTTACCCATATCGGCCAGCTGACTGTTTACTACTTGTCCGTTCTGTGAAAGTGTTACTGTAGCTGCGTCCAGTGGTTTACCTTGTTCATCATTCACAGTCCCGTTTAATTTTTGCTGGGCAGATAGCTGAAAAGGAACTAACAGCAATAAAATATAAAATATCGTTTTCATGTCTTTATAATTATATAACAAACCTCCCCTTTTGCTTCCTAAACGGGAGTTAAGTTGAGTTAAATAGAGTTAAATCGTATCTTGACAAGATTGTACCAGAGAAAATTATGAGGAACTTCACACCATGAAATGGTTCAAAGCAAAATATACCTATGTGCTGATTGTACTTTCGCTGCTGGTAGGCACCAGCCTGCAAGTGGTATGGCTGCAGCAACTTTTTTTTGCACAGCAAAAACAGTTAAAACAAGATATCGAGCAGCTGGTGAGCATGACCGCCCAGAGAAACATTTATTATAGCATCAACTCATTCGAATCGCCGGGCAACCGCAGGCAAATCAAGTCCCTTTTCTTATCACCGCAATGGGAGCAATTGCGCAAAGCATTTGACAACATGAAAATAGACGGGATCAGCGCCACTTACAGCATCAATATTCAGGATGATAGTACCGCCGTAAACATGAACTTCAGTCTAAAGGAGAGGCCTGTGAAAAGAAAACAGCGCCGCCGGCCAATTACGACCAACACAGGACTAACAGAGGCACAGCTGGTTACAAATGACAGCTTGTCTTTAGTAGATATGAAAAAGAAAGTAGCCGCGGGATTAAAAACAATGAATTTCTCCTCAGAAATCTATTATAATGTTTATTCTTATACAGATTCGGCCAAAGTGTTTGACAGCAATATTCCGAAAGGAATAAAACCCAAATATAGCAGCGGTAAATACCAGTACAACATACAGGGTATATATCGCTATCAGCTGGCATTGCCTGGAATTAATCCTGTAGTATGGTACAGGATGCGGTATTACCTGGCATCGTCCATTCTGATGATCGTGCTAACTTGCACAGCGTTTTATTTTATATTGAGATTGCTGCGCAACCAGCAATTGTATGCAGATGCAAAGTCAAATTTTACCAGCAATATGACCCATGAATTTAAAACGCCTATCGCAACGGTTTCAGTAGCGCTGGAATCTATCAAAAAATATAACCTTATCAATAATCCGGAGACCTTACAAAACTACCTTGATATTAGTCAGCATGAACTCCGAAGACTGAACCTCATGGTAGAAAAGGTATTAAATATCAGCAATGGAAATGAAGCAGAACAGCCGCTGAAACTGGAACTTTACGACCTGCAATCGGGCCTGCAGCAAGTTATCGCCTCTATGCAGCTGCAATTGGTAAACAGCCATGCGAGCATCCGCTTCAATCGCTCAGAAGAACCTTGTTTTGTATATGGCGACCCGGTACATTTAACCAATATATTTTATAACCTGATTGACAACGCAATTAAATATGCCGGCAAGAGCCTGACGCTGGAAATTTCCTGCAGATGTGACGCTGATAATGTGACGCTGAATTTTAAAGACAATGGCCCGGGTATTGATAAACTTTATCATAAAAACATCTTTGAGCGTTTTTTCCGGGTACCTGTACCGGGCGAAACTCATAATATTAAGGGATCAGGACTGGGTTTGCATTATGTAAAACAAACTGTGGAAAAACATGGCGGCACAATCAGGATTAAAAGTGAACCCGGCCATGGAACCAATTTTATCATCACTTTACCTGCAGCTTCATGAGTTTAAAAGTATTATACGTAGAGGACGAACCTTTTTTATCGCACATTGTCAGCGACGGATTAAAGAGCAGTGGTTATACTGTGCAGGTTGTTGGCGATGGCAACCTGGTGATAGATGCCTATATGGCATTGCAGCCGGATATCTGTATCCTTGATATCATGCTCCCTTCAAAAGACGGCTACACCCTGGCAAAAGAACTGAAAGCAATCCAGCCGGATCTGCCAGTTATCTTTTTAAGCGCCAAAGTGCTGACCGAAGACGTGGTAAAAGGCTTTAAATCCGGCGGTAACGATTATCTTAAAAAACCATTCAGTATGGAAGAACTGCTGGTGCGCATGGAAGCTTTGCTGCTGCGTTTTGGCAGGGAAACCACCAGCCCCCCGGTAGAAAGCAGTAAAGTTTACGCCTTTGGAAATTGCCAGCTGGATACCGTTCAGCAAATACTGAACACTTCATCAGGAGCCCATTCCCTTTCCTTTAAAGAATCTGCACTATTAGAAATGATGATCCTTCGAAAAAACGATGTACTGGAAAGGCAGGAGGCACTGATAAAAATCTGGGGAGATGATAATTATTACAATACCAGGAGTATGGATGTATTTATGACCCATTTACGGAAATTGTTAAAAGACGAACCGGGTATACAGATCATGAATTTAAGGAGCATCGGGTATAAACTGATCTGCTAGCAAAAGGCTGTGATAACAGAGAGTGACTAACCTCCATCATCACAGCTTGCGCTATAAAATCGCTATATTTTTTTAGTGGTTGACTTCAATTGCCAGGATCACCTTTTCGATAATATCGCAGCAGGTATGGATCTGCTCTTCGGTAATGACCAGCGGCGGCGAAAAACGGATGGTGTGCTGGTGTGTAGGTTTGCAGAGTAAACCATTTTCCATTAAAGCCAGACATACATTGCCTGCAGTACCGGTTTTTTCTCCGGGGATGATATCCATCGCGTTTAACAGTCCCTTACCTCGTACCGCACTGATAATATCCGGACGTTTATCTTTAAGTCGTGACATTCTTTCTCTAAAGATCTGCCCCATCTGATAGGAGTTTTCGGTAAGTGATTCTTCTTCCATTACTTCGAGGCTTGCAATTGTAACCACTGCGGCAATAGGGTTACCGCCAAAAGTAGAACCATGCTCGCCCGGCTGTATGCAAAGCATAATCTCATCATCACATAGTACTGCAGAAACAGGTATAACACCGCCCGATAAGGCTTTTCCTAAAATCAGGATATCAGCCTTAACCTTATCATAATCACTGGCCAGTCTTTTGCCCGTACGGCCGATACCGGTCTGGATCTCGTCGATAATCAACTTTACATTGTATTTTTTGCAGATTGCCTGTACAGCGGAAAGATAACCATCATCCGGAACCAGTACGCCTGCTTCTCCCTGTATGGGCTCCAGCAAAAAACCGCAGATATTTGGGTTCCCGGCAAGAATTTTTTCCAGTGCAGGTGCATCATTATAAGGAATAATATGATATCCCTGCATCATCGGCCCAAATCCATCTGTACTTGATGTATCTGTAGAAAATGAAATTATACCAGTAGTACGCCCATGAAAATTACCCCCTACAACAGCAATCTCCGCAGTCCCTTCAGATAAATTTTTCTTTTTATATCCCCATTTACGTACCAGCTTAATCGCAGTTTCTACTGCTTCTGCGCCAGAATTCATAAACAGTGATTTATCATAACCAAAGTACTTGCAGATATACTCTTCTGCCAAACCCAGTTTATCATTATAAAACGCCCTCGAAGTAAGCGTTATAGTTTTAGCCTGAGTAACCATTGCATCCACTATCTTAGGATGGCAATGACCCTGGTTTACTGCGCTATAGGCAGACAAAAAATCATAATAATGCTTTCCTTCTGCATCCCATACACTCACTCCCTGTCCGCTGGTAAGCACCACAGGCATAGGACTGTAATTATGGGCTCCGTATCTTTTCTCCTTTTCAATCGCATCAAGCGTGGTAGAAATCATCTCCATTATTCTTCTCTATTTTAATCGGTCTGTCAACTGGATTTTGCCGGATTGCAACAATCACCCGGCATATTTTATAAATATATAAAGAAGAAAAAGTGATCCTGTTACCGATATTAATATTGGCTAAGTATCAGACAATATCGGTTAATATGCTATTTTTTGAAAGAGATAAAAAAGGTGGTTCCTTCACCAACAACCGACTGGACTTGTATCCTGCCCTTTAGTGCGGTAACCAGATCTTTTACTGTAGAAAGGCCGATGCCGGTTCCTTTTTCATTATTCCGGTCGGCCTTGTCTAATGTAAAATTACTTTCAAATATCTTATGGAGGTATTCTTCCGGGATACCGATCCCGTTATCTTCTACTTCCAGTCTGTAAAAAAGTTCGTCTTCTTCAAAGCGGATCTGGATGAGACCAGTAGGCTTATCATTGTAACGGATCGCATTGCTCAGTAAATTAAGAATAATCTGATCAAATGCAATGACAGAAAAATGAACCACCAGGTTTTCCGGGGGCAGGATAATTTCTGTATTGGGCGGTATAATGAGCATTCCCGTAATTTTCCTGATCAGGCTGTTGAGGTTAAACAGTTGTTTTTTAACCAGTAAAGAAGAAGGGGATTTGGAATAAGAAAGCATTTCATCTACCAGGCTGAGCAGGCCTTTAGTGGAAGATATATTTAGATCGATCAGCTTTAGACAGCCATCATATTTCTGGTTTTCATGACGCGCTTTAAGTATTTCTGCACTGAGCAAAATATTACTTAAAGGGTTTTTGATATCATGCGCTGCCATTGATGCAAATTTCTGGATCAGCACATTGGAGTTTAGCAATTCCTGGTTCGCGTGTTCCAGCGTTTTGATTTTTCTTTTCAGTTCAAGCTTATCAATAACCTGTTTAGCAAGTGTTTTAAGTGCATTGACCTGCTCATTTGTTAACTGATGTGGTATGTGATCGAACACACAGATGGTACCAAGCGCAAAACCATCCTCATTAATCAGTGGTACCCCCGCATAAAACACAATATTGGCAGGCCCCGTCACTACCGGATTATTGTAGAATCTAGCATCCAGTGCCGCATCTGGCACTACCATAATATCATCGCTCGATGCAATGGCGTGTGTACAGAATGACAATTCCCGCTGGTTTTCTGTCATATCTGTTCCGTGATGGGATTTAAACCACTGCCGTTCTTCATTAATAAAAGTTATCAGGGAAATTGGCACATTACATATTGCGGATGCCAGGGCAGTTAAATCATCGTATTCCTTTTCATTTTCGGTATCGAAGATAGCGTATGATTCCAAAGCTGCTAATCTCTGTTCTTCATTTTTTTCTAGTCGAATTTGATCCATTAAAGTAAATATAGTGCTAAATATATGAATAACCCTATCACAGTTCACCTTCCCTTGCGCCTGCTGAAGAAAAATCAGCGTGTTGCGTTTTCATTAAAATCATGCTTTCAGTAATTGACCAGCAACCTAAAGATCAGTTTACTAAAATATCCAGCATTATTTAAATAGTTAGCACTAAAATCACCAAATCGGTCAAGTTTATTTGTGTTTACATCTTAAAACAGTATCAAATGAATTTTTTATAGATTTTTTCATAAACAATTACCATTAAATCAATTAAAAAATGATTAATACTTGAAATTACACCTATAAATATTCAGTAAAAAGACAAAATTATATCAAATACATAAGTATAAAATGATTTTTTGCTACTATTTTATATATAAATGAAATTATAACCATATAAACTTCACAATATTGAAATTTTTGTATTTTATTTTTCTATATTGTTTGCGTAGTAAGATTTTTAAACTGCAATTCAGCATTTTAACATCTTTTACAACGGGATTAAAATTTTTATTTGAATTAAAAGCACATCAGACAGGATTTGAACCAGCCTGTCCGTTTTTTATTCAATGATGGAGATCTCAAAAACTATTACTAACTAAACTATATTTTATGATTCAACAACTACGAATTCCATTCGTGAGGACATCTTATGCGAAACCGGCATATGCTCACGCTGGATTTCCAGCAGCACAACACACTGTAGGAAATGCCAGATCTGACCCCAGAAAATCTTTCTTAAACCCTGCAAGTGCCATACCTATTATCCATCGGGTCTAGGCCGTAAAGGACCGATTTATTTTATTTTTCAACGCTTTTGCGTGTAGTTGCCAGTTGTTTTAGAACTGGCCCGGGCATTCTTTTGCCAAAAAATCTGCTATAATAATGTACTAATTAACCTCAACATATATGAAAAAAATTCTATTTATTTTATTGTCGGTTTTGCTGTTTGCAGGCATTAATGCCAGGGCACAAAACCGGTTGATCACTGGTAAAGTTACCGGAAAAGACGATGGGCTCCCTTTACCGGGAGTAAGTGTTTCGGTACAGGGTACCCGCAGCGGTACACAGACTGCCAGTGATGGTTCATACTCAATTTCAATTTCGGCAGGACAATCCCTGGTATTTTCCTTTCTCGGGTTTGAAATAAGAACGGTAAAACCGGTGTCAACTATTTTAAACGTGACATTAACAGAATCTGCCAGTACGCTGAACGATGTTGTTGTAGTGGGTTACGGTACTCAGCTCAGGAGAGACCTTGTGGGAAACACCGGATCTATAAAGGGAACCGCCATTGCCAGTCAGCCTGTCCAAAATATCCAGCAATCTCTCGGAGGCCGGATTTCCGGTGCCCAGGTGAGCAGCCCGAGTGGTTTGATGAACGCTACACCTGTGATCAGGATCAGGGGTACAAATTCCATTTCTTACAGCTCACAACCCCTTTATGTGATTGATGGGGTACCCAGCGTAAGCAATAGCCAGAATGGAGGAACGGCAGCAGCAGCAAGTCCGTTAAGCAGTATTAATCCTGAGGATATCGAAAGTATTGATATTGCTAAAGATGCGGCAGCTACGGCTATTTACGGAAGCAGGGGTGCGAACGGGGTGATTTTTATCACTACAAAAAGAGGAAAGAGCGGCAAAGCAACGGTAAGCTTAAACAGCTGGGTGGGTATCAGCAGCAACTTCAATTTGCCGGAGATGCTGAATGCGACCCAGTACACTGAAATTAAAAATGAAGGATTAAGGAACGCAGGAACTTATAATGATAACCCTGCAACACCTGCGTCGAATTTGTATTACGCGACTTCGACAGATGCGAGCGGCAACCTGGTAGACACCAAATGGCTGGATTACATTTACCGGACCGGTGTATCCTATAATACTTCAGCAAGTATCGCAGGCGGAAACGACCTGACCACCTATTATATTTCTGCAAATATGACCGACCAGAAAGGTCTGCTGGTAAAGAACGATTTTAAAAGGAAGGGCATGCTGGCAAACATAGACCATAAGGTAAGCAAATATGTAACTGTAGGTGCTAAACTGAGCTATGCGAATAGTGAAAACCTGGCAGCAACCGGATCAGGGTCGGCCGGAACAGACGCATTCAGTATCACAGGACTGGGCCGTATCGGACTAGTACTTCCACCGAATATTAATCCATATAACGCTGATGGATCTTATAATCTAAACGGTAATACTTTGGGTATTGGCGCAAATAAAGGAATAGGAATTGGTTACTATAACATTATGCCGCTGCTGGATCTTAACCGCTCTAATAATGAGATCAACCAGATCGCTTCCAACCTTTACATACAGGTAAAACCTTTGCCCTGGATTACCTTAAAATCTCAGTACGGCATTGACTATTTATACAGGGATGTAGACATTTATCAAAACCCGTTACAGGGAGATGGTAGCCCTAATGCCTCAGCGACAGGGACTTTCTTCAAAAGTAAAGGCTGGGTATGGAGTAATACCGTACAGTTTGATCAGCACCTGGGTAAACATTCTGCCAGTGTATTACTGGGAAGTGAACAGAACAGGGTGATTGGCAGAGGCTTTGGAATTGCCCGGACAGTGATTTCAGATCCGGCATTTGATGTGATCCAGGCAGGTTACGGTACAAACAATCCATCCGGAATGATATACGATGAAAGTTATATCGCTTCATTTTTCGGACGTTTAACATATGATTTTGACAAAAAATACTATCTGAGTGCAACGGTAAGAAGAGATGACGCTTCTCAGTTTGGCGCAGATAACAAAGACGGTTATTTCCCTGGTGGCGAAATCGCCTGGCAGGTTGCGCGTGAAAAATTCTGGACCAGTATCAGCGCAGACAAGATTTTCAGCAGCTTTAAGTTAAGAACAAGTTATGGTAAGGTAGGAAATAATGGTTTAGGCTCTTATGATTCTTACGGATTGTACAGCACCAGTTTGTACAACGGAGCAGGCACTTTAGCCTTCAATCAAACAGGAAATGTAGCTTTAAAATGGGAAAATATAAAAACACTGGATCTGGGGATTAATTTTGGGATCCTGAAAGACAGGGTAACTGCAGAGGTTACTTATTATAAGAAAAACATTGATGACCTGATCTTGCAGGTACCTGTAGCACCTTCATCTGGCTTACCAAGTAATCCTTCGGTAAATATTGGCTCCATGTTTAACAGAGGGGTGGAAATCACTTTAAATGCCACAGCGGTATCGAGCAAGAACTTCTCCTGGAATGCATCTTATAACATGTCGTTCAACCACAACGAGGTTACTTCTTTAGCAAATGGATTGTCGCGCATCACTACAGCTACTTCCGGTTCTGAGGTGGCAAATATCACCGAGATTGGCAAGCCTATCGGTAATTTATATATTGTACGCACTGATGGGGTTGATGCTGCAACAGGGCGCAGGATTTTCCTTAATGCCGCAGGCAGACAGGTGTTATATCAACATGTGGTTCCCGCAGGAAGATTCAGATGGGAATATACTGACGGATCTGAAGCTCCGGCAATCACTCAAAGTGCTGATGCAGTAAACTATAAACAAACTGCTCCCAAAATTTACGGCGGACTGAGCAATACGTTCAGTTATAAAAAATTCGATCTTGATTTCCTGTTTACTTATCAGCTAGGCGGGTGGCTGTACTATGGCACAAACGCAGGTTTACGTGACCAGCGTTTCTGGAACAATTCGGTTGACATACTGGACAGGTGGACCACCCCGGGACAGGTGACGAATATCCCTAAGCTTTATGCCAATGATAATGTCTCGAACGGCTCTTCTCTTCCGATTTCTGAGAATGTTTACAAAAGTGATTTCCTGAAATTAAAAAGCTTAAATATCGGCTACTCGCTGCCAAAAGATTTAGTTGCTAAAGCCGGGATTTCTAATCTGAGAGTATATGTAGGTGGTTTTAACCTGTTTACTGTGACAGATTATCCTGGTCCTGACCCGGAAGTTTCTTCAAATGGAGCTACCAGCAGTGCTGCACAAGGAATAGACAGGAATACTGCCGGAAGCCAAAGGACATTCACAGCAGGTTTCAGTGTTAAGTTTTAATTACCAATCCAGAATTACATGAAAAAGAAATATATCATCGGTATGGGCGTAGTGTTATTATTAGCCTACTCCTGCAAAAAAGATTTACTGACCCCGGAATCTCAGACCCAGGTGTCTGACCAGAATTTCCAGCCTTTCTCTACCGCACCGCGGATCCTGAGCCAGGTGCTTGGCCTGTACAATTCGACCAGGAATGGACAGTACCTGGGTGGCAGGTACCAGGTGTACAATGACGTGAAAGCAGAAAACTGGCTCAATATCTCAGGAAACCAGATTACAGCATCCAATACCTGGAGCCAGAATGTGAATACTACCAGTGACGAAGTGCAGAACTTATGGTCGCAGGCCTATGTAACTATAAATAATTGCAATCTTTTTATTGATGGTATGGCTGCCGCAGGCACTGCTGTTGTCGGAGAAACTATTGGTAATCAGTATGTAGCTGAAGCGAAATTCTTGCGCGCAGTGGCTTATTATTCCCTGCTGCAACTTTACGCAAGACCATACACAGAGAACAACGGAACCAGTCCGGGTTTGCCGCTTAGGTTAAAAGGCACTTCCTCGTATGGCGACCTGAGTATTGCCAGAAGTACCGTTACCCAGGTATATGATCAGATTTTAAAAGATCTGAATGAGGCGGAGACTGCTATTCCCGCGAGTTACGCCAATGGGATAACCAATACAACAAGGGCGCACCGGAATACGGTAATTGCGTATAAAAGCAGGGTTTACCTGACGATGGGACGTTATGCCGATGTGATCACCGAAGCCAATAAAATCGTAAGTCCGGCAGCACCCTTTACTGCCAGTGGAGGTACAGTTACCGGCGGAGTAGCACATGCATTGCAGGCGAACGTGGTAAATGTGTTCAGAACCCCATATACCACTACAGAATCGATACTATCAATGCCATGGAGCGCTACAGAAACGCCAGGCTCACAGAATGCATTAGGATATTATTTCTTTCAGAATGGAAGTGTGCAGGGACAGGCAGAATTTTATCTGAACCCTGCCGGGGTAATAGCTGATGCCAGCTGGAAAAGCACCGATGCCCGGAGAACAGGTTTATTATTTACAAATGCTACTAACCAGCGTGTATTTTTAGCCAAATTTAATTCAGCTAACCCCTATCCGGATTATGTACCGGTGATCAGGTATGCAGAAGTATTATTAAACCTTGCAGAAGCGAGGGCAAGGACAAATGGCGTAGATGCCCAGGCGGTTGCTTTGCTAAATGCAGTGCGCACCCGCTCTGACGCTACTACTATTTTTACGGCTGCAAACTTTGCTAATGGTAACGCATTAGTAAACGGGATCCTTCAGGAAAGAAATATCGAATTTCTCGGCGAAGGGCTACGGAATATTGACTTAATGCGGACCCTGCAAACTATACCAGGAAAAGGAACGTCAGTGCCTGCGGTTTCCAGAGCGGATGCTAGGTATATCTGGCCTATTTCTGGAAATGAATTGTTATACAATAGCCTGATGACCAACAACTAATTGTATTTCCGAAAAGAAGGAGGCTGTTTAAATGATCAGCCTCCTTTTTCGTTCTTTACATTGTTTCAGGCTGCAGGAGCATGGTCAGCTTCATTCTCAGGCCTCACCTATCAATTGTAATACGATCGTTTTTATACTCAATGCTGAACTGATTAATTGCAGTATCCTTTTCTTATACCGGTTGTTTTACCTTATATTTTTTGATATAATCCCTCGGTGCTACTCCTGTAAACTTCTTGAATACTTTATTGAAATTTATTGCACTGTTAAATCCTGTCGCAAAAGCAACAGAAGATATGCCGTCGATTTCACCCTTTATGATTTTATCACAAGCTGCATTGATCCTGATTTCGTGCAGAAAAGTGATATATGTTTTACTCGTGTGTTTTTTAAAGTACTTACAAAATGCCTGGGGCGTCATGTGGCAAATATCCGCGACCATATCCAGTGAGATATCTTTAGTGTAATTACTCAGTGTATATTTATAAATCTTATCCATTCTCAAATTCTCCGATCCTGGTATCATCTGTCTCGGGCTTCCGGAAGACAGGGATTTAAATTCCTTCAGGTCTATCGAAAGATAATGGAGCAGCTCTATAAATTTGAGCAATCGGGGAACGCCCGACAAATGAATCAGGCTCTTAACGGTTTTAATTACTTCTTCTGCGTTTTCCTCGGGAATCTGTATACCATAATTAACATGATCTATGAAATTCCTTATCTGCTCCAATTCAGGCAAATTGATAAAACTGTTTAATAGGATTTCAGCGTCAAAATATAAATGGATTGCATGTACTTTATCATCTGTGATACGGTCAAAATAAGAAGGATCGGACTGAAAAATATGCGGTTGGTTTGCGGCAATAAAATAGATTTCCCCGGCAGAGAAACGCTGGGTATAATTATCAATAATTAATGTCCCTTCCCCCTTTACAATAAGTGTGATCTGCATCTCACTATGCCTGTGAAAATAGTTGTAAAAATAAGGAAGAACATCCTCTTCCATTACCACAGAATCATTTGATAAAGGGACAGCAAACTGCACAATATTTTTAGTGAATTTTTCCAACCTGAGCTCAACTTAAATTGATAGAAAAATATGAATGTACCAATAAATATAATATGAACACGATTTACAGGACAAAACTTTGGTTGCAGATTTAATATCTTTGGCGGATGATGATAAGATTAGCCGTTACAGAAGATATTCCAAAAATAATGCACCTGGTTGGCAAGGTTGTTCCTATTATGCGCAAGTCGGGAAATTTTCAATGGGGAGATGATTATCCGAATCCGGAGGTCTTTGCTAAAGATATTGCTATCGGCCAGCTGTGGATTGCAGAAATAGAAGATAACGTTGTTGGTGTTTCTGCTATAACGACCGATCAGGATGCAGAATATGCCGATGCCGGCTGGGACATTACTGAACAAGCTATTGTTACCCATCGGCTGGCTGTTGATCCGGATTGCCAGGGTATGGGTATCGCGCGTAAACTAATGGCACAGGCTGAGCAGGTAGCCCTTTCGCGCGGCATTGCCATTTTAAGAGTAGATACCAACAGTGAAAACCTGGCTACCAGGGCCCTTTTCCCAAAACTTGGTTATGAATTTAGCGGAGAAATCAGCCTTGCCAAACGCCCTGGCCTCAAGTTTTTCTGTTACGAAAAGTTTATATAACTTCTCAGCTAAGTTTTCATGTGGTTTTGCAGGCCAGTTGAGTCAAACAGAGGTAATTCTTTACAGCACTTATCATAAGCTGCTGTAAAGGACATCCGTCATTAACATCACTCCAGTAGATTATTTGAACGGCCCTAAGAAATCTGAGCTAAAAAGATCATCAGTAAAGCGATTAATTCAACGTTCGATATTCGTTTGGCGAATAGCCGACATGCTGCTTAAATGAACGGCTAAAATGCTGTGGGTACGTGAAGGCCAGCTCATAAGCGATTTCGCTGACCGATTTGGTTACATCAAAAATCTTCTCTTTTGCAATATCCATTGTTTTTAGCTGGATATATTCCTGTGCAGATTTACCGGTTTCTTTCTTGATCAGATCTCCGAAATAGTTTGCCGATAAGTTTAATTGGTCGGCACAATAGGCTACCGACGGCAAACCCAGTTCTTTAGGTTTATCCGATCCAAAATAATCGGCCATTTGCCTGCCTAATGAGGTATCTCGCAGCAGATCAGGATGGAATACCAGGGCCTTCCCTTTTGGCTGATACAGTTCTCCATTGTTTTCTATACGGATAATCTTGTATAACAGCCTGCCACAAAGAGTTATAACAGCTGCTCCCGGAGACTATTAACTATCGAAATAAAATAGCATAACGGAAATTATGTTTTACTTTTGAGTATGACCTAATAGAAATTTATAAACCAATTCAATGAAACAAACCCCTCTTTCCATCCGTCCCTTTATAGGGGCCAAAAATTTTAATTTATCCAGCAGGTTTTACCAGGACATTGGATTTCAGGAAATCATTTTGAGTCCCGGATTTTCCTTATTTAAGTGGGGAGAGCTGGGTTTCTACCTGCAGGATGCCTACGTAAAAGACTGGGTGGATAATACCATGATTTTTTTTGAAGTCGAACATGCAGAACAGACCTGGAATGAGCTGATGGCTTTGGAACTCACCAAAAAATATAAGGATGTGAAACTTACTCCTATACGGGTAGAAGCTTGGGGACAGGAGTGTTTCTTACATGATCCGGCTGGAAACCTCTTACACTTTGGAGAGTTTTTTTAGAATTTTAAGCCTGGCAGCATGCTTCATTTGTACATATCATAAGAATAGGCTATCTGGAAAACAGATAACCTATTCTTATGATTTTCTGGGGATAGTATCCCCCGATTTATGTGGTGCCTGCCCTATGCGGATCACCCGCTCACAGGACTTTTTTTCTATGATTTGTTAGTACACAATTTAAGAAAAAAGATTGATTATACAAAGTTTTAATTATCAACATCAGGCTACAACATTTCTAGTGGAAATAACATTTATAACAAAGATTGATCAGCCCTGATAACTGCAAAAATTAATCCAGCTATAAAGATCAGCAACCAATTCTCCTACATACTTAACAGGCTTACAATCTATAGGGTTCTTCTTCCCCTTGTGGGCAGCAATCAATTATGTGGCGCGCGTTAAAGCAGCTTGCTCATCGCCGATTTCAGCAACCATCAATTAATGTCCCCCGCCATTTACCGGTCCGACAGGCAAAACTACCCTGCCATAAGTCTCATTCAGCACTTGCGCCATACCCGTATAAATTGCTGATAACCCGCAAAAAATCCCTTCGTACCCGGTCAGGGATTTAATACCGCTGTTTCCGGTAACTTCACCTGCAATCAGCAGTAAAAACAGAACTGTCAATGAAGCGAAAACAACTTGTAAGCCGCGGTTCAATTTCAGTGTACCAATAAATAGCAGGAAAGTAAACAAAGCCCACATCGCGAAATAGGCAATCATACCGCTCTCTGTAGCTGCGGGCGCCCAGCCGAACTTCGGCATCACCAAAAGTGCAACTAACGAAAGCCAGAAAAATCCATACGAAGTAAAGGCAGTGAAGCCGAAAGTATTGTTCTTTTTTGCTTCCATAATTCCTGCAATCACTTGTGCCAGGCCGCCATAAAAAATACCCATAGCCAGTATCATGGTATTCATTTCAAAAAAACCAGCATTGTGCACATTTAATAAAACAGTTGTCATGCCAAAAGCACAAAGGCCCAGCGGGGCAGGATTAGCAGTAGAAATCTCAACAACTGATACAGTCGGAGTATGTGAAGGTGTCATATTTTATTGATTTTGTTATTTTTAAAAAAGAGCTGAGATCGCCTGTAAAATCGGAGCCCGGAGCATTAAATATTTTGAAATATCCTTCCTTATCGTAGTTCATTAAAAACAACGAAAAAGAGGCTGATCATTTTTTGATGAGCCAACCTCTTTAAGATTTATTATTATGGTTTCAGTAATTTGCCCTTGAACAAATAACTCATCGTTAAGGTAAACGTGATAATGATCAGTACAGTGAGTACAATGAGCAGGAAGAATGCAATACCCTCCACTAAGGGATCATGACTTACATTTGCGTACCTGAGCGCCGCATTTGCGAGTGCACCGGCAGAGAAACAGGCACCCCACCATGATACCATGAAAGGAAGGCCCTTTTTAAACACATAGAAAAATAGTACCACAAAGATGAACAATCCGAAATAGAAGATTACCGAAGCAAACATATCTACCTGCGGTACCTGGCTCATATAAGTAAGGAAGCCGATTTCAAAGGGTGCGCACATGAGTAGCAGCGTAGGTACTAGGAAGGTAATTACAGGTTCCCTGTGTATTAACCGGTAACTGATCAGCACAAAAAACACGAATACATAAACGATCCCTAACGAAAACAGGATCAAATCAAATTCGTGTGTGAACCAGCCCCATTTCATCGCCGCGCCCGCAGTTGCAGTATTTAATACCGTCAGACCAGGTATTAACGTAGGCGGTACAGCGTCTGTAATTTTCAACTGGCCACGGTAGAGCCTTGAAGTCAGCACAAACATAAAAACCAATCCGCCGATTCCACCAACAATCCATACCGTCCTTGCCAGAATTAAAGAAGCAGGTACCGTTAATGATGCGATCAGCACAGCTGATATGAAAAAAGTACCCAAAAAGTTAGCCGCAATCGGGTTATTCAATTCGTTCCGTACCTTTTCGGGATACCTGATCATTTTGGTGATATAACTACCGGTCAGCAATATAAAAGCTATCCAGGTGATTACTGTGATAATATTGGAGATCATTGGCGGCGCACCAAAGAGCGCAGAAGATTGCTTCCATGCAATTCCCAATCCTGAAAGGGCTACTGTTGATCCGAATAAGCCTACTGGCAGATATTGCAATGGATTTTCAACTTTTAGTGCTGCGTCCGGAACGGCTCCGGCATTACTATTTATTGTGTTATTTATTGCTTGCATATTCGTATCTGTTTTAAAATCTCATTTGTAATTGAGTAATGAACCTGTTGGAGTTGTATTCTGTAGAGTTGGCGATGTTTTCGTTGTAGCGATCCATTACGACCCCAAATTGAAGACGTAAGGCATTTTGCTCTGCAAAATTTATCCCCACCATTGGCACATATTGCTGCCTTACATTACCATTTCTTTTGAAGTTGGGATCAAAGTATTCGTATTTAAACGAGGCTTCGAGGCTTTTTACGCTTTTCCCGTTCGTTCTGTATACCATGCTTGGTAAAATGTAAGCACCCCTCATCATGTAATTGTTGACGTTGGTACCGGCAACATTTTCATTAAAAAACAGGCTTTGGTTATTACCTTGCTTAAATTCTGACGTTACCTCTATGCTTAGTTTGCTGTTCAGCTGGCGCTGGTATTCGACGTCGGCACCCCATGCAGATATATGGCTTCCAAATTCTTTACCTACCCCACCGTTAACACCTACTGCAAAATCTTTGGTAAAATCTACTTCTACACGCGCAGGGAACTGCTTCCCGTTATCGTTGTCTGTAAAGGCATTTCTCCGGTTACCGTTGAATACACCTGCATAATATTTCACCGGAATTTCGCCCAGTTTCACTTCTCCCATCACACTAAATCCTAACTGGTAATTCATCCATCCGTTTTCATCAAAAGCAGTGTACTGGTTACTAAAGTCGAATGATTTGAGGAAATCGGTTGCGATATCATCTTCACGTCCAAAATTTGGGCGGTATACCCCCATCCTGAAGTTCAGATAAGGGTTAACATGATAGGTACCATAAGCATATTCCAACACTTTACTGGTTGGTGAAGCTTTAAAATCAGCAAAATTCACCCTTACATACACATCCAGTTTATCTGACACATCACCTGCAAGTACCAAACGCGCGTTCGGGATTGTAAATGCGTTATCAGCAAACTTGTCTGCACCATTGCTATGCTGCAATCCATCTACATCAATATGACGATCAAATGTGGTGGTGTACCTGGTACGTATCGTACCTGATAATTTGAGTTTTTTCAGCACCCGGAGAACGGGTTTAGCGAGCGTATCGAGAGATACGGATTTTGGATCTTCACTTATTGCTACCTGTTGTGCCTGTGCAGTTATTGTTGAACAAGCAAGAAAAGCAATAATGATTACAATTCTATTCTTCATAAAAATTATTTTTTAGACGCAGCATTCTCTGCCGCTTTTTATAGCGGTAATTAGGAATGCTTTAATGCTTCAGGGTATTAAAAAAAAATGGTCATTACCATAAACTGCTGACGTCCACCAGTCGCGGACCCAATGCGGTTTTAACCAGTACTGTGGGCGAACTGGTATATTCCTTTAAGGAAAACCCGCCCAAAGCAGTGTTCATCTGAATATCTAAACGTACAGTAGAGATGTCCCCGATTCTGTCCAGCAATAGCTTTGCTGTTTTTACATTCAGTATTTCCGGCACTTCGATAATCAGATCCAGATCACTGCTTTCTTTTATAGTAGGCAATCCCGTGGCCAACTCAAAACCTGTACTACCTGTTGGTCCCCATTCACACCCTGTATCATTCATTATTGAAGTGATCTGCCTTAAGGTATCCACTGTTGCCGGAGCGGAAGCTGTGTAAACTGCTTTCCAGTTTTTCTCCTCAACCAGGGAATACGGGGTAATCACCTCATCAACAAGATTTTGAGGCAACCAGTAGGCTAAACGCTGACTGCGTTCAGATCCGCGGATCCCTACAGGTATCAGTCCATTGCAGATTTCAGCCCTGCGCATCACCATATAGGGTGCACGCTGCAGTGCATCTTTAGCCCAGTCCGGGAATGGAAGATCTGCAGCCAGACCCTCCATTTTTTGAACCTTTAACAGGTAGTGCGGTCTTAGTTCCACTGCTCCGCGAGTTTTTCTCTGACCAGGATCGAATACACCCGGCCATGTTCTACCGCAGGAACAGTCTGTAAACGGCGGCTTAATGTTCCGTCATTTGCATCGATTGCTTTGATCAGGGATGCTGCTACTTTTTTAACATCATCTGTTGACGGGGCATCCGCATTTACACCTTCAATCAACTCTTCCAATGCACCAAGCGTATAATAGTTGTTGATATCATAAGCCATCGCAGGAACTTTTTTAGTGGCCTCTTCCAATTCTTCTATTGTACGTTTAGTAATACGTGCTGCAGATTGTTTAGACATCGCCTGTACATTGATCTCTTTATCATCCAATGCAATTAAACGGCTTGACTGTAATCCATGGGTTAGAAATGCACCGGAAATGGCATTACCAACGATAATTCCTGTTACTTTATGGCCAGCTAACCTTGCTGTTGCATAAGCATCGGCACTGGCTGCGCATGAATAATGGAGACCTAATAATTCTTCGTTGTAACCGTAAGCCTGACTTGGCACGTCGATCAAAGCAACCAGGTTTCTTTTTACTGGTTTGTGTGCATCTTCAGCAATCGCTTCACGGATATATTTCGCTAATACCCAGCCTTCTTGCAAACCAACTTCACCTTTACTGGCGCGGTGGTAACGGTTAGCTTCATTAGGTACTACCGCTAAGAATAAAGTAGGCTCACCATTAAATTCAGAATTAGCAGCTAAAACACTTGGTAAATAACTGATTGATTCGGCATTGTTGGTGAAAGCATTAAACCAGGTACGGCCACGGCTTTGCGTTTTAGCATCTTCCATTACCGGAACAGGTGCTACCGTTGTGTCTGCTAATAATGACAGTACCGTTTCTCTGGTATTCCTGATTTTAGGATCTAAACGGTTAATCAAAGAAAGATATTTATCAATCTGCTGTGTACGGGGAACAGACGGTTTTTTATCGATAGCAGTCTGGATAGCAGCTTTAAATATAGCGATATCATCTTCAATCAGCTGATCAATCAATCCCAATTCAAAACGAGCAGTACCACCAATCGTATCCCAGATCAGCCTGCGGTCGCGCGAATTAAATTCTTCTACACCAGCTTCCTGTTCAATTACTTCCGGCCCGTTAAAGCCGAAACGTGCTACATTGGTCATGATCAGATCAGTACATAATGCTGCAGTGATAGACATTCCGCCGAAACAGCCGACATTGCCGGGGATCAAACCGATCACAGGAACATATTCCCGCAAAGCAACCATTGCCGACTGGATTTCGGAGATGATCAGCAATCCGTAGTTGGCTTCCTGTAAACGTACACCACCTGTATCAAAAACGATGATCGGGATTACTTTTTTGCCATTTTTGTTGTCTTCCAGGACACGCTCCAGCGAGCCTGCAATTTTACTTCCGCAAACTTCACCAATACCGCCACCCTGAAAAGCACCTTCAAGGGATAAAATTACGGCATCCTGACCGTTTAGTTTTCCTTTGGCAATCACCATTCCGTCATCACTTTCAGGGACAATCCCCTGTGGGGCAAGGTGCGGTGATTCCAGTTGGTCAAACGGGCCTAATAATTCGATAAAACTTCCATCATCTAATAGAGCTTCGGCGCGTGCGCGGCCTTTTAGCTCAACAAAACTTGTACGCATAATAATATTTTTAAATTGAATTTATTTTTGATTTGCAATTTCTACGGCCTGTGCAAGGCGCAGACTTACTACCCCTGGCGTAGCGCCGAAGTCGTTTATAGTGATTTTTGCATTGATGTCATTGTGGACGATGAAACGCTCAAATACTGCTTTCCATGTTTCCTGAAATCCTTCTGAAGCAGTACGAACAGTAAATTCTACCGTTTTTTTAGTGCCAGGTTCGATAATGATTTCCAGGTCGCCAGAGCCTACAACTCCGGTATGTGCCCTTTGGCTGACTTCCTTTGCAGCTGGGTAGGTATATGAAAATGATTCCATTGTTAATTGATTTTAAAATGTTGTGTTATTTTTTCGATGAATAAGGTGGCGGCCAGTAAATCGGCACTGCCCCCGGGTGATACCCATTCTTTAGTGATGTATTTATCCAGTAAAGTATACGCCTGCCAGTTGGCGCTTATCCCTAAACCGCCTTGTTCCAGAATAGCTTTAGACTGCCGCTGCACTTCACGCAATACTTTCATATCACTGCGGTGCAGAATACAGGTATCGTCCACTACGGCCATCAGGGCCAGTAACGTATTTAACCTGCGTACCTCTTTCGTTTCCTCTGCATATAATTGTAATGCCGGAAGTGATGTTTCCAATATGGAAGGAAAACCTGATGCGGCCTCTTCCCTGGCACTGCGTACGCTGTAAATTTTGCGCACTTCACTGCCATGAGTATTTTGGGCGGGTATAAACCTGTCGTTAAATAAAGCGATTGCACCAGCAGCAGAGAGGATCTTTTCTGCATGGATTTCTCCGTACTCACGCGAGATCAACAGGCTTGCCGCACCAGTAAGCAATCCCAGTGCCCAGATAGCGCCTTTGTGCGTATTCACCTGCCCCGTTGCCTGCAGCATCTGCTGTTCACCATAACGGCCAATGGCCGCTAACCTTTCCCGTAAGTAGGCTGAGGGTTCCTGGTTAGAGGAAGCCATAGCGATCTCATAGAAACATTCTCTTAAAGCCTGTGCGGAGTTTTCCATCAATTCCAGCGATAAATCATGATGGGTACCATTGTTATGGCAATCCACCAATCCTGGTTTTGGCGTTAGCCGCACTTCCTCTGTTAATGCTTCTACGGCAAACCGGGCCAGCTGTTCGGCCACTGCCTGTTCTGTTGCAATTTTTGGGAATACTTTCATTTTACTGAATATTTACGATCTACGATTACCAGTTTTTGAATTTTGCCGGCGGGTTGTATAAACCACCTGATTGTTCTACCAGGTCCTGTACATTTTTAGCGGCAAGCAATGATCTTTTCGCTTGTGTACGCTGAATACCCAAATCTTCCGGATAAGCCACCACACCTTTTTCACGTAAAGTCTGGATGGTAGCAGCAGTAGCCTGCTGACCAACAGGGGTTACCCCGGCAATGGCAGATAAAGCATCTCTTCTCTCCTGCTCACCTTCTGCTTTATAGATATAAGCAATACCTTCTTCTGTAACTACGTGAGACACATCATCACCATAAATCATTACCGGCGCAGTTGCCAATCCTGATTTTTTAGCCACCTCAACAGCATCCAATGTGTCCACAAAAACCGGTGTGTTACCATTCTGGAAAGTCTCTACAGTTTGCACCACCAATTTGCGGCCTTTAGCCAGCGGATCATCTGAAGTCATCAAATCCAACCATGCTTCCGTAGAATGCCTTCTTCCACGCGGATCATGTCCCATATTAGGCGCTCCACCAAAACCGGCAAGTCGACCAGAAACTACTGTAGAAGAATTTGCGTTTTTATCTATCTGTAACGTAGAACCAATAAACATATCCACCGCATACTGTCCTGCCACCTGTGCATAAGCACGGTTAGAACGTAATGAACCATCTTTTCCTGTAAAAAATACATCAGGGCGGGCGGCTACATATTTCTCCATTCCTACTTCACCACCAAAACAGTGAACCGTTTCTACCCAGCCGGCTTCAATGGCAGGAATCAATGTTGGGTGAGGGTTCAATATCCAGTTGGTAGCAATTTTACCTTTCAGGCCTAAACTCTGACCATATGTTGGTAGTAATAATTCAATGGCTGCTGTGTTAAAACCAATACCGTGGTTCAGTGATTTTACTTTATGTTTTTCATAGATCCCCCTGATGCTCATCATCCCAATCAGGATATGCAGCTCGGTAATCAGTTTTGGATCACGTGTAAACAGCGCTTCCAACTGGTAAGGTTCTTCTGATTGGACTACAAAATCTACCCATGAAGCCGGGATATCTACCCTTGGCAACACGTCTACGATTTCGTTGACCTGCACAATAACGATCCCGTCTTTAAATGCAGCGGCTTCTACAATTGCAGGTGTTTCTTCCGTATTCGGACCTGTGTATAAATTACCTTCTCTATCCGCTTTATCTGCAGCAACTAAAACTACATTCGGGATCAGGTCTACGAATAACCGTCCGTATAACTCTAAATACGTATGGATTTCACCAATTTTTAACGTACCGTCTTCCAGCATTTGCGCTACACGAAGACTTTGCGGGCCAGCATACGAAAAATCAAGTTTATCTGCGATGCCCCTTTCGAAAACATCCAGGTGATCTGCCCTTGAAACACTGGACATAATCATGTGTAGTTCGTTCACCTTCGCCGGGTTCAACTGCGCTAGGGAAGCCGATAAAAACGAAGCTTGTTTCTGGTTATCACCCTCTAAAACCACACGGTCGCCCGGTTGAATTAAACTTTCCAGGGCCTCTACTAAATTTTCTTTTTTAAGTATCGCAGTTGTTGTTAAATGCGAGATACTTTTAATCCTGCGGGCTTTTTCATCCCGTTTTGTTGTCCATGATATAGTTGACACTTTTGCCTCCTTTTTTTATGTATTAATTTTTATGCTATTCTTAATTTTATTGTGGTCTTATTCCGTTTGTCACCTTATTCTTCCTGATAATTATTCCAGAGCCACACCACTTTGTCGGTCCCGTTTTCTTCTATTGGCAATACAATCGCCTCAGGAAAAGTAGATTCCGCAATTTTTGTCAGCACCCCCGAAGGCTCCATCTCGATAAAACACCTTGCCCCCAGTTCATAAAGCAGGCTGGTACCATCGTACCATTTTACGGTATTGGCTACGCTTATATATAAATCCCTTTTAATGGCATCCGCATTTCTAAGCAAGCGGCCGGTGTGGTTCGAGGTGTATGGAATTTGCGGTTCATTCAACACGAGCAAATCCACCTGTTCTTTAAGCGCTGCCGAAACACTATCCAGCAGCAAACAATGTGAAGGGACCGACATGTTGAGCATTTTCGCGCGGTTTATCCCTGCTTTCTGGAGCGATTGGATAAGTATCGCCAGGCTCCCTGTTTCACCTGCAACAACCTGCTGATCAGCTGCATTGATATTTGCCAGGTATAAAGTAGGATGAGTTTGATTGTGTACATCTAAATATTTTTTGAGCCGGGTTTCTGTAAAGCCGACCATCGCAGCCATTCCGTAATTTTCCGGATAGGCCTCCTGCATTAATCTCCCGCGAAGGTCTACCAGTTTTAAGGCTTGTTTAAATGAAAGTACCCCGCTGATAACCGCAGCAGAGAAAGCACCGATGGAGTGACCGGCAACGTACTCTGGTGTGATGCCTTTAATGATGAGCTGCCGGGCAGAAATAACTTCTTTGATCAGTAAACAAAGCTGAACGTATTGAGTAGACTGCAGTTTTTCTTCCGTATCCAGTGTATCAGCCGGCACCCCCAATACTTCTTCCGTTTCAGCAAAGATTTGGGCGACTGTAGGATCGGTGGTTGATAAGGATTGTAACATCCCTGCTTTTTGTGAACCTTGTCCCGGAAATAGAAAAACTGTTTTCATCTTTTATCTTTTTTACTCATCAGGTGATCTGATGACTTAGTTTGTATTTATCAATTATGCAGTCTGATATAAAAACATAAATTGATCAGGTGATCTGATGACTTAGTGCAAAGGTTAATGTTAACCGACCTCTCTACCAACTCTATAATTCAACAGGTGATCTGATGACTCAGTACAAAGTTCAACGCGAACTAACCTCTTTGCCAAACTTCATAATTCAACAGTTGATCTGATGAATTACAGCACATCTTTTATTCTTTATCGTGCATTGCTAAAATTGCTTTAATTGCTTTTTTAGGGTTCTGCTCAATGATACAGTCCAATAGTTGTTTATGGATTGCAGTAAAACGGTGCATTGGTGTTTCTTTTGCATAGGTCTCCGCGATTGATTTCTTCAATTGCTGTTCTACAAATGACTTATATAACTCTGTAAGGATTACATTTTTGCTGGCATCGGCAATAGCCATGTGGAAATTTATATCCGCATCCAGCCAGTCCTGCAGGTTATTGTGATCGGCTGCCTTATTCCGTTTTTCCAGGAAAGCGGTTATGCTTTTTATATCTGCGTCGGTACGGTTCATCGCCGCTTTTTCAACGATTTTGATTTCTAATAAGTCGCGTACCTCGCGTAGTTCTGCACTGCCTGCTGTTTGTAATCTTTTTGCTAATGGCTCAGACATTGCATTTTGTGAAGCTACGAAAGTTCCTATCCCCTGCTGCACCCTCACTATGCCAGAGTTTTCGAGTGTACGGATAGCTTCCCTGATACTGGAACGCCCTACCCCGAATTGTTTCATCAGTTCTGATTCTATCGGTAGTTTTTGATCAAGCCTGTATTCTCCGGATTTAATCTGTTCCCCTAAACGGTCGGCCACTACCTCTGAAAGACTTTTACGATCTATTAACTTTTCCATACTTTCATCATATCATCTGATGACTCAAAGGTAAGGGCGAAATATTTATGATGCAAGAAAAAAAGAATATTTTTTATTTTAACAGACTGAAATAGCTGTGACAGCTGTCTGAATGGCCTTTTAATGGCTATTTTTTATTTTGCAAGTCTCTGCTTCCGTTTATCGTTTAAATATTTCCTTACCGGGAAATCGTAAATTACCATAACCAGGTATGCTACAGCAACCAGCAGGATAACACCGAATACGATAATAAGCGTCAATTGTTTGGTACCTGGGTGATGATTTGTGTAATAATTACCGAACATCCATAACACGGCATAATGTGTCATATATAATGGGTAGGAGATATTTCCTAAAAAGGTGCAAACCTTTTTTAAGCCGGCAGTTAAAGTAGCTCCGGCACCCAAAGCAATTAGCAAGGGAAAGTAAAGCAGTACGACCAAAGGTTCTGATAACCAGTTCCATTTTGAAGATGGTATAATAAAAGCCAGAAATAATAATATAGCCAAACCGGCAATACCCAGCTTATTTTTAATGATCCAGTTGAAACGGTAAATCAGCAATCCTGCTAAAAAAGAATACGCTATTCTTGCGCTCCCGTCCCAAAAGGTTGGGCCGCTCCAGCCACCAAGTAAATTTCCGGAGCGGTAACTTACAAAGCAAATAGCCAGGGCAGAGAGTATCGTTAGCACCAGCAGGTAGCCACGCCCAATCCGATAGAGCACAAACGCATAAACAATGTTGGCAACATATTCCCAAAATAACGACCATGCTGGTGCATTGAAGCTGAAAAGGTTAAACCCACGGTCTTCTATTACAGGTAAGGGAATCATAAATATTGAGCAAAAGAAAGTCAGGACGATTTTACCCGTGCTGTACAATTCCGGATGCCCGCCAAACGGATCGAATAAAAATGCCAGCAGGCCTAATACCGATCCTGCAATAACCAATGGATGCAGCCTGATGATCCTTACCATAAAAAACTGCTTCAGACCCATTTTTGCTACACGATCGTCATACGCATAGCCGATCACAAATCCTGAAAGGCAGAAGAAGAAATCTACTGCCAAAAAGCCGTGTCCGATAAAATTTTTACTGGAATCCACATAAACCCATTCCATAAAATGGAACGTTACAACTGCCAGGGCGGCAATGCCCCTTAATCCGTCGAGAATTTCGAAATGCTGTTTAGTATGCGGTGTTGTCGCGTTCGTTTTGTTCGTATCCATTTTAAGGTATATCCGGTCAGATTAAGTTTATTGTAATGATAGTGCCCTGATGGCTGTTGCCCAAGTTATCTAAATTAAACACCCAATCAAAATACGATTTGCTACATGTAACTGGTAACGATTACGAAACAATCAACCAGAAAAAGTCATTTTACCGGAGTCTGCATCTCAGCAACAATAAAAATCCGCACAGTAAGTTTATTACTCTGTACCGCAAATATATTTAGCCCAAGTAATTAATGGATAATTCGCAGCCTTCTCTATCTAAAGAAATTAATATCATTCGTACCGGACCCCGTGGGGCAACGTCCGTTATACTTTTGCATGCTGTAGGAATAGACCTGACCCTATGGACAGATCAGATTGCAGCACTTCGCCACGAATTCGACGTCATTGCTTTCGACTTTCCGGGGCACGGATTGTCACAGCCGTTAAACGGTGAACCAACATTTGCAAAATTTACAGATCAGCTTTTGCAATTGATTGAAACGTTATCATCAGGACCTGTTCACCTGGTCGGCATTTCTTTTGGAGGTATGATTGCACAGATGGCAGCAATAAAACGCCCCGATCTGATACGTTCCCTCTCGCTTTTAGGAACTACCTGTGCATTTCCAGATGCTGTACAAGGCATTTTAAGGGAAAGGGCACAATTTGTAAGGAAAGAAGGAATAATCGCATTGGCTCCCATTTCTTTAGCACGCTGGTTTGCAAAAGATTTTACCACTGACCGTCCCGATGTGATTGACCGGATCAAAAAAATTCTGCATCGCCAGGATGCAGAATTTCATGCCGGTATGTGGGATATGATCTCCACACTGGATACCCAGGGGCAATTAATGGAACTATCTCTGCCTGCAATCGTTATTGTAGGGAGCGAAGATACCAGTACACCAATAGGTGCCGCGCAATTATTAGCTGATGCTCTCCATACCGGTTTATTGCATGTAGTACCTGATACTTCACATTTGCTTAACCTCGAAGCCCCGGAAATCATCAATGGCTTGCTACTGGACTTTTTGAGATCAGTTTAACTAATAGCAGGGCCAATTTAAAGAAGCAGTTAACCTTTAGTAACTACCCTGCGGTATAGGCTCAGCAACTATGTCACTCCCGGAAAGATCAAAATAAGTACACAACATCGCTTCTGTATCCACCCTCCATTTCGCTACACCAGCTTCCGCAACCAGACTGCAAAATGTCAGGAAGTCATTTTTTCCCTGCTGATGATCCGCAATGATCTGTCGGACAGTTTCAGGTTTTGGAGTTGTGGAAATTGCTTTTTCGGCATAAGCCGGATCGCTGCTCACCGTGGCACCCGTTATCCCGTGGTATACCGTGCTGCCATCTTTAACAGCGAAATCGTAGTACGATACGCCTGATTGTTTAATTTCCTGAACATAGGCAGGAAAATCTCTGCCGCTTTTTACCTTAGCGTGTATCGCCTTTAATTGTTGTAAATTGAACATATAAATAAAATTTGATGTTCAAAACTACTGAGCCGGAATGAACGCTGATTGTAAAAATCCGTTTATATCAAGCCTTTCAGAAATTGTTCAGGGGTGACGCCTGCGAACTTTTTAAAATACCTGATAAAATGCGACTGATCGTAAAAAGATGATAAATATTCCGCAATATGCTGATTACCCTGCTCCATAGCGCTAATCACATGCCGGGCTCGCACAATAGTTGCGAACTTTTTCGGAGCGCTTCCCACCTCCGCCCTGAAGCGCTTTTCTAAAGGGCTGGCGCTTATATTTAGTCGTGAAGGGAGGTCCTGCATACGGATCGTTCCTTTTGACAGTTTGATATATTCCAATGCCCGCTGAACCAGCAGATCAGGCGGACGTTCCTGTAAATGGGAAATCAAAAAATCTTCCACCAATCTTACACGTGCAAGATCACCGGGCGCCATAACAAGTTGCTCTTCCAGTTCATGCAGCGAACTGTTTGAAAAAAAATGCTCCAATGACAGGCTTTTGCAAAAAAGTTCATGAAGTGGTGTTCTGACCAGGCATGCGGCCCCATTTTCTCTGAATTTAACTAATACAGATCCAACTCCCGCAGTGTTCTGGAATACACGGTAAGTATCTAATAGACCAGTGATCCCCAAAGTTGTCAGCAGATTTTCATTCCCTCCGTCCAGATATGACAACCTTCCACGGTATTGGAAGCCCATCACCAGATTGGTATCAGGCAGTACAGTATAGCTGGCCGCATCGTCATTTTCAGAAATAATGATCTGTCTGATATAAGGCAGCAACTGTTCACAGGGTAAGTAAACTTCGAACCGCATATTTAAAGTTAGTATTTTCTATGCACAAATCATGATGATATCGATCTTATGCTGATCACACATGGCCATGAAGATCATTTAGACATTCGTTTCAAAGAAATAATGGAAGTTAACAATCCAACCATCATCGCAAACAATATTTGCAGGTGGCATTTAATAGAACAGGGTGTCAACGAAGGATGATTTGAGCCTATGAATCTGGGCGGGACTTTGTCATTACTCGACATCCAGGTGAGTATGGTAAATGCATTTCATCATTCCCATGTATATGTTACTGATCAAACAATAGCCTATCCGCATGCAGCTAACGGATTTATACTAAAGATGTCTGACTATACCACTATTTATTTTGCAGGTGATACCAGCATTTTTGGCGATATGAAACTGATCTCTGAAATATATAAACCCGATATTGCTGTGATCCCTATCGGTAACAGGTCAATGATGAGCCCTTTAGAAGCATCATTTGCGGTAAAATTGCTTGATGTTAAACATGTCATTCCTTTCCATTACGGAACCTTTGCCGGATTTACCCAAACACCTGATCAGTTTATAACACTAGCCAAGCCATACAAGAATACTACAATTCATATTTTAGCAGCCGGAGAAACGCTTTCTTGCGCCCAACTTCAATAAAAGCGGTCTCAATCTCCAGCTATTTTAGCAGACAAAATAAATCCTAAAGCCCATTTCAAAAATACCGAAACGGGCTTTAGGATTACAATTTACAGTCCTTACTAATTAGCAGGGTCCGGGTTATTTAACCGGAGATTTTAAAGAAGCCTCAACAATTACTTCTGCAACTTCTTTAGGGTGCGTCATATAAACAACATGGCTGGCTTTGATTTCAGTAACGATAGCTTTAGATCTTTTGTAAACGAAACGTTCAATATCGGGCTGGATACTTTTATCTTCGGATGCCACGATACCCCAGCTTGGTTTGCTGGTCCATGCAGCGTGGGTCATTTTTGCATTAAATGCAGCCAGGCTAACCGGGCCTTGTGAATCATACATAAAATCTGATTCTTCTTTACTTAAACCTGCGGCAAAACCAATATGGAATTTTTCTTTGCTGTAGAAGAAGAAACCATTCTCATCGGGTGCAAGAATCCCGTTTTCTGGAGCTGGCGCTTCCGTTTTCGCTAAATCAAGAGCAGATTCTCCCACTTCGGGTTGAAAAGCGGCCACATAAACCAAACCCACAACTTTCGGGTCAATTCCAGCTTCTGTAATCACTGCACCGCCATACGAATGGCCTACCAGAATTACAGGACCATCCTGTTTCGCAAGAATAACATTCACGGCAGCAACATCGGCTTCCATCGAAGTGAGCGGATTTTGTACAATACTCACATGGTAACCTTTAGCAACCAGGATATCGTACACCCCGCGCCAGCCAGAACCATCAGCAAAAGCCCCATGCACAATCACAACATTTTTTACCTTAGGAGGGGTTTGCGCTTCCGCCTGGGGGCTGCCCACAATTGTCATTAACAGGATACTTGCTGGTACTGCGGCAGCTAAGCCGCGTTTTAATTGTTTTTTAATAGTTTTCATTTTTTTGATTTTAGGGATTATAAATATTTTTTCGGCTGTGTCTGTGTAAAAATTCTTTGGTTTATGGGAGATCAGCAAGAGGATTAAGCAATCCAAAATCGCAGATCACATCATTGTAACTTAATTAAGCAGCTGTATACCGCTGTTGATAAATGCGTGTCAGTTGCATAATCTTTTACCTGAACATTGTAATTCATATTGGAGCTTTCCATCGTATCTGCTTAAATAAGCAAGTCATTATTGACTATACAAAGATGGCTTGGAACAAGGATGCTAAAAATGGATATGTTGCCCGATATGTTGTCGTTTCTTCCCTTTTACCTATAGAAACTGAGCAGTACTTATTGTAGGCGGGCTTGCCCTGAGACAGCCGGATCAGAACATGGCGATCTTAATTTATTGCAATTGGAAATAATGTGCTGATCAGATTAGCGACATTTCAATAATCACAGCTAAAATTAGCCAAACTTCGACAACCACTTATTTCAAAAAATACATAAACAACTGTTAATCAATATAATAATCAATGGCATAGATATTGGAATTGCCGCTACGAATCCCGAATTACCAAAATCATCATTACCTAAATTATATGCTATGCATCTAGAATCAAGCAATGGTAACCTTTCAGTAGCACTACCTCCCTATCGCTCTTCAGCCGTCACCAATACTATTGCAATTGACTATAACAGGATATTTGCATTCAGTAATGCTATTGCATCGGCAAGCGAGCAGCATGTGCTTGCCAATGTATTAAAACATCAGCTCCGGCAATTGTTTGATATAGACGATTATGCTATTTACGCTATCAGCGAAAACAGAAAAGTGTACTATCCTATTTTATATCATGGAGATGGATATTTTTCTAAAAATCTGGACTGCAGGCTAAGAGTTGACCCGAAGACGGATATGAATAAATCCTTAGCTGATCAGATCATACGTAGCCCGGGACCTGTGGGCCTTTGTGCAGACGAATGGTTTTATTTCAATAAGTTTACCAAACCTCAGCGTGCCGCAGGCGATAAAAACCTGATGGCTGTAGCGATCCGGTTTGGAGAAGAAAACATAGCTATAATGGGTTACAGACAAGATGTAGGTAACCAAACCGCCATACAGCGGCATCTTTTCAGGAGCATTTGTTCCCAAATCGCCATTACCATTGCAAATCTTAAAAATATCAATAAATTAAAAAAAATACTGAGCGAAACCAGTAACGATAAAGAGCAGCTGGAACAGGAAAAAACCTACCTCAGGGAAGAAATAGCAACCACACAAAATTATTCGGAAATTGTTGGCAGCAGCCCTGAAATGCTGCAAATATTTCAACTGATAGAATCCGTGGCTCCTTCTTCAAGCACCGTGTTGCTGCTGGGTGAAACAGGTACAGGAAAAGAGCTGATTGCACGGGCTATTCACAATGCATCTTCCCGCAAAGATAAACTGATGATTAAAGTAAATTGTGCCGCACTGCCTGCTAATCTGATCGAAAGTGAATTATTTGGACACGAGCGCGGCAGTTTCACGGGTGCAACAGACAGAAGGATTGGAAAATTCGAACTGGCCCATGGCGGAACTATCTTTCTGGACGAGATCGGGGAAATGGCCCTCGACATGCAGGTGAAGTTGCTGAGGGTATTACAAGAAAGGGAAATAGAAAGAGTTGGCGGGAAAGATACCATCAAGGTGGATGTGCGAATTATTGCCGCAACTAATCGCAACCTTGAAACTGAAATGAGAGCGGGGCGGTTCAGGAGTGACCTGTATTACCGGCTTAATGTTTTCCCTATAGTTTTGCCCCCTTTACGTGAGAGAAAAGATGATATCCCCGGTTTGGCCTCCTATTTCATTAATCATTTCGCCAATAAATCAGGAAAAAAGATCAACCCGCTGAGCCGCGGCGCGATGACCGAATTGATAAAGTATTCATGGCCGGGAAACATTCGTGAGCTGGAACATTTTATTGAAAGATGTGTACTGTTAACTGCCGGAGATACCATTAAACAGATTGACCTGCCCGCCTCTAACCAGGGTTCGGCGGCCGATACTAAAAGCAGGCAATTTATACTTAAAACTATTGATGAAAACGAACGTGATCATATTCTCAATATGATTACATACTGCAAAGGCAGGATTGCCGGAAAAGACGGGGCGGCAAGATTATTAGCTATTCCTCCATCCACCCTGAATTCCAAAATGAAGAAATTAGGTATAAAAAAAGAACATTCCGCCTAAGAGCATATAAATATCAATCAGGGTACTAAAAACACTATTTTTATATAATTGATCTAACAGATGATGAATATTGACATAAATAAAAAACGAATTTAAACGTGAAAGCTAAAATACTTATTGTAGAAGATCAGTTTATTGAGGCCAATAACTTGCAAATGATACTTGAACGTGCCAATTATCAGGTATGTTCTATAGCGCGGTCTGTCCCGATCGCTTTAAAGATTATTGAAGAAGAAAAACCTGACCTGGTTCTTTTAGATATATATTTACAAGGCCTTTTAACAGGTATTGACCTGGCCAGAGAGCTAAGTATCAAAAAGATCGCTTTTGTATTTATCTCGGCAAATTCTAATAAAAAGATTCTTGATGCAGCCAAATCAACCAAGCCTTACGGTTTCCTGATTAAGCCCTTTCGCGAAAAAGATGTACTGGTTATGCTGGATGTAGCCTGGTACCTGCATCAGCAAAACCAGGAGGCCGGCTTGAACAGATCTCCCCGATATGAACAACAGGACGAGCCTGCCGATGAACTCGATCATATTATTGGTAATAGCCCGAATATGATTGATCTGCTGGAAAACATTAGAATTGTTGGCCGGTCTGAAACCTCCGTGCTTATTCTTGGTGAAAGCGGTACAGGAAAAGAACTGGTGGCGCAAAGCGTACATCGGGTTTCTGCCAGAAGAAACAAGCCACTAATCGTTGTTAACTGTGCTGCACTACCGGCAAACCTGGTAGAATCAGAACTATTCGGCCACGAAAAAGGTGCTTTCACAGGGGCATTACATACGAGGATTGGCAAATTTGAACAGGCAAATGGCGGAACTATTTTCCTGGATGAAATTGGTGAACTCACGCTAGACTTGCAAGTGAAGTTTCTGCGCGTACTACAGGAAAGAGAAATAGAGCGGATAGGTGGTATTGTAAAAAAAATCAATGTCCGGATCATTGCCGCAACCAACAGAAACCTTGAAGAAGAAATGGCCAACGGGCGTTTCAGGATCGATCTATTTTACAGGCTCAATATCTTTCCCCTTTATCTTCCGCCGTTGCGGAGCCGGCCACTGGATATCATTCCATTGGCAAATCATTTTTTAAAACTGTATGCAGAGCGGGAAGGAAAAATCCTGTCGGGCCTTTCAATGCAGGTAAGCGAAAGCATTCTGAAATATAGCTGGCCGGGAAACGTCAGGGAACTGGAAAACCTGATGGAGCGAAGTGTGTTACTTGCACGCGGACCAATTGTTGAAGTTCTGGTATTGCCCAACGATCCTATGGCAGGTCTTGAAGATGCTGACAATGACAGGCTGAAAACAATGAACGAAAGCATGCGTGAGCATATTTTAGCCGTCTTAACCAAATGCGACTGGAAAATATATGGTGAAGGTGGCGCCGCCGAAATATTGGCGATGAAGGTATCCACGCTGAATTCGCGCATCAAAAAGCTGGGTATAGAAAAAAAATAAAAAATGCTTTGTTATACTATTGCAGGGTACATCAGCTCATCTATTTTAAATTTGATCGTAATGGTGGTACCATTATTATTTTCGATATCAATTGCTGCATTAATATCTTCAGAAAGGCCATGCAATAGCTTCAAACCCAGCGAGCCAGCCTGCCCCCTGATCTGTTCATTTTGTATCCCAATTCCGTTATCTGCGATGACGAGCTCAATCAGCTCGTCATTCTCTTTCATTTTGATGGTGATGACCCCCTTTTTTTGATTGGGGAAAGCATGTTTAATTGCATTGGTCACTACCTCATTAATAATAAGGGATAAAGGTACCGCGTACGATACCCCTAAAATAATAGGTTCAATAGCCAACTCGAAACGGATTTGATGGATGGTGCCAAAGCTTTCACCAAGATAGCTTACGATGTCGGGCAGATAAACAGACATATCAACGGTTTGAATATCATCAGCCTGGTAAAGCTTCTGGTGGATTAATGACATTGCATAAATCCGGTGCTGACTGTTTTGGATGGCCTGCCTTGCATCATTTTCAAGATAGGCCGCCTGGGACTCCAAAAGACAAATCACTGTGTGCAGGTTGTTTTTAACCCGGTGATGTACTTCCTTTAATAACCATTCTTTTTCCGTCAGTAAATGTTGAAGTGCTTTATTTTTTTGATTAATGGCCCTGTTGGCACGCTGTTTTAACAGAAACTGGTAAAAAAGCAACGCCAGGAAAATCAGTAATAATGCGGCCCCTCCAGCCAGTAAATTCCTGATCAGTTTACTTTGTTCATAATCTGCCTTTTGGGCTTTTTTTTCCTGGTTCAGTAATTTAATATCCCTGTCTTTTTTTTCAGCCGCAGACTTTAAAAGCTGGTCATTAAACCTATTTTGCTGTTCCAGATTAATATCTGAATCACGGTATAGCACATATTTTTTGTAATGCCAAAGCGCAGATTTATCATGTCCTAATAAAGAATCTATTTTGAAAAGAGCCTTATAGTTTAAAGACTTAAGCGCATAGGTACTCGATTGGATGATCTGGACTTTTTTCAGGAACAGACGTGCTGTTTTCAAATCATGCTGCGAAATATAAAACATGGCTATTGAAATATAGGTATCATCCAATTCATGAAAAGGATCTGCCAGAGGGTTTTTATTTGCTAAGTCCAGCAATGCCAGATAATCGGTGCTGGCAGCCTGTACATTTTTTAATTTTTCGTAAGCTAAGCCCCTGCAAGATAACACCTGCATTTTTTCCCAGAGCGTGACAGGTGGAAATTTGGCAGTAACCTTGTTAATCAGGCTCAAAAACTCTCCGGGTCGGTTCATTTCATCAAGCAGACTACTGGCATAAAACAAACTTTTATACCAGAACAAGTGGTTGTCCTGTGTACCATCCATCGCTTTTTTAAACCATAACAGTGCTTGTTCTTTTTTACCCATTGACCAGTCCACTGATCCCAAACGGATGTAAAAATTTCCGGATACACCTTTGATACCTGACCATTGCATACTCTTTAAGGCGGCAGCAGCATAATTAGCAGCATCTGCATATTTTGCTTGGTTACCTAAAATATAAGCCAGCTGATTTTGTATAAACAAAGTATGTTTAAAGCCAATTGACCGTTGAAGTGCCAAAATTTTACGGTAATCATTTTCTTCCAATCTCTTGTCGTTCAAATCGTGACAGTCTGCAAGGTCTCCTAAAAGTTCAATTTCCTTTTCGATCAATTTTAACTGCTTATAAATCGCACAGGCATTATTAAAATACTGCAGTTTTTTGGGATCACTATAAGGAAGGAGTTTGCCGAGCTGATGCCAGGCCCGGGCAACATTTTGCCGGTCTCCGGTAGCTGCCGCAGATTTTGCGATTTGACTAAACAGTAATTTACCCGCAGCTACATCCCCACGCTGCGCATACCATTCTCCTTGTAAAAACAAACATTCAGTTTTCCAGTGTCCGGATTTGCTTAGCTTAGTTTGTTTCAATGCGAGATTCAGATATTTACCTGCACTATCAAGGTCTTTTTTGTAGGTTCCAGGCTGATGCAGGTACCAATATCCTAGCTGCAACAGCAATTGAATGCGCGATTCTCCGCTCAGTCCTTTCAATACTTCAGCTCCTTCCAGGATTTTCCCCTGGTTAATCAGCTCTGTCCCCCGCGATGTCGAAATTCTATTGAGACCGCCATCAGTAGGAAGAAAAAAAGGCATGCCAGTAACCCTTCGGGCTATAACCATAACACTGTCCTGATCTAAATTGCTTTGCGTCAAAAAATTGATAAACTGTGCGGTGCTGATTACCAGCAATCGCTTTTGGGTAGTGTTATATTTTCGTATAGTGGCCTGCGCAGATATAGATTGCGCCACACAAGTATTGATTATACCTAGCAGTAATAAGGTAACAGCTATTTTTTTTATTAGGGGAAGCATCAGCACAAGTAATTAGCGTATTTAACCAGGAAATTTAAAGCAGAAAGGCGTTCAGGCAAGACATAGCTGATAAAATACTGTAGTCCAGCATTTTATTTAAATTTTTCTCCATAAATGTAGTGATTAAAATGCTAATTATCTTTAACGCGATCAATTTTCAGCTTGACCGCCAGGATATTACAATAAATCCGGTACATTAAGCGGTCAGAAGCTGGCTTTTTCTAAAATCCGAAGGATTCATATGCAACAGGTTTTTAAAAAAACGGCTAAAGTGTGAGGCTTCTTCAAAACCAAGTTCATGAGATATTTCTTTCGAAGATTTATTCGTAGAATGCAAGAGAAATTTTGCTTCGGTAAGTATACGCTCTTGTATAAGAGAGGAAGGTGACTTACAATTGTACTTTGCAAACAGATTACATATTGTTTTGGGCGATTTGTTTAAAATATCAGCATAAAACTTTACCTGGTGCTCTTTTTTATAATATTTTTCTACCAGGGCTTTGTACTGTATAATTAGTCCGGATTTTTCATTGACCGGGGGTTTTCTAAGGTGATGCGACAATTGTTCACTAAAATTGATTATCGTTTCAGCTACTTCGGTCGGCAACTCCCGTCCCTCTCCTACCATATCGATGATAATCTCTATTTTAATCGATTTTTCAGTTATTATATTAATTCTTATACCGGGAGGTGCTAATTTCGCTGCAACAATTTGATCTGACCCATCCATTTCTGAAGAACAGTTTAATGTTGTAAATAATCCTGTCATTAATTTGCATTCATTTTTTAAACTGTTCTCCATAATCACTGGTATTGAATATACTAATTGATAGTAAATAATATTATTATCCGGGTGTCTTACATGTTTAAGCCCTGGTAATTTTCTTCGGTCATGCATTATCAATTCCATAAGCCCTCCATCAACTACTATGATTTTCAGCAAACATGAATCAACACCTATGCCATTAAAACAATACCCTGATAAACAGACACTTAAAAAAATATCCATCTCAAATTATTAGCGAAATATCATGCGGAGGCGAATCAGTAACTACATTTCGCTATTGTAAGAATGATTTGATACATACTCCATATCCGCCAGTCGTTAAATATTTATATCAGCTAGAGGTCGACAGAGAGAAATTGGTATACCTTAGGGAAGATTATACATTTTTTGTTAGTGTAAATTACGCAACTTTGTCTTGCATGCTACAAGGGAGTAATAAACCAAAATCAGTGAGACAGGCAAAAAAAGATTGGAAAATAATTCAGATAGTTTAAGATTGCAATAACAGAAATATATGGAAGAAGAACCAGCGTCAGAATGTAAACATTCAGGAATTATTCATAGCCAGCATACGGAGGCAAATCATATTGTTGAACAATTTACGCAGGAACATGGAATCTGTTACATCTCTTCGGGCAAAATGGTGGTTTCAGATGCCACCGAACAAATAACCTATACTACCGGAGACGTTATATTTTTCAGAAAAAATTACCTGGCCAAGTTTAAAAAACTTCCTGACGAAGGGGAAAACTTTAACTCAGTCACCGTAGTTTTTGACACGCCCATGCTAAAAGAATTTTATTCGCAGCAATCTGACAGGACTGCTGCGCTGCGCGAGCCGGGCCCGGGGGTAATAAAACTGACGGGTAATTTAAATTTGATGAATGATTACTTTGCCACACTTGAAAATTATTACAAGAGGATACTTCCGCCGCATTTGATGGAATTGAAGACAAAAGAAGCACTCATCATTCTGTTGGAAGCGGCCCCTTCATTAAAGCTTACCCTATTTGATTTTGGGTACCCCGGTAAAATAGACTTGGAAGCTTTTATGCTTAAAAACTATAAATTCAATGTGGAGATGAAAAAACTGGCTTTTTTAACTGGCCGCAGTCTGGCCAGCTTTAAAAGAGATTTTAAAAAGATTTTTAACAACACACCGGCAAGGTGGGTACATGAAAAGCGTTTGCAGGAGGCCCATTTCTTACTTAAAGAAAACGGCCGCAAGCCCTCCGAGGTATATCACGAAATCGGATTCGAAACCTTGGCACATTTTTCTTTTTCCTTTAAACAGCATTTTGGAATAAACCCTTCTGCACTCAGATAAGCAAATAGCAGCAACGATAAAAATTGATACCGGCATCCAGAACAGGTTATCTCTAGAATGACGAATCCTGAAAATTGTAAATTGGTACTAACCGTAATTTTATGAAAGAACATAGTTTATATTTAGAACGCTGCCTGCAGCTTGCAAAAATTGCCGCTGATCAGGGCGAGAGTGCAGTGGGAAGTGTGGTAGTTTTGAATGGCAAGATTATTGGCGAGGGCTCAGAAAAAAGTAAACAGCTGAAAGATGTAACCCGCCACGCAGAGGTAGTTGCCATTCTTGATGCCATCCAAAAACATGGTCATTGCAGCGGTGCCACGCTCTACTCCAATGTAGAGCCTTGTATCCTTTGCTCCTTTGTGATCAGACACCATCAGCTGGCCAAAGTTATTTTCAGTAAACCCTGCGAACAGATTGGCGGTACAGGTCCGGAGTTCAACATTCTCGGCACAAACCAGATCAGCCTATGGGCAGCGGCACCCGTTATCACCATCATTCCTTAACGTGTTGTAGGTGATATAGCCAAGTCTTCGGGAAGGATATCCATTTTTACCCATGCGCCACTTGCGCAAATTTGTATTGTCAATTAAGACAGCTTAAAAAACAATGCAATGAAAATCACAAGATTATCCTGGGCTGGCCTGATGCTGGAAAGCCCTTCAACAACCATCTATATTGATCCGCTGCAAAATGTGGCAAATATGAAACCCTTTTTAGGCGACCCGAAATTCCCCGTATTCCCGATACCATTACCTGCAGCAGGAAAGGCCAATGTATTGATTACACATATCCATCAGGATCATTTTGACCAACCTTACCTCGTAGAATTATTAAAAGCAAATGGTGAACTGTGGGGCCCGGAACCGGTAAGCGAAGCTGCTAAATCTTTAGGTTTAAACGCATCCTCACCAAAGCTATATGAAACTTTTTTTATCGGAGACTTTCACATTACCGCAGTACCTGCGGTAGACTGGATTGGTGATGAGCAGATTTCTTATGTGATAACCGATGGTAAACATACCATTTTACATGGCGGAGACACTAACTGGCATGGCTACTGGTGGAAGATTGCACAGCAGCTAGGACCTATAGACATTACCTTTCTCCCTGTAAACGGTGTTATAGGTGCAGTACCACAAGTTTTTCCGCCTAGCGATATCTTTGGTACCATGACGCCTACGCAAGCCGCTATGGCCACAAAGATACTTGGTGCCCACACCTTAGTTCCTATGCACTACGCACAATTTAATAATCCACCGCTTTACACACAATATAATAATATCGAACAGGTATTAGACCAGGCTGGCGAAACACATGATATCGCTATACGCAGATTAGAGGACGGCGAAAGCATTGAAATGTCATCCTATGATCAGGTTTTTCCAAAAGGATAAATCGGCATCCAAAAGGGAAGAATCTCCATTTTTTAAGGGCCTGAAATCAGGCAACTTTACATTATAAAATATATCAAAATGAAAACTATAAAATTAATAACCTTGTCTCTATTGATGATTTGGGCAAGCACTGGATTAAAAGCACAAACAAATGAAAAACCAACCATTGTATTTGTTCATGGCCTCTGGGCTGATGGCTCATCATGGAACAGTCAAATCGAAAGCCTGCAGGCCAAAGGTTATCCGGTAATCTCGGTACAAAACCCTGCCACCTCACTGGCTGATGATGTTGCTGCGACCAAACGCGCTATTGAGCAGGCCAAAGGTAAAGTAATCCTGGTAGGCCACTCCTGGGGAGGTTTTGTTATTACACAGGCAGGTAATGATCCTAAAGTTGCAGGTTTGGTATATGTAGCCGCATTGGCACCAGAACTTGGTGAAACCCTGCCAACTCTATCAGCTAAAGGGCCAGCAATCACTTTAAGCAACTATTTCGTGCCGACTGGTGGCTTCACTTACATCTCTTTACAGGGCGTAAAAACTGTGTTTGCGCAGGATCTGTCTTCGAAACAACAAGAAGTTATCTTTGCTACACAGACACCAGCAGGTAAACAGGTATTTGCTGATCAAAGTGGAGAGCCAGCCTGGAAAACTAAACCGAGTTGGTATATCGTAGCTAAAAGCGACGGATCGATCAGTCCAGATTTAGAACGCATGATGGCTAAAAGAGCAGGCGCAAAAACAACAGAAATTGAAGCCAGTCATGTGGTAATGATTTCTCACGCAAAAGAAGTGCTTCATATTATTGAAGAAGCAGCTAATGCTAAAAATTAGTGATGTTGCATTAATTAAGTTGAATAAAAGAAGGTCGCCTATGGTGGCCTTTTTTTGTTAATTGAGCTTTATTTTAAAGTAATATGAGCTCCGTACGAAAACACGGATGCCTGTTCTCTGCCGACCTTTGGTGCGTTATCAACAGTAACTCAAAATTAAAAAACATGAAACAAACAATTTTTATTACCGGAGCATCATCCGGAATTGGCAAAGCTACTTCATTATATTTTGCTGCAAAAGGCTGGAATGTTATTGCCAGCATGCGCAATCCCGAGAAAGAAAATGATTTATCTGTTCATGAAAACATAACCTTATTAAAAGCTGATGTGAACGATTACAGTTCTGTTAATGAAGCTATACGTCAAGGAATTTCGAAATTTGGTCAGATAGATGTATTATTAAATAATGCAGGTTATGGTCAACAGGGCATCTTTGAAGCCATCAGTAACCAAAAAATAAGAGAACAGTTTGAGGTTAACGTGTTCGGCCTGATGGAAACTACCAGAGCCATACTGCCACATTTCAGGGAGAGAAAAAGCGGTACTATTATCAATATTACTTCAGGCGCAGGAAGAGTTACCGTTCCCCTGGTAAGCGTTTATGCAGCTTCGAAATTCGCGATAGAAGGTTTTTCAGAAGCACTTTCCTATGAACTGGATTCACAGAACATTAAGGTTAAAATTATAGAGCCCGGTTACATCGCAACACCGTTTTATGAAAGGGCTAAAGCGGATTACGCAACAGACCCGGAATTGGTAGATTATAATGATTTCCAGGCAGATATGAACGACCTCTTCTCCTCTTTCGGTGCAATGAAAACCGCTACTGCTGAAGATGTGGCAGAGACAATTTTTAATGCAGCGACCGACGGCACGTTTCAGTTACGTTATGTGATCGGTCCGGATCTGGAGCAGATGATTGCTCTTCGTGATAGCAGCAAAGACCAGGATTATGTGAATACCATGAGGGCTCAATTTATGCCGAATGGTTTTGCTAAGCGGTAAACTTTGTAACTGGATAAATATGGAGAGGGAAATTTAAGGCATATCCCTCTCCTAATTTGAAGCCTGATCCTGTAATGGATATCGCTTTCTTACACCTCAGGTTTAATTCTGAAATAACGCTGGTTTTTCGATTTGCAGTTCTTTTCTTTTAAATACTATTCAAAATTTCTTCTAACTTATGCTCACCCTCTACTGTCTGTCCACCTTTCTCCATAGCCAAAATCATTTTGGCCGCGGCGGCAGGTTCACCGAACACTTTCCCGAGCATGGCACTTTCTGTGGTGATTCCGTTAGTATTCTGGAAAGCAGCATCTACTGCATTTTTTACAGCACCAATTACACCAGGTAACAATGAAGCGATGCGGGTCGCCAGGGTATCTATGTAACTATCAATCTCTTCTTCAGGAATAGCCTTGTTTATTACACCATATTTCTCGGCCGTTGCCGTATCCAGTAATTCCGCTCCCAATATTACTTCCAATGCCCTTGCTCTGCCAGAGAGTTTACTTAAGTATTGTGTACCTCCCCCACCAGGAATAATACCCATCAGTACTTCCGGTTGCCCCAACCATGTTTTTCCAGCTACAGCAAACCTCATATCATAAAACACAAATCAAATTTAAGTGATTAGCTTGTTACCTAACACATCGTAAGCTGCGTCCGCTATCCGATGGGATAAGAAACCGGTGGATAAACAACACATGCGCCCCTTATAGAATTAGAATCGAACAGATAATCATATACGGTATAATTAAATCCCGGAGAAGTACCCCAGGGAGCCCCAAAATGAATAGTGCTATTAAATAAAATTGCATGATGGATATATTGATAATGGCTGAAATGTTCTGCCATTAAATCCTGCAGTTTATTGAAATACACTTTGTGATAATCGTAAGCGGCGTTGTAATCAGAAAGCACATTTACCATGCGCCTGCTGGTATCGATCATTGTACCCGGAGATAAATCATCTGCCTGTTGCAAGCCCGAGATTAAATATACCTCTTCAAAGAAAACCGTGTAATGATTTGTTAATAGACTAATTACCAACCTAAGATTGCTAGTACTATCAATTGTACTGCATTTCCTAATTCTGCCGAAACTAATATTAAAAGCATAGTTGGGAAATTGCAGGTAATTTTCGTCCCTGACTTCGTACCTTTTGAAATACTCCAATATATCCTTTGACAGCTTAACATTCTCTTCAGGAATATTACCATCCATAATATTGTTTATCTTATCGTCAACAAGAATTTTTAAATCATCACGAGAATCGTAGTCTTCTAACCGATTACTTAAATATGCTTCATCAATTGTATAATTCTTGTCAATTTTATAATATCGCTCAATGATTTTAAGTAATGAGTCCTCTATAGTATTTGGCGGATTATCCATATTATAAATGTAATGTTTATAAAGGCGTAGCACAATAGTTAGCATAAGAAGATGGTACATTGGCTCCGCTACATGATCCAGTTGCAAATCCTGACCCAGGAGCCAATCTATATAACTCAGCCTGAACAAGAGTTTTAAAACTTGCCAATACATAGCTTTTCATATGTAAATGCCCAAAAGAGGAAACTAAAATAGCAAAATTGGATACAGCCTGACTTTATTCGTTTTATTTCTATCACTAAATACCATTGAAATCTACGACCACAGTCTCTTCTGTCACCAGCCTGATAGCCGCAGGCACATCAAGAAAGTTAACGTGGTCCGGATCAACTTTATTTACAAAATTATCAGACTGATGGAATGCATTTAAATCTTCAATACTACTAAACCATGCTTCAACCATGGCATCAAAGGGCTGATCCAGGTAACCTGTTGACTGAACGGGAGCGGATACAATGAACTTCCTGACATACTTTTTGTCTCAGGAATCGAAAGAAGAAGCGGAGCATGTATATCTCTGCGATAATCTAAAAATTCCTGATGATTCATACCTTTTCGGCGTTTTAGAAGAATAGCTAACTTTATCATAATCTTAATCAATTAAATAGTGGCGGATATAAATCCCATAGTTAATAAAAAATTCTTTTGGCTTAAATGATAATTCAGAATAGTGAATCATCATTGCCTGATGTCACAAATGTCTATCAATGGACGCGTATTCTATAGCCCGAAACTTTTAAAAAGGACCCCAAAAACGGAAAACTTTGCAGGTTTGCCTATATTTTTATAAATACAGCTATTGATCATCACAAATAATCTTTATAGAAACAATATTCCATTAATTAAAAATTATTTTCACCTATATTTACAATTGGTCATCTCATCCAGCATTGATGGCTAATTAGGTATGGCAAAAAAAAAGAAAAGCTCTTCAGTTACTGAGGCACAAAAAGCACTGAACACGCAAATGGAAGCAAGGTTTATAGAGCGCATCACTTTTATAGGAAAAGCACTGATTGGCGACGAAAAATTTGGTCTGATCCCCTCATCTATTTTAGAAGAAATCTCAAAATTACGCCTTCCCCGATTAAAAGCAAAAGCAATGCTTGGTTCACAGATACCGTCATATAAAGTGAAACAATATGACAGGCTATTCGCTGAATTTATCAAAGAACACACAATTGAGACAGAATCTAACATTGACATTCCGCTCGACTGGTACTTATCTGAAGGCATTATATTTCTTAATGTGATTGCGGTCCTGTCAGGTAATGAGTTTCCGAAAGCTGCACTGATAAAAAAAGCTTTCGAACCGTATCTCCCTGGTTCGGAAGACTACAACAGGTTCGGCAACATCCTGGAAACCAATATTATTGACGCAAATATTTTCTTAAGTGAAATAGATAAATATATTCTCCAGGCAGATATGAGAGACACTGCTTTTGAAAATCCAGAAACTGTGTACAATGCCATTCTTATACAGCGCTTCCGCCCCGAAAAAATTAGAATCGTGGTCGATGGGCATTACAGGGACGCATATAAAGTAGGTTGGGTATTTGCAACAACCGCATTCGATTATATCAATATTACACCTGCACAACTTGGATTTGAAGGTGACGGTGCTGACCTTTCGTTGCCCGTTTATATACAACAGCACGCAATAGATAACTTACAAAAGCGTATAGATATCACCCCAGGGATAATGCATTTTGCAGTTGTCAACTCGTTTCACGATGAACAGTATAAACCTGTTAAAGGAGATAATCACAGCCTGGTACCGTATTATCTATCAGAACAAAAAGTTGGTTATCTATTTTGCAAGTGGTTAGACAATAGAATTTTGATTACCACATTTCTTTTTCTAACCAATGATGGAACACCCGAAGGAAAAAAGCTAAAAAAACTCCTATTACTGGAAAAAGCCGATAAAGAATATTTGCGCATCGATACTTTGCCCCATTTTAATTCTTATCATTTTGATAGAGATGAGCGGCTGAGCGCATTGTTTACCGAAGCTGGCTGCGGTTCCCTACTTAAGGTTGGCCACCTGGAAGAGTTCTCTAAAAAAGAGATTGCAGATAAAGATCCGGAATCTATCCTAAAGTATATTTCAGACTTTCCTGTACAAAAGAAAAGGAAATAAACAGTTCAAATACTGCTTATTTCCTTCGCAAAGCATTTCATATTACTACTACCCCATACTGTAATCCTGATTCCTGATCTTGTCCTGGTATTCCAACAGTATCGATCCCAGATCACACAATGCGCCCATTGCATAAACATGTGTTGTTTCACTGTAACACTTGTTATCAAAGTCAATGATCAACCCGTAGCACGAAATCGCCTCTTCAATATCAACCACTCCGTCATTCAGCACAATCAATAACTGATTTAATACAGTAATCAAGGTATAGATAAACATATCCAGGTTTTCTAAATATTCATCATCATCGTAATTATCTTCCTGCTGGCGCTCATCTAATAAAATGAAATCGCAGATAATTAATTCGTACAACAGTTCATCGGCTGTCTGCCACGCGCTTTGGTTAAAAACAACCGTAGGCGGGTCAATTCCATAAACATTGTTGATGTTGATCATTGGCACCTGCAAAGCACCTAACATAAAAACCAGCATATTGATAAACGGGTCTTCAAATTCATCGATCAGCTGATCGCTTGATTTACTTGGTTCTTCTATGGAAACCAGTCCCCGCAAATCCGGGTAGTGATCTTTCAGCACAAATTTTAAAATTATTGCTTTCAGGAGTTGAGAAGCTTTCATCAGTACCAACAGTGCAATAGGTAGTGCATCGTCGGTTTTATATTTTATGGTTGCCATGGTATCTAGTTTTTTTCTTGTTTACATTTAATTGCCGCAATGCTTCCAAATCTGCTCTAAGTCCTATAATAGCTTCTATCAACAACGCAACCGTATCGTTATCACTATTTAATAGCCTGAGCGAGGCTTCCTCTTCCTTAAAAAATTGTCTCTTTAATACCAGTGGGATCCTGTAATTTGATGCGGTGAATACGCAAGCAAACTTGTACAAGTATTCAATATAGTCAAGCAGTGTCCTTTCATATTGCATCTTCAGCCTTTTACAACTCTTAGATCTTTTATATAATAATCTGTAAGGTGCATAACGTCGTGATTGCACTTCGGCAACCTTATCCTGAAGATTATCAATTTCATCAATAAAAAACCTGCGCATGAGTTCACGTTGCAAAGAAAGGATTTTGTCGTACGAGCTGCAGCAATTCAGCACAAGCTGGTCTCCGGTTCCCAGGAAAAAGCACTGCTCATCAATCGGCATATCATATGCATCTTTAAATATGTCAGCATATTCTTTGCATGCTCTTTTAAAAGTAAGGTAATATGCATATTCGTACAGATTGGAGTTCATCTGCGTCATCTGATAAATCAGACCACGTATTGATAGCTGCTGATCAAATGGATCGCTGGCTGATATTTTGTCAATTTTTATTCTTAAGGTGTCCATAATTAATATTTTTTAGAATAAATCAAGGTATTACAACGTAGTATACCAGGTGAAGAAAATTCAATTTTGTAAACGGATGTGGGTCGAAATCCGAAAGTATATTTTCAGGAACATTCTTATAAAAGCCTGATGCATTGTCGTATAAAACTATGCATCAAGCTTTTATAATTTGTTTACCGCCACCATCAGGCGATTTTATATTCACTGATAAGCAAGGGCAGAATATCATCCCACAGATAGTAGTACCTGCCGAGTTTGATAAATTTTAGTTTACCATTTTTTCTCCAGCGCTCAACAGACCGCTCACTGATCTTAAACAGCATTATAATGTCTGCTGTGTTTAATAAATTCTTCTTACTTAGTGCAGCGATTGTATTGTCGCCCTGCTGGATGCTGTTGATTTGGAGAACCGTTTCCAACACCAATTTTTTAACGTGATCTTCATTCATGGTTTCAATTTGCTTAGGTAAAAAAATAGATAGTTAACTTTATTAGTTCATCAAATCGCTTAGTCTGAAAAAGCATAGGATTTCATGATCTTTAAAAAATATAATCCTTTGATAAATATTATTACTGAATTTAAAAAATTGGGATACCTTATACAACGGAACTGGCAAACACCAAAATTATTTGTTAGAAATCCTAGCGCTTTTCTCCTGCATGATCATTAAAATAAAATTGATAAGAACTAAAAAAGCAGTTACTAAATCGTATTAGAAAAGGACATGTTACCACACCTCATTTACTTTTAAAGAAACTCCGCAGGTACAGGCTGTTGAATAAATGTTACAACCTTACCCTTTTTTTAAAGTATTTAATGAGCAACATTGCTCCTGCAAGGAGTAAAACTGACACAACAATAATTAGTAAATAATCTGGGACGCTCTTTTTTGCCTTACTTTTCTCAGCTGACTTGAATTTCGAATATTCCTTTGCTACGGTAAGTTTTTCTTTTTTCAGCCTGCTGTCAGCGCTAGAAATAGTAGCGTTATCTATTTTTTTGTGTAGAGATCCACTCATGGTGATACTGTCAAATTCACCTTCAAAACTATCCATCGAATGATAAATGATTTTTCCCTTAGGCCACAGCTTCAACTGGTAAGAGGACTGGTCAGAGATTTTATTCACAGACAAATAATCTTGCCTAGCCACGCTGTCGATCACGGTACTTTCCGTCTTTTTGGAGTCCTGTATGGCAGTTAGACTTTCTTTATTGATCTCTGTAGAAGTTCGTTTAAGCATAGAACAGCTGCTAGCCGTTACCAGGATGATCAGGTAATAGTTGATCGTTTTCATAATGCACCTCCTCTTTCAATTATCCAGTCAGACATACTGTGAATCGTTCTTACCTGCCGCTTCTTTCTGAAGACCCCTTCACCTTCCCTGCTTCCAGATATTCCGGTATTCCCTTCCACACTTGTGATCCAGTCTCCCTCCCGCCGCACAATAATACCAACATGTGCTATGCGCTTGTGCTCCGGAAAATAAATGCCGATCAAATTTCCGGGCAGGGCAGATCGCGCCAGGCGGGATGCTGGGAATAGGGCCGGCGACCAGCCGGAGCGCGGTTTTGCAAATCCTCCTTTCTGATAAATATAACTTACAAAAGCAGCACACCATGGTTGCCCTTTTTTTAAACCTACGCAGCGCAGGTACTCCTCTACCCGTGGTCCATCGTTGCGCCCGGTTTTCTCCCGCACACCGATTTCATTCTCCGCGAGTTTAACTATATGACTCCTGGTGGCTGCCGTTGTGGTAGTGCCTACCGGCAGGGTCCTTAGCAGATTGCCATTAAGCATCCCATTGCCGCCAGTAAAAGCAAAGCAAAGGATCCCCATAAAAAGCTTAATTGTTGCCATAACTCCAAAGATTTAAATTGTGAAATCAGATAATTTAGCTGAGGTAAGCCCAGCATTGTCCAAAAGTGATGCAGTAACCACCACGATAATGCAACGAGTAATAAAAAGCTGATCATGCTTAGTAAAACCAGCAGCCAGATACTCTGGTCTACACTCCCCGCTGTTTTGTCAATTCTCTGCAGTAGTACAGGTGCTGTAGTCCAAAGCAGCAATAAAACCACAAATAGCAATACCGGTTCTGGAAATTTGAATTGATACGGCTCATTTGGTGTAATGCCCTGACGCTCCGCATTGGGCATTTTGATAAATTTTGTGTTCATGTTCTTAAGATTTAAAAGTTAAATAATAGAATGTTAAAGCAGCCCGGCGGCACTCATAATACTCGCCGGGCTGGCTTTATCTAATCAACAGCCACGATTGTTCCCAGGTAATCAGTAGATGATACATGTTTACCATCTGCCGAAACGAAATAGATCCACCCATGGACTGTGCTGCCTGCAAATGGAGGCGGCATGGTCAAATCCACAGATCCTTCTGATCTTAACATCCCATCGGCAAATAAGAAATTGCCGGTGCTTACGTTCAGGATCGCTACCCTCCCTACGTCGGTAGACCTGTCCCAGTCCGATTTGTCCGGACCGAAATCGACCGTAACATCCGGGCTCCAGCTAATCTTCATGGACACTTCAGGAAGGGCTACCATCTTCGGATTAATCAGTCCGCCATCCCTGCCACTGCTAAAGCGAACCTTGCTGTAGTCTATAGAAAAATTTGGTGACACACCTTTGATTGCTTTTTCGATATGAAAACTTACCGCTTCATTCATCGGGCTAACGTAAACACTCGAAGGCTTAAATGCTTCAGCGATGAACCTAGTGGCATGCGATAAAAGTTCGGTGATCAATCCAAACTTAAACCGCTGATCAATCTGAGATTGTACCGCTTTTTTGCTAGACTTTCTAGGCTTGCTTTTCATGATATCCATGGTGCGAAAATTTGCACCTACCACTGTTCCAACTGTTCCTGAGAATCCTCCCAGAATTCCCCTTGTGATTTCTCCCATTGTAATTAAATTTAAAAATGAATAATTCTGTTAATTAACTCATCCGCCGCCGGCAGCATCAAAGCCTTAAACGAAAGTGCAAAGTTTATTTTAAAAAATAAAATATTTTCTTTATTGTGTCGTATATTGTCGTATTATTTCGTATTAAGTCGGGTTAACAATTTCTGCTTTGAGGGTAAAAACACGAAAATATGGCTACCAGGAACCTGTAAAATAAAAAAGCGTTGTCCTGTTTTGAAGGAACAACGCTTTAAAATAGATGGATTTTGAGCATCCAGAAAGCCAGCAATTCATAAAAGATTTTGTTTATTTACACAGGTCTCTGAACAATTTTTCGATTTTTCTAATATCTGAGTTGATGTGTTTAGACCCTATTTGCCCACCCAGATCCGCTCGTATACCACGAAATATCATCTCTGTTATGGTGTAATTTGCCGGGCTTAAGATTAAAACTCCGGCATCTCTTGCGCGGTTATATGCGTCAGGACTGAACCTTCCGGCTTTAGGCACGACATAAAGCATCGGGCCAGATCCTAATCTTAAGCCATACTCTTTCCAGAACCCTGTAGAAGTAAACACCTCATTTACAAATCGCTTCAAATCTTCCATAACCACTTGTACCTGCTGTATCGTTTTTGTAAATATGCTATCATTAAGTACATAATTCGCAGCAACCGCAACAGAATAGTAAGCTTGTTTGCCATATTTTTTGGCAGCATCCCTCATTTTCAAAATTAGTTTTTGATGGGCAGCTACCATATACAGACGGCTCATCTCCTCATACAAATAGGTTAAAGGCTTCAGATATATAATAGAATCGAGATTTCCTTTGGCCATATCCAGTACATAATTCTTTTGATTGCCCAACCAGGGACGGTACCAATCATCGATAATAAGTTTGAATTGATAAGTTTTAAAAAATTTAAATATCTCTTCCATTCTTTCTATCGGGGTATCTGCGCTGTCGGCGTAATTTATACAGGGTGTCATGTAGATTGCTATAATTTTATTCTCAGCAAATGCCCTGACAAGGCCATTGATGGAAAAACCATAGCCATCCGTATCAACCTCAACCAGCTTCACACCGGCCGACTCCAAGCCCCTTCTTACCAAATTGCTCACTTGCCGGGGAATGATCACACTCCCGCCCTTTTCATATAAAGCCGAACCAACACACCTGATCAAAGACTGATAATCATGCATATAATAAATATTCGCCGGAAAATAGTTTGTTCTTTGAAACTGGTTCAACTGTTCGCACAACGTGAGTAACAATGGTGTATAAACCTGGTTCTGCTGACTGGGCGGGACCTTTTCGTAACTTCTCTTTTTTTCACCCTGAAAACAGGCAATAAGATCGTTAGTTAGATAACAAGGTCTCATACAAGTGCTGTCCAGATAAGTAGCGTCATACCCTTTACGTAATTCAATATTTTGTGAATACGCAGGATGACGGATTACGGCACGCGTACCGTTATGCGTTGAAAGGTAGCCTGCTGCAACCATTCCCCGAAATGCCTTAATCACTGTATTTCTTGCCACCTGCAGCAGTTTAGCCAGTTTAGTAATAGCAGGCATGATATAACCAAAATATAAGATCTCCCGATCTACCAGGCCAATCAGGAACTCCCTAACCTGCAACCCTGTCTTTTTCAACTCGATATAATCGGTAAAAAAGCTATCTTCAAATTCAATTGTGTTTTCCAAAATATTGCAATAAAAAACTATATGCAACTTAAACGCCTATCTATACAAATAAATTATCTGAATATTTATTTATTATTTTAATAAACAAGAGTAATATTCGTATTTGATAATATTATTTATCAAAAAATTATAATTTGCGCTTAGTTTACATCACTTTTACCTGTAATTATCGCTCACACTAAATAGATCTTGATAAGGGATAGCCCCGCTTCAGCCTTTCGCAATATCATTTGATAAATAATTAGTAATCATATATACTAAATAAAAAAAATCGACAGTGGTGACCGTCGATTTTTCTCCTTCTAGTATCTACTTCATATTGTTATGAGATCTTAATGGTAAGCCTCCTCCTCATATCAACCCACTTGCGACTTTCATCTTCGGTATACTCTCCAGGCACATAGTATGTAGCCAAAATTGATCCCGGGCTGAATTTTTTATTATTCAGTATCGACAGGTAATTATCTGTTATTGAATAATAATACATATTTAACGCAACCACGCAGAGGCATCCCGCTGGAATCGAATAATTAAATTCATGGATACTGATTGTGTCCTGATAACGTTTTAGCTTTAACCGCTGGTACTCTGCACCTGGTATTTTTAATCCATCCGTCATACGAAACAAAGACATGCTCACCACTATTTCACAGCTCTCGCTGCGCATTGGATAAGTGATCTTTTTCGGATTGTCCAAATCATCTAAAACCACCCGCAATAAGCCATCCCTTAAACTTACCACAGGCAATGTGTTCAAACTCATCTTTAACGGCGAGTCAATGTTAAAATCAAAATCTGACAACGGGTTGAAGCTTTCACCCGTAAAACTGTACCCGTCAGAATGGAGATCCCTCGCATTGTAAATAATTTTTCTAAGTCTCCCTGTTAGCCTTTTAAATAGTAGGTTATCCTGAAAGCTGCTTATTGGTTTTTTGAAAGACTCCATCATCTCGCTACTTAATTGATTTGCAATTCCAAATGTGCTTGCAACTCTGATTGTACCTTTAGTTTGTTTCATGGTACCTTTTACTGGTTTCGCAGAAACAATATTTTTTCCTTTTACTACTCTGAAATTGACAGGCCCCACAGGTCCGACAATAAATTTTCCTTTTAAAATTCCCATATCAATGTATTTAATTTTACTCTAAAGTAACGCTTTGATTTTAAAAGCTTTAACAATCTGATTCATAGTATAAATTATGGCGTATTGTGGCGTATTATTTCGTGTTTTGTCGTATTTGGTTTAATGAAATACTAAACATGAAATGCCAGATTAAAGCATGGTTGGCATGTAGCAAATAGGGATTATTGTCGGGGACGATTCGGGCTGAGTCCGTCATGACAGCGATGTGACAGCGTTATGACTCCGTAGTTCTCCTAGGAAAAACACGGAGTGACAACGTTGTCACATAGTTATCACAACGCTGTCACCCCGAGCAGTCCCCGGGTAGTCTCTGAATCTACTCTTCTCTTGAACTGGTTTTACTAGTTTTTCCCAGCATGAACTTCACAAAAACGAAGTATTACGACCTGTCGCAGGAGCTATTGCAGATAAATTATCTGTAATACCGAAATTTACAAAAAAATCTTATGGATTTAGCCTCTCCTTACGTCATAGCCTTAACAGTGCGACTTGCTGTACACCAATCCGGTCGATAACGGTGAGATTCCCTAACCAGACTATGGAAAACACCCATGAGTGGATTAACACCCACTAAACCATAATGGGCGGCAGCGGCTTCATATGCCAGTGAAATATTTTCGGTCAAATGCTGTAAAATACTTACCGGGCAAACCTCATGTAAAAAACACATCATGATAAAGTCATTGGTCAAATTGATCATATAACCGCCAACAACCGTTACCGTCTTCACATGGTCTATATGTTGAGAAAGCTCCTGACAACATTGTATCATTGTATCACGCATGATCTTTTTTAACTGCGCATCTGGCAACATCCAGTACATATCCTAGATTTCAGTAAGGCTCATCTTACAATCTGAATGTAGCCATGAGTCAGTTGAAGCAATACTCCTGCCCTTCCCTATTTTACACAGGTAATCATAGACCACCTCATTCACTTCATGTTCTGTATCATCTTCGGCCCCGCATAAAAAAACGGAATAAAAAAACCGGTTCACAAATTGTTGCAGCTATTGGCAGATGTATATTTCAGGCATCTGCCACCTTTAAATGAATTGAATAATGCCGTAAGTGCAATACCTGGGGTTATAGATCACTCCCTGTTTTACAGCCTTGCAACAAAAGTACTGATCGCTAAAGCCGATAAAGTTTAATTCAATTTTTCATCATCCCTTTTCTTCTGCACTTTCGTTAAGTTTTCCCTAAAAAACCATCGCCCTACAAGCGTGTGATACCGTTTGTGATATATATACATATCCAGACATTTTACAGCTCCATTCCTGAATGTGATGTACATCACAAAAGCGACAGCCAATTTTCATTGTGATCTAGGTCACGGATATTTCTCCCCCTTTCGCGGCAAATTTGTGAAGTAATCAAACACGAATTAATCTTTATCACACTAACATTTAATATACAAAATCATGGAAAAAGAACTTATTGTAAAATGGAAAATTAAAGAAACAGAAACTGCAAACGTCCTTGAGTTACTGGCAGAACTGGCAGACCAGACGAAAAAGGAAAAAGGTAATCTTGCCTACGCAATTTATCAATCAGAAAAAGATCCTAACGAAGTCATATTACATGAGCGCTATGCCGACGAGGAAGCTTTGGAAGCCCATAAAAACTCAGATCACTATCAAACGATAGTAGCCGGCAAAATCATCCCGCATCTGGAAGTGCGCGAAATCCTTTTTGTAAAACAATTATTTTAAATCTATAGCTAATCATCAGCTTCAAAAATATTAACTCATGAAGCCTGCATAAGATTACATCTTACAAAAACCAATAAAATCTTATGCAAGCTTCATAACAATCAAAAAACAAAATATATAATCATGAAAAAAGTTTTAATCATCGTTTCCAATGCCAATGCCATTGGTCCGAATAATAGAAGAACAGGTATCTTTTTACCTGAGGTTGCACATCCTTACGCAGAATTTGACGCGGCAAATTACCAGATTGATTTTGCCAGTTTAACTGGAGACACCCCGTATCTGGATGCGCTTAATCTCGCAGACGATCCGCAAAACCTATCGTTTTTAACTGGAAATGGTTGGGCGGCTATGCAAAAAGCGATAAAACTTGAGGATGCCCATGTTAGCATTTATGACGCTATTTTTATTCCGGGCGGGCTGGCTCCAATGGTAGATATGCCGGAAAACACTTTGCTTAAAAAGTTGATAAAAGAAGCATATGAACGTCAGGATATAGTTGGGGCAGTATGCCACGGTCCTGTTTCATTACTTAATGTAAAACTGAGCGACGGAACTTTCCTTTTGGAAGGTAAAAACGTTACTTCCTTTACTAACGAAGAAGAGAATAACTATGCTGCTGCTGATGTGCCTTTTCTTTTACAGACAGCATTAACAAACCAGGGCGCTAAATTCCATGAAGCAGCACCATGGTCGGCTCATAGTATTGTTGACGGCAACCTGGTAACAGGACAAAATCCAGCCTCAGCGAAAGAGGTTGCCCAAAAAATGATAGCGCTTTTAGAAGACTAAAAGCACTGCCCTATTAAACTGTAAAAAATAAAACAACACCAATGGATTTAATTAAAGCCTATGCGGCACAAGCTGCAGATCAACCACTTGCACCCTTCTCTATCCAACTCCGCGAACCGGAAGCCGACGACGTAGAAATTAAGATATTATTTTGCGGCGTATGCCATTCAGATATCCATACAGCCCGTGGCGAATGGGGCAATACCGTTTACCCTGCTGTACCCGGACATGAGATTGTAGGTAAAGTTACCCGGACCGGTAAAAACGTAACCAAATTTAAAAAAGGTGATACCGTAGGTGTTGGCGTTTTTGTAGATTCTTGCATGCACTGTGAAAATTGCAAGAAAGATCTGGAACAGTATTGCACAAATGGAAATACACAAACATATAACTCATTAAGCCAGGATAAACAAACCATCACACTTGGAGGCTACGCCAGCCATATTGTAGTTACCCAGCATTTTGTTTTATCAGTATCAGACAAATTGCCTCTTGAAAAAGTTGCGCCATTGCTTTGTGCAGGTATCACGACTTATTCGCCCCTCCGCCATTGGGGTGTTAAAGCAGGTGATAAAGTAGCTGTAGTTGGTTTAGGCGGTTTAGGACACATGGCTGTTAAACTAGCCTCATCAATGGGTGCCGAAGTAACCGTATTAAGTCGTTCTAAAAGCAAGGAAAAAGATGCTACCGAATTAGGGGCGCATCATTTTAAATTAACTACAGATGAAGGTAACATGAGCGAATTAGCGGACAGCTTTAACTTAATTATTGATACAGTTTCTGCACCACATAATTATAATGAGTACATGGCGTTACTGGCGACCGACGGGGTAATGGTTTTACTAGGCATTCCGCCAGAGGAGACACCTGTTGCTGCCTTCCCTTTTATCATGGGCAGAAGAAGCCTCGTAGGGTCTTTAGTAGGCGGCATCAAAGAAACCCAGGAAATGCTGGATTACTGTGCTGAACACAATATTACATCCGACGTGGAAGTAATCAGTATTGACCGGATTAATGAAGCCTATGAGCGTACGCTTGCAGGAGATGTTCATTACCGTTTTGTGATTGACATGGCTACCCTATAAAAAAACCGTTCCCTATCGAGATACTTCATTTTAAGATCTGTAAAACTAAAGTTGAGATCAATTGGCTGCAGAAATATCGAAATCCGCTATTTTTTCGTATAATCGTTTCGAAATACACACAATTGAAAAAATACGCAGACCCTTCAGATTTATGGCTCAACTTGACGAAAGGAGATAGAAAGGCATTTACCACTATCTATAGTACTTACGTAAGCAGCCTGTATGAATATGGAATGCGGATTTTAAATCAGGAAGACCAGGTAAAAGACTGTATACATGATCTTTTCACCAAATTATGGCTCAACCATAAAACAATCGGTCATACAGATAATATTAGATTTTACCTGATTGGTGCCCTCAGAAACACCATATTTTCTTATAAAAGCCGGGAAAACAGGATCCAGAAAGAACAGTTTGTGGATCCTGATCATTTTGTGCTGGATTTTAATGCGGAATCTGACCAGATAACAAAAGAAGAATCCTTAGCGCAGACGTTAAAGATCCGGCAAGCACTGGACCATCTAACGGGACGGCAAAAAGAGATCATATATTTAAAATACTTTGAAGAGATGGACTATGAAAAAATTTCAGAGGTGATGAACCTTTCTGTTAAAGGAGCCTATAAACTTTCTACAAGAGCTTTAGAAGCATTAAAAATCCTATTAGATACCGATAAAGCCATGGTAATTTTTATGCTGTTAAACTATAAATCACATATTTTTTAAAAATAATTTATTTCTATGGGGTGTTTTTAGAATATTTAGTGTTTAGTTCCCAAACATCAATAGAACAAATTGACAATCAATGCAAATAAGTAAATATCAATCCTTTAGTACAGAAGAGTTTCTTGATGATCCTACATTTATACAATTTGTAAAATATGGAGAAGCTGATGACCTGTTGTTTTGGAATGCTTTTGAAACCGCAGCGATAAACCTCCCGGCTTATCACTTAGCGAAAAAAGAACTTGATCTTATTTATACTGCAAACAGGATCACTATGCCGGCAGGTTTTGAAACGGAAGTTCTATCCATGATCAATACCACTATCGATCAGCAGCAACATAAAAAATCAATCACCCGCAGATTATACCTGGCTGTTGGCAGTGTCGCTGCGATTTTAGGGCTGGTAGTATTCAGCGTTTGGCTAAACAATGCTACAGTGACCATTAGCACAGCCTATGGCGAAAGAAAAAGTTTCACCTTACCTGATGGAAGTTTAGTTTCTCTAAATGCCAATTCATCGCTGAAATATCCACTCTTGTGGCGCATCAACCGTAAAAGAAATGTATTACTTAAAGGGGAAGCCTATTTTAAGGTAGTACACTTAAATCAGGATCCTAAAAATATTGTGGAAGAAGACCGTTTCCACGTGCAGACGAACAGTTTAAAAATTGAAGTGCTGGGAACTGAGTTTGATGTCAAGGATAGGAATAAGACCGCTAAAATCACGCTGGTGAATGGTAAGGTAAGCGTATTATCACTGGTATCTGGAAGACACTATATCATGAAGCCTAAACAGATGGCATTGGAAACTAAGGCAGAAGCCTTAAAAATCGTGGAGATAGATCCTGATCTCACGAAAGCCTGGATAGATGGAAACATGAAAATGCAGAAAACAAGTGTGAAAGAGATTATGCAGGAATTCGCGGATCTATATGGTAAACGCATTATCTTAAGCGACCCTAAAATGGCAGAGGTGAGAATAGATGGGATGACCTCTATCAGAAATGAGGATGATGTACTGTTTCTGCTTTCTAATATCCTGAATGCTAAAATCAGAAAGGACAGCAACACTGTTATGCTTATAGCTAAATAGGAATCATTATTATATTCTGAAAAGGGCTTAAGAAAATTTCTTAAGCCCTTTTCAGAATAATTGATCCAACTATTGTCAATTGATAAATCAAATGTTTTGCTGCATCCAGCTAGTAATAATGCCTAAGGCACGCTGAGAAAAACCAGCTTTAATTTTTGGATACTCCGCTATCGTACATGCGTTACAAGGCAGGAACAAATGGTTCAGTCCCGAAAGTAAAACGGTCCTCACCTTCCTGTTGCCGCCTGCAGCACTATAATTTTTCCAGTTAGCCAGGTTTTGTTCTCCAGCTACCATCAAATCTTTATCTCCGTTGAGGGCAAGTATGGGAACATGGATTTTTGCTATCGTTTTTGCTGCATTATATTTAATGAAATAGCGATACCAGGGTTGTACAGCATTATTCGCATAGCTATAAATTGGAAAACGGAAATGATCAAATGCTATATTCAAAGTTTTAAAATAAGCATCGTCCTTTACTTTCCAAACAGCATACGTTTTATTTAACACAGTACCCAGACTATCTGAATCTGCATATTTTAAAGCCGTTTTAAACATGAGGCCATTAATCTCATTGGAACGCTTTTTATCATAATCAGGAAGTGTTGACGCATTAACAATATCTTCGTTCTGCCTGATCTGTGCTTCGTAGCCAGACATCGCCAAACCTGCAACACTAACTAAAAAAGCAACATCTTTACTCTTTGCCGCAGCAATAGCAATGGCAGCGCCGCCTTCGCTATGGCCCAGCAACCCTATCTTTTTACCATTGATACCTCTTACACCTTTTAAATAATGGACAGCTGTTAGTGCGTCGTCTGCAAAATCACCAGTGGTAGACGTTTCATAAACACCAGTTGTTTTACCCGTACCACGGTCATCCAGCCTTAATACAGCAAAACCATGCGTGCTCAAGTGATCTGCAATTTGCGCAAATATCGGATGCCCTGCCATATTACCATTACGGTCTTGCTTGCCTGTGCCAGAAACCAGCACTACAGCAGTTGCCTCCTTAATTCCATCAGGCATAGTAAGGGTGCCTGCAAACATTATTTTCCCGTCACCACTCTTAAAGCTAACCTCCTCAGTATGATAAGTACTTTGTGTTTGCGCGAATGCAGGCTTCAGTAAAATCAGGAATGCTATCCAGATTAAGCATATTTTCATGTTATTTTGCATTTTTAGTTAACTCTACCATATTCTCAATATCATCAGCCAGTGCTGTTGCACTGCCATTAAAGCCTACAGAGATGAAACGAAGATTGCCTTTTTTATCAACAAATAACTTTTGAGGGATTCCAGAAATAGTAAAAGTTTTAGCAATCCTGTCGAACACCTCACCCGTAGCCTTTGCTCCTTCCGCTTTATTATCAAAAAGAACATTAAATGGGTAATTATTATCTTTGATATATTTTTTCACTTCAGACTTATAGTCAGCGCCGCGCTCCTCTGTATCTACAAAATAGAAAAGTACATTAGGATCGTTTTTATATTTCTCTACAGCAAGTTTCATACCCGGAAAAGATGCTTTACAAGGTACACACCAGGTAGCCCAAAAATCCAAAATCACAGTTTTACCAATAAGGTCTTTAGAATTCACAACCTTGTCGCTCATATCTTTCATACTCCATTCTGGCATTGGCTTGTTCATCATACTCGCAATCGCCTCTTTTTTAGCAGCTGCGATATCAGCAGGATTCTTTAAAGACTCCACATATTCCGCAAATCCTTTTTCTGATTTGTGTTCTTTAATGTAGATACCTTTTAACATTTCAATCATTTCTGGGGTACTCTGGTTTTTGTATAAGGCTTTAGTCAGTACAACCGTCAATGCCTTTGTATCCTTATTTTGCTGTAATAGCATTGCATATTGACTATTGATCGTTGTGTTTTTATAATCCAGGTAAGACTGGGCAAGCACTGCATATTTCATTGCCTCTTCCTTTTTGCCTGCAGTCATCAATAGGCTGATATGTACAGGAAACACATGACCGGCGCGCGAACGGTTTACTTCATCTTTCCATTCTGATGCTGTTAAATAACTATACTCCTCTGGTTTGTTTGCCAGAAAATAGTCGTAACGTTTCATTAACTGTTCAGCGATTGGATAAAGTGTCTGCGGCGTCTGGTCTTTTCTGTTAAAAGGAATTTCTACAAATTTATAGTACAAATTACCTAGTGTTTGATATGGTATTAATGCGTTATACTTATCGAATGCAGCAGTATTCTTATTTAGATACTGGCTGATCAGAATGATGTTTTGATAAATTGTCCCATAATTGATTCGGTTTTCTGCATCAAAATCCGCATTACTTGTCACTGGGAAATCAGACAGAAACTGCTCTGATGCTTTAATCACATCAGCCATCTCCTTTTGCGCGCCAATAGTTTTAAACGCCGTTAGCCTTGCCAAGCTTCCTTTTGGAAACCTATCTAATAACACTTTATCTATAGAATCTTTTGTTTTTTTATTGCCTAATAGGTTGCTGCTGATGGACCTTGCTTTTAAAAGTTCATCTTCCGAAGCATCAGGACGGGTCAAAAACCTCATCACTAACCCTAATTTCGTACCAGCATCTTCCTTCAAGTAGTTTTTAACTGCAATTGCATAAGGCATAACGAGGGTGGCTTTAGATTGTTGATTAAAGGCAATTTCCTGGCTCAGCCAATAGTAAGATGCCGTATCAGAAATACCTTTAAATTTCATGTATCCCGGAATACCAAGATTTAATTTTGGAGAACGCGCTAAACCCCAGCCAGCATAACCACCCGGTGCCATCACTCCTTGTCTATCTTTATCCCGGAACATTAGGAAATAACCCTGGTCCTTATTGTTATCTACCAGCGTATCTGATTTAAATTTAACAGCAATAATGCCGCAGTTCTCTGGCACATTTAAAGTTCCTTTCCAGCTATCATTATCACCAGTAAAGTTCATCTCAATGGCTTGCCACTTATAACTTTTATATTCATAAACAACAGCAGTAACGTTTTTCTTGCCCGCCAGAGGAGTTCCTTTAGCATTATAATGTATTTCTACAGGTTTTCCATTTTCTGGTTTTTCAGGTATATAAGTAAAATTAGCATTTTCTTGTGCGTAGCTTATCAGATTGCAACAAAGCAAAAACAAGCTCAATAAAATCGGTTTCTTAAATTGTTTCATCAGTATTTGTGTTTAGATATTAAAAGGCAGCTGTGTAGAACAGCTGCCTTAGCATATTGCAAAGGAAAATATTATGGATTGGCTTCCAGTTCTGGATTTAATTGCCTTAAGTAGCCAGCAATTGGAAAAGTATACCTATCACTGTTGGGAGCCAATGTATAGGTTACCCCATTGGCTACGCGCGTGTAAGTACGTGTAAATAAAGCTTCATTTTTCAAGCGGCGCATGTCCCACCACCGTAAAGCGATACCAAAAAATTCGCGTCTGCGTTCGTCAATAACTTTTACCAATGCATCATTCGCAGAAGTAGCTGTTAAAGGAACATAATCAGCAGTTTTAAACCTTTTTATCCTTAACCTATTTACCCATAACATTGCATTGTTATAATCACCAGCACGGGCAAAAGCTTCAGCTCTGATCAATGTCATTTCCGGAACAGACGGACCTTCGTTACGGGTCTCCCCTATTGCTCGCTCTTTATAAGAATATCTCCCGGTATATAAAGTGGAAATAGTAGACGCAGGTACAGTAAACAATGTATATCTCTGATCTTGGGTACCTAGCAACGCTAGAAACTCGTCGCTTAACTTTAGTGCTGTTGGCGTATATGATACACCACCGCCATAAGGCACTTTAGACAATAATATTTCCGGATCTGTAATTCTTCTTGGGTAATTAGTAGAGTTTACTAAAGTAAGTGCAGATAAATCATTAATGGTACTTCTTTGTTCCAAAGCCAGGTCTGCATATCTCGAAGCATTCACATAATCATTCATATATAAATAACAACGTGCCAGTTCTCCATATGCAGAAGCCAGTGAGGGCAATGTATTATAAGCTTGCGTAACTGGCAAAGCAGGAATAGCTCTGAGCAGATCTGCAATAATCTGATCATAGATCGCTTTTACGGTAGCCCTGTTCAATTTCTGACTCACTGTTTGCTCAAGCAATAAAGGTACGCCGAGGTCAGTCGCTGCTGTATTGGCATTATAAGGCTTGGCGTAATTATTTACTAATGCAAGATAGGCATCGGCACGGTGCACTAATGCTTCTGCTGTTAATGCTGCTTTTTCTGCCTCTGTACCGTCGCTAGTAGGCAACTCATTAATAATGGTATTACAATTTAGTACAACTGCATAAGCGGCATTCCAGCTCAAATCTTGCTCAGCGGTAGTACCTAATGGAAAGATAACATTTTGCCAGGTATAACTGTTTAAAAAATAGTTATAATTTAAGCTGGTTAAAGTGCTTAACTGGCTGGCATCGGTAATATTGATATCATTAGACGCAAAATCAGATAAGTTAGGATTTGCTTCAAATCCATTCGTGTTGTTCAGCAAATACCTGTAGTTAATCGTTTGGCTAGGTACTAAGTTACCTTGTGTTTTAATATCAACGTATTTCTCGCAGCCCGAAAAAGTTAGGGCAGCCATTGAAAATACTATATATTTATAAATTGATCGCATTTTTTACGGGATTAAAAGTTAACATTTAAAGTAAAATTATAAGATACTGTAGCTGGCAGCCCCATGGTTCTATTGTTTAAACTGGTTGTAAAATCGGGGTCCAGACCTTCTTTATTCGCTGTCCATAATAAACCCAGGTTACGTACTGCGAAGGCGAAGTTTGCTGCTTTAACTGCATTAGTGATTTTAGCCACTGGAATTTTGTAGCTTAGAGAAAGCTCTCTTAAACGAATATAATCACCCTTCAATACATTAATATCTGATTGCTGATAGCGAAGCAAACTTTGACCTGCATATACCCCAGCAACCCCAGGTACATTGGTGGTAGCTTCATCACCCGCTTTCTGCCATCTCTTTGCTACGTCCTCATGTAAATCATATGATACGCCTAATCTGGATGATGGATATGAGCTGATGGTAGGTCTAAGAAAAACATTACCAAACTGATAAGTAGCAATAGCCATCAAGGTAAACTCACGAAACCTGACAGTAGTATTAAAACTTCCGAAATAAGGAGCACTGGTACGGCCGGCATAAACAAGTGCATTAACAGAGGTAATATTTCTGCTTGCTGGTACTATCACCCCATTTTCATCATAAATTTGTGTCATTCCCGTTGCATCCAGGCCTGCATTTTTATAGACAAACATTTTGTCAGTCGCATACCCATCCAGATAAGTAGCATAAGCAGGATTAGAATATAAGCTAGATGTTGCGGGAAATCTTGAATCCGTTACTTTATTAGTATTGTAAGCGAAATTTAGAATACTGGTTACATCCCAGTCTTTATTGTTATATATAGTTCCCCTCAATCCAAGATCGATCCCTTTACCAACTAACTCACTAGAATTTCTTGTTAAAGTAGTTACTCCATAAGTTCCATTAAGGGGAAACATTGCAAAAATATCTTTTCCATGTTTGCGGTAAATATCAGCTGTTAATCCCAAACGGTTATTTAACGCGCCGATATCAATCCCAAAGTTAGTTACATATGTTTTTTCCCATCGCAGCTCTGGATTAGCTGGTGAAATAATTGATGCATAAGGTAACCCTGTTGGATAATCAGCACTTCCCAAACCAATATAAGTATATGGATAAAGATCGGTAGCAATATTTCCGTTTACACCATAAGTAGCTCTAATGTTTAAATTGCTTATCCAGTCCTGTGATTGTAAGAAAGATTCCTTTGCCACATTCCATTTTAAACCGGCAGACCATAGAGGCGTAGCCCTAAACTTGCGGTCTACCCCAAAGTTATTATAATCATCATAACGTGCACTGGCAGAAATGGTATATTTCCCGTTGTAAGTATAACCGGCATTAGAATAATAAGACAAATATCTCCTGGTTTTGTCTTGCTGTGTCGGTGAGCCACCAAGACCAGAGGTATAGCCAGCTACACTAGGATAGCCTGTAAAATAGTTAACCTGCCTGGAAATTCCTGTACCTGTATTATAGCCGTATAAAGTACTTACACCCTGACCAACCTGTGTTTGTCTGATTTCAGATCCAGCTATAACGGTTAGCTGATGCTTACCAGCAAAGGTATTATCATAATTCAACTGTCCGCGAATGGTATAGTTATTAGTGGTTGTTGTGCTTTGGTTAAGGATACCTCCGCCCGGCGTAAGCCCTATTGAATTCACTGCTGTACCTGTTAGTGGCACCGGTGTAAATCCATTTAAAAAATCTCTGTAATAGTAGGTGTTTTCATTATAATACTGACGGAAATTCCCAAAGCTACGCTCATTGTTATAAAATGCATTTAATGATAGTCCTTTAAAAATAGGAACATTCAAATTTGCATTAAAAGAGTAGTTGTTTTCCTTTTGTACATTATCTGCATTGTCTAATTCATCCAGCGGATTGTAGTTCCAATTTAAAAAACCTTTGCTCGCTAACGTATTTGTCCACCCAGAATAATAGTGATTAGATCTGCCTACGCGGTTACCATTATCATCAACAATCTGGTTATAAGGCATAAAAGTAAATGAAGAAGGATAATAAAAACTACTTAACCCAACACCTTCATTTACATAATTAAAAAATGAACCTTTAAAATTTGTAGTTAGCGTTGCTTTTTTAAAAAGCTTAAATGTGTTATTCAAGGTAACTGTGAGCCTGCGCGCTTCATTGCCAACGGTATTAGGTCTTTCTTTACTATAAGAAGCAGAGTAAAAGTAGCTGTTTGCAGTACCGCCGCCGCCAACAGAAAGATTGTATTGCTGACTTGCAGCAGGCTGTAAAATGTATTTTGATATTTGCTCTCGGCTATCAATAGCACTGTATTGGCTAATTTGTGCATCATACTGTGCTTGCGTAATCGTACCTGCCTTCAATTTAAAAGTAAGATCTGTAACCTCCGCAATAGGCTGTCCTAAAGCAATCGCTGCATTAGGTGTACTAACTATCGATTTATTTACCAGTTCTTGTTCGTAGGCAATTTGCTGAGCAGAGGTCATGGTATGCAGATAATTTAAATCAGGTTTACCAGATACCGACGCTGTAGTTGAAAAACTAATGCTTGGCGCCTGGTTTAGCCCTCCCTTTTTAGTCGTTACTACAATTACACCGTTAGCCGCACGCACACCCCATATTGAAGCAGCAGATGCATCTTTCAAAAAGGTAATATTTTCAATATCATTAGGGTTTAGCGCAGAAAGGTCTAATTGTGAAATTGCCCCATCAACTACTACCAGTGGAAATTTTTCTCCAACCAGAGAACTTGTTCCGCGGATAGTCATATCATAATCTGCCCTCCCAACGCTTCTGGTTCCGCTGTTGATTCCCAATTGCGTATTTTTATAAGCAAAGCTATTGTCGCCAGCAGTAATGGAAACCTTAACACCAGGAATCAGGGACTCTAAACGCTGGACCACATTGGCTACAGGGACCTGTTCGAGTTGTTTTTTAGTTACTGAAACGACAGAACCAGTAGATCGTTCTGGAGAAATGTCCTGGTATCCTGTTGATATTACCACTTCATCAAGATTATTTCCCGCGGATGGCTTAAGTGTAACTGACAATTTTTTAGATGTACCATTTAAAGCAACCTCGTTACGATCATAACCGAGATAAGAAAAACCAAGTATTCTCGCAATTTTAGGAACAAAGAAGGAGAAATTCCCATCTGCGTTGGTTATAACTGATGAATTCGACCCATCAGATTTAATAGTTACTCCAGGCATTGGGTTTCCTGATTCATCTAAAACCTGACCAGTGATAAAAGAATCTCCTGAATCGTTATTATCCTGTGCGGCCGCCTGTTTGTTGAGCAGTTCATCATCTTTTGGAATAATGGTATAGTTACCCTCACTCACGTACAAAAACAATAAGTTGTTCGGATAAAGGATTCGTTTTAAAGCCTCATCCAGTGTTTTAGCTTTTAAGCTTTCTATCGGCGTGAATTTGTTTTCTATGATACCGTGCCTGTAAGCAAACTTTGTATTGTATTTTTTAGAAACAGCATCTAAGGCTACTGCTAACGTAATCTGTTTATTCTGTGCATAGGAAACAACAGAACAGCATAACATAATTGTTATTAATAACAGATGAAAAATTGGTTTAGTAAAAGTTTTAATCATTTTTAATGGTTTAGTTGACGAATGATATAGTCATTCATAAGTACAAACTGTACTTTTCTTAAAATCACCCCATGGGAGCAACATTTTTTTATAAAAAAATCATCAGCCAATCTTATTTACGAGAAAAAGTAAAAAAACATATAGAATATTTATATCTAAACCCCAAAAAAACACATTGAGATAGGTTCAAATATCACACATCAAGTGATTATCAGAAAGTGAAGTAGTAAAGGTTACTATATTAAACTGCCAGTACGGTTGTACTTTATTATAATAGAATCAATTTTAAACAACATATTCCCTTTACATTTTATAAGAAACACTGACCTATTGAAATCCTTCTGAATCTCTGGCATAATAAAAAAGAAGACGTAATTATAAAATCCAAAAACATCTATTCCTGAAGTTGATTAAGGAAATTTAAACATTTCTTTAAAAATACATCCTCTTCACCAAGTGTATCTGAGCCCCGATTTTTGAGAGATTATTAAGGAAAAGAATAGAGTGCCGATGTAAAATTGAGTTGAATGCCGTAATTATAAAACGATCTAAAGCAGTACCAATATACTCTTCTTTGATTAACTGTTTCTTCCTCTCATTCCAAGCTTGCAGCTATGAAAGGATAAGTTGAATGAATATCAGATCTATGCATTCTCTTTAAGCAGTGGAATTACTTTTGTGCCAATCAGTTCTATGGATTGCATCAATTGCTTATGGCTAAGTCCTGCATTATCCATTTGAAATGTAAAACGATCAATTCCTCCAAGTGCTTCGCTATGTCTTAATAATTTTTCTGCTACCTCTTCTGGGTCTCCAACAACTAAAACACCGCGGGAACCTATCAAATGATCAAACTTAGATCTTGTTACAGGCGGCCAGCCACGTTCCTTACCTAATTTGGTCCACAGTTCTGCATATCCAGGATAGTAATGAGCAACCGCCTGTTCCTTTGTAGATGCCACATAACCTGGAGAATGAAGTCCAACTTTCAATTGCTGAGGAGTAAATCCCGCTTTGCGTCCCGCTTCACGATATAAGTCTATTAGCGGGCGGAAACGTTGCGTTTCACCGCCGATAATAGCAACCATCAATGGCAAGCCTAATGACCCCGCTCTTTCAAATGATGCTGGTGTACCCCCCACTCCGAGCCAAACCGGCAATTGTTTCTGCAGTGACCTTGGATAAACGGGTTGGTTTTGCATTGCTGGCCTGAACTTTCCCGACCAGGTGATAAATTCCTGGTCACGGATACGCAGCAATAGATCCAATTTTTCTTTGAACAGCGCGTCATAATCATTCAGATCAAATCCGAATAAAGGGTAGGCTTCTATAGCAGATCCCCTTCCTACCACCAACTCGGCACGTCCTTTAGAAATGAGGTCTAACGTTGCAAAATTCTGGTAAACACGAACCGGATCGGAAGTACTTAAAACAGTAACAGCGCTTGTTAGCCGAATACGTTTGGTCATAGCTGCTGCTGCCGATAAAATTACTGCAGGTGCAGAATCTAAAAACTCTTTTTTATGATGCTCACCGATACCATACACATCAAGTCCGGCTTCATCAGCTAATGAAATTCTTTCCAAAAGTTGTTCCATTGCGTCAACACTGCTTAGTGCATTGCTGCCATACATTGCCGAGGCAAAACTGTCTATTCCTATTTCCATAATATCGTATAATCAGAACCAAATCTAATTCTAAAATAAAATAGTAAAAATATCATAGGATAAGAAATTGTTCCGGCAATATGCAATTTAAAACAAGTCGCTGATGTGGTATTAGTTCCGGTAATGTATCAGATTTTGATAAAATTATTGGAAAAAGTAGGTAGAGGTTATATCTTATTTTCCCACTTCCAATTTTTAATCTCGGGCATATCATCCAGGTAAGTACAAATATAAGCAGTGTGTTCTTTGAGTTTATTTTCACAATAGCTTATAAAGATATCAGCCTGCTGATGAAAAAGAGGTACTCTTCTTACTGCTTCTATAGCCAGATGGTACCTGCTCATCTTGTTGAGCACGACCATATCAAAGGGAGTAGTAGTAGTTCCCTCTTCCATATAACCTCTAACATGGAAACGGGCAGGATCGGGCCGGCCGTGTACCAGGTCGTGGATGATACGCACATAACCATGAAAAGCAAAAATAACCGGTATAGAAGTAGTAAATAATAAATTAAACAGGTCATCAGACATCCCATGCGGATGATATACAACAGGAGATAGAGACATCAGATCAACTATATTTACTACCCTTACCTTCAAACCGGGCATATGCTCTTTCAATAGTGATGCTGCGGCCACAGTTTCTAAGGTGGGTACGTCGCCTGCACAAGCCAATATTACATCAGGTTTTTCATCTCTACAAGTACCTGCCCATGACCATTCTGAAGCGCCGGTTTTGCAATGTGTTATTGCTTCTGCCATAGGCAGCCATTGCAGTTCGGGCTGTTTGCCTGCGATCACTACATTCACATAATCTTTACTTCGCAAACAATGATCCATAACAGCTAGAAGCGTATTCCCATCAGGTGGTAAATAGATACGGATCACTGTATTTTTTTTATTTACTACGGTATCAATAAAGCCTGGTCCTTGATGGCTATAGCCATTATTATCCTGCCGCCAAACATGTGAAGTGAGCAAATAATTTAAAGAAGCCACAGGTTTGCGCCAAGGTAATTCACGCGAAGTTTTTATCCACTTTGCATATTGGTTAAACATAGAATCAATAATGGTAATGAAAGCTTCATAACACGGGAAAACACCATGCCGGCCAGTCAGCAGGTACCCCTCCAGCCAACCCTCGCAAAGATGTTCGCTAAGTACTTCCATTACTCTGCCATCAGCAGCAAGCTTATCGTCTGTTTCCATGATCTTTTCCATCGAACAACGGTTGGTAGTTTCAAATACAGCTTCCAGCCGATTGGAATTGGTTTCGTCCGGACAAAACACCCGGAAGTTTTTAGCTTCGGCATTGAGTTTGAAAATATCACGCAGATATCCACCAAGATTCCGCGTACTTTCCTGCTCCAATTTTCCGGGTAGAAGAACTGGAAAAGCATAATCTCTAAAATCTGGCAAACTCAGTTCGGTTAAAAGTGCGCCTCCGTTGCCATAAGGTGATGCCCCCATTCGTAGTGGACCTTGAGGAGCCATTGCCGCTAATTCAGGGATCAACCTCCCTTGTTCATCAAAAAGGGTTTCCGGATGGTAACTTCTTAACCATTTTTCTAATTCTTTTAACTTTAACGGATTCTCTCTTACACCTGCTAATGGAACCTGATGCGCCCGAAAAGTCCCTTCTATATGTTTGCCATCCCATTCCTTTGGTCCTGTCCAGCCTTTTGGAGTTCGCAGAATAATCATTGGCCAAAATAATCCGCTTATCATTCCATTCATTCTGGCATTTTGCTGTATTTGCCGTATCTTTTGATAGACTAAATGAAGGGTCTCTGCCATTGATCGGTGTACTGCCATCGGCTCATCACCCTCTACAAAGAATACTTCATATCCGTGGCCCTTAAATAAATTTTGCAGCGCTTCATTATTTTTACGCGCCAGCACTGTGGGACCTGATATTTTATAGCCATTAAGATGTAAAACAGGTAAAACAGCCCCATCCCTGGCAGGATTAAGAAATGAAACTCCTGCCCAGCTACCTGCCAGCGGACCGGTTTCTGCCTCTCCATCTCCGATTACACACGCGGCAATCAGATCTGGATTGTCAAACACTGCACCAAAAGCATGTGATAAAGCGTAGCCTAGTTCCCCCCCTTCGTGAATAGAACCTGGCGTATGGGCACTGACGTGGCTGGGTACCCCACCAGGCGTAGAAAACTGCCGGAATAGTTTCCTGATGCCTGATTCATTCTGCTGCACTGCAGGGAAAAATTCTGAATAAGAACCTTCGAGGTAAACATTAGCCAGGATAGCAGGAGCACCATGACCAGGGCCGCAAACATATAATACATTAGCACCTGTATCGCAGATTAGTTTGTTCAAATGAACATATATTAGACTAAGCCCCGGTGATGTCCCCCAATGCCCTAATAGTCTGGGCTTAATATGGGAAGCTTGTAAAGGTTCATATAACAGTGGATTATCCTGAAGATAAATCTGCCCCGCAGCAAGGTAATTAGCCGCCTGCCAATAACGATGAATTTTTTCAATAGTTAGTGATGAAAGTTCCATAAGCTGAGCATGATATGCAAACCTAATTTATGAGCATGCCTTGATAAAAACAGTGACGAAGATCATGCAGCATATTGAATCAGATCATCGTAAAAACAAATTGATAACAAGAAATTTAGATTTAAAACTATAATCATGGAATCAACTGCATTAATAACCATTTTAAAAAATGCCACAGATGGAATTCTGAATATAGACTATATGGGCAAGATTGAGTCGGTAAATCCTTCAGCCTACAACTTATTTGGATACGCACCAGAAGAAATGATCCGAAAGAATTTTGCCATGTTATTAGCCAATTCTGATCAACTTGAAGGAATAAATTATAACGACACTTATCTTCCTGCTGGCGAAGTAAACCTTAGCGGGATAAGATTCGAAATGATAGGCAAAAAGAAAGGTGGATCAATCTTCCCATTTAGAATTGGATTATCAGAAGTGGAATGTTGCGGACGTACAGGTTATACATGTTTTATTCATGATCTTACTCTAAAATAAGTATGAAAAAGATATTAGTAACTACAGATCTATCAGAAAATTCTAAAGAGGCAGCTCATTTTGCTTTAAAGATAGCTTTGCATGATACCTACGAATTGACATTTTATCATGTGTATCATTTGTTAAAGCCAAATAGCTGGACCGATCATGCGCTGCGATCTTACGAGCAAAGAGAATCAAAAAAAATTAAAGCTAAGCTGATTCATTTCGTTGAAGCCATAACCAAAGCAATTGGTCATATACCTCATAAAATTCAGGTTGCTGTAGATGATGCTCCTTCTGTAAGCAAAAGTATATTAGACTATGCCACCTTACACCATTTTAATTTTATTTGTCTCGGTACCACTGGGGAAGGAAAATTCAGGCGGATCATAGGAAGCATCGCAACACAGCTGATCAAAGACGCCGACATTCCAATAATTACAGTCCCAAAAAATCACAAAACAAGCAAACTGAAATCTGTTCTATTTGCCTCTGATCTTTTAAACCTGGGAGAAGAAGTGAAACTATCTACAGAGTTTGCAAAATCTATTGGCGCAGAATTAGGGCTACTGCATATACAAGCGCCCGAAGATCTTAGCCTTGATCCAGGCTTAATAAAACAGATGATCAAAAGAATATCGGATTATCCATTGAAATTGCATTTTAAGAATTGGCTTCTTAAAAAAACACTTATGGAAAATATTCAGCTTACTATTGAAGAGCTGAAACCTTCAATGCTCATTTTATTTACAGACCAAGATAAAAATCTTGTAGAGAAGCTCTTATTTCCCAGTTTTACCAGAGAATATGTACTGCTGGCTGATATACCCCTATTAATTTACAAAAAGTAACTAACCTAATATTATTATGAAAACAATACTTGTATTAACCGATTTCTCTGAATCTGCCAGAAATGCTGCGGACGCAGCTATTATAATTGCTGAAGCGATTAAAGCAGATATAATATTATTAAATGCATTTGTAATTGCAACCATGATGGTTACAACAGAGCCGATGCCATGGCCATTAGAATATTATAAGATCCTGGAACAGGATAGCATTGATCAGTTGAAGCTAGAGCAAGATCGTCTAGTGGAGCAGACCCTAAAAAAAGATAGCGCTGATCATAAAATAAACATTTCAACGATGAGTCGGGGCGGTTCATTAAGCGATGGATTAGCATATGCCCTTAAACACGAAGACATTATAATGGTTACAATGGGCGGGCGGCACAATAAAGGAAGTGAACTCCTGTTTGGCAGTGATATTATGGACGTGATCAATAATGCTAACCGCCCGGTTTTTATTAATTCAGTGATTAAATTGAGTTCATCAGCTAAAAATGTGGTTTTTGCGACTGATTTATCACATGAAGACGTTAATGGACTTAATTATGTGATCAGCCTCTCTAAATATTTTGGCTTTCATATTCATGTGTGCCACGTAGCTGAAAATGCTCCAGAGAGCACTACTTCACATCACTCTAACCATATCAGTGAGTTCGAAAATAAAATTGATAGATCTAAACTTTCATGTCTTTCTTTTAATGAACTAAAAGGCAATCATATAAAAGATGAACTAACCAAATACAGTAACGCCATTGATGCCGACATCCTGATTTTAACACATAAAAAGCATTCATTTTTCTGGAGAATGGTACATGAAACCCCTGCAACAGATTTGGTTAAAATCCATAAACAACCCTTATTGATTCTACCTTGCAGCAACGATCCGGCCTTCTTTCAGTCGTTTTTGCCACTTCACAGCTTCATACCAGATGCCAGCAACTATTCCAGCGCCAATACTGATTAGTAGCTGAATGCTGTCTAATTTTTGGAAGCTGAAAAACCTGGATAAAGGAAGCACATAAATAAAGGCGGCGGACATGGAAATGGTGATAAATATAATTAGCGGTACTAGCCTATTACGATATTTTAAAGTAGTGATTAGTGAATAATGAAATGATCGGTTAACTAATGTTAGTATAATATTAGCGCATATGAGCACAGTAAACACCATTGTCCTCGTTGTAAATTCATTATAATTTTGGCTCACAGCGTACCAGTAAGTTAACAATACGCCTGCCGTAATAGCTAACCCCTGTAAAAAGCTGGTATAAAGCTCCTTGCGACTAAAGAATGTTACTGTAAACGGTCTTGGTGCCTGCAACATGGTGTTTTTTTCCATGGGCTCATTTTCATAGATAATAGAGCACGTAGGTCCCATGATCAATTCAAGGAAAATGATATGGATTGGTGAAAAAATAACAGGATATTTCCATGCCCATACTAATGGGATAAATACGGTAAGGATAATCGGAATATGGATGGAAATAATATACTGGATTGCCTTTTTCAGGTTCGTATAGATCTTTCTACCCATCGCAATGGCATCAATCATTTTTGCGAGATCGTCTTCTATTAGAACCAAAGAAGCAGCTTGTTTAGCCAACTCCGATCCTTTTTTCCCCATTGCTATACCAATATGGGCCGCCTTTAGCGCAGGCCCATCATTCACTCCGTCGCCTACCATTGCTACAATTTGATTCTCCGCTTTTAAAGCATTCACTACTCTAAGTTTTGCCTCAGGAAACATTCGTGTAAAAATCGTTGTTGCCATAACCTTTTGCCGCAATTGGTCTTCCGTCAAGTTAAGAAGTTCATCCCCGCAAACACTCTTATCATAATCGCGCAGACCAATTATCTTTGCAATAGCTGTAGTAGTTGCTGCATGATCTCCGGTAATGATTTTAACACTCATCCCCGCATCATAGAAAGCTTTCAGCACAAGCGAAATATTCTTTTTAGGTGGGTCATAAAAAGCTACCAATCCTTTAAACTGAAAACTAAAGTCTTGCTGATGGACTGGAAAATCTACGCCACTAAAAACCGCTTGTGCAACTGCCAGTACCCTGTATCCTTCAGTGGCCAGCGAATCTGCAGCCTGGTCAATCTCTTGTTTTTGTTCACCGCTAAGGGTACAGCAAGCTAGTATTGCTTCCATTGCTCCTTTAGCAGCAATGATACGCTCATGATCTGTATTTTCAAAAATATGCGTCATCATTGGGGGCCTGCCTTCCAGCGGGTATTCATGAATCATATGATAACTCATTCTTTCATCAATATCTATACTTTTAATATAAGCATCATGAAGTGCAATTTCCATAGGGTCGAATGGAATTGGCTCGCTTGCCCACATTGCTACTCTGAGCGTTTCACAGTGAGCATTACTTAAATGACCGTCAGCATAGGAAGTTATACCCGACCCGGGTATAAAAAGCTTTGCAAGGCTCATTTTGTTTGCTGTTAAAGTACCAGTTTTATCAGTACAAATTACGGTGGCACTCCCCAGGGTCTCCACGGTTTTCATTTGTTTCACCACAATGCCCATCTTCATTAAACGCCATGCGCCTAAGGCCATAAAAGTAGTAAAAGCTACAGGTATTTCTTCTGGCAAAACACTCATGGCGAGTGTTAAAGCCTTAAGCAAACTGTCTAGCAGCAGGTATGTACGGAAATAATTGATTGCCCATATGACAGTAAAAACAATTGCGCCGACAACAACCATCTTTAGCACAAAATTTCGAATCTGTAGTTCCAGCGGAGTTTTTTCCACACTTATTCCTGATAGACTATCACCAATTTGCCCCAAGCGGGTCTGTTTCCCGATAGCGGTAACTGTTGCGATGGCCAGACCACTCGACACCGTAGTACCCTGGTACACCAAATGGTCTTCTTGCCGCTGATCTTTAAATACAGAAAGGGATTCGCCAGTGAGGGTAGACTCATTAACAGAAAAATCATTAGCATGAACAATACTTCCATCAGCAGGTATATAATCACCTTCTTCAATGATCAGGCTGTCACCAATTACAAGTTCATCGCTTTTTACGTGGTTGATTACACCATCTCTGATTACCTTGCATCCGGGGCGACTAAATTCTTTTAATTTTTCTAGCGCAATACGGCTTCTTGAATCCTGAAATAACGAAATTGCGACAACAAGCACAATTGAACATGCTAAAATTGCAGCGTCATTTACCTGGCCGCTGACCAGGTAAATTAAAGATGTAATCAGCAGTAAAATAACCATTGGCTCCTTTACTAGGGTCTTTAGGGCATCAAGAATGACATTACCACTCTTGAAAGATTGAAGGTTAGCACCATATCTGATGCGTGCAAGGGTTACCTCCTTAGCAGATAGTCCACTGATACCAAAGTTATTTGACAACATGTATACATGTATTAATAGTAAATTAAAATAACCAGAACACTATTAAAGTAAAACAAAACAAGGTGTATTTGAGACAGTCGATATTATTTAAAGAAAATACCTAATTTAGTTATTAATCATTAACCAACCAATTACCTTATTGAATGATAAATAATTGTGTTATGAAAAAAAACATATTACTAATTGAAGACAATGAAGATATCAGGGAAAGCATGGCCGAAATTCTTGATCTTGAAGGCTACAATGTAATTACTGCTGATTGCGGAATCATTGGTTTGAGTTTAGCAGAGCAATATCTTCCAGACTTAGTGATTTGCGACATCGTAATGTCTGGTTTGGATGGATATTCTGTTTATACTGCTTTGAAAAATGACCTAAAAACCAAAAATATCCCCGTAATATTCTCCACAGCTAAATCCGAAAAATCAGACCGGCATAAAGCGGCTGTTCTTGGTGTAGAAAATTACCTCATTAAGCCTTTCACTGATATCGATTTGATAAAATGTGTCAAACAATGCATTGATTAAAACATCTATATATAAAACAGTAGCTGCCTCATTTCCCAATGAGACAGCTATCTAACTAAAGAACCAACACAATTCATGAAAAAGTTAACGTTAACGACCGATTACATATCAAAAGCATATTCTGGCAATTCGATTACTATTTTATTATAAACGTTAAATATTCCAGGTGCAGCCCATGCAACTCTTTCAGCCTCCTCTTTTTCTGCAAATGAGCTGACAGTTCCACGTAGCGTCACTTGATTACCATCAACTTCTGCCTTAATATTTTTGGCATCAATGGTAGCGCTTCTATGAAAGGCTGCACTGATATTTTTTAGTAAATCTGCAGCAGTAGTCTTTGGTTTTACACTAATTAAATTAAGTACAGAACGTACACCTATCAAATTTTGAATAGTGGTTTTAATCATATTTCTTTGAAACTCCCATTCTACTTCACCTTCAAGTCTAACATTACCATCCTCTACCTTAATTTTTACTTTTTCCTGCTGCACAGCGCTATTCCACTTTAGTGCAGTTAGAATTGATTCTGCAATTTCAGCATCTGTACGGAGAGAACCTGGAGAAAACTCGACAATTATATCTTCTGCAACGGCTTTAACACCTGCAACTCTCTTAGCAGCATTTTCTGCACTCATTTTTTTTGAGTAAGCATCTACTAATCCCGAGAGTGTAACCACTCCATCTTTTACAGCTACCCCAATTTCTGATGCATGTAAAAAAGGTTCCCACTTAAGTTCTTCCATAACATCTTTTTGAATTTCTAAATCGCTTTTCATAATCAAAAGTTTTAAAATGAATATTATTGTTTTTTTCGTTTACTAAAGTTCATTTAAATAAGAGAAATTGTGAATGAGAGAAATCATACTGTTACTTGAGATTAATCAACATCCTGTTATTAGTAATGAGTTTATGTTACAGGTATGGATCTTGACCTGTTTACTTTAAATTTATATAATCTCATTGCGATAATAATTTTGAAAATTCCAGCCCATATTAAAGAGGCCCCTGTCCAGAAAACGAGATTAATCACTCCAAAAACTGGATTGGCTAATATTAATATTGCCAATAAAATGAGTACGATTCCGCCTGCTAAAAGCCATCCCCATAGTTTAAATTTATTAGACCTTAATTCTATTGCACTCGAAATAGCAGCTATCCCTCTAAAAAGAAGCCATAAACCTATAATGACAGGTAAGATAATCATCGTAAGCAACGGATATAAAAACAAATATCCGCCAATTGAGAAATCAATAAGCCCGCTCAACATAATCCAACCCCAATTGTCAATCGCTCTAAAATTGAGAAGTGAGAATGTGATCTCAAAAATACCTGTAGTTAGAATACAAATGGACAGCACAACGCTGATAGAAAGGTAAGATTCAAAAGGTCTCAAAATTACCCAAATGCCCAAACCAAAAAGCAGGAGCCCTGCCGCCAAAATTAACCACCAAAAAGAGGTTGTAGTGTCTATACTATTCATGGTAAAAAGGTTAAATCAATAAATATTTACATATAATCAACTGATTATCAATAGCAATTTACCTTTATGAAATCTAGCAGAAAATGACAGAAATCATTGGACATTTTGATTTTGATCAAACAAACTACAATTTATCTCCAATATCTTTAAATTACATAAACAGCTAATTATCAGAGACAATGAATAAAGTTTTAGTTTTGACAGACTTTTCAAAAAATGCAAAGAAGGCTGCAACAACGGCAATTGATGTTGCTGACAAAATGAATGCTGACATATTATTATTCAATGCCTATACTGCATTTCCATTTTTACCAACAGGAGAATTTGTAGCATGGCCTCCAGAATATTATATGGCATTTAAAGAGGAAAGCTCAGCCAAAATTAAGAAGGAGAAAAACAGGTTGAGCAATTTGATTGCTAATAAAAGTGTTTTAAAACGTAAAATAAATATTACATACTTAACAGCAGAAGGAACTGTTGCAGAACACCTGCATTCTCTGATTAACGACAGAGAAGTGTGTCTGATTATCATGGGAGGACGAGAAAAAACAGCTGGCAGCTTCCTGTTCGGTAGTGATATACATGATGTGATCAAAAAAGCGAGCTGTCCGCTATTGATCGTAAACAGCAAAATGCCAGACATAACACTAAACAATGTGGTCTTTGCTACTGATCTAGACCCCAAGGATCTGAAAACCGTCAGTTATTTGCTCAGCCAATCTAAAGTTTTGCATTTTCACCTACACGTATGTCATGTGTCGCAGCCACCTGTTTTCCTTCCAGATTTTAATGAAGAGGATGCTATAACTCATTTTATGAGTCAGCTCAGCAAATTAAACTATGAAAATCTAACTTACAAGGGACTAAAAGGCGATAACATTGCAAAGGAATTAGATAAGTATTCTAAAAAAATAGAAGCTGACATGTTCGTTCTCGTACATAAAAAACACTCCATTTTTTGGAGAACTCTAAATCAAAGTCCTTCTAAAACACTAATCAGACATCAAAAGTATCCCATACTGATTATACCAGAAAACTGGAAAACAGTTGCTAATTAGTTACTGCTATTGCTTATACATTTATTTGTAGTAGGGACTTTATAAAGATGCTCTTTATATATTTCAATTCCGTTAGGAAGAGCCGAATGCAGCTCTTGAAAACCTGATTCATCGACTTCTACTTGCACTAATTTATCATTGTCAAAAGCAGCCACTGAACGAACATGGTAATGCTTTAAAATTTTATTTAATTCCGCAATATCCTTTTTTAAAGGATGATGATTAAATTTGATTATAAACTTCATGACTTCGCTTTTAATACTGGTGTATACTATAGAGAGCATTTTCCAGATTTTTGTCTAAATTATAAATGTCGTCGTAAGTTACTAAAAGACCGTCAATAGCCTCACAAGTAAGATAAGAGATCTTTATTGGCAGATTATTTTTAAGATAAAAATTACGGTTTAAAATCGACCTTTCGCTATCAATATTAACCTCTAATTTTTCTTTGCTGCCGTCGTTTTTAAGTAACAAATTAGCAAGTGTTATGCCGTCGATAATACCAATGTCTATCTTTTGATAAGCATTTACTTTGGATAAATGCAATTTTAACAATGGACTGCCTCCGTTTGCAGCAAACGTAAAATATCTGACCTTACTCTCCAAAATAGGTATAGCGCGACCTTTGCCTACAATCACTTTAAATTGAAAAACAGTATCTGGCGTACGATAAGTTAAAGTTGCAGATGGTATGTTGATATTGATGCCATTCTCATCTCCAATTACAAACCACCTTAATCGTTCCATATTAATAGCAACTTTTCGCAATTCTCCTTTAGGAACTTCATAACAATCCCCTACATACTGGCCTGTCATCAGGCGCATCCGGCTTTGCAGAAGGCGGTATGCTTTGGTATTTGGTTGTACCTCTAAAACCGCACTCATAAAGTCCGTTTGACCTAGCGCTTCATGCAACACGCGGCCTGCGGAAAACCCATTAAACTTTTGATTATCAATAATCAAAGCATTATACACCGGATTTAATTTCCCATAATGCAGATTATTCATAAATGTGATGATCGCATCGGTGAGCATAACATCAAAAGCTGCTTTATCATTTGCTGAGACCGAATTGTAATCTCGAATCAATCGATGCATTTCAATAGACAATAATTTTCCAGGATGGTAATCATCATGATTTAGACCGAACTGGACTACACAATCCAGCATTAGTAATGCCTCCCAACCATGACTATTCACTGTCTCTGGAAAAACCCAGGTCAGCCGGTTACCTCTTTCATGGTAAAACCGCGCTACCGTATTCGGATAATATAAATCATGCTTATATTTCTTTAACTGCAGCTGAATTGCATCTGCTATAGGGTCTAGGCCTTTGACTGGATTGCTCAGACAGGAAATCGGCATGGCCGAAATTAAGATTAAAGCCAAAAAAAACATGCCGATTGTGTTTTGAATCGTTTTCATAATACTACATCATTTAAGCTTTTGAACCAATCTATATGAAAATATTAGTAAGCACGTTACTCATCGTTTTCTCTAAGTTTTTTCAATTGTAACGACAGGTATATTCGAAAGATACCCGATAAGATAAAAGCAAAGGCGGTCCAGACCACAACATTTAGTGCGGTAAATAACGGATGCCCTATAATCAACAATGATAAAAGTATAATGAGTACTCCCGTGGCCATTAACCAAGTCCAATCCAACACACCGTAAGCACGCAGTTCCAATGAGCTGCCTATCGCCATACAACCTCTAAAAAGCATCCATAGCCCCATAATTAGTGGCATAATTACCATGCTCAGCAGCGGCAGGTACATTAAGTACGCGCCCAAGAAAAAATCAATCATTCCTCCGGCCAGCGTCCAACCCCAACCATGCAAAGTTTTACGATTGCCAATTGCGAAAACAACTTCGAAAACACCTGCGAAAAGCATTCCGCAAGAAAACAATAAACTCAAAGAAAGATAGGAAGAAACCGGGGATAACAATACCCATACCCCCAAAAGGATAAATAGAATTCCGGCGGACAACATCAGCCACCAATATTCAGTACTGTAACCAATAAAACTAACATTCTTTGTTTTCATGATCCTGACTTTAAAATTGATACTAAGTTAAAGGGAACCAATAAGATAAACAGTGATTATAATCAACCTCCGGAGTGAATCCGATCATTCTGATAGCTGTGCCAAATCTTTTTATTTACGATATCAAATAATTGGCATAATGGAATCATACCAACTAACTGTAGATCAAACTATAGAAGAGAACAATACTTCCTTAAGGGGACTTAGCGGAGCAGAAGCACTGATTAGGAGGCAGATTGCAGGTTCTAATCAACTTGTGGATTATACTAAAAGAAGTAACATTAAAATTTTCCTATCCCAATTTAAAGATTTGATGGTGATTATTTTGTTATTTGCTGCAGTTGTAGCTGGCTTTATCGGAGATTTTATCGATACCGCGGTAATAATATTTATCTCCCTATTAAATGCCTTTATAGGCTATTACCAGGAATCGAGAACTGAGCGAGCCATCCAGGCATTAAAGACAGGAACCAAAACAAAAACAAAGGTTTTTAGAGATTTGGAATTAGTGGTACTAGAAGAGGAAATGATCGTACCTGGCGATGTAGTTTCAATAGAAGCAGGTAACCAAGTGCCCGCAGACTTAAGAATAATTAGCTCAAGTTATCTTAAAATTGATGAGTCGGCCTTAACCGGAGAATCTCTGCCAGTTACCAAAACAACAACCCCAATTCACCAGGCTGTCCTCCCACTAGGTGATCAGGCCAATATGGCTTTTAAAGGTACTTTCGTAACGCAAGGACATGCCCTTGGCGTTGTGGTAGCTATTGGAATGAATACACAAATAGGTTTGATTGCTAAAATGACACAAATCAAAAGGACCGCTACACCCTTACAAAAGAATATGGCAGAATTCACTAAAAAGCTGTCAGTACTGATTTTAATATTATGCTTGTTATACTTTATAGGTAACTGGTTATATGGTGGCGACCTACTGGACATGTTGTTGACCAGCATATCTCTTGCCATTGCAGCTATCCCGGAGGCATTGCCAACTATTATAGTTCTTTCACTGGCCCTATCAGCACGAAGAATGTTTCGACTAAGTGCGCTTGTTCGCAATCTTTCTGCCGTAGAAACATTAGGAGCCGTAAAATACATCTGCACTGATAAAACAGGTACGCTTACTAAAAACAAAATGGAGGTGACACAACTATATGTTGATAAGGAACTCATTAGCATCAGCCAACTGTCAGCTGCAAAAGAACGGCAACATTTAAAATTACTGCTGTATGCATTTGCACTAAATAACGATGTGGCTGTAGACAATGCACGTTCAGATATTGGAGAAAGCACAGAAATTGCACTGATGAATGTTGCCAGGGCAGAGAATATCGATCCAAGAAATTTTAATCGCCTGGCAGAAATTCCTTTTGATGGAGAAAGAAAGCTGATGACTACCTTTCATAATTTTGAGAATAAGATTATATCCTTTACTAAAGGCGCTCCGGAATTTCTGCTTCAGCACTGTCTGGATGTAGACCATGCCGAAGCAGAAGTCGCTATACAAACAATGGCAACCGAAGGACAGCGCACCATTGGTTTTGCATATCGCTACTGGGACGTGCTGCCAAAAGAACCTATTAATGAATCATATGAAGTGGGTCTCACCTTTTTAGGTGTCGCCGGTATGATCGATGCGCCAAGAGAGGAAATAAATGAAGCCATTAGGGTTTGTAATTTAGCAGGGATCAACATCATTATGATCACGGGAGACCATCCACTTACCGCCGCATCAATTGGTCGCCGCATTGGCTTGATAGATCAGGAAAGTGGGCAATTATTAAGCGGACAACAGCTTTTGGAGATGAATGATGATACATTATCTGCTGTCATCGAAAAGGTAAAAATATTCGCCCGTGTATCCCCGGAACAAAAATTAAGGGTTATACAAATACTAAGGCGAAAAGGACATTACATGGCTATGATTGGTGATGGAGTGAATGATGCCCCAGCCCTTAAAGCTGCAGATATTGGTGTAGCAATGGGAATTACTGGTGCAGACTTTACTAAAGAACATGCCGATATGGTACTGCTCGACGATAATTTTACTACCATTATCAAAGCGGTAGCTGAAGGCAGAAGGACTTATGATAACATCTTAAAATCTATCAAATATTTATTAACCACCAATTCAGGTGAATTATGGACGCTTTTACTATGCCCGATAGTAGCTATGCCCATCACACTGTTACCTATTCATATTTTATGGACAAATTTAATTTCTGATGGATTGCCCGCGATCTCTCTAGCCTACGAAAAAGCAGAACCAGATATGATGAAGAGGACGCCAAGATTGCCGGATGAAGGTGTATTTGGCAAAGGCAGGGGCGTACATATTCTATTGTTTGGCATACTCATCGCTATGGTTGTTTTACTCATACAAGGATGGGCTATAGAGAATGGTTATGCCTGGAGAACTATGGCGTTCAACACTTTGTGTTTAAGCCAGATGGGGAGTGTATTGGCCAGCAGATCAGAAAGCCAGTCGCTATTACAGATCGGTTTATTTAGTAACCGGCCACTACTATTGGCAGTGATAATGGTCTTTATTATGCAACTAATGATCACCTATATCCCAATATTGCAGCCTGTATTCCACACAGAGTCATTGAGTATGGAAGAGTTTATTATTGTTGGCTTTGCATCTTCAATTGTCTTTATTTGTGCTGAAGTTTATAAAGTTATTCCAGTAAAAATCACTGCTTAATATTATAACATTCAGTTTTTAATTTTTTCGAGCTTATCGCTATTCAGGATAATGATTTGATTTCCAATTCTGGATATCAGCCCACAATCCTTAAAGTCGCCGAGGATACGGCTTACCGTCTCTGTTGCAATCCCCGTCATTCCTGCAAGGTTGCTGCGCGATATATTCAAAACACTCAGATCCGGACTGCCGCATTTTTCCTTTAAACTTAAGAGCAGGTCGGCCATTCGCTTTCTTACAGAATGGTAAGCCAGCTGCATCAATTGTTCTTCTTTATCGAGCACATTGTTAGCTAGTAGTTTAATAAAGTTTGCTGCCACATCAGGATATTTTCCAATCAATTCCTCAATCATGTCTTTAGGAACCATACATAGCGTGGTATCTTCATTAGCCTCTGCCGTTTCCCGGTAATTCTCTCCAGAGAGCAGAGCAGCAACTCCGCAATATTCATTAGCACCATATATGCCAGTTAAAAGCTCCCGTCCATCTTCAGTAATCTTAAATGTTTTTACGCTTCCAGAAACAACCAGGTAAATACCAGCAACGCTGTCACCCTCATAATAAATCACTTGTTTACGTTTTACAGACCTAACCTTCCTTTCCTTACTCAGTTTTTCTAACTCCTCCAGACCTTTTCTACCCTTAAATAATGTTTCCATATGGTTTAGTGCGTCATTGACGATCAGCCTTTGCTGATCTCTTTTTTTAAGACGGCAGTCTATGGCATTCAGCAATTCATTCTCATTAAATGGCTTAGTAAGATAATCGTCTGCACCCATTTCCATTCCCCTTCTCATATCTGTTCGTTCAGTCTTAGCTGTCAAAAAAATAAAAGGTAATCCTGAAGTTGAAGGCTGTTTGGAAAGCATATTTAATACGCCAAAACCATCCAGTTCTGGCATTGATATATCACATAAAATAACATCCGGTAATTCAGTAAGTGCCATCTCCACACCAATTTTACCATTTTTAGCTTGAAAAGTGTTATACCCTGCAAGTTCTAGAATTTCGCAGGTGCTTTCCCGAATATCATTGTTATCTTCAATAACCAGGATTTTTGTTTTATTTTCCATACCGATTTATTTATTTGATTAAACCTTCAATTTCGGATTTTTTAAAACAAAGTGTAAAGGACGTGCCTTTATTAACTTTGCTTTCAAACTGCAGTGTACCTCCCATCAGTTCGGTGTAACGTACCACGATATTAAGGCCTAAACCTGTACCAGGTATTGTACCCGTGTTGTGCGCCCGAAAAAATGGCTCAAGTATCATTTTTTGATCTTCTTCAGGGATACCTATTCCATTATCCTTAACGGTGATTTTACACAGAGAATCAACAACTTCTGTATCAAATTCTATAATGGTGTGCTCTCCAGAATATTTAATCGCATTGCTCATCAAATTAATTATGGAATTTCTAATCAGATTAAGATCAAGATATACCATAACTTCGCCACCGGTATGCTTATAAATGATAGACTGATCTTCTTTAGCAATCATCTGCATCTCTTCTACAACTTCTTCACCCAGGTCGAAAATATTAAATAGTTTATATGACGGCTTTATCCTGTCTGATTCTAGTCTTTCGAGCGAAAGAAAGTCTTCCAGTATTGTCGTTAAATTACTGACCGCATTTTTGATCTTATTGACATGTTTAAAGATCTGGGGATTATCAAATCCTGCCGCATATTTTTCAATGAGTACTGCAGAAAGTTGAACCGAACTCAGCGGCGTCCGAAATTCATGAGAGGCCATGGATAAAAACCGGCTTTTCATCTGATTAAGTTCTTTTTCCTTTTCTAAGGAAGTACTAACCTCTTGTTTGGTAACTTTGAGGCTCTCAAACAGCATATTTAGTGATTTTGTGCGGTCTTGAACTATATTTTCTAAATTGGCGGCATAGTCCCTCAATTTTTTTTCTGCCTCCTTTTCTCTCGACAGATCGTGGACAAAACCTGTATAGATAATTCTGTCTTCATACTGCACTTCACTTACGGCTAATCTAAAGGGAAAAGTAGATCCATCTTTTCTCAAACCTCTAACCTCCCTGCCTTTACCAATGACACGTTTTTCACCAGTGGTTTGATAGTGGGATAAATAATCATTATGATTAGTCCTGTCTGGATCTGGCATAAGCATTGAAATATTATTGCCAATTACCTCTTCCGGAGTATAACCGAAAATATCAGATGCAGCAGGGTTAATACTTTCTACTGTACCTACATCATCAATAGTCAGAATACCATCAATGGCGCACTCCATTATGGCATATAGCAATTTGGCACTTTCCATGTTTATATCTGATCTATCTCAAATATAATAAATTTTAAATATGAGATAAAGTAATATAAATCAAACAGTTTCGTGATAAATATCAATTATAAAAAACCAATGACTTCGTAATTTCAGGCAGTCTATCCGGGTTTGTAAATACTATCAATAAACTATAGCATGAGCTATTGCGCAATCGCCATCAGAATATACCGGATGTTAATTTTCAGCTAACACTAAAGGCACCAGGTATGAGATTTCATGTATTCGCAACAGACTATGATGGAACATTGTCACCGTATGAAATGGTAACACCAGATACGATTGAATCACTTAGAAAATTGAAATCAAGCGGAAGAAAACTAGTTCTGGTTACCGGCCGGCAGATCAAAGATTTGATTAACCTCTTTCCAGAGCATATTTTATTTGATCGCATTGTTGCCGAAAATGGTGCCATCTTATACTCTCCTGCAACACTCGAAGAAAAAGTGTTGGGTAACCAACCTCCTGAATCTTTCATCGATCGTCTGAGAGAACTAAAAGTTATACCTCTGGAGATCGGTAGAGTCATTGTGGCTACCTGGCAGCCAAATCAGACAATAGTTCTGGAAGCCATAAAAGAAGCCGGCCTGGAGCACCAAGTAATTTTTAACAAAGGAGCGGTAATGATCTTGCCCCCTGGCATTAATAAATCGTCAGGTTTACATGAGGCGTTAAAAGATCTATTGCTATCAGCACATAATACAGTAGCCATAGGCGATGCAGAAAATGATCATGCGATGCTACAATCGGCAGAAATTGCCGTTGCTGTACAAAATGCTTTACCCACGTTGAAAGCTGAAGCAGACTGGACTACTATAAACCCATGCAACTTAGGTGTGATGGAAGTTATTGATCAGTTACTGCTGGACGATCTGGCTTCCATCAACCTGCCTTTAACACGTCATGATTTGCAGATGGGACAAAAATCAGATAACACCCTATTTTGTATTAGTCCGTACGGAAATAATATCCTGGTAGCAGGCAGTTCATGTTGCGGAAAAACTACTTTTACTAAAGCATTTGTAGAACAACTGATAACCGGAGGATATCAGTTCTGTCTGGTTGACCCCGAAGGAGATTATCTTGATTTACAGGGTGTATTAAACATGGGAAATGATGAACAACCACCAGTTATACCAGAAGTGATGAAAATGATGCGGGAATCTGTTCAGAATTTGGTGGTATGCGTATTAGCTATTCCATTTTATGAGCGGGCTGCATTTTTCCAAAAATTACTGGCTAACATTGCTGATTTATATAAAAATACGGGACGTCCGCATTTCATAATCATGGATGAGGCACATCATTTAATTCCCAATGAAATTAATGATAGCGGTATTGGTGCACAAAAAGAATTGCCCGCTTTGTTTGCTATTACTACAAAAGCCAATCTGGTGCACCGCAATTATCTGGTAAAGGTGGACACGCTGATCATTATGGGAACATCACCTGACCTAACTGTGGCAGGAACTAAAAAACTGATAGGATTTACAGCAGAAATCCCAAAGAATATTTTGCTGCAAAAAGGAGAAATACTGGTATGGCAAAAAAGAAACAACCAGTTATCATTTGTGAGGAGTGAATTACCAAGCCATTTGGGGCGACGCCATAAGCGAAAATACGCTTCAGGAGATTTAGGTATTGACAGTTTCTATTTTACGGGCGCGGAAAGAAAGTTTAACATAAAGGCTAGTAACCTGATGATGTTCATTCAGATTGCAGGCAGTATAGATCCCGAAACCTGGCTATTTCACCTTTATAGAAATGACTATTCAAAATGGTTTAGAGGAAGTATAAAAGATGAAGTACTTGCTAGCAGAGCAGAAAAAATTGAATGCAATACAACGGATGCCGAGCTGTCCAGAAATAAGATCTTTCAACTTATTCAAAACCGGTACACAGGGCCTGGATAATTCAAATTCGATATTAGTTGCATCAGTATAACAGGTCCATTGTAAAGAATAAAACCGGCATATAATGCCGGTTTTAAAATTAGTCAATCAATACCTGTTTTTTTTCCGGGAGAAGCTTCTCAGATTTTTGCAGTGTAATTGTTAGCAGACCCTCTTTGTAGTTTGCCTTAATTTCGTCTTCCGAAACATTGTCTGGAAGTGCAAAACTTCTGCTGAAAGACGAGCGGGAAAATTCCTTGCGGGTATAATCTCCCTTATCTTCACTTTTCTCATTGCTTGTTGCAGCACTGATAGTCATCAGCCCTTTATCAGTGGTAATTTTAAAATCTTCCTTTTCAAAACCAGGAGCAGCTACTTCCAACTCATAGTGTTCCTCAGCATCGCGTATATTTACAGCTGGCAAGAAATCACCGTTAAAGACAGACTGATTAAATAGGTTATCTGTTTTCCAGAAATCGTCCATCATTGCCCGGAATGACGGAAAGAAAGTTGATTTTACTAAATTTGACATAATAAAATATTTAAGTTTAAAGCCTAAATCTCTATGTTTTCAAAAGAAAAACATATGATCAAAATTAACTTCGCGAATGATTGTTATCATACAGTAACACATACATTTTATAAAATCCAATCCTCCACAATGCTATTATAGGCTTAACCACATTAAAATGATCTTCTTCAATAGCCTGTGTGACAACCGTCAAACAAAAGCAAAAATATGAACACTTTATAAATTTTAAGTATAGTAGTATCATGGTTAAGGGTGACTAAAATCATTGCCCAGTGAATATTCTGAACCGATCTTTACTGCATCATAGTGAAACAACAAATCACCTCAAATTCAGTAACCAAATATGAATTCTTTCACACCAAACACGGCCACAATTGTATCTGAAAGCTATAGTTTTCACCGTCTATTGTTAGAAAAAACAAACCTAGCTGGCATACAACTTTTAGAAGTTAAAACACTTTTAGAAATACTGCCATTTCCACTTTCAAGGTGCCATTTTAGTCATCTTAAAGAGTTACAAGGTAACCATTTAAAGCTACAACATAAGATATTAACCTATCATCACCACCTTCTATTAGATTTGGATGAACCAGAAGAGTGGGATACAGAATTTGAAAAAAGTAATTTGACATTGTGTGTAACTCACCTTAGTAACCAGGTCGACGATTTTAAAAAGTCTTTATTTAAAAGTAAAGCAAATCATAAAATTTTATAAGAACATGAAGACTACACAAACAACACAAAACCACTTGCATTCTGCTATTTACGGATTTGGTGTAATAGGTGCCCTGATATATTTCATGAAACATGCAGATAGTATCTGGGCAGGTCTGATAGGGATAATTGAATCTATATTCTGGCCCGCAGTACTTGTATATAAGATATTTGAACACTTTAAAATATAATTATTTGCATTTCACTGGCGCAAAGTGAAATCTACCCTTATCAAAATTTAAGTCCTCACTACAACTCTAATTGTGGACTCTAATACCAACGATTTGCAACCATACTCCATAGTAATGAAGATCATTGACAAACATGTTGAAGATCATTCTACACCATCAACCGACAAGCTAAATTTAGGTAGATAAAATTCAGGGTAATATTTAATTGTAAAAAAGAAAATAATGAAAAAGCTACTCTTATTATCAGATTTCACAGCAAACTCGGATCATGCTGCTACCATTGCATTAAGGCTTTGCGAAAAACTAAAAAGTGATTTGCTGTTGTATCATTCAGTTCAATATGTTCCGTTCGTGACAGATTACACCTACGGATCCGTTATTACAGAAACAGCGGACACACTTTTCAAAGAAAGCAAGGAAAGGTTAAATAAAGAGGCCGAGTCGTTGCAACCACTCACCATTCATATGCCCGGTTACCATCCCCAAATTACCAGTGAAAGCGGAGCAGGAAACTTAGGGGCGAATATTAAAGTAATATCCGGCCGGGACGATATCAGCTTAATAGTTATGGGTGGCAGAACCGGCAGTACGCTAGACCACTTGCTTACAGGAAGTGAAACCGCGGCTGTTATCAATAACATCAGAAAACCAGTTTTGGTAATTCCAGAAAAAGCCGACCTGCAGGAATTGAATAAGGTTATTTTTGCGACTGACTTTAGCACGGCAGATATCCAAGCTATAGATTTTCTGATGGATATGGCACATTTGCTGGACTTTCAAATAGAGGCTGTACACATTATTAAGCACGGAGCCAATGCAATTGGGATCGAAAAAGAAGTTGCCTTCCGAAAATACTTGAGCAATCTGGACCAACAAATTATTTCGTACAAACTCATTTCTGGTGACCATATTGTACCACGGCTGCAAGATTATTGCAAAGAAACCGGCGCAAATCTATTAGTTATGACACATGGTCATTACAATGTGATTTCCAGACTATTCACTCACAGCGACACCAAAGAGGTTCTTGCGCACCAACAAGTGGCGGTGATGATTATTCCAGAAGATTAACCAGCATTAATGTTGAAAAATAATAGCACAAGTTGATGATCATTTTGACTAACAAGGTATAAGATGGAAAACTTTATAAAGAAATTCAGTGATACAAGCATAACAGATCTTGCTGAGGTAGGCGGAAAAAATGCTTCTTTGGGCGAGATGTTTACTCAATTAACAAGTAAAGGTTTACGTATTCCAAATGGATTTTCAATAACAGTGGATGCTTTTCATTATTTTATTGCATACAATAGTCTACAAGAAAAATTAAAGAAGATTATTAACGGACTGGATTATAAAGAATTTAGCAACTTATCCAAAGTAGGATTGGAAGCAAGAAAGCTATTAATGGATGGGATTATGCCTGGTGATCTGCAAATGGCTATCATATATGCCTACGATGATCTTCTCGAAGATAGTATTAAACCGGTAGCCGTCCGCAGCAGTGCAACTGCAGAAGACTTGCCCAATGCAAGCTTTGCTGGTCAACATGAGTCATACCTCAATATTACAGGACATGAAGCACTAATCTACGCAGTGAGGAAATGTTTCGCATCATTGTACACCGACAGAGCAATCAAATACAGGGAAGATATAAACTTTGATCATAGTAAAGTATTTCTATCTGTAGGAGTGCAGAAAATGGTACGTGCGGACATTGGATGTTCTGGGGTTGGCTTTACCTTGGAACCGGAGTCGGGTTTCAAAGATGTTGTGCACCTTGCCGGCATTTGGGGATTAGGTGAAAATATCGTTCAGGGAAGTGTTACACCCGACGAATTTCTAATTTTTAAACCTAGCCTAAAAAAGAAATTAAGATCAATTATCCAGAAAAATCTAGGTAGCAAAAGCAAAACGTTGGTGTATGCAGATCCAAACGACAAAAGAAACTCCACTATCAATCAAGATACGCCTTGGGAATTGCGGGGAAAGTATGTTTTGTCTGATCAGGAAATTGAAACGATTGCAAACTGGGCACTAATAATTGAAGAACATTATGGCAGGCCCATGGATTTTGAATGGGCTAAAGATGGAATTGACCATCAGATATATATTATTCAGGCACGTCCTGAAACTGTGCATAGTGAGACAAAGAAGCTACTGGTTAAAAGTTGCGTGATCACTGAAAAGGGTAAAGAAATAGCTCAAGGTGAGGCGATCGGAAGTAAGATTACGACAGGGAGAGCAAGAATTCTATACGCTCTTGAAGAAGCTGAGCGACTTGAAGAAGGAGATATTTTAGTAACAGACATTACTAGTCCAGACTGGGATCCAATATTAAAAAAAATAGCAGGTATTGTAACCAATAAAGGAGGAAGAACAAGCCATGCAGCCATTATTGCCAGAGAGCTTGGTGTTACAGCAATAGTTGGCACTGGGAATGCCACAGCAGTTATTAAAGACGGTGATGAAATTACCATCAGCTGTGCCGAGGGCAAAACGGGGTATATTTATAATGGTAAACTTACCTGGAATGAAACGATAACTGATGTCAGTCAAATAAAACTTCCTGAAAGCGTTAAAGCCCAGCTTATTATTGGAGAGCCAGAAAAAGCTTTTGAATTTTCTTTTTACCCAAATGATGGTGTTGGCTTAATGAGACTTGAATTTATCATTAACCATTATGTTAAGGTGCATCCCATGGCATTGGTTAATTTCAATCAGGTTACTGATGAATTGGATAGGATCAAGATTGAAAATCTTACCCATAATTATCAAAAAAGGGACAACTATTTTGTTGAGAAACTTGCAGAAGGCGTAGCAATAATCGCAGCTGCATTTTTCCCTAAAGAAGTGATTGTTAGGATGAGTGATTTTAAAACCAATGAATATGCAGGTTTAATTGGCGGCAGATATTTTGAACCGGAGGAAGAAAATCCAATGATCGGATTTAGAGGCGCTTCCCGTTATAATCACGATCGGTACCGCGAAGGCTTTAAACTTGAATGCGAAGCAATGAAGATCGTAAGAAATGAGATGGGGCTTACTAATGTTAAACTTATGATTCCATTTTGCCGTACAGTTGAGGAAGGAAAAAATGTACTTGATTTGATGGCCTCGTATGGGTTACAGCGTGGTGAGAATACGTTGCAAATCTTGGTGATGGCAGAAATACCCAGTAATATATTGCTAGCAGAGGAATTTGCAAAGATATTTGATGGTTTCTCAATTGGATCAAATGACCTTACTCAACTTACCTTAGGTATCGACCGAGATTCTGCATTATTGGCTGATCTATTTGATGAGCAAAATTCCGCCAGCAAGCAGCTTATCGTGATGATGATTGAAAAAGCAAATAAATTGCATAAAAAAGTTGGTCTCTGCGGTCAGGCCCCAAGTGATTCAGAAACTTTTACACGTTTACTGGTAACATCAGGAATAGATAGTATCTCGTTCAATCCAGATGCACTGATCAGAGGAATTGAAAATATCAACCGTGTGCTGGAGAAAGGAATATTGACATGGCAATAACAACCCATCTTAAACTATTTTTTAGCGAAACTGGCAACATTGCAAACTTTACCGGGCGCTTCTTTACCATAGGCATTAGACCCCGGTTTGAAGTTCGTGAGTTACTTAATCAGTGTTATCTTATTGGATATAAATCATTACCATTGATTGCCTTGACTGGCTTTATTATGGGTTTGGTGCTTACTATGCAATTACGGCCATCCCTGATCGAGTATGGTGTAGAATCACAATTACCTTTGATGGTAGGTATAGCAATTGTAAGGGAAATCGGTCCTGTGATTACTGCCTTAATATTTGCAGGAAAAATAGCCAGCAGCATTGGAGCAGAACTGGGATCCATGAAGGTAACAGAACAGATTGATGCGATGGAGGTGAGCGGTACTAATCCTTTTAAATATCTGGTAGCTACAAGAGTAGTAGCTACCACGTTGATGTTACCTGTGCTGACAGTGATGGGCGACGCAATATCATTATTTGGTGCATACGTTGGTGTAAACATCCGTTCTGTAACAAGCTTTCAACTTTTTTTGAATCAGGTATTTCATGGCCTGAGTTTCGGCGATATTACACCTGCTTTTATTAAAACATTTTTCTTTGGGCTTGCAATAGGACTAATAGGATGTTATAAAGGCTACAATTCAAGCAAAGGCACCAGTGGTGTGGGAAGTTCAGCTAATTCTGCTGTCGTATTGTCTTCGGTATTGATTTTCATTATTGATCTCCTGGCGGTACAGGTAACTGATGTGCTAGGACTAAACTGACAAGTATGATAACAAATACACCGGCAATTGCCGTAGAAAGTTTGTTTAAACAATTCGGCGATCATGTGGTATTACGGGATTTTAGTCTTGTTCTACATCAGGGAGAGAACCTAGTGGTTTTAGGGAAATCCGGATCGGGGAAATCGGTACTTATCAAATGTATAATCGGGCTACTTAAACCGGATGCGGGCATAATTAAAGTTTTTGGTAAAAACATCCTAGAATTCAATCCTGAAGAGCTAGATCAAATACGTACTAAAATAGGATTTTTGTTTCAAGGGAATGCGTTATATGATTCAATGACTGTAAGAGAAAATCTTGAGTTTCCATTGCGCAGGCATTGGATTGACTATTCCCAAGAGCAGGTGGAGAAGTTGGTGATAGAAGCGCTGGAGAATGTTGGACTTGCGGATACGGTAAACCTTATGCCAGAGGAGCTATCCGGAGGAATGCTCAAACGAGTTGCACTAGCCAGAACTATGATTTTAAAACCAGCAATCATTTTATATGATGAACCTACTACAGGCCTGGATCCGGTTACAGCAAGAGAAATCGATAATCTAATAATAAAAATTCAAAAGAAATACCATACATCATCCGTCATCATCACACATGATATGAATTGTGTAAAAAACACTGCAGACCGGATTGCACTGTTGCTAGATGGAAAATGTTATGCTGAGGGTAGTTATAACGACTTTGAAAAGTCGGCAGACATAAATATTAAACAATTTTTTGAATAAAAACATGGCTAACCAGGGTGAAAATAACATAAAACTTGGCGTATTTGTAATAGCCGGATTGTTAGCGTTGATAATGTCATTCTATCTAATTGGGACGAATCATAATTTATTTGGCAGCAATTTCAAAATCAAGGTTCATTTTTCCAACTTAAATGGATTGACAGAGGGTAACAATGTTTTGTTCTCTGGCATTCAGGCTGGAACAGTTAAAACCATCGAAATGATTAATGATACCACCATTGAAGTTACTTTATTAATTGATCACAAGATAAAATCATATATCCGCAAAAATGCAGTAGCAAATATAGGTACCGAGGGTTTGATGGGAAACAAAATTGTCAATATCGTACCTTCAAAAACCGCAGCTGTACAAATTGCAGAAGGCGATCTTCTTGGTGTAAATAAAATGGTCAATACAGATGAAATGCTGCAAACCCTATCTAAAACCAATTCTAATATTGCCACGATGTCAGATACTCTAAAAACAGTTATTGGAAAAATTAAAAGCAGTGTTCTGATTTCTGTTATAAACGATAAAAATATTGGAATAGATTTAAGATCGTCTTTATCCCATATTGCTACAGCTACAGCAAATGCCGAACAGTTCACTACGGGATTAAACGATGTATTAAACAGGATGAAACAAGGTAAAGGCAGCGCTGGTGCCCTGCTTTCAGATACAGTTTTAGCGAACAATCTGAAATCTGCCTTCACAAAAATCAGGATCGTTTCTGATCATGCCGACCATTTAATGTCGCAATTAGATCATTTGGCCTTCGCCCTAAATGAGGATTTAATGAACGGAAAAGGTTCAATTCCATTACTATTACATGACTCAGTAACTGCAGGTAAACTGCGAAAAACGATTGACAACCTGCAAAAAGGTTCGGCAAATTTTAACAAAAACATGGAAGCACTTAAAAATAGCTTTCTGTTTAGACGATACTTTAAAAATCTGGAAAAGTCTCAGAATAAACTACAAAGTAATTGAGCAATTCTAGTACATTTCTTCACTATTAATCTAAATTTTGAATCATGTTAGGAAAACTCAGTGAAAATCAAATCGAAGATTTATTACAACAGCAAGTAACAGGCAGGATCGGTTGTCATGCTAACGGAATAACCTACATTGTGCCTATAAACTACGCCTATAAAGATGGCTGTATCTATGGCCATTCTGCTATAGGTAAAAAGATCAAAATGTTAAGGAGTAACCCTAAAGTTTGTTTCCAAGTAGATGTCATTGAAAGTATACTTGAGTGGAAGAGTGTCATTGGATGGGGTCATTACGAAGAAATTACTGACAGAGAAGAAATGTTGAAAGCCATGCGAGAAATTATACACCATCTTGGTCCAATGATTAATGATACCAACGGTCACCCCTCGCACGGTATTACTGACAATGAGAACGATATTGGTAGCAATATAGATTTGATTCTTTATAAGATCTGTTTATATAAAAAAACAGGAAGATTTGAAAATCCGACTGTCTAAATCGCTTTTTATAAGCTATCTTATCATAAATTGGTTGAAGTAGATAAACTGAAATTAATTGGAATATTATATTTTACCCGTACAGGGCGTCCATTTTGTATACCAGGATTCCACCTCGGGGACAGCTTCAACACTCTTATTGCCTCTTCATCAAGACCGCCGCCCACTTTACGGTCGACCTTTATATCTGTAAGCTGCCCATTTTTTTCAACAATAAAAGATAAGAAAACTTTACCTTGGATATTATTGGCTTTTGCAAATTCTGGATACTGCAATGCATTTTGAATATACATATAAAATTTCTCAATTCCGCCTGGAAATGAGGGTGAAACTTCTAAACTATTAAACTGATAAACTTTAGTATCCTCCACTACTTTAGCTTGTTTTTCACCAACACCTACAGGTCCAATTGTTACAATATCAGCATCAGGATCCCCTAGCACAGTAATCTGACCTGGATCTGCATTTTTTAGGTCTTTCAATTCTGGTGGCTCATCATGGATCTGGTTATCTGGCTTGACGATAGGCGGCGGAAACTTGATCATATTATTTCTGGGGCGCGGAGGCTCCACATATGTTTGTGATCGCAAATGCGTAAGCGGCGGCGGTGGCGGGGGTGGCATTTTCGGATTAACCGGTGGCGGAGGCTGTAAAGTAACGTTTACAATTTTAATTATCTCTTGTTTAGGTCTCTTCAGACCAATTAGTGCAATAAGGTCGGGAGTCAAAAAAATAAGTACAAAAAAAACAGAAGAGTACAATAATGCCCTGGCCATAATTTTAGCGCTCCTGATCCTTAACCAATAAGCACCATAACTTTTATTTCTGTCTTGAAAAATAAGATCCAGCCATTCTCTCTTAACCAAATTTGATTTTAAACTTAACATGGGATAGTTTTATTTAATGACAAAACTATCTTCGTGAATTACCCGCTCTATCAGCTTGAAAATATTCGTTTTTACTTCCCTAAATTCGAGTGCAACACTTTTCATATGGAACTCCAGTTCAACTTGAGCATCAATCACTCTTTCTTTATTTTCACTGATTAAATTCTTTGCTATCCATTCCAATTCTTTCAGCTGTCGTTTAATTAGGAGGTCGACTTTAGACACTTCTTTTTCAAGATTCAGCAACTTTTGTCCATTACTTTTCAGGTCCTGGATAAACAAGCTGTTCGTCAAACGGACAAAATATTCATCTAATAAACGATGTAAAAATGAGGTCTCGATTTTAAAGAACTCCATATCTGACCCCCATTTTCTAATGAGGACATAATGCTGCAAACAGGATGAGGAGATTAATGATTTTCGTTTCATTTTAAAAAGATTTAATATAAACATAAGACCTCTTAAATGGCTACATAACAACACACTAATAGCCAAAAAACAATTAGCAGACTTAAATTAAGATACCTTAAAAAAAGCATACTGATTGTACATTTTCAGGAAAGACAAACAAAGGAATCTGTATATGTTTTGCCAGCCTTTTAGTATGGCTACTCTTAAATAAACCTGAAAAAAATGATCTCTGGCGGTGTACCATAACCAGGATATCAATGCCACTATTTGCAATGAGCCAACTCAAACCAGAATCTACATTACCCTCACTAATGTGACGATAATAGATTTTGTTATAATTGACTTTACAGATCACATCACTGATAAAAATATCTATTTTTTTTTGATGATCTGGCTGATTTAGTTTTTCACGGCTAACATGAGTAATCAAAATATCGGCAGACAAATGACGTGCTAATCCACTCAAACAGTGAATTACATCAATATCACCAGCACTTAGATCTGTTGCAAACGCTATCTTTTTAATTGGTTTAAAGGATGCATGATCTGGAACCAGTAAAACAGGAAATGTAGCCATATTAAGTACTCCCAAGCTATTACTTCCAAGAATTTGCCTCATGAATTGACTTTTCCCAGTTAATCCCATTACCACCAAATCAACATCTTTCTGATCAACTAAATTACTTACAATCTCTGCCACACTACCTGCTTCTGCAGTATATTCAATTTTCGTAGAGCTAATTTCTTCAGTTTCGGCAAGCTGCTCTTCGGCTGCAAGTTTATTCGCAAGAAATTTCAACTCTTGCGTACTTTGTTTTTTTATTGAAGAATAATCCTCTACAGGCCATGGAGACTGTGCAGCAAATGGAGATTCTGCCGGTACAAACATAGCGTGACATAATTCAACATTTGCCTTTATTCCTTTAGCTAAGTTTATGGCGTACCTTGCTGCATTGTGAGCGGGTTGCGAAAAATCGGTAGGTACTAAAATCTTTTTCATACTAGTCTTATCCTAAGATTACAACCTAAAGTTAGGAGTCAGAAATAGGTGATACAATGATCCTCATCAAGTTTTATAGTGAGAAAAAACACAGTAACTAACTCGTAGCCAATAGCTGAAATAAAATCCTAATATTCCACTTGGTAAAGAATTCGCTGCATTGCGCAAGTACTCGTGGAGCAGTTTGTATGACTGGGATGCTAGCGGAACAATGGCCTATTCAAGATTTTGCGCCCATGAAGTTTATTCCATCAATAGTTAGCCTTACCATGTATGATAGCGGGCAAATTGGAGTTGGTCAACACCAATTTCAGCGATTTATCAAAGATGTGGAAGCGCTAAAAATTAAGGTAAGCACTGGCTGCATATTCAAATTGGAAGACATTGCTAAGGCACATCAATTGATGGATAGTAATAATGCGAACGGAAAGATAGTTATCATAACGTATTTATTTTCTTTCAAGTCACTATCGTTTTTTAACCTTTGATTGTACTAATGGTTATTAAATAGACCTGCACCAATATTAGCACCCAGTGTACCTGGCTTAATATGCATATAAAATTTACTGTTTTGATCATCTTCAATAGCCAATCGCCCTTCTGAATTGAGGATTACGCCAGTACCAATTTTTATTTTAGTCGGGTTGGCCGTTTCTCCAAATTCCTGAGGGCTGCCTCCCTTATTAACTAGTGATTTGTATCCTACAATTACTGACTTATCGATACTGTATGAAAACTTCTCATCTTTGTTTAATATCCAGATCACATTTGAATTACTAACAGCATTACTATAAAATTTGAAATCTTCTGTGGCCGACCAGGTCCAGACAATAGCACCATAACTGTCTACAATGAGATTATGGTGCATTGAAGAGTTTGTTGCAGGTGTCTTCCACATGACAACAGCATCTTTAACACCATAAAACAGACAATGATCTACTTCAAGAGATTTACCATTCGCTAGTATGCCCAAATGATTCGGTATAGCATACTTGCTACCAATAAATAAACATTGAGTTACCCTAAAGTCTTCCAAATTCTCCCCATCCCACACAATAGGATAGTTCCTAACTAGGACACCTTTAGATGGGTTTTCATGTACTGGTTCTCCTAAAATTCTTAAGCCTTGAATAGTAACATGACTATGCTGAACTAATATTCCGAAATTTTGTCCACCGGTAATTTCATTTTTATCATTCTTTTCTTCTGAGAATGGCATTGTAGAAAATACCACTGGCATATCAGCAGCACTCCAATTTGGATCATCAGGTAATACTTCTGCCCTAATTGTTAAACGCTCATCTTTAGTGAAACTCCAATTAACCGGCTTAAAGTCGGCCGTTTTTGCCATGCCATACACGCCTTTGGATAAGTAAATAGTTACTGCTCCTTTTCCTTGCTTTTGATTTACTCTCGATGCCGCTTCATCTAAACTTAACAATGGAGAATCGATAGTTCCTTCATTACTATTTTTACCCTTATCGGCATTTACGTAAATCTTGCCATTTGCGGGAAGCGCCCTGCTCACCAAAGCATTCTGAGCCATCGATGAAATGGAAATACTCATTAAAAATGTGAAGATCAATTTCGGAAAAATTTTAACATATGTATTATTCATCATGCGTTTATGTTTAATGAGTTTCTACAGAACAATAGCTAACACCAGATGGTAACAGCTATTTCACAGTAGAATGCTGATCTCAAAGATCTGATTACAATCGGGATCCAAGAATAATATAGTTTAAGAAACACTCTTAAGTTAGTTTAAGATTTATTGATTTGTTATTACCCTTAAACTAGTTTAAGGGTAATTATTAATTTACATCAATATTATGCACAGCTTAAACCTGTAACTTTGTGCCATATTAAATTTATACAATATGCCACATATTAAAATCAAAATCTACCCAGACGTTACCGAGGAGCAAAAACAACAATTAGCGGAAGCAATCACTAAACAAGTAACTGAAATCACTGGAAAACCAGAGATGGTTGTTTCTATCGACATCGTTGAAGTTGCCGAAGAAAAATGGATGGATGAAGTTTATGCAACAGACATCAAGCCGAATTTTGACCAACTTTACAAAAAGCCAGGTTATTAATAGTTTACGATAAGAGTTAATCAAAAATAAAACCCCAATGCCGGATTTTAGCGGATTCGCATTTTGATAAACAAAAAAGCTGTCATTTGGCAGCTTTTTTGTTTAATAGCAATCCGGCAGATAAGGAAAGCGATGATCAAGCCAGGTTGGTACAGTATCTGATCACATAAATTAGATAAAAATGGATTTACAATTAAAAGGAAAAGTTGCTTTTGTAAGCGGCTCAACAAAAGGTATAGGCTTTGCGATAGCAAAACAACTATTACAGGAAGGTGCAGTAGTTATTATTAATGGCAGAGCACAGGAGGTAGTAAATGATGCGATTGAAAAATTAAAAGCGGAAGTCCCACAAGCAGAAGTAACTGGTATTGCGGCCGATTTTGCAAAAGCAGACCAGGTAAACGCGTTACTTGCTCAGTTACCAGAAATTGATATCTTGGTTAACAACGCAGGGATATTTGAACCAAGGGAATTTGCAGATATCACGGATGAAGAGTGGCTGCGTTATTTCGAAATCAATGTGTTAAGTGGCATCCGCTTATCACGCCAGCTGTTCCCAAAAATGCTGACAAAAAACTGGGGGAGAATTATATTTATCACTAGTGAATCCGCAGTAAATATACCTGAAGAAATGATTCATTATGGCACGACAAAAACTGCTTTGCATGCTGTTAGCCGTGGTTTGTCTGAATTAACCAAAGGTTCTGGTGTTACAGTAAATACAGTTATGCCTGGCCCAACTGCTTCTGAAGGTGTAATTGATTTTGTAAAACAGCTGGCAAATGAAAATGGACTTTCTATCGAAGAGGCAGAGGAGGGATTTTTTAAAACTATGCGTCCCACATCACTTATCCAAAGGTTTTCTGATGTACAGGAAATAGCTAATATGGTCACCTATATTGCCAGTCCCCTTTCATCATCTACCAATGGTTCATCACTTCGTGTAGATGGAGGTGTGATTAAATCAGTATTATAAAATTGAAAAAGCTATCTCTATTTTATTATGGAGATGGCTTTCTAGTATTATATTCAAAAACTTATGATAACTGACCGCAAAAGTATATTTTCGTTCCAGCGCGCAATTATTTAATCACACTATGGAGACTGAAAATTTACCGGTAACGGCCTTACTGCAATATTTCGAAAAAATATTCCCGCTAAATAACCAGGAACGAGAAGAAATAGCTAAAAACTTTACGGAACGAAGTGTAAAACGACGTGCCATGATTTTACAGCAGGACGACATTTGCAAGCACTTCACTTTCGTAGTAAAGGGATGTTTCAAAATGTATGTAGTAGACATGGGAGGTAAAGAGCATAATTTGCAGTTTGCTGTAGAAAACGACTGGATTACAGATCTTTCCAGCTTTTATGCAGCTGAACCCAGCAATGTTTACATCGAGGCAATGGAACATTCCGTTGTTTTGCAAATTAAACATGACGATTTGCTGGAGCTCTACATTAAGTATCACAAATTTGACCGCAACTTCCGTATTATTGTAGAAAGGAAATACATTGAACTTCAAAACCGGATGCTACAAAATATCAGCCTGACAGCGAACATCAGGTATATACAGTTCATAAAGAAAAATCCGCACCTCGCAAATAGATTACCCGGTAGTCAGATTGCCTCCTATCTTGGTATCACACCAGAATTCCTGAGCAAGGTTAAAAAAGAAATTGCACACAAGTAATTTTTTATTCTTAAACTATCTTAACGGTATTTCTTAAGATAGTTCATTGGTGGACCAGTATCCTATTGGTGACCTTTACTTTCACAAAAGGATATTACACTATGAACTCTACACAAAAACAGGAAGTCCAAACTTTCATTGCTAATTATGCGGTGGCTTTAAACGCTGCCAGTACTGAATTGATTTCGGATTATTACGCATCCAGCGGCGTATTTATGCCAGACGGCTATCCCACTTTTAACAATGGTGAACAATTTAAAAGAAACATTATAAGTTTTTTTAGAAAAAAAAGTATTCTTATAGACTATGTCATCACTGATATCTCCATTGATGGGACGATAGCACTGGTTAATGCACTTGCTGCAATAAGAAGTACTGATCTGACAAGTAAAATTGAAACAACAAAAACAACCAGGGATTTTTTCGTGCTTCAATTGGAAGGAAAAGAATGGAAAATCTTACGCTATCTATTCAACAACTTTTAATTCTACTTTCTACTACTTCAAAATAAATACAGATATGTATAAAGGAAGATCAAAAAACAAATTGATCATACTTAGCCTGATCTGCTGTAATCTGCTAGGGGCTAAACTTTCATTTGGGCAAAATATTAAACTAAATGCAAACACGCTACACCCAGTGCAGGTGTCAATGTCTTTAGAGAAACTGGATGGGAAAGACGTAGTTAGGGTAAGAAAAGATCCTTCAGTTATTGAAGTTGATCAGCCAACTTTTGTGAGGATCAATGGCATTTCCTTCAAAAATGGAGTAATCAAAGTAAAGGTATTGAGCAGATTACTAAAAAATGCGCCAGAATTAGCACGAGGATTTATCGGCATCGCTTTTAGAATTAATGAGCTAAATTCGAAATTTGAGTGCATCTATATCCGACCAACAAATGGACGAGCGGAAGATCAGATCAGGCGTAACCATAGTATTCAATATTTCTCCTATCCTGACTACCCTTATACACGTTTAAGAAAGGAAAGTGCAGAGCAGTATGAAACACATGCGGACATGGGTTTAAACGAGTGGACGCAGCTTCGCATTGAGGTGAAAGATCAGCGGGCAACCCTCTTTTTAAATCATAATAAGTACGCCACGCTTGTGGTAAATGATTTAAAACATGGAGCTGATACATCAGGCGCAATTGGTTTATTTGTAGATGTAGGTACCGAAGGCTTTTTCAGAGATTTGCAAATCCTACCTGATAATTGACATCTATTTAAATTGAGTTAGTCCTTCCCCAGCCAGGTAAACATCTTTTTGTTCCAATGCAAAGCTGTCTTATTGATTGCTGGTATGCAGATCACCAATAGAATAATTACGGCAAGCACAACTACCATACACATAAATATTGCACGGTAGGTTAATAATTGTGTTTGCTGTGCAAGAGCTTGCCCCAGGGAAGAACTGGCTAAAACAGCAGCTTCATTTGCGGCATAACCTTTAGATTGGTAGAGCTGTGTATATTGGGATAAACGACCAGATGTGATAAAGTTATCCTGTGTGATGTCATGCAAAAATCCTTCTTTAAAATATTGATTGAAATAATGCTGCAGATTATAAAATCCAGCGAAAGAATTCAATAGTGCAATAAAACGGGTAAAAGTTCCCATCACCAGACCGGTAGTTCCAGTATGCGCGGGCGCAGCTGACAGCACAAAGATAATCAGTGGTACAAAGAGTAAGCCTGAGGCTGCACCTTGCAGAAAAACGGGAATAATCAGGTCATTAAAAGATAAATCTGGCGTAAAGAGAAAATACATCCACAGGTGATAGATCAGCATTACACTAAATCCTAAAATCAAAAACAAGCGGGTTGAATGCCTTTTTCGCATCATCAACTGTGCGGAGGTGACGAGCAATAGTACCATCCCGCAAAGATTAATAACGCCCAGTTCCATTACCTGCAGGGTACTCCATTTTAGCGCAGTGCCAGCATATCCATAGATCAGGCTGATGCTATCTTTCATCCCGTAATAAATACCTAAAAGCACTAAGCCGATAATAAAATTGCGTGATTTAGAAACATCAAGGTTTAGTAATGGCCTTTTGACAGTAAGCTGCCTGTAAATAAAAAGCACAATCCCACAGCCAACTATCGCCGCACTTTTACAGATGCGTATGTCCTGAAACCAATAGTACTTTGATCCGTAAATCATCGTATAAGCGAGTGCTGTTGCAGTTATTGCTACAACTACAAAACTAGTCCAATCAATTCTGTAAAGCGGGTATCGCTTAAAACCCACCTTTGGGTTAAGTATGAACAACACAATCAGCAACGTAAATAGTTGCAGCCCCTGCAAATATATATACGTTACTTTCCAGTCATACGTATTTACGACAACTGCTGCCACGAAACCAATAATCACCGTATTTGCGAGGATAGTACCATAAAAAACAGAAGAACCAACCAGGTGCATGTGCTCTGTTTTTAACCGTGTAAATATCAAGGTTAGTACACAAGCCGCCAGGTTACCCACTACTATGCCCTGTAAGAACCTGATTACAAAAAATACATTAATATCAGTGCACCATATACTTAGCAAACATAACAGCATCCCTCCCAAAATATTCGCCAGCAAATAACTCCTTGTTTCAAAATACCTGAGGAAGCGGAACTGCACGGGCAAAATGGAAAGTATCCCCACATAGGTAAGCTGAATAGCAAAAGTAATGTCTTCCGGCTGGGCACCAAAAAGACCAACCATGTAATTTTGCGTCAGGGAAAAAAGACCGAATTGCACTAATGCCGATAGTAGAATTACAAAGAGCGCAATCCGGATTCCCCACTCCCAATTATTGATCCATGGCTTAAAATATTGCGGTGCAACGCTCATGATTTTTTCTTTTCCACAGCAACTAATACGTTCATTCCTGCAATTATAGCTTTGGTGTTTGCAGTGTCCAGGCTAATCTTTACGGGTACACGCTGGATGATTTTCACAAAATTACCCGTCGAATTATCCGGGGGCAGCAAAGATGCTTTTGCACCGGTAGAACCGGCGATAGCAATAATTTTACCTGTATATACTCTGCCATCAGCAGCATCTACTCTGATTTGTGCGGGCTGACCGATATACATGCCTTCTACCTGCGTTTCTTTAAAGTTAGCGGTAACCCATTTGGAACTTTCATTGACTATGTTCACGAGCGGCTGACCTGGCTGGATCTGCTGCCCTTCCAATATGTTTTTCTTACCCATCCTTCCCGAATAAGGTGCCAGGATCACTGTATAGGAGAAATTTAGTCTTGCAATAGCCAAACCAGCTTCCTTTTTTTTCAGGTCGGCTTTCAAAATTGCAATACGCGTTTTTAATTCTGTAATCCTCGAAAGGCTTGTCTTCAGACCGTTGCGGGCAGCATTGTAATCACTTTCTGCCACATCATGTTTTGCTCTCACCTGCTCCAAATCTGCCCCTGTTGCCGCTTCTTCTTTCACGAGATTCTGATACCGCTTGATATCCAGCTGTTGCTGAACAAACCTAGCCTGGGCGCCGCTGATCTGGTCTTCATTTACACGGGTAGCGGTTTTTGAAGCCTCAATACCTGCCTGTAAGGAAACGAGCTGCGCGTTAGAATCATCAACAGCTGCCTGCGCTTCCATTAACCGTGCAGCATTTTCCCTGTTATCCAGCGTAACCAGGGTGTCCCCTGCCTTTACTACCTGGTATTCATTGAACCATACTTTTTCTATATATCCGCCAGTACGTGCAGATATTGGATTGATGTAAGATTCGACTTGTGCATCATTAGTTTCAATATTGCTCCGCGAGTATAACAGGTAATTAGTAAAGTAATATAGGCCAGCAATAACAGCCAATATGGCTGTGATAGTAATGAATATATTTCCAGGGTGCGTTTTGGTGGAAGATGGGTTAGCTTTCATTTTGTTTGATAATTGTTTATAGTTTACCTGATGTATAAAGTAAACGGTAATAGATAGTGAGTGCATCGGTTTGTGCAGTAATCAGTTCAAACCGGGAGGCAGTCAGGAGGTTATCTGCATCCAGCAAATCTGTTAGCAGTGCGAGTTGGTTAAAGTACTTAGTAGTTACAATACGGTAATTCACGCGAGACTGCTCTGTATTTTTTTCTTTTACAGTAATCCGGTTCAAGGCTTCGCCATATTTGATGAGTAAACTTCTTACTTCCTGGGCTACATTATCTGCTATAGCCTGTTTTTGCAGTTCTACTTCTGTTAAGCGTATTTTCCCGGCTTCAACCTTGTGTTTGTTGTGGTATAAAGAAGAAATATTATACTGCAATTTTAAACCGACAAAACCAATGGAATAAGCCTGGTCTACCGGTGGAAATAAAAGGTTATTCGGATAATTGAGACCATAGGCGGTATAAAATGACAGCGTAGGCATATAAGCACTTTTAACTCCTTTTAATCGTGCCTGCTGGGTGTTTATGGTCTGTTGTGCTTTTAAAACACTGAACGACGACACGGGTGCAAGACCGGCCAAAACTGATAGCTCAGCAAGCGCAGGTTTGGGCATGCCAGCAGAATCAGTTGGCAATACCCGAATCGTATCCGGTAAGTTTAACAATACCGTTAGCCGCTCATTGGAGATACTAATATCATTATCAGTCTGCTGAAGAGATAGTTCTACATTGGAGAGCATTACTTCCGCTCTAAGCACATCACTCCGTGTAACTTTCTGATTTTTGTATAATGAATTGATGTTTTTCAACCTCGCCCCTGCCCTTTTCAATTGGTCTAAAATAAACTTCCGAAGCTCGCCTAGCTGCACCAAATTAAGATACTGCCCAGCGGTTTGCATTCCATAAAAGCCTGATTGGTCGCTCGAGTTAATGTCAGCCAATTTATTTTTGCTTTCCACTTCTTCTTCAAATGATTTCTGTTTGCCACCCGAATAAATATTAAACGTGGCATCTACCCCCACATTTGCAGCATTTGGCGTAGCCTTTCTCGGTCCCGTTTTAGAACTGCTCAGTCCATCGGTAAATACAGTGAGATCACTAAACCTCTGGTAAGAAGAACTTGCGTTTGCAATTGGCAGAGCTGCGCTGTAAGCATCTTTTAAATCGGCCTTACTCGCCTGTGCCTGGGTTTTGGCTACTTGCACCCACTTATTTTGATCTTTAGCCAGGCTGACGGCTTCGCTAAGCGAGAGCGGATAACTACCAGCTTTAACTTGCTGTGCATTTGAGCCTATAGGAGTTAGAGCATAAAGAACAAATAATAAAACGGAAACGCAATGGCGAATTCCGCTCGTTAAAAATAAATACATATTATTGAGCTATAAGTAATATTTTAAATAATTAAAGAAGACATCAGAAAGGTGATGACTCTGTTTTCGAGAGAATCGACAGCCGAATCATGGCTTTCAGAAAATCCCAATTGGTTAAAAAGCGAATCAGGCCTCGTAAATAAAGTTGGCAGTAAATACAAGACATTCAAACCAAAAACCGCTGTATCAATTTCTCGAAAAACACCCAGCGATACACCGTTGCCAATGATCGTATGAATTAGCGAGAATGCTTTTGATCGGCTTGTATTAACCAATCCTATAATCGACGGTTGTTCGAGCATAGTGAGCTGCCTGCTTTCCATCCGGTAAAAACCCTGATTGGTTTGAATACGGTGAATGTATCCTCTCAAATAAGTTTCCAGCTTTTCTGCAGGCGGCAGTTCAAGTTGAGCTATCCTTTCGATCTCCTGTATGATAAACAATAGCCTATTTTCAAAAATGGCCGCATAAAGCGCTTCCTTAGATCCGAAATAGTAGTTGATCATCGCCAAATTGATTCCGGATTGTTCGGCAATCATTCGGGTAGAGGCACCGTTAAAACCGTAGATCGCGAAGAGTTCTTCAGCAACTTTGAGCAGTGTAGCTTTTTTATCTTTGATTAATGGTTCTTCTGAGAATTTCATTTAAACACCAATTCCAATAGGCAAATTTCCCAGAAATCCGGCTATTATTCTAGTACGAATAGCCACAATGTTCGTCGAAATAGCCTATTTGGTGAATGATGTACCAAAATAATTGAACATACTTAAAGATGTTTTCTGTATTGCACTGGCGTAAGCCCGGTATGCACTCTAAAGAATTTACCAAAGATAGATTGATCAGAAAAATTCAATTGATTGCTGATTTGCGCCACAGTAAGTGTCAAATTCTGCAACAGTACCTTTGCTTCGAGTGTGATACTTTCGCCAATCCATTCTGAGGCAGATTTCCCGGTGTGTTTTTTAATGACAGCAGAAAGGTATTTAGGGGTAATGTTAAGTTGGCTGGCATAGAAATCCAGTTTCCTTTCATTCATGTAATTCTTGGCAAGCAGCTTTTTAAACCTTGCAAATACAGGATAAATCTGATCTGGATTATGATCGCATGATGCGCTATTTCTTTGATAAAAATCCATTTCATAAATAAGCACCATGATGTAACTTCGGCTGATTACCGTGATATGGTTACCAGAAGACAGCTGACTGATCCTGATCAATTCAAAAATAGTTTTTACTTTAAATAATAAATCACCTGCAAGCGATATAACACTTTGTTCACTATTCTCGAAAAAGTCATACTCCATCAAAAAGAAAAGATTGTTTTGTCCTTCTAATAAAAATGAGTCTTTAAAAAATACAATGTCCATTTTCATCACTTCAGTTGATTTCCGAAAACTCCGGATCATTGTAGGTGATAATGAAATTAAAGCTGGCGCTTCGATGAAATGATTAGTCAGCCCCACCTGCAAGTTGATACTACCTTCTTTGACGTAAGCGATGGCATAACTTTCTGCACGGTAAGGCTCTTCTAGAAAGGGATGATTTGTAGCTTGTACAAAAAGATAATCCCTGCTGCTATCAGGCACTTCGAAAAGGTGACCGTGCCTGGTCAGCGAAAAGGTTTCGATTTTACCCAAGGTCTTGTATGCCATGTCGGTTATATTTATTCTTTATGGCAGCAGAATATCTTTGTCTCTGGTTCTTTTTAGCATAAAAATCTACTAAAGAGGCGGTAAAATGATCATTTTGATGCGCTCTAGCATCGGCTGTAATACTATCTAATTCCTGTACGTATTCACTTACTGCTAAACCCATCAAATCGTTTGACGGTGATAAATCAAATTGCTCTTTGATTGAGGAACACGTTTTCATTAATACTCTTCCCCTTTCTGCTAACCACAGGTTAATATCGATCTGATCATTCAGATTAACCCTTGATTTGTAAATTAACAAACCACAAGCTATTACAGCAAATGATAGCGATACAATTGAGATCCAAAATTGAGAAAATATGGCAATCAGGCCTCCTGCTGTAGCAAGATAGAATAAAGTATTTGAAATCCTTTCAATATTACTGCTAAGCATTATTTTTCTGTCAACTATTTCGCTATGTATAAGCATAAGCTTTTCAGCTGCTGTGTAAATCTCTTTAAGTTGCTCAAGTCCTACTTTTTCCATAATTACTATATATAATTACCATTTATTTACCAGAAAGCCATGATATTAGATCAAATCATTATAGCTGGTGGAAATTTCCAACTTGTTTTCTAATCCGACTAAGGCTCTCCGCGGTAATACCTAAATATGAAGCGATATGAATCAATGGTATCCTTGCAGCAAATTGCGGATTATCGCGAATCAGTATCTCATAACGTTCTTTTGCCGGCTTGCTCTGTACAGAATTGTAGCGTTGCTGCATGGCAACGTAGGCTCTTTGATATAATTTTCGAAAGTAATGCTCTAATTTTGGTATGGCTTCGCACAGGGTATCTACTGCGACGTAAGGTAAAAGAACAACTTCAGTATCCTCAATAGCTTCAACATTCAAAAAACCAGGGCTTTGAGTTATGAAACTTCCTAAATCAGCAATCCAGTTATCTTCAATCGCTAATTGCATCACATGTTCTGTTCCATCTTTATCAGTAGTAAATGAACGTAAAACACCTTTTTCTATAAAAAAAAGATTACGGCAGATATCTGCTTCGTTAAGTAAGGTTCGCTTTTTTTTAACTAACCGTTTTGTAAGAACCTTACTTATCACCTCAAAGTCGTCCTCAGAAATGCTGGAGTACCTATTCAGATTGTTAAAGAGCAAATGAGAATACATAATTAGATCAAAAGATTTAACAACTATTACGGTTTATCTGCCCTGTTCAATCCAGGACTTGAGATCGGCTAATTCATCCTGACCTATCTCATGTGCCAGGTCATATTCTTGATAATCAATTAAGGGAGTAAGATCCCGCAAGTATAAAATAGCTTCTTCAGCATAATTAACAGGAAGTATATTATCATGTGTTCCATGTGCGATAAAGATCCGTAATTTTTGCAATACCGGGCCCGCTTTTATTAATGGCTTAACTTCGGGGAGCAGGCGGCTGCTCAGAATGAAGATACCCTGCATTTTATGAGGAAAGGTTAAGCCTACACTGTAAGACATAATTCCTCCCTGACTAAATCCACCCATATACACTTTTTGGTCATCGATACCATAACGTTCAATCAGCTGACCAATGAATGTATTGAGCACCAGCCTGCTTTTTTCTGCCTGCTGAGCATTGATAACTGGTTTACCTGATTCATGTCTGAGTTCGAACCATGTATATCTTCCGGGACCCAGTGTATAAGGAGCCCTTGCAGAAACAACAACGAAACCTTCAGGCAAACTATCTACCAGCTGAAAAAGATGATTTTCGTTACTGCCGATACCATGAAGCAGTAAAATTAATCCCGGTTTTGCAGCTGTGTTTTCAGGGTGATGTACTTTATAAGTAAGCATCAGTTCTTCACCCTTTAAAGTTTCTATCTTATTTTCCATTATTTTTTATTCTAACCAATCTGAAAGCAGCGCATGCTCAGGCTCGCAAATTGATATCCTTCATAAATATACTGAATAGGTTCATTTCTATCTATCATTCCCATTGCATAAATGAGTGGCAGGTAATGCTCATTAGTAGGTACAGCTAACATTGCGCTTGCACCGGAATAGTTGATGAGCGCATCTACATTACGCCCATCAATCTGTTTCTTTACAAAGGCATCAAAATCCAGTGCCCAGTCATGAGGCTTGGCATCAATATCTTTCCAGTCCATCATCCCTACGTTATGTACAATATTACCGCTGCAAATTATCAGGACTCCCTTTTTGCGTAACTCTTTGAGCTGCGCTCCAAGCTGAAAATGAAAGTCAGGACCTTTTGTATAATCCATGCTCATCTCAAAGACTGGAACATCTGCAGCCGGCCAGATATATTTAAGTATGGTCCATGCGCCATGGTCCAGTCCCATCATCCTATCTTCTTGCACATCGGTAACAGTAACCACTTCTTTAAGCGTTTTTGCTAGCTGGGGATGCCCTGCCGGTGTGTAATTAAACGCATATAGTTCATTAGGGAACCCTCCAAAATCGTGAATAGTCCGGGGAGCAGGATTAATACTCACATACGTACCAACTGTTTCCCAATGTGCAGAAATAACCAGCACTGCGCTAGGTTTTTCCATACGCTTCCCCAACGCAGTAAGTGTGCGTGTAAAATCATTATCCCAAACTGCATTCATCGGGTTACCATGACCGATAAATAAGACTGGTGATACTGCTGACCGCGACTTGAAGGCGTTGGTTATACGATGTAAATCCTGTAACTGCATAATAGACGGTTGTCAATAAAGTTATTTGCCCACTCCGATTTGTTCCATAAATGTTTTATTATCCCAGAAAAGATGCTCTTCTATCATTACACCATCTTTCCAAACACCGATTGTTGCCATCGGAAAGGCAAATTTCTTGCCTGTTGGCTGGATGAACTTCCCGTTACCTATTGGCATCGGCTGAGTAAAGGTCCCTTCGAATAAGCCAGTAACAGCTGTGAAGTTCCCGCTACCAAACATGATCTGGTGCTGCTTGATCCTGGCATCGGGAGCATAAACGAATATGTCTTTCATATCCTCAATATGTTTGGCAAGTCCGACAGCTACATGACCATCTGGCCAGTAAACCTTAATATTTTCTCCATGGCTTTCATGAAAACGCAACCATTGTTTATTACTGAAAACAGTATAATCAAGTGTATCAAAAGTAGTTAAGTGTTGGTTTACCAGTGCGGCAGCGCCTTTAAATTGTTCAAGTTCTTTTTTTAGTCCGTCAACATCAGTTGTAGTTTGGGCCTGCGCTGTTCCTACGGTAATTATGACCGATAAAACGGCAGCAATTTTTAAGAAAATCTTCATGTTACATTTATTAATATATGGACCAAAGGTCAGTACAAAAAAGAGTGATTAGCCTACCTTATGGTAAGAAATACCCTTAACATATCTTAAGATTTTGCTATCATTTCTTTGGGTAATGAGTCTTAAATATGAACTGCTAAATAGGCAACAATAGTTAGCTTGAGTTATTTAATCTTATTTTTTATCCTGCAAGTCAGGATCAATTAGCGCTGCATCGAATTCGGGATCCAATTTTTTATATAGTGCAACTGGTTCCTCTACAAATACTATTTCCATGGTTGGTCCGCTAATCAACTCTAAAAGATGCCCTCCTTTGACGGATCCATCTTTTAAGGCAGCACTCATGTGTGTATGTGCAACAGGATTTGCTTTAAACCAGGCAATATCACCGATAAACGATGTAACTTCCGCTGTATCAATAGGTATGATTTTGAATTTTTTACGATCATAATTAAACCAACCTGCTTTGGCTCTGAGCATATCACCGATGCCGGTGTAATGCCCGCTTTTGATATGATTTGTCTTAGCAAACTCGGTTAGCCCGGCCACTACTTCATCTCCTTTAGCAAAAATGAGCATATAGGTTTTAGTTTTACCTTGTGTACTTAATAGCTTTACCTTCAGACCAGGTGCCTTTCCACTTTCAAGCACTTTAGTTGGGTCTGCATAATCCTGTGCCTGCAAAGTATTTTGCATTGCAAATGTGATCAACAGTGCACCTGCGATTTTTAATATTAATTTCATAAAGAAATGTCTTTTTGACTGATACTTATTTCCTGGAAGTTTTATCAAAGTGTATGTCCTGGTGTTCAAATCAAGCCAGGACATACTAACTTATCACTTAGTAACTATCAATTGCTCCAAGATCTACATTCCAGAATTTACCCGTTTCCACATTCTCCGTAATTGCTTTGTATATACCATTAACAGAATCATCGATTGTAACCGGCGCAGTTTCTCCACCCATTCTGGTTTGTACCCATCCAGGATGAAGTGGTGTAACGTTGATGTTTTTTTCTGCCAGGCGCTGGCTTAGCATTATCGCATAAACATTGATCGCTGCCTTAGACATACGGTATGCGGGTGCTGATGGCTCTACATTACGAAGTAATGCCATAGCAGTAGAAAGGAAAACGATATGTCCTCCGTTATTCACACTATCCAGCATAGCTTCAGTAAACAAAACTGTTCCAATTGTATTGGTATCAAATGATTGTTTTAATAAAGATGCAGTGGGAACTTCATCCATTAAGTCTACTCCAACGCCCGCATTGTTTACCAAATAATCCAACTTGATGCCTTTTTCCTTAAGCTGATCAGCTACAGCATTAATACTCTCTTCATTGCTGATGTCCCCTTTGATTACAGTTAACTTAGGATCAGTAAGATCCGGAACCTCACCAGAGCGTGTAACCGCGATTACTTCCATTCCTTCACTAAGCAATTTTTTTGTCAGCGCCAGGCCGATTCCATTGCTTGCACCCGTAACCAGTACATTTTTAATTGAATTATTCATAATATTGATTTGTTTATTGAAAATCATCCGGATTTTTGACTGGACGACCATTCTTATTTATAAGTTATAAAAGGAACTATATCAGCCCAAACTGCTTCAAAATTTGTTTGAAATGCGGGATGGGGCGCATTGGGAATGATACCCAATTGAACATGTTTAATTAGATGATAAGCTGCTATAACTGTTGGCAGAGGAGCATTCTGATCCAATTCTCCTGCCAATAATAAAACAGGGCACTGGATTTTATCAAAGAGCCCTTTACTGACATTTAGCGAATTATAATATTTATTTATGGAAGCAAACCATAAATCCAATTTTTTGGGTTCAGGTCTCAATTTTAACTGCTGTTTCCAGTACAGGCTATCCAATCCGAATGCCATCTCTTTCGTTATATTGAAGGTTCTGGATCCTGCCTTCCACTCGCCAGCCCCTATCGCAATGATACTTTTGACCTTCTCAGGAAATTGGGCTGCTAAATAATAACTTGTATAACCGCCATCGCTAAATCCTAGCACCGTCACACTATCCTTGGTTTCTGCCTTGATGATGGCATTTACATCTTTAGCTTTTTGTTCGTAAGTGGGTTCGCCCTTGCCCATTTCAGATTTGCCATGCCCTCTCGTAGACACTGCAATTACTTTATAACGCTTAGAAAGACTGTCGATCAAACGACCCATTTCATAAGTTGATCCAAAAACACCACCATGCAGTACAACAAATGGTTTGCCTTGACCATATACCTCATAGTAGATTTTAGCATCGTCAGATTGGATATAATGACCTGCTTTGGGATTATTTCCGTATTGAATGGCATTTTCTGGGGATGGTCCAGTTTGCATAAAACCTCTTAAATGCGCATTTACCTGACCAATAGCTTGATGATGTAATAGGATCAGAACTAAAATTATAAAGTTTTGTAATTTTAAAAATGGAATTTTCATATGATAAGTTATTTTTTGATCCGGCCCTGATGTATTATGCCGGATCATAAATGAGCCTTATCAATGGCATTTGGATGCTGACAAAGTTCGTAAAAGAAAGGGTTGCGGAGACTTAACCTATATCAAATAATACCCTTAAACTAGTTTAAGGGTATTGAATATTATGCAACCCGCCAGCCATCAGAAATTATTCAAACCCTCAGTAATAACACCCAAAGCTTTTTCGCGCAACTCCTCGTCACCTTTATCCATACCCTGCAATAGCAGTTTCTTTTTTAACAGATATTTCTTCGCATGTTTCTGGTCGTACTTCAGCATCCAATCAATATTGTAAATCAGATCGCCATATTTAACCGTTTGGGCGGCGGGACTTACCGACATCAGGCGTGTCGACTCCTTATCTTTTCTTTCTTTTTTACTCCAGTCCGGATAATTATCCGACGTATAGATATCCGTAAGTTCTACTACCGCAGCGGTGATCAGGTTTGCCTCTCTTGTATCATAGCCAAATTTGAGCAGGGTTGCCCACAGTTCTGCTTTTGTGGTTTTTGTATCCTCGAGCAAATCATGGCAGAGGCCAATTTCATACCCGAACGTAACAGCTGGTTTCGCTAATGCCGCCACTGCAGCTACATGACTAAAATAGGGTTCTTCTGTTCGCTTGATAGTCTGTCCCTCATGTTTAGAGGCTACCCACGCTGTTAACTGTTCTGCGTTTGTCATAAAGAATTTTTCAAGATGATATTTTGATAATAACGGTAGTAAATGTATAATTGTTTATATTAAGTTAAATATGAAAAACGCCCTCTATATTCTGATCAGTATAACTTCAACTTGTTTGATCTGCTTTTGGTACCAGATCTATGTGACTGGTAACTACTACCATAATGCTGGATTATTTTTAGCCATGATTGCCGCGCTAATACCTTTTTTAATCATTTACATTTCTTTTATACTTATCCGATATATCAAAAACAAATAAATATGAAATTTATCCATGCAGCATTCGCGATAGGCGCTACTGTGGCCTTATTTACTTCGTGCGACCGTGCACAGTCTAATGTACAAACGTTATATACCAGCAATTGCGGGGTAAGCTGGCAGCTGATCAAAGCCGGGGAAACTCTACCTAAAGGGATTGGAATGTGTTCCTACAAAGTCACAGTACCAGATTACCCGATGCAGGGCGAGAGCATATTTAAATCTGCATTTGCTAACCGGGTAATGGCCAAAATAGAGGTTACCTATGATTATTCGATCATTGATGCGATGGCCTATGTTGGAGAAGCAAAATACTTGGGGAAGATGAATACGGATAGTGACGACGAGGCAAATTCTTCCAAGGCTTATGAGACTGCAGAGAATTCTGTGATTGACAAACGCATTAAAGAAGTAGCGAGAGACCTGCTGATCAATGAAGACATTGTAGAATTCTCACAGGCAGAATTTGAAACGTTGTTATTGGAAAAGGTGAACGGACTGCTAAAAACCAAAGGTGTAAAGATCAACTTCCTTTCTTTTGTACCGATCCCTGAAGAGCAGACAAGACAAGCCATTGATGTGGTAACAGCAATGAAAATCTATGAGTCCAAAGGTTTAACAGAAATAGGTAAAGCAGTATCAGCCGCCCGTGCCGGGGCAACCAAGGTAGAAGTTACTGTAGAGAAGGAGGAGGTAAAAGCCAAAGATTAAAACCTGAATGACGTTCCGATAAAATAATTCTTTTCTGCATCATGCTGCAATCCGTAATTAAATCCGGCATCCAATTTAAAGTTGTCGGATATTTCGACCTGCGCTGATGCATTGAGAAAATTGGCCCAGTGGTGTTGTTTAAAATCGTAGCGATAGTAAGTTTCAGCAATGCCGTCTACATGTTTAATTAACTCGTGACTAAGGGTTAAGGATTGCAGCAGTTCGGTATGCATCCCGGTTCCTTCATTATCCTGTAGCCTGTCGCCTTCTACCTGGGTGCCCAATTTCCATTCACCAGGTAGCTTGAACTGCATGGGTACGATGATGCCACCTTCATATTTACTGTCATCAGTATAACTGGCTGTGGGGAATTTTACATAAGGTAAAACGGCAAGTATAAAGTTACCTCCGTTATTCCCTACTATATTTTGCTTGATCCGAATGTTAATATCCCCTATGCCATGGCTGGTTGTAGATTTTCCGGTTTCCAGATCTTTTTCCCTTTGCTCTACAAAAGTCTGAAAGCCAAACTGTATAGCCGTAGAACGGCTAAGCCCAAGTTTTAAATTCCCCTGGTTTAATAACAGGGTACGCTGGTCCGTCAGTTCTCCTTTTTCTCTTTCCAGCCTTACCAGATCGGCTTCATACTGCACATGGCCTGCATCTACTGTAAAAGGCGATTCGGTAACATCCGGCCGGTCAGTTTCCATCTCCCGCATTTGTTGTTTTGGCGTCGGGGAAAAAAGATGATATGTTTTTTGAGGGGATGTTTGCGCAGATACGAGGCAGGGAAAACCAGCAATGAGTAAGATAAAGTAAATTTTGAATTTCATAAGTTGGATCGGGGATTAAATGATTAACACAGGGTTAAACGTTTAATCACCTACAACAGCGAAAAGCCGAATTTGATTTAGATAAATACAGGCGATAGCTCAATAACGCATTCACAGGGATTTAAGTGTTTACAAGGTCTGCCCCGCTTTATAAGTTTTGTTATTGGTATTTCTGCCATAGTACACATCGCCCGGAATATGGTGCCCGGCATATACTTTAGTAAAAATCCCGTACAATACAGGATCATAAGCTTTAAGGTCATCCGGCGACTGTAAACGGGTGCTGCCATCATAAAATTCCATATTAGACCAGAACCACCATTGCGTTCCTTCTGCCCAATACTCTGCAACGGTGTTAATCGCATACTGATCTTTGTACATTCCTTTTGCCTTTGCGGCCTGATAGGCGGCATTGATCTCTTTAATGATTTCCGGATCTATTTTCTGTAATACTGCCATGATATTATGGCTGAACTCATGCACCATGATATTCTCACCAAAATACCTGGTACCGGGGTAACCGAGTAAATTTTCTTCGGCGCAGGATGTTTGAATTCCTCCCATGCCCCTTGCCCTTTGGTCCCAGTAACCACGGTCGGTCATACTCGCAATTCCGCCCGGCTGATTATAGCTAGCCCTTTCTGCCGGCGTTAACCTCCGGTCATCAGGTGCGGGTTTTTTCCAGTCACGGCATTCCGGAAGATCGGTTTGCATTTCAGATTTTCCTATAATAGATAATCTCGCATTTAATTTGATCATCCCGGCACGAATGTCAGGACGGTTAACCAGCATATAATTGATCATATCCCTGGCAATCAGCAGCGCATCGTCAGAAACGTTTTTTGAGGAAACAATCGGGATTCCAAAAGCATCAGTATACTTCTGATAAAATGGATCAAAGCCATAACTCGCCGGAGGTGCTGTTACCATCGCCTGATTAAAGCTGGCGACCAGGGGTGGCATTGCTGGTTTATCCTGGGCAAAGGATACGATGGTGCTGAACAGCGATCCGACAAGCAGCATTACCGGAACAGCATTGGATTTTATGAAATGTTTAGCCATGTTATAAAACTGAAGTAAAATAACAAGTAATTCTCAGCATATTTTCTCCATTTGAAGCAGTATTTTACCTCATTTATTCTGGATAGAGCATATAAAAGGAGAAATCAATTACTTGTTAGGCCATGAGTTTAAAAACATCCGCATGAATCAGATTTCAATGCGGATGTTTGTTATCATTATTCACTCCATGGAGAATGCAGGATGCAATCACAGAAATTTTTACGGTGGAAGTTCGGAATCATAAAAGCACATACGTCTGCTTTAATATTACCGAAGGTAGTTTCTGTTTTATGTTCAAAACCAGAGAAAAATGTAGGAATGATCTTTTCTTTAAAATCAGTTCTGGGATAAGCAGCAATGATCTCTTCCCTGTTGGCGTCACTGAGGTTTTCATAACCATCGCCCATCACATCTAAACCTACACCCGCATACAGCAGCGCAACTTCTGTTTCTTTATGTTCGGCAACTCCTATAGTGGTATGCAAAGCAATAGCGTCCCATACCAATTGCAGCGATTCTTTGGGAAGTCCGTGTCCCCTGAGGAATTCTCTTGCCGCATTTGCGCCGTCTACCTCAAAGCGCAGGTCTTCGCTGCTGTATTTCGAAGTTAAGCCGAGGTCGTGGAACAAGGCACTTACGTACAATAGTTCCGGATCATAAACCCTTTTATTCTGCACTCCGTTTAGCGCGCCGAAAAGGAAAGCACGCACCGAATGGTTGTAAAGGAATTCTGTTCCGTGTGTTAAAAGTAACTCGGTAGCCTGGGTAGCGATCGCACTGTCGGGTATAGTGATACCGGCGATTGATTTTAATCTGTTTACTGACATCTTGTATTTTTTTTATACAAATTTAGCGCGTTACCACCGGCAGGGGAATGTCAATATCGGAAGATCACATGTCAATTTTACCTAATGTGTTCCTGTAATGCTGGGGAGATTGGGCAGCATTTTTTTTGAAGAAATGACTGAATTGTTCTGGCGAGGCAAATCTTAACCGGAAAGCGATGTCTTTAACTGGGCTCGAAGAGAACTGGAGGGATCGTTTGGCTTCGACCATCAGCTGCCTGTTAATCAGCTCCTTTGCACCTTTACCACTATACCGTTTACATAAGGAAGTGAGCTTTCGGGGAGAGATATTCAGCGTTTCAGCGTAACGCTCTACTTCGTGCGAGACCATAAAGTCTTTATGCAGAAGATCGTAGAAACGGCGGTATTGCCGATATTCATAACTATCAAACCCTTTTTTTAACGCGGCGGTGATGTTCGCTATTTTAATCATTATAATCTTCAGGTAGGCTGCAAGCGCATCGGGTTTATTGACGTAATCAGTTTTCCGGTCTTCCAGCCAGATGGTGCGGAACATTGGCGCGATTTCATCGTAGTCACATTGTTCCAGTTGTAACAGCTGGTTTACCGCAGCGTTATCAAAAAGAACAGATTTGCAATTACTTGCACTGGCGGGTGCCTTTTCCCAAAAAAACTCATCAAAGTTAAGCTCATAGCCGGTTATCACCGATCTTTTCTGAACCTGAAAGGCCTGATCTTTTGCCATCAGGAAAATCTGGTAGCCGCAAATATCAAATGCATAATCATCGATTTTGATTACCCCCGATCCATCCTGGATAAACAATATACGATTACAGCTGAGCCGGAACGGGGGCCCTGGAACAAAAACCTTGTTCTCATGGCCACAAATAGAAAAATTTTCTTCGTTGCTTATCATCTGATTCGACACCATGGTGATCCTGTAAATAATTACGTTTCCCTGTTTAACATGTGCAGCACGCCGGCAAATATAGATTAACCGCAGTGCTGGTTTTTATTTCTGACTTGATGTGACAAGAAACTGACCGTTCTATTTATTTACGCTATCCCCCATTATAATTAAGGAGATCAGCGTACTGTATATTTCAACTCTGTGTTAAGGCAAGCGGTAATAATACAGTGCTGCGAAAGCACTTTCGCTTGTGGTATAATAACCTTCTCCATCCGGTGTAAACCCAATGGCTTCGCCCTGCTTTTGCATTTCATAAGGCAATTCTGCCGGGGTACGCTGCATGGTTTCCCAAACAGGTTCCGTTCCTTTCCGTTGCCAGTAATACACCTTTCCGTAACTTTTAATCAGCACCTTTGTTCCGTCTCTCGAAATATCTCCTGCTGTGATATATTTAAAGGGTTTAAAGCCGGGGAAATAGATCTTACTGCGTATAGTTAAAATCCGGTCTTCATTATTTTTAAAGTTCAATGGCGTAGTATAAACACGGATGGTATCCGTCCTTTTATTGACGATATATAACAGGTTCTGGAGCGGGTCTACCATCATCGCTTCCGAATCCTTAGCGCCATCAGGGTAATGCAGGTGCAATTGCGCAGGTACGACGTGGTTCAGGGTTTTACCCATCCATGACAACTTTTCTTCGAAACGGTAAATTGTAACATAAGGCCGTCCATTAAAATTATCGCCGATATCACCAAGGTAAACATAGCTTTTACCTGCTTTGGGGCCTTTTCCTACAGAGATATCCTCACAGTCGAGCTGCCCCGAGGGGGTATTTTTATCCATCTGGTAATAAAAAGTGGAAACCAGGTTTCCTTTGGGCGAAATGGCAAAAAACCTGCTGGTATCACCACTGTCGTTATGTACATAATAGATATCGTCGAATATTCCGGATGCTGCAATCCCTGAGGTCTCCTTAATTTGAGGGCTGCTGATAAAACCTGAAATTTCTTTGCTTCTTTTCCTGACTTTATAATAAACGTATCCCCCTGTAAGCACAATCAGGATAGCCAGAACTTTCAGAATAATATATTTTTTTTTTAGGATCATTTTAGGTGCTGAGCGTTTTACGCCGACGCAAAGTTATTAAAATTATAATCTTTAGGTAACCGGCCAGCTAATCGGGGCTTAACATAGCCGGAGTAATGACTAATCGGCTAAGGCATGCCGTTCACCGACAGCTACGGCCTTTTGAACGATAAGTAAAACTGAAGTATTGCAGCAGCTTATATTTTTATATCAATCTAATTCTCGCGGAACTCTAAAATTATTTATTGCACCAAAGATCAGAACTATGAAAGAACCAATTCAATTGACCCAAAATCCGGATGTGATGCTTGTTGGCACAGGCATCATGTCTGCCACCCTTGCCGTGCTGCTTAACCAGCTGGCCCCGGAATTAAAAATCAACATCTATGAAGTGCTGGACCAGCCGGCCGAAGAAAGTTCTAATGCATGGAACAATGCAGGAACCGGCCATGCGGCATTATGCGAACTCAATTATACGCCAGAAAATGCCGATGGCAGTATTGACATTTCGAAAGCATTAGTAGTGAATACCGAATTTGACCTGTCAAGACAATTATGGTCTTACCTGGTTACTAACGGGATCATCAAAGATCCGCAGGCTTTCATCAATTCTGTTCCCCATATCAGTTTTGTACGGGGCGCAGAAAATGCAGCTTTTCTTAAAAAAAGATTTGAGGCTCTCACTGCAAACCCGCTTTATCATGGTATGGAATTCACAGAAGATCACAAAGTTATCGACGAATGGATTCCACTGGTCATGGAAAACCGTGACCCGGCAGAAGTGGTTGCGGCAACCCGGATGCAGACAGGTACAGATGTAGACTATGGCGCGCTTACGCGTATACTGCTACAATCATTAGAGGGAAAGGAAAATGTTTCGATCTATTATAAACATAGGGTACATGACCTGGAACGTGAGGGTACAGCCTGGAATGCGGAGATCCGCAATGAAGGTACGGGCCAGCATCATCATATCCATGCAAAGTTTGTATTTATAGGCGCTGGTGGCGGATCATTGCCGCTGCTGCAGAAATCCGGTATTCCGGAGGCCCATGGTTACGCAGGATTTCCTGTAAGTGGTGTGTGGCTGCGCTGTGACAACGAAGAGCTGGCGCTGCGCCATCATGCCAAAGTTTACGGAAAAGCTTCGGTAGGCTCACCTCCGATGTCGGTCCCCCACCTCGATCAGCGTCATGTTGATGGAAAAATGTCGCTGCTATTTGGTCCTTATGCGGGATTTTCGACCAAGTTCCTGAAACACGGGTCTTATCTTGATCTTTTTGGATCTATTGATATGGATAATATTTTACCCTTACTTGCTGTGGGCAGGGACAATATCGCACTGACAGAATATCTGATCGGCCAGGTGCTGGAATCGCAGGAAGAGAAATTTGCGGCGCTGCGGGAGTTTTTCCCTGATGTGAAAGAGGAAGACTGGCGGTTGGAAGTGGCGGGACAGCGTGTGCAGATCATAAAAAAAGATCCTGTTCATGGTGGTGTACTGGAATTTGGAACTGAATTAGTTGGTGCGGCCGATCATAGTATTATTGCAATGCTGGGGGCTTCTCCGGGGGCTTCGACTGCAGTTTCAATTATGGTAGATGTGCTGCAAAAATGTTTTGCAGAAAAAGTAAACGATGGCGAATGGACATCAAAATTAAAAGAAATGATTCCCTCTTATGGTCAGTCGTTAATCGATAACCCATCATTTTGCCTCGCTATCCGGGAAAAAACAGCGGAAATATTAAACCTTAAAAATATAATATCATGATCACAGCATATCATCTTTACACGGGAGCCGATGGCAATTCCCATTTTACACGTGGCAGCATCAGCGAAGGTGCATTAGTTAAAGCAGACCATACGCTGTTTAAAGAAACGGCGGCCAATTCTTCGTTCGACTGGCACAATGATCCGGTCCCGCAATATGTAATCACATTATCGGGGATCCTTGAGTTTACGACCAAAACAGGCGAATCGTTTATCATCCATCCGGGAGATGTGCTGCTGGCAACCGACCATACAGGAACGGGACACAAATGGCGCTTGCTGAATGAAGAGCCCTGGAAAAGGGTGTATGTAATTTTTGAGGAAAATGCGGATACGCATTTTGTACCTGATGAACAATAACGCCTGCGCAGATCAGCCTGACGAAAGGTAAAACTCACAAGAGATAAAAACGAGTATATGATGGAACAGAAAATTTCAGTGCCTATTGGCATAGCGCAGAGCGGCACGCGGACCGAGAGTGATTCTATGGGTACAATCGAGGTACCAGCAGCACATTACTGGGGGGCACAGACACAGAGAAGCCTGGTTCATTTTTCTATTGGTAATGACCGGATGCCGAAAGAAGTTTACCATGCTTACGGCTACGTTAAAAAAGCCGCTGCGATGGTTAACCTTAACGACGGACGCCTCCCAGCTGATCTTGCTGAGGCAATTATCAGGGCGGCCGACGAGGTAATCGGTAAAAAACTTGATCCGGAATTCCCGCTTTATGTATGGCAAACCGGCTCCGGCACACAGTCGAACATGAACGTAAACGAAGTAATTTCAAACCGGGCGATCCAGTTGCTCGGGGGTGTACTGGGCAGTAAAACACCAGTACACCCGAATGACCATGTAAATATGGGTCAGTCTTCCAATGATAGTTTTCCGACGGCCATGCATATTGCAGCGATAATTGCTATCGATGATAGTTTGGTGCCAGCTCTGCAAAAACTGGAACAGGCGATTTCGGCGAAGGCGGCAGCGTGGAAAGACGTGGTTAAAATTGGCCGTACACACCTGCAGGACGCGGTACCCCTGACGGTAGGACAGGAATGGTCGGGCTATGCTGCACAACTTACTGATGCAATAGAGTGGGTAAAGGCAAGCCGGACAAAGCTCTTCGAAATTGCCGCGGGCGGGACTGCTGTAGGCACGGGACTGAATGCGCCGGAAGGCTTTGCTGAAAAAATTGCGGTAAGTATAGCCGGGCTTACAGGAAAGCCTTTTGTTACTGCACCAAATAAGTTCGCCGCGCAGGGTTCGCTGGATGCAATGGTGGCGGCAATGGCCACGTTAAGGGGCGTGGCTGTAGCCCTGATGAAGATTGCCAATGATATGAGATGGCTTGCCTCAGGGCCGCGCTGCGGTATTGGTGAACTGATCTTACCGGCTAACGAGCCGGGCTCCAGTATTATGCCCGGAAAGGTAAACCCTACCCAGTGTGAAGCGATTGTGATGATCTGCATCCAGGTGATAGGCGAAGATACGGCAGTTGCTTTTGCCGGCAGCCAGGGCAATTTCGAGCTGAACGCAATGCGGCCGATTGTGATCAATAACTTCCTGCATGCGGCAACGATACTGGCTGATGGAGCAGATAAATTCAGGATGTATTCCGTGGAAGGCACACAACTGAATTTGCCAAAGATCAGCGAGTTTTTAAACCGCTCGCTGATGCTGGTTACAGCTTTAAGTCCGGTAATCGGTTACGACAAAGCATCGGCCATCGCACATGCGGCCATGGATAAAAACCTAACCCTCCGTGAGGCGGCACTGGCCAGTGGTTTTATAGCTGCAGGGAAATTCGATGAGATTGTAGACCCTGCGAAAATGGTATAACGTGAACCTGCAAGCCAGTATCCCGGGGAATAGCTGATGGCGCTTAACATAAAATAACGATATATCGCAAGTGTAAATATCAAAAATTCGAAGCAAAATACTCATTAATAGCATTTTAAAGAATGGTACTGGTATTGAAATGATTGTTTAAAATCAGATCAATGAATAAATTGCTCAACAGAAGTTTCTTTTTAACCCTTACAGTTATTGTGGGAAGTGCCGGGAGGAGCAGTGCACAAAACTCTTCGGGGGATGTGCCCTCTCCTATCAGCTTAACCGAGGTGTGGCAAAAAGTAACTGCGAATAGCAAAGTTGTAACCATCAGGGAGCTCGAGCTGCTCCAAAGTAAAGAAGCGGTGCAGCATGCTGCAGCGGGCAGGTTACCGGATATCAGCCTGGATGGCGAATATGCAAAACTGAGCAACCTGCCCCAGTATACCAATGGCATCCTGCACCAGGCTACGCTTTATCCGATTGCCCACACCACGTATAATCTCGGCGCATCGGTCTATTTTAATCTGTACAACGGGGGCCATACCAGCAGAAACATCGAATCAATCAGGATCGGCTCAAAAATCAAAGAACAACAGCGTAATTTGTCGGCCTCCGAAATGAAGCTCCTGGCAGCCGCTTATTACCTGGATATCTTAAGAAGCAGGGCGTTTGAAGGTTTGCTGATGCAGGATATCAGCGAACAAAACAAGGTTTTAGTGCAGATTAAAACCATTTATAAAAATGGTGTGGTACTGAAAAGTGATGTATTGCGGGCTGAATTAAAGTTGAGTAAACAACAGCTGGAAGTTGAACAGATCAGGAATGATATCAGCATTGCCTCACAAAAAATCAGCCTCCTTACCGGACAGGATGAAGCTACACAGATCGAACCCCTGGAACCATTCCTGCCTGATACCTTACAGCTTGCTGTTTATGAAACGCTGGTCAGAAAAGGGCTGAGTACTGCACCTGAAATCAATATTTCAACAGCAGAGCAAAAACTGACCGAACTCCAGCTGAAGGATGTAAAGGCCAAAACCTTACCTCATATCGGTTTATTCGCCAACTATGCCTACAGCTATCCGCAAGGCCGTTTTTATCCCTACGTACTTTCATTATATGGCCTCGGGATGGTGGGCGTTAAGGCTTCAGTGCCGCTTTCTTCTTTCTTTAAAAACAGGCACAAGGTAAATAGTGCCGCACTGGCGGTTAAAAAAGCAGGCATAGAGCATTTGAATACAGAGGATAACATAAAAAACCAGCTGAAGGAAGCATACCTGAGGCTTCAGGAAGATTTAAACCGCATAAAAGTAGCAAAAACCAATATGATACAGGCGGCCGAAAACTTACGTATTGTGAAAAACAGCTACCTGAACCAGACATCTTTAATCACCGATTACCTGGATGCGGATGTACAGCTGCTGCAGTCGAAATTTGACCTGTCCGCCGCCCGGATCGCTGCACAATTACACTACTATCAACTTCAAAAAATTATAGGAGCCTTTTAAAATGAATAAAACAGCGCAAAATTATACAGCAACCGACAAGCTCATTACCCGTGTAACTTCCTGGCTGGCAGCAGGAATTCTGGTTATTTTAATCATTAAAGGTGCCGGTATTTTAACAGACCGCTATAAATACCAGGAAACCAACGATGCGCAAGTACAGGAATATATCAATCCGGTAGTAACGCGTGTGAGCGGTTATATTAAAGAAGTCAGGTTTGAAGAAAACCAGGCGGTAAAAAAGGGAGATACATTGCTGAAAATTGATCCCAGCCAGTTTCAGCTGCAGGAACTGGAATCGGCAGAAGGAACTGCGAATGCCCGTGCAGAACTCCAGGTGCTGGAAAGCAATATCGTTACTGCAACGGGCCTGGCATCCGTGGCCCGGTCACAGATCGCAGCGGTACGTGCCCGGCTAACCAGGCAGGAAAAAGAGTACAGCCGCTACAGTAAACTCTTTACAGCAGAATCGGCAACGGCCGAGAAGCTGGAGAATGTTAAAGAGGGCCTCGACGTGGCCCGCTCCGACTATGAATCGGCGCTGGGAAATTACCGGGCATCGCTTTCTAAGATTGATGATTACCGCGCTCAGAAAGCAGGTGTATCAGCCGAGATCAGGCGCCGGAATGCGATTCAGAACAGGGCACAACTAGATTTGGGCTACACGGCAATTATCGCCCCTTATAAAGGAAAAATGGGTCGCAGAACGATACAGGCCGGAGAATTTGTGCAAGCCAACCAGACACTTGCCAATATTGTAAACCAGGATGCAGATAAATGGGTGGTGGCCAATTTTAAAGAAACACAGATTGGAAAAATGAGGATTGGCCAGCCGGTACTGATCGAAACGGATGCCTATCCTGATGAGGTTTTTCATGGAAAAATCCTTTCATTATCTCCAGGCACAGGTTCCAGTTTTTCCCTGCTGGCACCGGATAATTCTACTGGGAATTTTGTGAAGATCGTACAGCGGATACCGGTAAAAGTGCAGTTTACAGACGACAGGGAAAAGACAGCTATTTTGAGTGCGGGCATGAATGCTACGGTTAAAGTAATTAAGCCATGATTTCCCCGCCGGAAATGTTTAAAAAGTGGGTACCGCATTGGGCGATCAGGATTTGTATATTCCTGCTGCTGGTGCCCAATTTACTATTGTTCACCCTGTCTACGGTTAGTGTGACGGCTGCCTGCGGATTTTATGGGATCGACCCTAACGATGCCAACTACTCGCTGATCGTTTTATACGCTGCGCTGGTCAGCTATTTCCCGCTCGAACGCAGGTTTTCGAGTTATTTTGTGACCAAAGATTATATGCTGATCAGTTTGCTGATGGAAATAGGCAGTGCCTATGGTGCTTATTGCGCGCGCGACCTTACCATCCTGCTGATCTTCAGGTTCCTGCAGGGTATTGCTAACATCAGCCTGGTAGCGATTTGTATTTCGCTGATTTTTAATCACCTGAAAACAGACCGCTCCAAAGAAATCGGGTATTCTGTGGTGTATTGCATTTTGCTTTGCATTTCTCCTGTTACCACCATAGTGACGGCACCTTTTTTAGATACGGTAAATTACAATGTGTTATATTTAATGGTAATGTATGCTTTTATACCGGGCGGAATCTTTGCTATGGTTATCTTATCCAGGCAGCGGCTTAACCGCAAAATCCCGCTGTACCAGCTCCAATGGCAAAGTTTTGTGATTTACGCCACAGCTTTGTTCTCTCTGACCTATGTGCTGGTATACGGACAGCAATTAAACTGGTTTTCTGACTTGCGTATCATTAAAGGCACTATCATATTTATCGTTACGCTAAGCATTTATATGATCCGGCAGCGGCATCTTAAACGACCATACCTTAATCTGGATATTTATAAATATCCTGCTTACCGTACAGGTATCTGCCTGATTATCATTTTATATCTTGCACGTGGAGCGTTTAATTTTACTACCCTCTTTTTTACCCAGGTGCTTGGCATGGACCCCGCTCATCTGGGCAGCATCTTAATTTTTAATATTTTAGGTGCAATCGCCGGCACCCTGATCTCGTCGAGGATGATGATCTTTAAGCGGTCGCCCTACCTGGTGTGGATGATCGGGTTCTCGATGCTGCTGATTCATTATACCTGGATGATATTTTTGTTTAGTCCGCAGGCCAACACTACTGTTTACTACCTGCCTCTGCTGGTGCAGGGCATTGGTGCAGGGATGCTGCTTACACCGATCATTGTGTTTATGGTTACTTCCGTTCCGGCCGATTTAGGTGCTACAGCGGGCGCCACAGCGGTTTCTATGCGTTTATTGGGTACAACAATCAGTATTGCCATTATTAACTATTTCCAACTATACGACACTGGTTTACATGTAGACAGGTTCCAAAGTCAGCTGTCGGCCATTGACCCCTCTGCCGTATCAAGATTAAAAACATATGCGCATGTATTTGCGAGCCGCGGCAGTGATAGTTATGCAAGTCGCAGTGCCGCATCACATCTTTTAAAGAACGTGGCAGACCAGCAGGCTTTATTAAAAACAGCGATAGACTATTATACTTTGATCAGTATACTTATCTTTCTGACTATCATAGCGCTGGCGATTTTACCGAGGCTGCGCGTGGAGAAGGTGATGCTTGGTTCTGTGAAAGATATCCCGATATAGCTGCCTGGATAGATTAAATTACAGCTGCTGATCAGCGGTATTCCGCAGACATTCATTATCCAGGGCAATAAGCTGCTATGGCAGACTACGCCTTATATGCTGAATGATAAAGTGTTGCAGCTTTTAGTAGATCACAAATTCACGATTAGCGCAGCTAAAGCGCTTAATGGAATTAAAGACTAGTGAATTTGTTCAAATAGCTCATGATGTTATATCATCATTTTACGATCACATATAACTTTTATGATGAGATTTAACATCGTAAATCAGCGTTATGACGTTAGCCTCAAAACATAAAACAGTAAACAAATTACTGATTAACAGATTATTAAGCAACGGCACATTTATAGATTATCTATTACCAGATAATTTAAAACATGAAAACAAACTCAACAATGAAAATGATAGCCACTGCAGCAGCGGCCATTTTTCTATCAGCAGCCAGTCCGTTAAAAAGTAATGCACAAAATACAGGCATTAAAAACATTGTAATTGTACATGGTGCATTTGCAGATGCCTCAGGCTGGGAAGCAGTTTATAAAATTCTGGCGAAAGATGGCTACAAGGTAACTTTGGTACAAAACCCAACGAGCTCGCTGGCAGAAGATGTTGCCGCAACAAACTTTGCCCTTGAACGCCAGGATGGTCCGGTAGTTTTAGTTGGCCACTCCTGGGGAGGTACAGTGATTACACAGGCCGGAAACGCTGATAATGTTAAAAGCCTCGTTTATGTGGCTGCGTTTATACCTGACGAAGGTGAATCTACACTAGACCTTGTACAGCAAGTTAAAGAACAGCCAAAAGGGATACTTGCACCGGATGATAAAGGTAATGTGTACCTGGGTAAAGCAACCTTCCAGGAAACTTTTGCCAATGGCCAGACTAAAGAAAAATCAGACTTTATGTATGCTTCACAAATACCGCTTACGGTTAAATCTTTCACAGATAAAATAACTAAGGCAGCCTGGAAAAACAAACCTGTGTATGCTGTAAAACCATCTGATGATGAAACAATCAATATGGGGCTTGAGGATACAATGTATAAACGTGCTAAAGCAAAAATAACCAACGTAACAGGCGGACATACATTATTTATGACCCAGCCAAAAGCGGTTGCAGCAGTTATCGAAGCCGCAGCAAACGGTAAATAAAAATGACTTGCATTTTTGAAATGCATTCTTTCTGATTTGATAAACAGACTCTTCCCCGGGTAAGCGCAACTGCTTTACCCGACGGAAGGGTTTGTTGTTTCAGGATATAAAAATATCATGACAATTGCATTTGCTGTGAAATTGCATCTATATTAGATAGAATGAAAAGCCTCCTGAAAAAATACATGTCGTTATTGGCTATAACGCTTGTAGCCCCCCTGCTTTCGATGACGCCCCAAAAGGATGTAACATGGGTAGCGATTGGTGATTCTATTACTTATCTGAACGATCATTTGAATGAAACGGGCAACCGGGTAAGTAAGGGTTATCTGACCCGGGTAACAGAGAAACTGCCTGGTTTACATTATATCAACCAGGGTCATAATGGCTGGACTACCGTAGGTATTGCAAGAGAAATTGAGAAACTCGGGTTGGTAAAAGCTGATTTGTATTCTGTATTTCTCGGTACAAACGACTGGTGGTCGGCACTCCCTGCCGGCACAATAAATGATTATCAGCAGGACACCGGAATTGAAACTACGGCCGGTGCCTATCGTAAAATTGTAAATAAACTCCGCAGCCTTAATCCCGCCGCAAAGATTGTATTGATCACACCGATGCAAAGAGGTGATTTTGTGTATATCGGGAATCCAAAGAATAACGCATACGGATCATATAAAGACAAAAGCGGTCAGTCTCTGGAAGATTTTGTGACTTTGATAAATGCTATTGGAAAGCTGGAGAAACTAGCTGTGGTAGACCTCTACCATAACACAGCCCTTAGAGTTGAGCAGGCAGTAAAATTTAAACGACTGAAAGATCCTTCAACTGGCGCATATCGAAATTTTGGCTACCCGGAATGGACTACTGTTCCTTTTAATCCGTCGGCCGATGAATACCCTTATCCGTTATCTTCGATAAATATGACTTATGACGGCTTACATCCTTCAGACAAGGGAAATGCTGTAATTGCCAAAAGCATTGTGAAGACGCTCAGGGGACTATCTTATTAATGATAAAACTGATGGCTATTATACTTGATAACTAAACTGAATTTCATTTTCTTTCTTTTCCGGATTGATGTCTTTATCCAGATACTTATTTTCGGAACGCTTATGTTAAAATCAATATCATTACTTACCGATGATCTGTCTCCTGTGCACTATACCCCAGTCTCTTAACGCTGCCAGTACCTGATCGAGGCTCTGTGCATGGGTGGTTAAAGCGTACTCAACAGTAGGTGGAAAAGTATCATAAACTTTCCGTTGAACCAGTTGATTTATCTCCAATGCTTTCAGTTCTTTTGACAGCATTTTATCGCTGATCCCCGGTACCTCTTTCGAAATTTGCTTAAACCGCTTGGTACCACCAGAAAGTGACTCCAGGATCTGTAATTTCCAGCTTCCATTTAAGGTTTCCATCGCATCTCTGATCGCTCTGATGTTATCTGCTGTGCAGCTTTTCTGTATACCAGTTTCCATATTCTATAGTTTTAAGCCTGATGAACATTACAAAGATACAGCTTATTACTAACCCATGGGATAGTGCTAACCATGAGGATAGTAACCTGATCGGGATAGTAAATGCGAGTAAGTTTGCGTTGTTAATTAAACAAAGATAAATGACAAAGATTCTGAATATTGTGACCAGCATAAAGGGCGATGCGTCTTTTAGCAACAAATTAGCTAACGCAGTACTGGAGAAAATAGCGACTGATTATCCCGGGACGGTGATACATACACATGATTTAAACACTTCACCGATCCCTCATTTGGAGGAGCTCCATTTTTCTGCTTTTTCTACACCAGAAGATCTGCAGACGACCGAACAAAAAGAGGCACTAAAGTACTCTGAAAACGGGATCAGGGAACTGATGGAAGCTGATGTTATTGTAATTGGCGTACCGGTATATAATTTTAGTATTCCCTCTACATTAAAGGCATGGATAGATCATATCGTAAGAGCGGGTGTTACATTTACTTTTATTGATGGCATACCGCAGGGATTGGTAAAGGGTAAAAAAGTATACCTGTCGATTGCATCGGGAGCTATATTTTCTGAAGGCACCATGAAGGATTATGATTTTGTAGAACCTTATTTGCGTACTATTTTAGGTTTTATAGGAATGACAGATATAACTGTGTTCAGAGCAGAGGGGACAATGATGCCGGAGTTTAAGGATAATGCACTGCCGAAAGCGTTTGAAGCATTGAGTGCGTAGTGTTTTAATCCAGTTATTTAATATCACTTATCCAGTGGTATTGTTAAAGGTCAGTTCAGGATTGTAGCATAGCCAGCCTATTTACATCCGGCACTGACCTTTCCATTTTCCCTACTCTGAGAAACGGGTAATAGAAATGATTATCGAGATTATATAATCATAAATAAGTGCAGATAAACATTAACTTTAATTTAACTATCAATTGTACCACCTATTTATTTTATCAGTAAACTATGTCAGGTCATTTTCTAAAAGCCTTTGTATTCCTTGTGTTTTTGTTTACCTGCTTAGAAAAAGCTGGGGCAGCGGTTTTTGATATGGTGACCAATCAGCAAAAAGTAACCATTATTTATGGTGCACATGTGCCTAAACTAGATTCGATCAGTGCGCATTTACTGGCAGCAGACATTAAGCGGGTAACTGGCTATTTGCCTGTTGTTCTTAATGATATCAGCAAAGGAAAAGGAAACGTGATTGTTATCGGAAATATACAGTCGGCCCTAATCAGTGGATTCACCACTCAGCAAACTATACGAACTTTACAGGAAAAATGGGAATGTTACCACATTGACATCCTGGAAAATCCCCGTAAAAATATCAGAAAGGCTTTGGTAATTGCAGGCAGCGACACGAGGGGAACTGCTTATGGTGTATTTAATATTTCTGCTCGGATCGGCGTAAATACATGGTACTGGTGGGCGGATGTAGTTCCGGACAAAAGAAAAAGTTTATCAATAAATATCAAGCCCTTTACCTCGGTAACCCCATCTGTAAAGTACAGGGGAATATTTATCAATGATGAAGACTGGGGCTTACAGCCCTGGGCGGCAAAAACTTATGAGCCGGGAACAAAAGATATCGGTCCGAAAACCTACGCTCAGGTGTTTGAGTTACTGCTGCGTTTAAAAGCAAACTTAATATGGCCTGCTATGCACCCAAGTACCAAAGCATTTTTCTTTTATCCCGGCAATAAAGAGGTAGCCAGAGATTATGAGATTGTAATCGGCTCTTCACATGCAGAACCAATGTTGAGGAATAATGTAAGTGAATGGGATAAAACGACAATGGGTGATTTCAATTATGTGAGTAACAGTAAAAACGTGGATGCGTACTGGGAAAGCCGGGTAAAGGAGAGCCGTAATAACGAAACGATCTTTACACTGGGCATGCGGGGAGTACATGATAGCGGTATTGAGGGGGTGAAAACCATCAAAGAGACCGTTCCGCTTTTGGAGCGTATTATTGATAACCAGAGGAAAATGCTGAAAGATCACATCAATACAGACATCACTAAAGTCCCGCAAGCTTTTACTGCTTATAAAGAGGTTTTAGAGATCTATGATCAGGATTTAAAGCTGCCGGACGATGCTACCATTATCTGGCCGGATGATAACTATGGTTATATACAGCGATTAAATAATAACACAGAAGATCAGCGTTCAGGAGGATCGGGTGTGTACTACCATGTATCCTATTGGGGCCGGCCGCATGATTATCTGTGGCTGAATACGACCAACCCGGGATTAATCCGGGAGGAAATGACTAGAGCTTATGAGATGAATGCCAAAAATATATGGGTATTGAATGTAGGTGATATCAAACCTGCGGAATATAATATCCAGCTGTTTATGGACATGGCATATGACATTAAACCCTTTAAAAATACTGCTTATGCACAGACACATTTAACAGATTGGCTGGGGAATATCTTTGGTAATCAGCATGCGACCAAACTGAGTGAAGTAATGTGGTCTTACTATCAGCTTGCGTTTGAACGGAAGCCGGAATTTATGGGATGGAGCCAGACGGAGCCTACTACTGGTGTGAATTTCACGGCTTATAATCATCAGTATTATGGAGATCAGGCACAGAAACGTATAGATGCTTATAATGCGCTGGAAAAACAAACGCGGGCTTTAAGTACCAGCTTAGATAAAATTCGTCAAGCCAGTTTTTATCAGCTGGTTTATTATCCGGTAATCAGTTCTTCTTTAATGAATAAAAAGTTTTTATATCGTGATAAGGCTTTTTTATATGCAAAGCAAGGGAGGCTGATCGCCAAATATTACGCTGCACAGGCAGATCATGCTTATGAACAGATCAATAAAGAAACTAAATATTATAACGAGGAATTGCTGAATGGGAAATGGGCAAACATGATGTCTATGCAACCCCGGGACCTCCCTGTTTTCAAAAAACCCGACCTCAATATTCAAGTGGCAGATCAGGAATCATCATGGAAAGTTATAACGGAAGGTTTTACTGATAACAACTCGGCTGCTCCGAATAGCGGATTAACACTTTCATTTGATAACCAGAGCAGGCAAGAGCAATTTATTGATATCTTTTTACAGCGGGACACTGCTCTCAGTTACCATATTAGGTCATCAGACCCATGGATCAAAGTATCAGGAACGGGTGGTAAACTCGACGCGGCAGATGATAAAAGTCAACAACGGTTATGGGTAAATATTGATTGGACTAAAGCGCCTGCAAATGCCGCACTTTCAGGCGGGATTTCCATTACATCAGGTACGCGGACTTTCACAGTAAAAATCAAGGTTAACGATATTTCATTTTATCCCGGTATTGCCTATAAAGGTTTTATTGAGCAAAAAGGTTATATTTCAATATATGCTAAAAATTATACTGCCAATACACCCGGCAATGAAAAGCATTGGGGAGAAATAGCAGGTTTAGGACTAACAGGGAAGTCAATGGAGGCCTTGCCTGTAAAATCTTCTCCTGTACTTAAAAGCATATATACGGAGGAAAAGATTAAAACACAGGCTTACTTGACTTATGATTTTTACTCTACCGGTAGTTCGGCTGCGGAGGTTAAAATTTATACTATTCCTACCTCTCCGCTAAACAAAAATTCTGAAATGCGCTATGCAGTTAGCGTGGATGATGGACCTGTGACTGTGCTGAACTTCCGTACGATAGGCCGCAGTGAAGAGTGGAAGCAGAATGTATTGAGTAATGCTGCTTTACGATCTATCAAAGTGCCAGAGTTAAAAGCAGGTAAACACCAAATCAAAATCTATTTGATTGATCCGGGAGTAATATTGGACAGGATAGTGTTTGACCTCGGTGGATTAAAACCGTTTTATGGGCTTATACCGGAAACAAAAACAAACTGATTACAGTGAATTATAGATGTTTGGTACAAACCACATTTGTCAAATTCAGATTGCCAGTACTACCCGATTTTGAGATTTACAGCTGAAAAGTACAAAATTATCAGTTTTAATCGTCCCCAAAGGCTGCTTTAATAGGACTTATAGCCAAAAAGTAACCTATTTCTTAAGTGTAAGTAATTTAAACAATCAGTATCTGCGTTAACATTAAATGTCACAACAATTAATCTTTGAATTTTGAGCAAATTTCCATAATATTGCGCAATTACACAATTTAGACTAATTAAAGATAATGTTAAGAATCAGAAATGTATGTATTGGAGTCCTCGCCGCAATCGGGATTTTAATCGGAATGTCGAGCGAAACGGCCAAGGCCCAGATTGCAAATGAATATGCTGTGGAAGGCTACGTGGTTGATGAAACAGGTAAACCTGTCCCGAATGTTTCCGTTACTTCGGGTCAGAGAAACCCTGGTACAAATACCGACCAGAACGGACATTTTATATTAAAATTAAAATCAGGAAAATATAACCTAACATTCAGATTTATTGGATACAAATTTACTACAACAGCAATTACGCTAACAAACAGTGACTTAAAAGCAGCTAATATTAAGCTAATCCCTGAAAACAACGATCTCCAAAATGTAGAGATTACCGGTCGTAAAGAACGCTCATACAGGGATAAAGGCACATTTTCTGGTACCAAAACAGAAACCGCTTTAAGAGATATACCGCAGGCTATCAGTTACGTCACAAAGGAAGTTATAGAAGACCAGCAGGCATTTAAAACACTGGATCTGATTAAAAACGTGAGTGGTGTAAACGCGTTTTCTTATTATGATAACGATTTTGTAATCCGTGGATTCCGCTCTTCTAATTCCCTGATTAATGGTCTGCGCACTATTTCTAACGGATGGAGCTCTTCTCTCCTTCCTTATGTAGAAAAAATGGAAGTAATTAAAGGCCCTGCTTCTGCGTTATTTGCCAACACAGATCCGGGTGGTACCGTTAATATCATCACTAAAAAACCATTAGCCGAAGATCGTAAATCTGTAATGTTATCTACAGGAAGTTACAATACAACGAGGATGGTCGCAGATTTTACCGGCGCGATTGATACTTCTAAAACGTTTTTATACAGGTTAAACGTTGCCTATCAGAATGCGGGATCGTTCCGTATCCTGCAGGGCAGTGAGGATATCGTTATTGCACCTTCATTCTCGTTTATCCCGAATGACAGGACCAAGGTTAACTTCGAACTGGTTTACTCCAGATCAAACGGACGCCTGGACAGAGGTCAGGCCATCTTCGGAGCAACCGCAGGTGGTGGTTCAGAATTATTATACAGCACCCCTATCTCCTTTGCTATAGGAAAAGACAATGACTTTTTAAACCAGACCAATCTTTTCTCTACGATTTCGATCCAGCATAAAGTATCAGATAAGCTGAGCTTAAATGCATCTTACATGAAATTTATGTGGAAAGAGAATTTGCTGGAGCACAGAACATCTAATAATTACGCGGTAGATGCCGCGGGTATCAGCATCCCTACTCTGATGGAGATGCGGACTACACGCAGGATGACAACAAATTATACGGATAACCTGACGCTTTATGGAGCTTATGATCTGGAAACTGGTCCGATCACACAAAAGATTTTGTTCGGTTACGATTATATTCAAAGTGTATTCCCTAAGGATAATAACTCCGCTTATAATGCGAGAGGGTATCGTAATGCGGCCAATAATGCTGCAATCAATACCTACAGACCGGCTAATATGTCGAATTACCTGATTGAAAATGGTATGCCGGTTCCTAATGTGCCGCATTTCGACCTGACTAACCCTGATTATTCTTATTCTGATATTGGTGAGTATTTTAACACCCCCGTATTAAATGAGAACACACCATCCAAATATTATGTGAATGGTATATATGTTCAGGATCAGATCAAATGGAATAAAGTACAGTTGTTAGTTGGCTTACGTAAAGAATATTATGTAGACCTGATCAATGCCGGCGAAAAGACACAGCAGAAAGTTGAGCAGTCTAAATTGCTGCCTCGTATCGGTATGGTATATACACCAATTGAACCGGTGAGTATCTATGGAACGTATACCCAAAGTTACCAGCCTCAGGGTGCTTCTACTGTTGGTAATGTAGCTACTTTCGGGGGACCGTTTGATCCGCTGGAAGGTAAAATGATTGAAGGCGGTTTAAAAATGGAACTTTTTGAGAAAAGGCTGGCTGTAAATATTGCCGCCTACCGCATTGTGGAAGATAACATCCTGATCAACGCTAATGATGGCGAAAACCCTGATTTATTACGTCAGGTTGGTCAGCAGCGTGCTACAGGCATAGAAACCGACATTTATGGTAATGTCAATGCCAACCTGAGTATAATCGCAAACTTCTCTTACAATAAGGCAGTGATCACTGAAAGTGATATTCCTGAAGAAATTGGTACTTTAATGCCGAATGCACCAAAATCACAGGGAAATATCTGGGCCAAATATGTTTTTACAGGCATGAAGGCTAAAGGTTTAGGTGTGGCTGTAGGAACTAATTACGTAACTAAACGTAATACGCTGAACTCTACATTGCAATTACCAGGATATACTTTGCTGAATGCAGCGCTTTCTTATTCAGTTAAGAAATTCAAAATGGCTGTTAACTTCAATAATATCACAAACAAAACACATTGGATTGGCGGATATGATTACAACCGTTTATTTCCCGGAACACCAAGAAACTATATGACAAGTATCGGATATACGTTTTAATATTTACTACAATAAACAAAATAAGCCTCCCATGGTTGCTCCGAGAGTTAGATACTTACCGGGGCAATCATGAGGGGCTTTTTAGTAACAATGAGATTTCAGGTTCAGTACTGAATTATTTGGCTGCAGTTACCCCCCATGTTTTGTTCGGTAAGGGACCCATTTCTAATTCTAATGTACCGCCGCCGACAAGTTGAGCATGAGTAAAAAAAGGTGTATCTAAATCTTTACCACCCAGTTTTGCATGCTGAATGTATTTGTTGACCACGGAGCTGTGATTAGCGATCACCCGGAAGGTTTTTCCGTTGGGCAGATCGATGCTCACTTTTTCAAAAATCGGACTGCCTATAGTATAAACAGGGCTGCCCGGTGTAATCGGATAAAAACCCATTGAAGAGAATACCACAAAGGCAGTCATCCCTCCCCCGTCTTCATCTCCCGGAATCCCGAATATATTATCTTTAAACCAGGTATCCAGTAAAAACCGTACTCTGCGCTGTGTTTTCCAGGGAGCGGTATAATTGTAAAGGTATGGAATATGGAAACTTGGTTCGTTACCCATAGAATATTGCCCAACCAGACCTGTAGCATCGGGAAACTTAGCTTGGAAAGCATACTTACTGCGCCCAAGTGATTCCCTGTAAAGCTGATCTAATTTGTTTTCAAAACTGACTTTACCACCAAACAAGTCTATCAGGCCGGGGATATCCTGCTGAACCTGCCACATGAAAGTCCAGCCGTTGTTTTCATCATAATAATCCCTGCCGCCCATACCGCCATCAAACTTAGGGTCGATACTGATCCAGTTTCCCTTTGCATCTTTAGGCAGGAACATCTGTTTTTTATCGTCCCATAAATTCCGAAAGTTTTGTCCGCGTTTATTAAAGGTTTTATAATCCTCCGCTTTGTCCAGATCTTTGGCCAGCTGGCCCAGTGCCCAATCGTCATAACTGCTTCCCAGTGTCACTGCTACAGCCTGGCGTTTTTCAAAATCATGCACTTCGGGATGGGTTTCCTTTTCTCCGGGATGCAAAGCCGGGAAAAAACCTTTCTCATAATAAAAATCGTCGAGCGGGGTTTTAGGCCCGTTTTTCCAGGGAAGCATAGTTGCCTGTGTAGCGTTTTTGTACATGCCTTCATAAGCTTTGGCCATATCAAAATTGCGCAGCCCTTTGCGGTAACCATCCAGAAAACTGATCGTAGAGTGAAAACCGTTCATACAAATATGATCACCAAAAAGCACGGGAAAAGTAGGCATCCATCCACTTTGCTCATACATATTTACATAAGAGCTGAGCATATCCTCTTCCTGAGCCGGATTTAATATTGTTCTTAACGGATGATGAGCGAGATAGGTATCCCATGACCAGTCGTCTACATAAAAAGGACGGTTACTTTTATGGATCTTATTGTCATAACCGCTAAAATACTGTCCTCCCTCATTGATATCTATCATCCGTTCGTAAGTACGGTACAATGCCGTATAAAAAGATCTTTTTTGTGCTTCTGTAGCACCTGTGGTTTTGATTTGGTTAATCACATCCGACCAGGCCTTTTCGCCTTGTTTAACTAATGATCCAAAACTCTGACCTGCAAATTCTTTATCGAAGTTTTTACGTGCCTGAGCAGCACTTACATAAGATATCGCATATTTGAAGGTGATATCTGCGGGTGCATTTGCAGGAAACCGGATCCATGCTTTACTATCCTTTCCTGATACGGCACGTTCTTTTACGAGTTGCCCGGCTTTAACAACCCCCAGGTCTGCGCCACTATTAAACACGCCATACAGATATACTTTAATATTATCATGATAAGTTTCTATCCCTGTTACTTCTGTTGCTGAAATGAACTTAAACTCGCTTTCGCCGTCATTGTAAACGCTTAATAGTAAAGACCTGGGCTGATCGGCTGCGAAATTAAACTGATAGAAACCTACTTTTTTACCCGGCACATATTCGACTTTAATATCATCTTCAATGAGATTGGTGGCATAATACCAGGGACGGGTAACCTCAAGATCATAGTCATAGGTCATTTTATGTTTCCAGCTATCGATCACAACCGGTTTACTAAATGGTTTTAATGAAAAGACCTCTCCTAAACGGTGAGATACAATATTTAGTGGAAAACTCGAGATCTGGTCGTCCATATAATTAGCCCTTTGCGGAAACATCCGGATCATCTGGTTCGGAAGTTGCACGGTTGGACGTGTGGGCTCCAAAAGCTGTCCGACATTTCCAATCAGCGGATCTACATATTTTAGATTGCCATCACCGATATGGTCATCTGTAGCCTGAGCAGCAACCCGGATACCAGGATTTAAAGTCAGCAGTGCAGTAAATGCAGTGTAAGCACACCAATTTAAAGTTCTTTTAGAAATAAGTCCGATCATTTTTATGAGTTATAAAGCTATAATAGGTAAATGCTGAATTTAACTTAGAATTTCCAGACTACCAAATTCCAGTCTTCCAGGCCATCATTGTAAACACCGAGAACCTCAAAACCAAATCTCTGGTGCGCTTTTAAAGACATCACATTACGGGTGGAAATTTCTGTTACGCATAATTGATAGCCATCCCCGACCTTGTCTCTCATTTGTTCATATAAGCTACGGATCATGCCTCTGCCCCTGAAATCTTTGTGCACACAAACCTGCCCCCCTACTATAAATTGATAGTCCATTAATGGCTTTCCCCGGTAATTCCATTTTTCAAACTCCCGGAACATAGGCACAAGACTTGGCAGTACACTTCCCATTGAACTGGTCATTGCCAGATTATAACCAGCAAGCCGACCACCGCTAAGCGCAATGATCTGCGGTGCGTTAGCAGCCATTTGTTTGAGCAGTGGCAAGGTATGCTCTGCAAATACAAACCCTTCATTTTCCTGCTGTTCTGCACTAACGGATGTATAGTGGTTTTGTTTCTGCAATTGCAGGATCTGTTCAAAGTGATCGTCTGTACTGGCTACTTCGAAAGTGATAGGTAAACTATCCGGGGTCTCTTTCATGAATAAATGATATGGCGGCTAAATTATATAATTAGCCTAGCTGATGCAAATATTAAAGTTCAAACCTGCTCCACAGATGATCAAGGTAAACAAACCATCAGGATCTTGCAACTCATAAAAAGAAATGAAAAGATCATGGTAACTTCATAACAGCTAAAAGTCAAATATGTATTGATGAAAACCCCCAAATCGCAACAGTTAAATCAATTTATATAACAAATAGCTATATTCGCAACACATACAAATCAGAACTATAACAATGCAAAGAATCATTACCTTATTGCTGGTTATTATTTTAAACACAATAATAGTCAAGGGGCAAACAATCACATCGCCCGATAAAAACCTGAGCTTAACGTTTGAGCTTAAAGACAATGGCGTACCCACTTACCGCTTAAGCTATAAACAAAAAGACGTGATCAAGTCCAGCAAATTAGGGCTGGAAACTAAAGATGTTCCTTCATTTCTGGATGGATTTACAATAGCAAATACTGAACAAAATACATTTGACGAATCATGGAACCCGGTTTGGGGAGAACAAAAAACTATCCGTAACCACTATAATGAGCTGTTGGTAACCCTTTCTCAAACATCAGTGAAAGACCGTTTGATAAAAATCCGCTTTAAGTTATTTAATGACGGTTTAGGGTTCAGATATGAATTTCCATCACAGCCAAACCTGAACTATTTTATCATCAAAGAAGAGCGTACACAATTCGCTTTGGCGGGCGACCATAAAGCGTTCTGGTTACCGGGTGATTTTGATACCCAGGAATACAGCACGGTAACTTCTAATCTTTCTGAAGTAAGGGGAAAAATGAAAGTCGCAGTAACGCCTAATACTTCTCAGACTACCTTCTCTGAAACAGGCTTACAAACGCCGTTGATGATGAAAAGCAAGGATGGTTTATATATTAATATCCATGAGGCAGCTTTAATCGATTACTCGACCATGTCACTGAACCTGGATGATAAAAACTTTATTCTGGAGTCATTTTTAACTCCGGATGCTATTGGTGATAAGGGGTATATGCAGGCACCGACGCAAACTCCGTGGCGGACTATCGTTGTGAGTGATAAGGCAGGTGATATTTTGCTTTCTAAATTGATACTTAACCTGAACGAACCCACAAAATATAAGGATGTTTCCTGGATCAAGCCGATTAAATACGTTGGGGTATGGTGGGAAATGATTACCGGTAAAAGCACATGGTCTTATACGAACCTGGAAAACATACAGTTAGGTGTAACAGATTATTCGAAGGTTAAACCAAACGGCACCCATGGTGCAAATACGGCGCATGTAAAAGAATATATTGATTTTGCTGCTAAAAACGGATTGGATGCTGTATTGGTAGAAGGATGGAATGAAGGCTGGGAAGACTGGTTCGGTAAAACAAAAGACTACGTTTTTGATTTCGTAACTCCATATCCTGATTTTGATGTAAAAGAACTTCATCGTTATGCAGCTGCGAAAGGGATAAAAATGATGATGCACCACGAAACTTCGGGTTCTGTGCGTAATTATGAGCGTCACCTGGATACCGCATATAAGTTTATGGTAGAAAATGGATATAACTCTGTAAAAAGCGGTTATGTAGGTAATATGATACCCCGCGGAGAACACCATTACGGTCAGTGGTTAGTGAACCATTACCTGTATGCGATCACTAAAGCTGCTGATTATAAAATTATGGTAAACGCACATGAGGCTGTACGGCCTACAGGTCTGAGCCGTACTTTCCCTAACCTGATTGGGAATGAAGCTGCACGTGGCACAGAGTATGAGGCATTTGGCGGTAACAATGCAGATCATACCACCATCCTTCCTTTTACACGTTTAATGGGCGGCCCGATGGATTATACCCCGGGTATTTTCGAAACCCGCGTGAGTGCGTATAACCCACAGAACAATTCATTTGTGCATACTACACTGGCACACCAGTTAGCCTTATACGTAACGATGTATAGTCCGCTGCAAATGGCAGGTGATCTGATTGAGACTTACAATAAACATATGGATGCTTTCCAGTTTATTAAAGATGTGGCGGTTGACTGGGACAGTACTTATATTATCGAAGCTGAGCCGGGCGACTATATCTCTATTGCGAGAAAGGCGAAAAATAAAGAAGAGTGGTTTATCGGAAGCATTACTGATGAAAACGCACGTACTGCTAAAATCACTTTCGAGTACCTGCCAAAAGGTAAAACTTACGAAGCAATAATTTATGCGGACGGTAAAGATGCGAGTTATGATAAAAACCCAAAAAGCTATGCAATCCGTAAAATAAAAGTGAATGCTAAAACAGTGTTAAAACAACCCGTAGCACCGGGCGGTGGTTTTGCAATCAGTATAAAGTAATATCATAGATGATCAAAGCCGGCTTAAGCAATAAAATATTGTATAAGCCGGCTTTTTTTTGAGCTATAATTTATCGAGCTTAAAGTAGCCCAGATGAATCTGGTCATCCGTTAAGCCTTCCTGAGGGACAATCTCTATATGGTACTTATTCTTATAACCCGGATTAAGTATCTCCTCGATCCTGTAAATATCATCGACATCAATTCCATACTTTTCATCAATATGTGAATTGGCCCCTTTGATGGAGTTTGTTTTGAAAAAGACAGTGCTTTTGGCATCTTTAGTGGCCAGGGCACGATCGTCCTGCACGGTTAACACAGTGTAGTGCTGTTCCTCGAGTTTACCTGCTGTATATCCGCCAAGATTGATAAAAAACAGTTTTTTCAAAGATGGAACTACCACGTTTTCCTTTAATACCACTTTAACTGAATAGCCATCCACACTGTTTACTTCCCGCCATCCATCTATATGGATACTGTTGCCAGCTTCGGGCCAGAAGGCTTTAATTTCAGGAACGAGTTCCTTTAATGAACTGGCGATGCCAAAGAAATAATCATGCTGTTCAACATTTCTTTTCGGGGCTTTTGAGCCCAGTAATAACATATAAAGTTTAAGATCAGCTGTCTGTTGTAATGAGTTGTTCATCTTTTAAAATAGGGGAATTAAAAATACTTGTAACGATCGCAGCCGAGGCCGCTTCGCAGAAATCCAGTCCGGAGTAATCAGGATTATATCCGCCAATATACGGTACTGCCATCATATATATCCGCTCATTTAATGCTCCGTAATCATCAACAACTTCGAAACTGTCGTTTATGGTAATCCCGGGCACATTGAGGCAATAATTTCCTTTGTAATCAATTGATATATTTTTATTGCCGTCTGCCATTTCTTTCGCGCCGGCTGCTGCATCATTAAATAATAGACGTGCCGGACTAACTGTTTTATTTGTCACCATACTCGGGTAAGGCAGTGCTTCATAAGACAGGTGCGGCTGCCCCACACAATCTACAAAAGTTTGAAAATAGACTGCCTGTTTACCATGATGTTCATCGCTGTTTTCTGGCGGCAGGCCCGCGGAGGTTTCAGCGGTATAATGATAAACAATACCGCCTTTCTCTTCAGTTTCTATATAACTGTCTTCGCCCACCGATATAATATCCAATACACCGGCATCATGTAATGCCAGCATTTCTTCTACAGAACTTTGGGGAACAAAAGCAATCACGATAGATATTAACGGCATCAGCACTTTCTGCAATCTCAGCATATCTTCCGCTGAAAAATATTTTGCCGGGTAATTCATCGCAAAACTCAGTACGGCAAGCATTTCTTTCCAGTAAACTGATTCTTTCCGCTTAATGGATTTTGCTGCCTCTGCATATTCAGCTTTAAACAATTGAAAAGCAGGCAGACGCTCTCTCAGGTCCATCATCAGCGTAACAAATGCTTCTATATCCAGCGGTGCGATTTCTGCGTAAAAGTCAGGATCTTTATCTTTTAAGATTTCCTTAAAGTTCTTTTCGAAAACATAATCGAGCGGAAGGAAGCCATTATTTTCCGATCTGACCTGGTTAACTATTTCATGGCTGAGTACAGCGTCTTTTAATAAATGTGAATCTTCGAGATGGAACCTGATTGCCGGCAGCATTCCGTTTCGGGAATGCATCATCATGCTGAAACCTTCGCTGTCATCAGCCACAGTATAACTGAGTTTACCATCACCGTCTTTCGTAAAGGTTCCATTATGCCTTGCCAGTGTACGGATCGCATCAATTGCGGTAAGGGATGATCCTTTTATCGCAACCGGGTGATTTACCTTTATAGCTATTTTTGCCGGCGGATATGGGGAATCAAAATACCCGGGAATAACGCCCTCATGTTTTGCCGGCCAGTTATGCCCAGTACAAATAATCACACAATCGTATTCATAAAGTTCCTTGCCCGCTATTTGGACCTGCACCATTTCCTGTGCCGGGTAATCAATGATATCAGTTACCTGGCTATCATAATGGATAGTGGTGAACAGACCTTGTATTTTTGCCTGTTGCTGCAGTAAAGCAAATTGTGCTGACAGATACTGGCCGAAAAGTAACCGGGGCAGTACTTTGTAATCATTGAATTTTTCCAGATCGATATGGTACCGCAGCAAGGTATCCCTGGGTACAGTTTTAATCCATTCTGCAACGGAGGTAACCAGTTCCGGGATTTCGTTACCTGATACATTGGTGATGTGTTCCTCATTTGCACCTTCGGGACTATAGGGCATACCTGTTCCCAATTGTTTCTTTCTTTCAAAAATGTCTACGATCAGATCTTTTCGTTTTGTGTCGACAAGTCTTTTATACATAAACAGGCCACTCGGCCCTCCGCCCAGGATAGCTATGCGTTTTTTATCTTTCAAATTGGTAAAGGTTAATTGTAATTCTCTATCTGAGATTTACAACTAACAACAATCAGGGGCTTTAGTTTTAAAGCACTGAACATATTAATCGGGCAACTCTTCCCGTAACGATAATACCAATAGCATTGTTCGCATAGCTAACTGCCGCTGAGCGGAATAACGGATCAATAGCAGGCCGCCAGCGATTTTCCTGTGCGCCCTTTGTTACCAGTAAGGTATCATCGTCTTCTACCATTAAATGAAAATCGGGAGGGGCAAGGCACAACTCCACCTGGAGTCAGACCTTTGTCCTTTATCGAACATATAGTAATAGAACAGCAGATACCGGATAAAGTTTCTTTTCAATAGTAAAGGAATATCGCATCAGCAATCTCCGGCCAAAACTTTAATTTGCTTTTCTTTGTTCTAAGCGCAACCGATATTAAAATTTACAATTCATACCCATTTATAATATGACGAAGCAACAGGGCGATACTACCTTTACAGGTTATGTAAGTGTAAAAGGAGCAAGAGAAAATAACCTGAAGAATGTCGACCTCCAGATCCCCAGAGATGTGATGGTCGTATTCACCGGCGTGTCCGGCTCCGGAAAATCTTCGCTGGCATTTGGAACACTCTATGCCGAAGCTCAAAGGCGGTACCTGGAATCTGTATCTCCATATGCGAGGAGGTTATTCAATCAAATGTCTATTCCTGAGGTTGATGAAATTGAGGGATTGCCGCCAGCAATAGCGCTGCAGCAACAACGCGGATCATCAAGCACCCGCTCTTCTGTAGGGAGTGTAACTACTTTGTCGAATCTGTTAAGGATGTTATATTCCAGGGCGGGGGATTATCCGGCTGGTCAGGGTATTATTTATGCAGAATCATTTTCTCCAAATACACCTGAAGGTGCATGCCCGGAATGTCATGGCCTTGGCCGCGTATATACAGTAACAGAAAAATCTATGGTTCCTGATGATTCTTTAACAATCAGGGATCGTGCTATTGCGGCATGGCCCACCGCATGGCAAGGGCAAAACCTGCGCGATATCCTGATTACTATGGGCTACAATGTGGATATCCCCTGGAAGGAACTGCCAAAAAAAGAAAGGGACTGGATATTGTTTACTGAAGAACAGCCCGTTGTGCCAGTGTTCCCGAGATTTAGCGGGGAACAGGTAAAAAAAGCGATCGCCAACAAGATGCAGCCAGATTATATGGGCACTTTTACCGGTGCAAAAAGATATGTAATGCAAACCTTTGCCACGAGCCAGAGTCAGCTCATGAAAAAGCGCGTCAGCAAATTCATGCTGAGCAGTGAATGTCCGCTTTGCCATGGCAAAAGACTGAGAAAAGAGTCCTTATCTATTCAATTTAATGGACTTGATATTACAGAGCTATCCAGGTTATCTTTAGATAAACTGCATGATATTTTTAAAGGATACGCCAGCCGGACAAACATGCCTAAAGCAAATAAAGAACACCCGGAAAAAGCGGTTGTCGCTCAGCGTATCGCAGAAGACATGACGTCAAGGCTGGAAGTAATGCTCGATCTTGGTCTGGGTTACCTGAGCCTGGAAAGGAATACCCCCACCCTATCACCTGGAGAGTTACAGCGTTTGAGGCTGGCTACACAGATCCGGTCTAACTTATTTGGTGTAGTATATGTGCTGGACGAGCCATCTGCCGGACTTCATCCTGCGGATACACAGGCGTTGCTGAGGGCGCTTGATAAGCTAAAGGCATCCGGCAATTCATTATTTGTGGTAGAACATGAAATTGATGTGATCCGCCATGCCGACTGGATTGTAGATGTAGGACCAGGTGCGGGAGAAAATGGGGGACATATTTTATATAGCGGCATTCCTGATGGCTTAAAAGCAATTGAAGGGTCCAAAACCAGAGATTATATTTTCGGCGAACATCATGGAAACACGAAAACACCCAGGGTGCCGAAAGCGTGGCTTCAATTGGAAGAGGTGACCAGGAATAACCTTAAAGATCTTGCAGTGAGCTTCCCGCTTGGTGTTTTTACCAGCGTAACCGGAATCTCAGGTTCAGGTAAAAGCAGCCTGGTGAGCCAGGTACTGGTAGAATTGGTGGCTGAACATGTGGGACAAAAACCGGTGCTCCAGGAGGAAGAAAATCCGAACGACCTGGAACAAAACGAGGTAGTTACCCTTGGCGGCAAAATAACTGATGGTGCAGAAGCGATCAAAAGATTGGTAAAAGTAGATCAGAAACCTATCGGTCGTACACCAAGATCGAACCTTGCAACCTATACCGGATTATTCGATCCGATCAGAAAACTCTTCGCAAGCACAGCAGAAGCAAAAAAAAGAAAATTTGATGCCGGTCGTTTTTCATTTAATGTAGCTAAAGGGAGATGTCCGCACTGTCAGGGAGAAGGTTTCGTGATGGTAGAGCTGCTGTTTTTACCAAGTGTTTATACACCCTGCCCCACCTGCCTGGGAACAAGGTATAACGCAAAAACACTGGAAGTGCGTTACCGGGATAAAAACATTGCAGAAGTACTCTCTATGACTGTGGACGCGGCATGGAAGTTTTTTGAGAATGATGCCGCAATCAGCCGTGGCTTAGATATTGTCAGGCAAGTTGGATTGGGTTATTTAAAACTGGGGCAGCCGGCAACAGAATTATCCGGCGGTGAAGCACAGCGGATAAAGCTGGCCACTGAGCTGCAGCGTACACAGCATGGCAACACATTATATATCCTTGATGAGCCTACTACCGGTCTCCACCCTTCGGATGTAGAAAAACTGATGGCACAGTTAGACCTGCTGGTAGAACAAGGTAATACCATCATTGTAGTAGAACATGATATGCATGTTATTTCTAAAAGCGATTGGGTGATAGAAATCGGTCCCGGGGCAGGAGAAAACGGAGGTAAGATCGTCGGCGCCGGTACACCAGCAGCATTTGCAAAAAATAAGAAAAGCCATACAGCTCCGTACTTATTAAAGTATATGAACGGTTAACCGCTTTAGATGGTAAAAGCCGGTTGCTTTACAACTCCCAAACAGTTAGCACTATCAGGGAATTGTAAAGCAACCGGCTCAATACTATAAAATTCTTAAAAGGTGAATTACAAGCTGTAGTAGCTGCTATTCAGATTACTATTCGCCTTTTCTGCTTTTTCTATTGGTGAAAAATCTGAAAGGATTTCTGCTTTACCTTTTTTAACACACACGTTATGTTCAAAATGAACTGCGGGCGAGCCATCTTCAGAAACTATCGTCCATCCGTCCTCTAAGGTATAAATATCTCTTCCCCCCAGTGTGATCATTGGTTCGATGGCCAGAACCATATTTTCCTGTAGCTTTTTTCCACTCGCCATTCTGCCATAGTTCGGTACTTGCGGATCCTCGTGCATCTCTCTGCCTACACCATGTCCGACAAATTCCCTGATTACACCATAACCATGTTTTCCGTAGGTATGGTTTTCTATTGCAGCGGCGATATCCCCTACTCTTTTACCTGTTACCGCCTGTTCGATACCTAAGTAAAGTGACTCTTTTGTAACTCTTACCAACTCTAAAATTTCAGGGGTTGTTTCTCCAAGGATAAAAGTATAGGCATGATCGCCATGGAAACCGTTTTTATAGATTACCGTATCAATCGTAACCAGATCACCTTCTTTTAATTCATAAGTACCTGGAAATCCATGAACCACTTGTTCATTAACAGAAATACAGAGCGAATATGGAAAGCCGTGGTAACCTTTACAAGCTGGTACACCGCCATTATCTCTGATATAAGTTTCTGCCATTACATCAAGGGAAAGCGTAGTGATACCTGGTTTAAGGATTTTGGCTACTTCTGTAATCGTATCACTAACCATCAGACAGCTTTCACGCTGTATCTCTACTTCTTCATTAGTTTTGTACAAGCTCATTCGATAAATTTTATACAAAAATAGTATTATTAGATTAATCTGTTATACGTAATGACTCAAAATGAATCACAATAGAACTTTTGTTACATTCTTTCCACAATGATTTCATTCCTCCAAACACGCATTTTAACGACCGATTCCGGCTATTGGACGAATAGAAAAAACACTATGGATATTCTCTGCTAGTTTTACAGCAACAAAAAGAATTAATAACCAATTAAGAAACTAGAAATGGAAAAGATCGTTACAATTTTAACAACAGAGTCTGCCAGGGTATGGCCGGTATTTATAAAAGTATACTTCTATGCCTATCAGCTGATTACCATTATCTACAGGCAATAGCAGAATTGGTTTCAGCCAGGAACGCCCGGCTAGTTTTGCAGCATTTTTTCTAAAGTATCAATAAATTCCTTTCTGGGAATCGGCTTTATCAAATAGCCTTCGAGTTGAGGATAAGTGCCGAATTTTATCTGATCGAACTTACTATTGGAAGAGGTACAGATATAAATAGTAATCAGTTCCTTTTTAAACTGGTTAGCAGTAAACTCATCGAGGAACTGCCAGCCATCCATAAAAGGCATATTCAGGTCAAGAAATACCAGATCAGGGATTTTCTGTTCATCATCTTTATGCTCAAGAAAGTAATCTATCGCCTCTTCCCCATCATGAAACTGCAAAATTTTCATCACCTTATCACTTGATTCCAGTGATTTTTTTGCCAGGTACTGAAAAAACACGTCATCATCTATAATACATACGGTAGCAATTCTCTTCATTATAACTCTATTGTAAATATCGTCCCAACATTTGGCTCGCTTTCTACGGCTATTCTGCCGCCAAACGTCTCGATTTGAATTTTGGTCATAAAAAGACCAACACCCTTACTATCATATCCACGGTGAAATACTTTATTGAGCTTGAACATATTATCTCCATTCCGCTTTAAATCAATTCCGATCCCGTTATCTTTAAAGATAAGAATTGTCCGGTCATTTGCAAGCCTGGAGCTGATAATAATTTCAGGAGCAACATCTCGCTTACTATATTTTAATGAATTGCTTATTAAGTTATAGAAAACACTTATAAGATATATTCTTGGAAAAGAAATAGAGGGAGCATTAAAGTCAGTTAATATCGTTGCATGTTTAGAGAGGATCTGTCCTTTGAGCATGCTCTCTACCACCTGCATCAACTCGTTTAAGTCACATTTCTCGGAAGGGAGGTCTATGTTGTTTCTGATTTCAAGCACTTTCATTAATTCATCAAGCGTTTCATTTAAGCTGATACTTGATTTCTTTAGCATAACCAGCAACTCTTTTCTTTCTTCTTCTCTGTTATCCGTTTCTTCCATCATTTCCAGCATCATCTGTATGCTCCCGGCCGGCCCGCGTAAATTATGGGCGACGATACGGTTGAAATCTTCATACTGACTAACCTTGCTCTCCAGATTTAAAGCTTTTTTGTAAACATCAATATTGGTACAGAAGCCAAACCACTTAATAATTTTTCCACTCTCATCACGCATTGGCATAGCACGCCCCCGGTACCAGATATAAACACCATCAGATGCCCGCTTTAACCGATATTCCACTTCATGTAAATTGCCCGTCTCTACCGATTCTTTCCATGTATTACGACAATTTTCCAGATCGTCAGGATGCAAAATAGACTCCCATCTCCAACCTGCGGTCTCTTCCAGGGACAGCCCCGTAAAATCATACCAATACTGATTGTAATAGGTTATCCCCCCGTCCGGTTCTGCGGTATAAATAATCTCCGGAATCGAGTCCCCGAGAAATTTAAATTCCTTAATTTTTTCTATCGTCTGGTCCTGCTCAATAACCAGCTCAATCTGCGCATGAAGTTCTTCATTGAGTTCCTCCTCTTTTTCAACAGCCACCTGCAGTGCCTTTTCTGTAAGTTTGTACGCATTGATATCCTGGAAGGTACCATAAATCCTGATGCATCGGCCATCTTCACATTCTGCGTTGCCGAGCGACCTCACCCATAATTCCTCTTGCTGCAGGTTTACGATCTGCAATTCAAGGTCCCACGATTTACCCTCATCCACAGCTTCTTTAATAACTTTCTGAATAGTTTCCCTGCTTACACCTTCCTTGTAAAAGTTGATTCCGCTTTTTAAATCCGGTTCAAAATCTGCGGGTACACCATGGATCTCCTTCGTTACAGGCGACCAGTAAATTTTTTGCTTGATCACATCAAATTCCCATCCCCCTACCCGTGCAACCTTGTTGGTTTGCTCCAGCATTTCTTTTGTGCGGGTAAGATCTTTTTCTAACTGATGCCTTTCGGTAATATCCAGGGCATTGCCAATAACATAATCATCACCGTTGATATCCTGCTGTAATATGTTCTTAAAGATCCATACATGTAATGATCCATTTTTATGCCTGGTAAGCAGTTGTCCGGAAAAGTTTCCTTTTAGCCTGATTTCTGACAGATAGTTATGGACTCCGGTATGGGTATTTTCTGGTGTGATATCAAACAGGCTTAATTGATTGATTTCTTCTGTAGTATACCCAAGAATAGCCGCCGCCGCTTTGTTAACTAGTAATAATTTACCATCCAAATCATGTGTGCACAACAATCCCTGCGAATTGGCAAAAAAAGCGCTCAACTGCTGTTCGCTTACCGCAAGCTGCTGTATTTTTAAAGTTTCTTCCGTAATATCACGACCAACGCCAAATATATACCCTGTTAGCGCATCCTGGTAAGATGTCCATTGTAATAATTTATAATCTCCATCACGGGTTTTGAACCGCTGTTTAAAGTTAAGAGTAACCTGTCCTTCACCCAGGTGAGTTAATTCCTTACCGGTACTTTCTACATCATCCGGATGGATAAAATCACCTGCGAGCGTATTCAGGAAGTGATCTTTATCCCAACCCAATATTTTTTCAAACTTACTGTTTACCTTTTTGAAATGTCCTGCCGCATCGCCAATAAACACGAGGCTATCGGATAATTGAAGAAGGTTTTGGTACTGTTTTAGTTCCTGCACCTCTCTTTTTTCAGAATAATAACGGATGATGTCTTTTTTGATAAAAGTGATTGCGGTATGCTGATCAGCTGTGATAATTTTTGACTGGTTACCCAACAGGAACAACGCACCTATCATAGCGCCATCCAAATCTTTTAAAGGATATGCGGTATAAAAATTATAAGTCACACCCTCGATCTGACATGCCTGTCCGGGGAATATTTCAGCCAACACTACATCTCCTGGTTCGTTATCAGCTAAATGTAAGTCAGTGGTGCTACAAAAATTAATCAGGTTATTCTTTTCTTCATCAGTAAGACTAAAAAGATCAGTGAAACACAAAATGTTTTCTGCTTTCAGCCATACAAAAGAGACAGGGACAGCAAATATTATTGAAGTCAGTGTTAAAATTGATGTAAAGTCATGTTCTACAACTAGCGTAAAAAGAGGCTGATCTTGGATATTTTTTGAGAATTCGTTCTTGTTCATTATTATCTGGTTAGCGCCTTATACCATATATACGAAATTAATGACAGCTATAGTTGTTTTGATGCATATAATTTCTATAGATATAGGCATTATCAACATGTTTAACACGTATTAAAAGATAACCGTTGTTTATGAAAACATCCAAAAACCAAATGATCCGGCTGAGATCAATGCATGGAAAACTGAGTAATAAAAAGGATACCTAAATATTGAGTGGTGTTGCTTATCTTGTATGCTACCTAAAAGCTATTCTCATGGATCAGAAAATTATCAATTTATATGATGAGTATACACACAGTAAGCTCGACAGAAAGGACTTTTTAAAAAAGCTGGCAATACTTACCGGCGGCACTGCTTTAGCGCTGACTGTACTGCCGCTGCTGGAAAACAATTATGTAGCTGCCGCTACATTTGCTGATGAAAGCCTGGATACAGAAACCATAACCTATCCGGGGGCAGAGGGTGATATGAAAGCTTTCCTGGCCAAACCTAAAGGCAAGAAAAAATTAGGCTGTATTATCGTAATCCATGAAAACAGGGGGTTAAACCCGCATATAATTGATGTCACTAAAAGGGTAGCTGCCGAAGGTTTTTTAGCACTGGGGATCGATGCGCTGTCGCCTTTTGGCGGTACACCTGCTGATGAAGATAAAGGGCGCGTATTGATTGGCAAATTAGACGGCGATAAAAATCTCCGGAATTATCTGATGGGACTGGAATATCTGAGGGGCAGAAAAGATGGAAACGGGAAAACAGGCTGCATGGGTTTTTGCTGGGGCGGCGGACTTGCGAACAAGCTGGCAGTAAATGACCCGAAATTACAAGCTGCTGTTGCTTATTATGGTGCACAGCCTCCCGCTGGTGATGTACCTAAAATAAAATCCAGCGTGATGCTGCACTATGGTGGTTTAGATGAACGTATCAATGCAGGTATCCCGGCTTATGAGCATGCGCTAAAACAAAATCATATCGATTACCAGCTTTTTGTTTACGATGGCGTAAACCATGCTTTTAATAATAACACATCGCCTACCAGGTACAATGAAGCCGCGGCTAAATTAGCCTGGGAAAGAACAATCGGGCTCTTCAGGAATACACTGGTTTAGGGATTATTTCCCTACCAGTTCTTCACTAATATCTTCAAGTGTCCTGCCCTTGGTTTCAGGAAAGTACTTCCATACTACGATAGCCTGCAGGATCATCATTACAGCGAAAAATGTAAAAGCGTACCCTCCCCCGATAGCTGAGTCGCCAACTACAACAGGAAATAAAAATGTGATGATGGTCGCAAAAAACCAATGGGTAAAACTCCCTAAAGATTGCCCCTGCCCTCTTACACTATTAGGGAAAACTTCTGATATCAGCACCCAGATCACCGCACCTGTAGAGAAAGCGAAAAACATGATATAGCCCATCAGGAAAATCAGCATCCCGTAACCGGTAAAATCCTGCTGGTAAAAAGCTCTGGCTACTAATCCGAGACAGACAGTCATACCTATAGAGCCTACAATCAGGAGCTTTTTTCTGCCCACTTTATCAATGATCACCAATCCCAGCATGGTGAAAATGGCATTGGTCACACCGATCAATACCGGCTGGAGATAAGCATCGGCAACAGACACGCCCGAAAGTTCAAATATTCGCGGTGCATAGTATAAGATTGCATTGATACCTGATAACTGGTTAAACATGGCCACCAGGAATGCAATTGAAATTGGCTTTATGAAACGCCGCGAAAAGAGTTTCTCTTTTACCAGGTCCATACTCTTTTTAATCTCTGTTATTTCCTCTTCAATATGTTCTACATCAGATCGCTGCAGTATAAGGCGTGCTGCATCTGTTTTACCTGCTTTAATTAAAAAACGCGGACTTTCGGGAACGAGAAACAGCAGAAAAAAGAATACAACCGCAGGCGCGCTGCCCACACCAAGCATCCACCTCCACGAATCTGCCCCGCCAAAATCTCTGAGCAAGTAGTTAGAAACGTAAGCCAGCAAAATTCCGGTGATCACATTAAACTGAAAAAGCGCAGTCATCCTTCCCCGCACACCAGCAGGCGAAATTTCAGAAATATACATTGGTGCGATCACAGAAGATGCACCTATCGCTAAGCCGCCAATAAACCGGAAAATGATAAATAAAGGAAGATTAGTTACCAGCGCACTGGCAATTGCGGAAATCGCAAAAAGCGATGCCGTTATAAATAATATCGGTTTCCTGCCGTATTTATCTGCTGGTATGCCCGAAACGAGCGCACCGATCACTGTCCCGATCAAAGCTGATGAGATTGTGAATCCCTGCCAGAACGGGGTAAGCTGAAAAAGTTCCTGGATAGTTTTTTCGACACCTGAAATTACTGCCGTGTCAAAGCCGAACAAGAGCCCTCCGAGGGCTACAATTATAGACCAAAAGAAAACTGTAGCATACTTTTTCTGCATAACTTCCCATGTTTAATAATGCGATTCATTACAATAACATCATTAATCCCGGGAAGTTTGAACTGGCAGAAATAAAGAAATCAGGATGCTTACAACTTAGGCTGCACCGGTGGCCTGTTGTCGTATATCAGTGGATGAGGACGGCCTGAGTCCGGCGTCATTAACTGAATCACCCTGACCTCCAGAATGGAAGCGATCTGGAAGCACCTGTCTAAAGTTAATTTACTATAACCCAGTTCAATTTTGCTATAGGCATTTTGAGATATATGCAGTTTTGCAGCCATATACTCCTGAGTATAATTTTTATCCTGTCTTCTTTTCTTAATGTTCTGTAAGATTGTTTTGGATATTGATTCACCCGCTTTTTTCATTTTATTATATTTGGTTTTAAAGGTTATGAAGCTATCGTGATTTTAGGTTCACATCGTTAGGAGATCTGAAAAATCACGATGGTTTCATTCTATTATATTTGGTTTTAATGGTTATGAAGTGATCATGATTTCCGGTTCACATCGTTAGGAGATCTGAAAAATCACGATGGTTTCATTTTATTATATTTGGGTTTAAAGGTTATGAAGTGATCATGATTTCCGGTTCACATCGTTAGGAGATCCGAAAAATCACGATGGTTTCATTCTATTATATTTGGTTTTAAAGGTTATGAAGTGATCATGATTTCCGGTTCACATCGTTAGGAGATCTGAAAAATCACGATGGTTTCATTTTATTATATTTGGGTTTAAAGGTTATGAAGTGATCATGATTTCCGGTTCACATCGTTAGGAGATCCGAAAAATCACGATGGTTTCATTGTTTCATATTTAATGAAGTAACTGATTTACATTTGGTTTAAAACAAAATTAGACATTTTTGTAGAAGCTGCATATTTTTGCAATAATTTTGTTAGATTCTTCAAAAAACTGCCTTTATTGATAAGTAAATGCAGATGCACCAATTCCTTTATAGCGCGTATCAAATGTATTTGTGTTGGCAACAGCTTTACTTTCAGTACTGAAGTAGCGATTATCCGTATTACGGGTTACGGTGGTTTTACCATTCCAATTGATCATATCCGTAACTTCACCCTCACTGCGGTTCATCTCAAATCCAAGGTTATTGTAATATTCTAAAGTCCCACCCGTCGTATATACATCTAATAGCTGCCCTTCCCAATCTTTGGATATATTCAGCCTGCCTGCTGTATTGTTATATACCTTTGCATTTGCAAAACCAGCTTTTGATGGGTTTTTTGTTATAAATGATTGCATATCTGGTGTAGCCTGTAGTTCAAATGCACTATACTTCCAACTGTTATATACGGTATTGTTATAAATAAGGATATCTTTTTTTTCCCGGCCATAGTTCATCCCCCATGCCCGGATCGCATTTCCCTGGTGATTGGTTATTTTATTATGATGGAAAGACCCTGTACCGGTTATCATAAAGATCCCGTTATGGATGCCATTCGGCGCCTCTTTGGAGTAACTGGTATTGACGTTATCTACTATATTCCCCGCTATCTCATAATCCTCTGCAGCACCTGAGTAAACGATATTCCCTATATATGGACAGTTTCTGATTGTATTGTTCAGGAACTTAAAATTTCTCAATAAACCAAACACGTTATTCCCCTCATATCCACCGCCAGCAGAAAAGCCGGTACCTGTATTCTCGAAAGTAAGGCGCTCAAACTTCCAGTTTTTAGAAACTGTCTGATCAGTTCCATCATAAACCGGCGCATATTCATAAGTAATCGTATTGTTCGCAATATTTCTGAAAGTCATATCATGTAGATACAAATCATTACAGAATCCCCTGATGTTTACTGCCCGATAAGACACATCCCTGATCGTTAATCCCGAGATTTCAAGACGATTGGCAGTATTGATATCTAAAGAACCATTAATGACTTTTACATTCGACGCGTCGACCTTCAGGTTGCTTACATTTTCAATATTAATCCCCGTATACGTGCCACTCTTTATTTTTATTTTTTTATTGGAGATGTTTTTTAGATTGATAGTTCCTGACCCCTTCCCGATCGTCGTTACCTTAGAGGATAAACGGGGAACGGCAGCCGGCTTAACTTTTTTATCAGCTTTTGAAAAGATCAGTTTTCCACCAACAATCACCATAGTGTCTCTCTGTGAAAAAGCATGGCTGGATACACATAGCAGCACCAGCAAAATTAGTCTCGTCTTCATATTATTTAATGATACTATTCAATATCAAAAAGTTAGCCGTTAATACTTAACTAACGGATTGTTATCATAATTACCTATAAAGGGAGCAAAATTACTACAGTTTGAATAAAATCATCAAAGATTCTATTTATTAGCTATTTTTTTAAGCCATGGTGGTCACTCAGTAAAATAGCTATGGATCTATCCTGTATTTTAGTACATAACAACAGGGAAAAAATCGCCCCGATCAGGGCCGTGAGTATATCAGACTGGGTATCCCATATATAACCCTGAGTCCCCAGAAAAGCATCACCGGATTCACCACTATTTACAGATACAAACCATTCAATCAGCTCATAAAAAGCACTGATTGCAAGAGAAATACTGACAATGATAAATGAAAGCCATTTTTTGCCGTTAACAACTTGTTGCCTTATAAAGATCTCGCGTATAATTAAGGCAGGTACAAATCCCTGTGCAAAATGGCCTACTTTATCGTAATTGTTGCGCGATTGATGAAATGTTTCTTTGATCCAGTCGAACAACGGGACTTCGGCATAGGTGTAATGGCCGCCCACAAGCAAAATAATACAATGGATCAGTATGATGTAATAAATAAAATTACTAAACCTGAACCTCCGGTACGTCAGCACTAAAACTAAAACACCTAAAAAAGCCGGAATAGATTCAAGAAACCAGGTAAAAACCTCTTTACAGCCAATAAAGGATAAAACAGCACATATAAAAAAAATCAGCAGCAAGATTAAGTGTGTTTTCATTTATTTTTTTTTAAGTGTTAGACAGCGCTTTTGATGAGTAAATATATTGATGGTATTGCTGGTTAAAGATCAAGCGGGCTGTTCGTCACAGCAATAACTTCCTGTTAGGTAATATCAATGTTCAAATCATAGCTTGCTGATTTATTAGTTTCTTTACTATCAATATATAAATTTAAAAGATAATTCCTGCGGCTTTCAAAAATTATAACGCTTTCCCTTTTTAATAAATCTGAGCACCGCGTACAAAATGTGCTTAAGCCCAGCATGAACCCCATGGATTTCCAGCCTAAAGCATCAATAATTTTGATAAATAAAAGGAATTTTATAATATTGCGTAACTGATTACATAATTGATTACAAAATGGATTTTTTTGAAACAGCAGGTAAAAAGGCTATAGGCAGCAGGCTCCGGATGCTTACTGAGAAGATTACTGAAGATGCCGCCCTGATTTATAATCTGTATGGTATAGACCTGCAGCCAAAATGGTTCCCTGTTTTTTATATACTTTCTTCAGGAGCAGAAAAAACGATTACCGCTATCGCTAAAGAAATCGGACACTCCCATCCGTCGGTCAGCAAAATCATCAGTGAAATGTCCAAAAATGGCTTGGTTAAAGAAAAAAAAGACAAATCAGACGGACGCAGGAACATGGTGAGCCTCTCTAAAAAAGGCAAAGAGATGACAGAAAAAATCGAAGATCAGTATACAGATATAGCTAAAGCGATTGACCAGATATCAGAGCAGACTACACATAACCTTTGGGAAGCAATCAGGGAATGGGAATATGTTTTAGCGCAGAAATCATTATTTATAAGAGTTAAAGAACAGCAAAAACAAAGGGAAAGCATGCAGGTGAAAATTATAGATTATACCCCCGAGTATAAAACAGCTTTTAAAGCATTAAACGAAGAATGGATCTCTGCCTATTTTACGATGGAAGAGACGGATTATAAGGCACTGGACCATCCTGAAGAGTATATTTTAAATAAAGGCGGACAGATCATTGTGGCGCTTTATAATGATGAGCCGGTAGGTGTTTGTGCGCTTATCAAAATGGATGACCCTGACTATGATTTTGAACTGGCAAAAATGGCCGTTTCGCCAAAGATGCAGGGTAAGAGCATTGGCTTTTTACTGGGGCAGACTATTCTCGAAAAAGCAAAAGCAGCGGGTGGTACCAATGTTTACCTGGAAAGTAATACGGTATTAAAACCCGCTATTAAACTCTACCAGAAACTGGGTTTTGAAAAAATTGCAGGCAGGGCAACCCCATATGAACGCTGCGATATTCAAATGGGCATCAATATAGCCTAAGCTACAGCAGGGCTAGTTTTCTTTGATATTGGTCCTGCTTTTCTCGTTTTCTGACGCGGTGCTGGTTTTTGTCTTTTTGATATTACCGCCAAAGTTATAAGTGAAATTTAAGCGGTATACCCGGCTCTCATAGTTATTGTCCCATAACTGACGGATCTGTACGGAGTTCTGCAGGTATTTATTGGTGAAACTGTTAAAGATATCCGTGACGTTAATACTTAATGATCCTTTTTTAAATACCTTTCTCAAACCGCCGGTCAGGTATGAATTCTCGAAATTGGTGGTATTGCGCTGCTGGGACTTGCCGCTGTACTTGTACAACGCATCAATAAACAACTTTTTAGTGATCTCAAATGAATTGTAAGAATCAAAAGTTAGCGCCAGTAAACCTGCGCTGTTATATCCATACCCGTTAGGCGTGCTTTTAAATGCTTGCTGCGCAAGGGATGTACTTGTTGAAGTGAACCACCAGGGCCTGATTTGTTTGTTATACGCCAGGTCGATTCCATAAGACTGGCTATTGCTGTTGTTTACTGGTTTAATAATCGTTACTCCTTCGTTATGATACGGCAGGGAAAAACTTGTAAAATCCTTTAAGTTTAAATGATAACGCAACCTGAAAAACAAGGCATTCTGATAGGAATAAGTGGCGGATGCATGGTAGGCAATGACTGGCTGTAAATCCGGGTTTCCCTGACTATAATTGTTAGCGTTGACGATCCGGATCAAGGGGTTCAGGTTTTCATAATTGGGCCGCTCGATCCTCTTGTTAAATGTTAAGTTCAGACCATGTTTATCAGTAAATTTGTAATCGATAAAAGCGGAAGGAAATAGCTTGAAATAACTTCTTTTTGTTATTTCTCTATCAGGCAGCTGCTCTCCTTTGCCCCATGTACTTTCGCCCCGTAAACCAAGCTGATAGGAGAGCTTTTTATAAGTTTTACTATAGGTACTATAGATTGCGTTGATATTCTCTGTATACCTGAAACGATCTGTTGATAACAAATCCTGCACATCCGGCTGATTAAATAATTGATTGCTGTTATTAGAAATTACATAACTCGACTTCCAGCCAGCTTCCAGTTTACTGCCGTTCTTAAATGGATGTGTATAGTCGGCTTTAGCGGAATACACATTAAAAGTCCGGTCCTGATCCAGCAAATTTTTTGTGTTGTTTAGAAATTCCCCCGCAGCACTATATAAATTGGTGGAATTTTCCTGATCTGTATAATTGCCATACCTGAAATAGTCGGCATCTATCGTATACTCCCTTCCCAGCGTATCCATCTGATGCAGCAAATGCATCCCCGAAGAAAAATTGCTGGTCCTGGTTTTAACCAACGTCAGAAAATCTGAACTACCTGTTTTAACGCCCGACCCATTAAAATCTTCGGTGATCGTACCCGCATCTTTTCGAAATGATTCTATAGACTGTGCCACAGAAAAAGAAAGCGTAGTCTTTTTTGACAAATATAAATCCAGCCCGACATTAGGCGCAACTGTACGGTTTTTGCGGATGCTATTAATTTGTGCGTCCGACTGCCGGTCGGGCAGCTGATCTGCCGTATAAAAATCGGAGATCAGCCTCGAATCCAGGTAATACTTATTGAATGAATAATTTGTATTGACTAATAAGTTATACTTTACATCTTTAAAATTCACATTAACACCCCCACTCTGTTTTCCATATTCGCCTTTGCCAAGGCTACCATAAATATTCCCACTTGCCCCCTCTTTATGGTTACGCTTTCTCACAATGTTAATAATCCCGCCACTGCCTGCAGCATCGTATTTCGAAGAAGGATGCGCAATCAGTTCTATTTTCTGTATATTTTCGGCCGACATTCCCTTTAACAGGCTCGATAATGCCGAGGCTGATAAAGGGGTGAGCTTTCCATCAATATATATTTGTACGCCGCTTCCGTTCAGCGTGATCTGGTCGCTGGGATCTACCCGCACCCCAGGCAACTTGTCCATCACCTCCATTACTGAAGAACCAGCATTGATCCCATTGTTCAAATTGACCACAATTTTATCCGCCTGGCGCTCAATAAAAGGAAGCCTTGCACTGATCGTGACCCCACTCAGCATCCTGGCCAGTGGCTTCAATTGTAAATTGCGCAGCTCAATTCGGGGATGCGCAGCATCAACTTTTAGCCCCCCTTGCCGGAAAGTTTCGAATCCCATCATGTTTATCTCCACAATGTAACTTCCATCCCTTACCTCGTTAAATGTAAAAAGACCGGATTCACTGCCCATTGCACTTTTAACAATTACAGAATCACCCGCATTTCTTAAAAAGACCGAGGCAAACGGTAAACTTAGCTTTTGCTCATCTACAATATTCCCTTTAACTGAACCGTTCAGGAAAGACTGGCCGTGCAGGGCAAAACCTGATAGCGTCAATAAAATAACAAGTAAAAAATAAGGAGTTTTAGCAGTTGGGAACTTTAACATATCAGGCGTCTTTTAGGTTATCAATGTACCATCCTAAAAGCATAACTAATATTTTAGTTCTACAACTAATTAATTAGTTATAATATGTTATTTTATGTTTTATCTATAAAAACGCCTTTTATAGCATCTTAAGGCTTTAATACAAAATTGACATTGATACTAAAAGCAACCCTTACCGGTTCACCATTGATCAGACCGGGGTTCCATCGTGGCGAATTGGCAATTAAACGCAGTGCTTCTTCGTTCAGCCCATATCCTGGTCCCTTAACCACTTTCACCTGAGTTATTTTTCCAGTCTCGTCCACTGCAAAACCAACATTAACCTTCCCCTCTACTTTGTGCTTTGATGCCTGCACCGGGTATTTAGTGGAACTGCGTAAATATTCCCTGAACTTATCATACCCACCAGGAAATGATGGCGGGGTATCGGTTGTACTAAAAGACGGTGAAGTGCCCTCTCTCTTTACAGTGGCGGATGAAAATAAAACTACAGCCGCCAGCAGCGGAACAAATAAAGTGTATTTAAACAAGGATCTTTTGCCCGATCTTTCCTTTTGCAGCATGAAGATGCGTTTCTTTGTCAACGATTGTTTAATAAACGAATTACCTATCGCCGGCATAATGCCCATTGCAGTACTGAGCAGCAATAAGGCATACTGCTTTTTATTACCTTCGTATTTCACCGCTTCTTCATCCGCAAGATATTCGTGCACTTCTTTAATACTGCTTTTATAAAGATAAATTACCGGGTTAAACCAGGCAAATACACCGGCCAACTCAAATAAAATGATATCTAAACTGTGCAATTGTTTGATATGTGCCTCTTCATGTTTATTGATAACTGTATAACCCGGCAATTGGGTATCAATCAATTTATGGTTAAAAAATGAAAAAGCAACACCTTTAACCGGATGGGCCAGCACGTATTTCATTCTCCAAAGCTTAAAAACTAAAAGTACAGCAGCCACCAGTGCCCCTCCGAAATAAACAGCTACTACACCATCCTGCCAATTCAAAATCCCCGGCTCAGCAGCACTGTCTGCTGATAAAACAACCATTATATCCATGTTGATCGCCCCGCGGACGGCTTGAATGCCGATCCATTCCAAACGCAGGTAAGGAATTACAAATGACACTGCCACTGCGCAAAGCAAATACAACCTGTTTAATTTAAAATAGGTTTCATTTTTAAGAAGCGCGACATAAAACAGGTAAAATATCACCAGATACACATTCGCATGAAAGAAATAATTCAAGCCAGGCATATCAACTAAGGTTTAATTTGATCAATCATTTTTATGATTTCGTCTACATCATTTAAACTCAGTTTCTTTTCTTTGATAAAAAAACTCAGCATCCCCTGTACCGAATTTTCAAAATAGTTCCCCAGCAGCTTTTCGGTGGCGTAAAGTTTATACTCTTCACGGGAGATCAAAGGATAGTATCGGTGTGTCCTGCCAAAAGCCTCATACCCGATAAATCCTTTGGTTTCCAGTATCCGGATAAAAGTTGATGCCGTGTTGTAAGCCGGTTTGGGATCCGGGAGTTCATCAATTAATTCTTTAACAAAAGCCTTTTTTAACCGCCACAGTACCTGCATCAGTTGTTCTTCGGCTTTTGTTAAATCTTTAAGTTCCATTTGAAATTCGAATAAGAAATCAATGGAATAAATATACAACTAATCAGTTAGTTAAAGAATACTTTTAAGTTAAGCATCCTTATTTCTCTTTTAAAGGAAGCCATACTGCCATTTCACCTTTACCGCGGTTCGCCCAGGAATAATAAGGGATGGCAATTATACCGCCACCGTTAAGCACAGTTACGCCATTTAAAAGGTATTTCCTGAATTCTGGTTTAAAACCCGCTTTCGGAGAAATAGCGAGGTTTGATACTTTTCCTTTATTATCTGCCCATTCTGCACAGTAAACCAGCGGTCCCCTTTGCAGCGCGACTTTCCCGATATCATCTTTAAGCAGCTGGTTGGCCATGATCTTTCGGACTTCCATTGGCAGGTCTATCTGCACCTGGTCTGTAGTTTTCCATGTTCTGTTTAAAACTGCATAACCGTCCTTAACTTCATATTTTACAGCTTTACCGTTGATACTGATTTTTACTGCACCGGTCTTTTGGGTCGCAAAAGTATACAGATCGGAAGGGATAGCCTTATTGTCTGCCCAGCCCGGAATCCTGAACTTCAATGTAAACTGCTGGTCTGATTTAGGGGCTATCTTAAAATTTAATAAACCATCCCAGGGATAGTTGTTTTGCTGTGTAATGCTCACCGGCTGTCCGTCTATCTGCAATTCAGCGTTACCGCTGATGTATAAATTCACATAAGTATCCTGACCACGCTGCGCATAGATATATCCCGGTAATGAGGGTAAAAAGCGCGCCATATTAGTAGGGCAGCAGGAACATTCAAACCATCCTGAACGCCCTGCTTCCATATCCTTGTGCGTAAACCCATTGGTAATCTGTAATGCATTGGTATAAAAAAATGATTTACCATCCAGGCCCACTCCCGAAATCAACCCATTATATAAAATCTTTTCCATCAGGTCCGCATACTTGGCATCACCATGCAGTAAAAACATACGCTGGTTCCAGAACACATTACCGATGGCCGCACAGGTTTCGTTATAAGCAGTGGCATTTGGCAGTTCATAGTTTTCTCCGAAACGTTCGCCATCCCCTACTGCACCAATCCCGCCCTGTACATAGATCTTTTTATTGACCATGTTATCCCAGATTCTGTCTATCGCATCAATGTATCCTTTATCACCTGTCAGTGCCGCCACATCGGCCATACCAGCATATAAATACATGGCACGTACGGCGTGCCCTTCGGCTTCATCCTGACTGGTTACGGGTTTATCGTCCTGAAAGTATTTTCCGTTTTTCCAGGCATCTTTACTTGTTTTATCATATCCTTTTTTTCCACGCTCATCAATAAAGAATTTCGCAAGGTCCAGGTAATCTTTTTTTCCAGTGATCCTGTACAGGCGTACCAAACCCATTTCTACGATTTCATGCCCGGGTGCCACATGTCTTTTTGCCGGTCCGAAGGTCTGCACCAGCAGATTCGCATTATCCAGTGCAATGTTCAGCAGGTTCTTTTTGCCGGTAGCCTGGTAATGCGCTGCCGCAGCCTCGAAAAGATGTCCGCTGTTATACAACTCATGGCTCATTTCATTTTCCTTTTCCCATCGTTCTTTACCAGACCATGCGCCGGGATGTAACGGATCGATGGTACGTGCAGTATACAGATAGCCATCCGGCTCCTGCGCAGCTTTAACCTTGGCGATCAGTGAATCTACATATCCATCCAATTTCGCATCAGGGTGCAGCGCCAGTGAGTATGCGGCCCCTTCTATTGTTTTATAGATATCGGTATCATCAAAAGGATATTTCGTACAGAACTTACCCGATTTGGCAGCAGCCATTTCGAAGTTTTTTACCCTGCCTGTGTTTTCACACCGTTCAAAAGAAGCGGGAATGGTTACCGTACGGTTGGTCTCTATCCGCGGCAGCCAGAAATTGTCTGTGAGTTTAACCTTGGTAAATGGTACGGGTTGTATCGGGTAGTCTTTTTGCTGACCAGCAACATAACCGCTAGTGGTAAACAATAGTAAAAATAGACCTATTTGGTGTTTCATATGCTTAAATTGGATAATCCTGATCAGAAATGCTGATTTTACCCAATAAAAAGGCTCAACAGCAGTTTCTAAATCTAATGATTATCTGCATTGTTCACAACCAAAAATTAACGTGATTCACGAGTAAATTACCCTTAATCATATGGCAAGACCAGCAAAAGAGAACGAAAAGACTTACTATTTAAGATCCTTATCTTCAATTCTGACATCGTATCTCCCTTTGGCAACCTTCTCCGCTAATTCGCTGATTACTTTGATTTGCTGTTCTGTGGTCTTTTCTTTATCCTCCAATACCTGCTGCAGACGCTCGTTATCCAACAGGTTATTTTTCATCCTCCGGTAAAAAGCATAAGTAATGATCAATGCAATTATTGAAGCAAATACAATCAGTATCGGGGTATAGGTAGCAAAAAGGTCCATATCAGAAGTTCTGGAAATCATCAGTTTCTGTTCCCGCTGTTCCATGGTTACGATACGTGACCTGATCTGATCCATTATCTTTTTGCCCGCCAGCAAAGTACTGATTGTCGGCGGGATCCCTCTCTTTTTATCAGCTATAGTTTTATCAATGAATTTAAATTTGTCATTTATCAGCTTTTCAAGCTCCGGAAAGTCCTTTTGCTGCTCCGGGTTATCTGCAGTAAGCAGTTGTACCCGATCAAAATAAGTGAGCACATCATCCTTTGATCCTTTATAAGGGTCCAGAAATACCGATTCGCCGGTCAGCAAATAACCCCGTTGTCCCGTTTCCGCGTCTTTGATCCTGGAGATAATATTATCCAGTCCCTGGATTACCTCAGAGGTATGTTCTACCCAGGCCTCACTGTCTACTAATTTACCGATACTGATATAAGATGCTGCAGAGCTGATGATCAGTGCAGCGAGTGAAATCCCTAAACCTAACAGGATGTTTCTTTTGAAAGTATTAACCATATGAACAACTAAGAAAATCTAATATTTCACAAATATAGAATACATTTCTTAATATAATTCTCTCCGGCTGCGGATTAAAAAACCCTGTAAAAACAATAATCCCGGCTACTTGCGCAACCGGGATCATTCCTATCAGACTACTTGCGCAGTACTGAAGTATTTTTTATTTATCGCTGTTTTTCTTTTCAGTTACTTCAGTACGAATGTCCTGAGCAAGTGTTTTCAAATCTTGCATAGCTTTACGTACTCTTGTTCCGGCAGCACCGTTACCTGAGTTATAAAACTTGTCAGCATCTGCCTCTACTCCGGCGATTAATTCTTTTAATTTTGCGAATTTTTCCATGATATTTTGTTAATTAAATTTGATTTCTGGGTTTAAAGTTAATAATTATTGGTTTTCCACCAAATCATTAACGCATGATTATTGGGTTTTAATATACGGCTATGTTTATTTAAAACCATTTCCAGCGGGGTTTGTTAGCCATAAGCTTATACGTTAATCAATTCAACCATGGAAAACACAGAAGAAGAAAACAAACCCAAAGTAGCTGTATCAGAGCACTATGACCCTGAAAACCCTCAAAATCAAAACCTTCCAAAATACAATAGTACCACCGATCACAGGGAGGGACCTGGCGTACCGGCTATCGAAAATTTAAATCACCAGGATGGATTAGAAGACAAGCTAAAAGATGCCACAAACGAAGATTCTGACGAAAGCGTGACAAAAAACGATGCGTCTCTTTACGGAAAAAAGGGCAAAACAGACCTCGGGAACGGTCAGAGGGATGAGGATGAAGACGAGGATGAGAAAATAATCCGGACCTGACAGGTATTCTGTCAGGAAATATTTAATACCCTACCGGAGCAGGTTGTTTAGATTTTAAGTTGATCGTTGTACGGTTCAGATATGGTACCAGCGCAATAAATAAAATGAGCACTGCGATCAGGATACTGATGAATAAATAATAGTCCATCATCGACCTTAAAGATGCTTGCGTATCTACAGTCCTGTTCAATAATCCCCTTGCTACCTTCGCAGCCTGGTCCGGTAACATTCCTTTTGCAGTCAGCCCCCTCGTATAAATCCCCAGTCGGTCGGTAACTGCCCCATCTAAGCTGCTTAAATAATCCTGAAAACGGTTTGTGTGGTTATTTTTATTTTTCAGCTGAAAATAATTAACTACTGCAATGCTGCCGCAGAAGCTGGTGAAGCGGAAAAACACCCCTGTTGCTGAAGCAGAATTTGCCAGGTGAGCTGGTATGGACGAAATCATAAATACAATGATAGGTGCCATCAGCAGCCCCGCTCCCATTCCCTGCACCAGCAGCGGAATAATAAAAGTACCCGCATCTGCCTGGGTGCTGAAAAGAAACCACATCCATACATGGAAAACCAGCATCATCCCGAATCCATAAATCCAGGTTAGACGCATCGGCCTTTTCATGATGATCAGCCTCGAAGAAATTAAAATGCCCAGCACAATACCAGCTATATTGGCCACCATCATATACCCGATATGGAAGGGGTCCATACCAAGCACTGTGGCAAAGTAAGTTGAGGTAATACCTAAAGCACCACGCACGATATAGAGCGCGCAGATCATGAATGCACCCACAATAAAATTACGGTACTTAAAAACCTCAAGATTAAGATAAGGGCGTTTCATATGAAGCTGGCGGATAATATTCAGTCCCAGCAATACCAGCGCCGCAGCAAAGCTCCAGCGGATCCTCGAATCTTCAAACCAGTAATACTGCTGTCCGTATAAAAGGATATACCCAATCAGGCATAGCAATGCCGAATACAAAAAGAAGCTGTAAATATCGAGCTGATATAATGGCATTTTACGGCTTAAACGTACATTATTCATAATCAGCAGCAGCATAATTGCTCCCGGTATAAACGAAAAGATGATAAACTTGTACAGCACGTTAAAATCGAACACATCCAGAACCGGTGCTGTGATAATCGTAGAAATAGGTGTGATACATAACAGCAGTCCATAAAAAATGGAATACCCTATTTCCCGGGCCCGTTCAGTTCGCAAACTCCCGAATATCAGCGTAATACAAATTGACGTAGACATACAGTTGGCCATCCCTTGTAAAAACCTGAATATATATAAGATATACATATGGCTCGTATGGAAACAAACATAGGAAGTAATAATCTGTACCAGCAGGCAGATCAAAAAGTACTCCCTGGTGGCAATGAACACGAAAAACCGTCTTTCGAGCGCAAAAAAACCTGCTACGGCCGCGTAAAAAGCGATCATAGAATACTGGACATCGGATGGCTCAATGCCATAATATCCGGCAGCACCAGGCGCACTGGCCGTTGATAACCCGAATAACAGCAAACCAGGAACGATCACTATAAAAATAGTGATCCTGATCAGCCATACCGGGACCCATGATCTGAATACAGGCAATACAGCACTCATTTTAGTCTTTCTTAATTGTAACATTAGCATTCATACCCGCACGCAGCGCGGCAATTGTATCCGCACTTGCGGTCAGCTTTATCTTTACCGGAATACGCTGAACGATCTTCACAAAATTACCTGTAGAGTTATCCGGCGGCAATAACGAGAACCTCGCCCCTGTTGCCGGAGAAAGAGAGATAATCGTTCCCTTAAACTTTTTCCCCGGAAATGCATCGGCAGTGATTTCCGCAGTGCCATTGATATGCATATGACCGATCTGCGTTTCCTTAAAATTGGCAATCACCCATTTACCCGCTTCCTGGTCTACAATAAAGGCAAGTGTTTGCCCGGCTTGTATAATCTGTCCTTCCTGAATCGTCCTTCTGCCCATTTTACCATTATAGGGAGCACGGATTACCGTATAACCTACATCAAGTTTGCTCCTGTTCAGCAGTGCTTCGCGACGCTGTATTTCTGCTTCATACACCCCTTTCTGCGATTTGATATCGTTCACCTTTGACAGGGAGGCCTGGTAATTTTCCTGTGCAGCCTGGTATTCTGAAGTCGCCACATCCAATGCGGCTTTGCTGTTTTCTAATTGCTGCATGGTGGCCGATTCTACCTTGTATAATTTCGAATAGCGGTCGTAATCCTGCTGTTGTCGCAGTAACTTCGCTTTTGCCGCTGCAATTTGTGATTCGCTTGCCTGAGAAACCTTCGCTGTAGTCTGCACATTACTATTTAAAACACCGATCTGCGCACGCGCATTAGATAACGCCGCCTCACCTTCTTGCTGCTGTAACTTATACTCACTGTTATCAATGATCAGTAAAGTATCCCCTTTTTTCACATCCTGGTTCTCTTCGTACTTAATCTCCCTGATAAAACCGGTAACACGGGAAGTAATCGGATTGATATACTCTTCTACCTGGGCATCATTTGTTTCTTCATATTTATAGATATCATATAATGATATCACCCCCCATACGGCAAGAGCAATAGCGATGATACCAGCTATCCAGGCTGTTATTTTAGTAATCAGATGATCAGTTTGCGTATAATTATTCTTAGTCTTCATTTTATAGGTTACCTATGGCCTTTTGTAGTTGATAAAATTGTAATTGTGCTGCTATTCTTGCTGCGGCGTAATCAAAGCGGGTCTGCAATAACTGCGTATCCGCATCCAGCAAATCAGTGATCAGCGAAAGCTGGTTAAAATATGTATTGTTCACGATCCTCAGGTTCTCTGTAGCCTGGGTTATATTTTCTTTGGCCACATCAATACGGGTAAGTGCTTCCCTGTATCTCAGGAAGGATTCATTTACTTCGGCCCTGATTTTGTCTTCCGTATCTGAGTGCTCAATTTCCTGCTGCTGGAACCTCAATTCTGCAGCACGTGTTTTATGGGTATTGTGATACAGTGAAGAAATAGGAAAACTTGCCTTTACACCATAAAAACCTAGTCCGTACAGCGCAATAGAATAAGGGTAAAGCAATATCTGCGGATAGGTATAATTATAATTCGCAAACAGCCCGATTTTTGGTGCAACATTCGCTTTAATATTTTTCAATTCCAATTTGCGCATTTCGGTCTCTTTTTCAGAAATTTTATAGGAATACGAGTGCTGCATGGCATCAGACAGGTAATCTGCATAAGGTCTGAGTACGGGCAGATCGGCCTTTTCATCATCCTGAGGATCAATCTGGGTCTCATCAGGCAAACCTGTCAGGATATCCAACTTCTGACTTGCAATGGCAATATCATTGTTGAGCTGTACGAGTGACATTTTCTGACGGGACAGCTTCAATGTAATACGGAGGACGTCGCTTTTAAGTACCACTCCGTTTTTAAGCAATTGGTTGATCTCTTCCAGTTGTTTTTCCTGGTCTGCGATATCTTTTAGCAACAATGCCTTGAAAATCTTACTCCGCTGTAAATCCAGAAAATAAGCAGTGGCCCTGAGTTTCATTTCCGAAGTGGTCAGGTTGCGCTGCTCCATCGCGATTTCGTTTTCCTTTTTTTCTTCGGCAATCCTGATATTGGTTTTCCCGCCATTGTATACATTTAAATAAGCGCTGCCACCAAACTTGTAGGAAGTATGCACCACCTCAAACTGTGATGGTGTATGGAAAAGTCCGTTTTCATAAATCGGAACATTACTTACACGTGCATATTCACCTTCCGCGTCAATTTCCGGCAGCCGTTCGGCCTTCGCATCTTTGATACCTTCTACTGTAGCACGCACTTTGAGGTCCTGGATCTGTATCGTTTTGTTGTTGGCCGATACTTTTTCCCATACCTGGTTTAGTGTAAGCGGCGTTTTAGCCATTTGCTGAGCTTCCACGCTGTTCATCAGTAAGATAGAGAGGCAAATGAGCGTTGTATTTTTTATATGGTAACACATAATATTTAAAGAATGGACAAAATTACAGCTATATATTATTTGTAATTTTATCTATATTACCAAAAATTTGTCCATTTCAGCCAATGCCATTTGTAGAAACGAAAGACTACCTGCACAATATTGATCTTAAGCCAAAAAGTATTTATATCGTACATGAAAGACTGGAACGTCTGCTTCCTTTACATTCACATTCCAAACATCAGCTTACTTATGTAGAGGGTGGTATAGCTTATATCCATGCGAAGGGTAAAAGTTATCTTATCCCTGCAAGGCACTATGTATGGATCCCGACAGGGGTAGATCATTATTTAAGGGTAAGAAGTTCAGCTACAGTTACACGTAACCTCTATTTCTATGTCGAAAATGAAGAAGATCAATTTTATGATAAGCTTGGCATTTACCCGGTTAATACACTGCTGTTCGAGATGATTGTATTTTCTGAAAATTACAATGGTTACATAGAAAAAAAAGATGTGGCCTATCATTTTATGGCGGCAATTAAAGATCTCCTGCCACAGCTCAGCACAAAATCATTCCCTATTGCACTGCCAACCACTACGAATGCCAAACTAAGGCCAATTGTGTTATATATGGCGCAGAATTTCTCACAGCCTTTAACACTTGATGAAATTTCCAGCCGTTTTGGTCTGGGCGAACGGACCCTGTCGCGGTTATTTCAGTCGACCATGAGCATCTCCTTTTTGCAATACCTGAAATTAATCAGGATAGTAAAAGCCATTGAAATGATCTTACAAGGGGATTTGTCGACCACCGAAATCGCATACCTCACTGGCTACAATAGTGTCGCGGCTTTCAGTAAAGCATTTTACCAGTTAACGAATATCAGGCCTTCTGATTTCGGAAAATAGGAATATACTCTTATTAATGTTCTGCAACAGCAAACCAGCACGCAAACCGCCAGCAATAAAACCAGCGGACCACAAACCATGCTGAAATCATGCAAAATAAAAAAAGCACCTGTATAAGGTGCTTTTTAATACGCTGAATAAACCAGTTATCTAAACTGGACTTGATTTTATTCCAATCTTTTTAAATAGAAATCTGTAGGTAGGTCAACAATTAACGGCACTTTTTCTACCGCCACAAAACTCAGATCCAGTCCGAAGCCTTTTTCTTCCGGTACACTGAATGTTTTCAGGATACCATAATAAGCCATCGTGAAACGCTCTATGAAACGCAGGCTGTTCGAAGTAGACAATACTTTTTCGATCACTACAAACCTGAAGTCACCTGCGATATTGTGCTCTTTCAGGGAAGTATATTTACTGGTAATATCGATTTCACCATTTTTCACCATTTCTTCCACTACTTTTCTAAACAGCACATTTACGCGTTGTTCTACGCGGAAGCCCAAGCGAAAATCTATCCTGACCAGCTTTTTATCGATCAGCTGCTCTACTTTGTATTCCATTGTAAAAGGCTCATCGGTTACATCAACGTGCAGTAACCAATATACATCCGCCCTTTTAGGATGTTTCTGGATCATAGAATACATGATTGATGATTCGATCTCAGAATTGAAATTTGCACTGGTCAGGTATACCAGTTGTGAAGCATATTTTGGAATTGACTCATCCTCACTGATCTTGCTGATAATCGGATAGTATTTTTCGATATCCACAAAACGCATATAGCGGTTCCTGATCCTTCTTCCGTTAGACCATGCCCACATAATAGAGAAAAGTGATATACCAAGGATCAGCGTGAACCAGCCTCCATGCAATATTTTCGCAGCATTACCTGCAAGGAAAGTCATTTCAATTACCCCGTAAACCGTCAGGAAAATTACGATAAGGTACATTGGCACCTTTTTACGCATCAGGAATATAGATACCAGCACAGTTGTCATCAGCATCGCTACAGTAATAGACAAGCCGTATGCAGCTTCCATATGTTCTGATTTCTGGAAGATCAGTACAACAAGGATACAGCCGATAAACAATACCCAGTTCATCGAAGGCACATATAACTGACCTTTGGAATTACTCGGATAGTTGATTTTTACTTTAGGCCATAAGTTTAACCTTACCGCTTCAGAGATCAGCGTGAATGAACCAGAGATCAGCGCCTGGCTGGCTACTGCCGCCGCAACCGTGGCGATCAGGATACCATAAATCAGGAACCAGTCTGGCATAATATGGAAGAAAGGGTTGATTTCTCCGAGATGCTGACCTTGTAATTGCCATAACCATACACCCTGCCCCATATAGTTCAGGATCAGGCAGATTTTAACATATACCCAGCTCACACGGATATTCGATCTTCCGCAGTGGCCAAGGTCAGAATATAAAGCCTCTGCCCCTGTGGTACAAAGGAATACCGCACCAATGATCAGGAAAGCCTCCGGATTGGTAGTCAGGATATGATAGGCGTAATATGGATTGATCGCTTTAAGTATCTCCGGGAACTGCATTACATACGCACCGCCCAGTACAGCGATCATGGTAAACCATAACCACATGATCGGCCCGAATGCCTTTCCGATAAATGAGGTACCGAATTGCTGGATACCAAATAAAAAGGTGATGATTAAAATAACGATAGGAACTGTAGGCAGGCCTTTGTATATAATACCCAGACCTTCAATTGCCGAAGAAACCGTTACCGCAGGGGTCATGATCCCATCGGCCAGTAAGGCCGCACCGCCAATCATCGCAGGGATAATCAGCCATTTCGCTTTACGTTTTACCAGGGAGTATAAAGAGAAAATCCCTCCCTCACCTTTGTTATCTGCCTGCAGCGTGATTACAACATATTTAATAGTGGTTTGAAGGGTCAGTGTCCAGAAGATACAGGATAAACCACCTAAAATCAGGTCTGGTGTAATTAGCCTGTCGCCAATAATTGCTTTGAACACGTAAAGAGGAGAAGTTCCTATATCTCCGTAAATGATTCCTAAGCTTATTAATAAACCCGCAGCCGTTAGTTTATTGACATCTTTATGATTTGCCATTTTTTAAAATTGAGTGGCGCAAATGTATGCAATTGTTAAGTGATTGAAGCGCAATTTTTTCGGTATTTTTTTCTTATAAAAAAGGCCTTAATATTGAGAACAAAACGCAGGTTTCTATATTAATTTCATGTTAAGACAACACTATTGTTAACAAAATGATAATTAAATATTACCGGAAAGTTAAATTACCTTTGCGGGGTGCCGATACCTCTATTTATTATCTACGAACTACTGACAAGAATCCATCAGGTAGACCCGACTATTGGGTCTTATGTCAACCATAAATTTAACAAATCCGGCGCAGTTATTGTTACCTCTAACAGAACAATAAGAATCAGAAACGCGATATTGAACCGGCAGTTTAAAGACCCGAACCTGGTACACGAATCTGATTTGGAGCTGCTAATCGGCAAAAGGTAATCTAACCTCATCTGTGCTTGACGCTGGCTTAACATTGATCATTTATTTTTACAAAAAACAAAAGGTCAGTCATGAACAGTATATTTAATTTTTTCACTCCGAGAGATAAAAAGTTCCAGCCATTATTTGAGCGGGATGTTAAAAACCTGGTACAGATCGCCGAGACCTTGCTATTGGTATTAAATTCTGACACAGAAGATGACCGCAAGACCAATCACAAGGAAATTGAGCGCCTGGAACAAGTTGGTGATAACATTACCCATGCCATATTCCTCGAACTCAGCAAGAATTTCATTACCCCTTTTGACAGGGAAGACATACACATGCTGGTGAGCGCAATTGATGATATCGCAGATTATATTTTTGCGGCTTCTTTAAATATAGAACTGTATAAGGTGAATTCTTTTGAGCCGGAGATCAGCGGACTGGCGAGTTTAATCATAGAAATGTGTAAAGATCTGGAAACTGCCATTTTGGAACTCCCAAATTTAAAGAATCCCAAAGTTATTGCCGATATTTGCGCAAGAATAAATAAAGGAGAGAGCCAGGCAGATCATCTATGCAATACTGCCATTGCGCGTCTGTTTATCACAGAAATGGACGCAATAGAGCTCATCAAGCAGAAAGAGATCCTTCAGACTCTGGAAATGGCTACAGATAAATGTGATGATGCAGCAAATGTGCTGGAATCGATCCTGATTAAAAACGCGTAAACAATAATGTTATCAAAAAATAAGAGTATTCCTGTAAAACCACTGTTCAAATTAAATCAAGCCGACGATACTTTTAAGTATAAGCCTTTGCCAAAACCTTTTGGCGCCTATCCTTACCGTTTAAAACCAGAGCTGGAAATAGCAGATCCAAACAAGATCATATTCCAGGTAGTCGGTGATACAGGCGGATTAAAGTCGCCCGCTTTTCAAAAGCTGATCGCTGAACAAATGGGCAAGCAATACCTTAATCCTGAAAACGCAGACAGTAAGCCTTCTTTTCTCTACCATGTTGGTGATATCGTTTATCACTTCGGAGAATCAGACCAGTACCAGACGCAGTTTTTTACTCCCTATGCAGATTACCCCCTTCCGATTTTCGCGATCCCGGGAAACCATGATAGTGATGTGAACCCGGCAGCTAAAACGTCTTATGAAAGCTTAACACCTTTTACCGATGTATTTTGCGGCGCTGCTGCAAGAGCTGTTCCTTTTGGAGATAAAAAAGACCGTACCAGTGGTGTACAGCCAAATGTATACTGGACTTTACAGACACCAGTGGCCAATATTATCGGCCTGGCCAGTAATGTCCCTAAATACGGGGTGATTACTGCGGAACAAAAACGGTGGTTTATAGAGGAACTTAAAAATGCGGCTGCAGAGCGTGCCGACCGTGCGGTGATTGTTTGTTTGCACCATGCGCCCTATTCGGCCGACTTTAACCATGGTTCCAGCCGCGCAATGATCACCTTCCTGGAAGAATCTTTTGAAGAATCAGGCGTTAAGCCAGATCTGGTAATGAGCGGCCATGTACATAACTACCAGCGCTTCAGCAAAACCTATGGGGATGGAAAAATCACTCCTTTCATTGTTTGCGGTGCGGGAGGTTTTGATGAGCTGCACTGGCTCGCAGAAGATGATGGTGTGTTATATACCGCGGATAGTGAGATTTTCGAAAATGTCAAATTAGAAAACTTCTGTGCGATGCAGCATGGCTTCCTAAACATCGAAATAGAAAAAAACAGCGAGGGCCATACCATCAGCGGAAAGTATTATGCAATTCCGCATAAAGGTTTAAAGGTAGGGGAAGATGCTTATCTATATGATGAGTTTACTTACTTTTGCAGGCATGAAAGTACCGAGGCTGTTCAATAAATCTTCTTTAAACAATACAAAAAAAGACGGCCTGACATTTAAACAGCGTGTTGCTGCTTTAAAAAACTTACCTGATTTTTTTAAACTGGTATGGCAAACCAGTCCTACGATGACTGTCGCGAACCTAGTGCTGCGCATCGTAAGATCAGTTACCCCACTTGGATTATTACTGGTTGGCAAGCTCATTATCGATCAGGTCATCTTAATCAGTAAATCCCCTCAGCATGATTTAACATTGCTTTGGGAACTGATCGCTATAGAGTTTGCACTGGCAATCGGCTCGGATATACTTAGCCGGGTGATCACACTCATCGATAGCCTGCTTGGCGATCTGTTCTCCAAGCATACATCTATTCAGATCCTTGCCCATGCGGCCACACTGGATCTTGATCAATTTGAAGATTCTGCTTTTTACGATAAGCTGGAACGCGCAAGGCAGCAAACTACCGGCCGTACCATCCTGCTGTCACAGATTATGAGTCAGCTGCAGGACCTGATTACCGTAGGTTCTCTTGGCGCAGGCTTAATCTTATTTAACCCCTGGCTGATCTTATTATTATTTGTAGCGATTATCCCTTCTTTTCTTGGCGAATCCTATTTTAATGATAGAAGTTATGCCTTAACCAGGGGGCAGACACCCGAAAGAAGAGAATTAGATTACCTGAGATATCTGGGTGCAAGTGACGAAACAGCGAAAGAACTAAAGATATTTAACCTTTCGGGTTTTGTGATCGACCGTTTTGCTATGCTGTCTGACCGCTTTTACGAGGCGAACAAAAAACTGTCTGTCCAGCGTTCTGTCTGGGGAACTGTTTTCGCACTCTTAGGCACCGCAGGCTATTACGGGGCTTTTATCATTATTATTTTAGAGGCTGTTGCCGGCAAAGTCACGATTGGAGAACTGACGTTTCTGGCCGGATCATTTCGTCAGCTTCGCTCTTTACTGGAAGGCATTCTTACCAGATTTACAGCGGTTTCTCAGGGAGCGGTTTATCTGCGGGATTTCTTCGAATTCTTTGAGATTGAACCAAGGATTTTCACTGCAATAAAACCTTTGCCCTTCCCCAAACCCATGCGCTCAGGCTTTACTTTTGAAAATGTAGGTTTCCGTTACCTCAATTCAGAACGCTGGGCAAACAGGCATTTAAACTTTACCCTTTTCCCCGGAGAAAAACTCGCTTTAGTAGGAGAAAATGGTGCGGGCAAATCTACATTGGTTAAGCTTTTAGCAAGATTATACGATCCGACGGAAGGCAGGATATTACTGGACGGGAAAGACCTTAAAGAATATGACCTCGCAGATCTAAGAATCAATTTGGGGATTATCTTTCAGGATTTTATCCGGTACCAGATGAGTTTTTCACAGAACATTTCTGTAGGTAATATTAAGGAGCGTGATAACATTTCGCTGATTAAATCTGCTGCGCACCATAGCCTTGCAGACCTGCTGGTAGAAAAATTACCGAATAAATATGAGCAGGTGCTGGGAAAAAGGTTTTCTGAAGGGGTAGAACTTTCGGGAGGGGAATGGCAAAAAGTAGCTTTGGCCAGGGCATATATGAAAGATGCACAGCTGCTTATTCTTGATGAGCCTACTGCGGCGCTTGATGCAAGGGCCGAATATGAAGTATTTCAGCGTTTTGCGGAATTAACAAAAGGAAAATCCGCGGTGCTGATTTCTCATCGCTTTTCTACGGTACGTATGGCGGATAGGATATTGGTTCTGGAGCAGGGAGAATTGGCAGAGATCGGAAGCCATGAGGAGTTACTTGAAAAAAACGGAAGATATGCGGAGCTGTTCAATTTGCAGGCCCAGGGTTACAAATAGATTTGCTTAGGTATATTTAACGGGCGTCCAGTGGATCAGGTTCCCCGTAAATTCTTCGTTAAAATAGAAGAAGAAATCTGAAATTGTAGGGAAACCATCATTTATCGCTAAACGGGACAGGGTTTCATGATCCAGCAATTCATAATCGATGAATACCACCGGCCCGTCATCGTTGATCAGGTTGGAATAATCAATTTGGATACGCTGTACGGACTGGCATTTTAATGTCGGCGCGAACTGGAATTCATCCGGCGTTTTTATATTAACCACCAGCTGTATATCCATACCAGCAACCCATTCGTTATTGATATCTTTTCTGATGGTATGGAGTTTTGGTTCCAGGAATTCACCAAAGGTATCGCCATCCCAGCATTTTCCGAATTTCTCCAGGTAACGCCGCTGGTAGTTTTGATAACTTTCTTCGAGGTCACCGGGCCCCTGTAGCAGTCCTTTCCATATTTTTTCCAGGAAATAGTTAGGCTGCTGATTTACTTCCGTACCAAATGATAGTTTCATATTACCTGTGTGCTGTGTAATGTTGTGGTTTAACAGTTTGCTGCAATATATTTATTTCCTGTTCAGATAACAAGCCCAAATCAGATGCAGATGCTACATCTTCTAATTGTTCTAAAGTCCTGATTCCGATTACCGCGCTGTTGATCGCGTCATTTTGCAGGGCAAACCGAATCGCTGTTTGTGCTGTGCTGCCGGTTTCTCCGGTTACGGAACGGATAGCTGCTGCTGCCTGCTCAACCTGGGCGGGCGACCAGTCCAGGTAAGCTTTTGCAGGTTTATCCACCAGTAACCCCTGTGCTACGCTGCCACGTGTAACCACACCAATATTGTTTTCTTTTAGCAATGTCAGTACTTCTTCTTCCGGTCTCCTGTCCAGTAAGCTGTATTGCATCATGACACTGACGATGCCGGAGCGCTTTACATATTCCCTGATCACATTCGGACGGATCGAAGAGATCCCATACCAGCGGATTTTCCCTTCCTGTTTAAGCTGCTCGAAGGCTTCGATAGTTTCATCAATCGGATCATCTATCATTCCGCCATGGAGTTGGTACAGATCTATATAATCGGTCTGCAGCCGCTTAAGGCTTGCCTCTACCGCACTGATTATATAAGCTTTGCTCGCATTCCAATCCCAGCCACTACCATCGGGCCGCCATTGGTTACCCACTTTTGTCGCGATAATAGCCTTAGGGCGGTCCGCTTTTAGCAATTTCCCTAACAGGATTTCATTTTCGCCCTTATCATACAGATCCGCAGTATCAAAATAATTGATCCCCAGCTCCAATGCCCTTTTAACGATTTTTTCATTCGCTGCGGCATCTCCTTTTAAAGACATGCAACCGAAGCCAATTTCACTGACTTCAAGATCCGACTTTCCTAATTTTGAGTATAACATACACTAACATTAACGCTTTTTATCGCTGATCAATATGATCATATATATTGTTTTCCGCACAGAAATATATGCAGAATGACATTCAAAGGAGACTGATGAAAAAAATTTAGTGTATTTTGTTGTTTAAACTGTTAATCAATTGCACACCCTAATTTATTGAATGGATACTTTTACTACTATTGCTATACTCGTTACCATCAGCGCACTCATCTCTTACATCAACCAACGTTTTGTTAAACTCCCGGGTACAATCGGGATCATGGTTATTGCTATCTCTCTTTCTATACTGATCCTTATTTCCGGAAAAACACTCCCGGTGATGTACGGATTCATTTCACAACTTGCTTCTAATATAGATTTCACAAAAACACTGCTGGACGTGATGCTTGCATTTTTATTATTTGCCAGCGCCCTCCATTTTGATTTTGATAAACTCAAGGAACAAAAACTTCCGGTATTGGTATTAAGTACTGTCGGCGTTATCGGCTGTACCACCATATTTGGATTCCTGTTTTACTGGGCCGCTACATTTGTAGGCATTGATATTCCACTAATGTACTGTTTCCTGTTTGGCGCACTGATCTCCCCTACTGATCCGGTTGCGGTTTTATCAGTACTCAAAAAATCAAAAATACCACCCTCACTGGAAACTGTTATTGGCGGAGAGTCTTTATTTAATGATGGTGTAGGTATCCTTTTATTTGTTACCCTGCGGGAGATTACCGAAGACAATGGCATAGAATTTTCCTGGTCGCATTCGGGGCAATTATTTGTTCAGGAAGTATTCGGGGGTATTTTACTGGGTGTAGCTTCAGGCTTTCTGTGTACCAGACTGGTCAAGAAAATAGAGGATCTGCAAACCATTATTATGATCACACTGGCTATGGTGATGGGAATTTCTGTTCTGGGCGGCTTACTGCATGTTTCGATTCCATTGGCGGCCGTAGCGGCCGGTTTGATGCTGAGCAATATGAAACTGGGCGACCATAGCAGTTCTAATAATCTGAAGGATCTGCTCGACAAAATATGGGGTTTAATCGACGATCTGCTGAATACGATTCTTTTCGTGATGATCGGGCTGCAGATTGTGGTGATCCCCTTTTTCAGCAATTACTGGGTAATCAGCTTTATGTCGATCGCCTTCGTGCTGATTGCGAGAGCTATCAGTGTTACGATACCGACTATATTAATGAGACGTTCGCTGAAAATAGATTTCAAAAAACAGGGCATCCTGATCTGGGCGGGTTTAAGGGGAGGAATCTCTGTGGCCCTGGCTCTATCATTGCCAGAATCGCCTTATAAAGCTCTAATCGTTTCTGCAAGTTACCTGATTGTTATCTTTTCAATAATTGTACAGGGACTAACCCTTAATAAGGTAGTGAATAAGCTGGTGGACTAATCTCTTCCGGCTGTTTGTCCCTTTTAAATGAACTTATACCCACTTATTAACGTTATCTTAGTATTTAAGGCAATTTTTATTATTTATGCACACGAATTTTTTCGATCATATTACCCAACAATTCGATCTCCCGTTTACCAATCCGGTCCTTATTTTCTCCTTGCTGCTTTTCATTATCCTGATTGCCCCCATTCTATTGGGCAAGATAAAAATACCCGGTATTGTAGGTTTTATTATCGCAGGTATCGCCATCGGCCCTAATGGGTTTAACATCCTTAAAAAGAATTCTGCGATAGAACTGTTTTCGACAATTGGTTTGTTATATATCATGTTTATTGCTGGTATAGAGCTCGACCTTGCGGAGTTTAAAAAGAAAAAACATAAGAGTTTTGTATTCGGGTTTTTAACGTTTGCAGTACCCATACTGATAGGATTCCCGGTTTGCTATTACCTGCTCGATTACTCTTTGCTGACTTCCATTTTAACGGCGAGCATGTTTGCTACACATACATTGGTGGCCTATCCTATTGTTAACAAATTCGGTATCGCTAAAAATGAAGCGGTAGCGGTAACGGTTGGCGGAACTATCCTTACCGACACCGCGGTATTGATTATTCTTGCGGTAATTATGGGATCTGTACAGGGCAAGCTCGACAGTTCTTTTTGGATACAACTGGCCATATCGCTGTCCATATTCACGGCCACTATCTTTTACGTAATCCCCAAAATAGCCAAATGGTTTTTCACGAAACTGGAAAGTGAGAAAACTTCACATTATATATTTGTGTTATCGGTGGTTTTCTTTTCTGCTTTTTTAGCCCAGCTGGCAGGTATAGAACCGATAATCGGTGCTTTCGTAGCAGGTTTGGCACTGAACAGGCTGATTCCGCATTCTTCGATTTTGATGAACAGGATTGAGTTTGTGGGTAATGCCTTGTTTATTCCGTTTTTCCTGATTGGCGTAGGTATGCTGGTGGATCTTCGCGTATTATTTAACGGTCCTGATGCGCTGATTATCGCCGGATCGCTCACACTGGTTGCGATAGTCGGAAAATATTTGTCGGCCACTTTTACACAATGGATTTTTAAGTATACCAACAACCAGCGGCTGCTGATTTTCGGATTGAGCAGCGCACATGCCGCAGCTACACTGGCGATTATCCTGGTTGGTTATAAGGCTAAAATCATCGACGACAATATCCTTAACGGTACAATTATCCTGATTTTGGTTACTTGTGTTGTCGCCTCTTTCGCTACCGAAAAAGCCAGCAGGCGCATTGTTGCGGCAGAAGAGATTAGCGGTCCCCCGAAAGTTAATGTCGAAAACATCCTGATACCGATTGCAGATTTCAACAATATGGAATCGATGCTCGATCTTGCTGTTTTGTTTACTGATAAGGGTTCACAACAGCCGATCAACCTGCTGTCTGTAGTGCCCGACAGTAATAATGCACAGGAGAACCTGATTGTTGCACGTAAAAAGTTAAATGATTCGGTTAAGTATGCTTCGGGAAATGGTACTCAGGTCGAGATTATCGTTACGCTGGATCATAATATTTCCAGCGGAGTGCTGCGTATTGCGAAGGAAAAATCTGCAAATATTATTATTACCGGATGGCCGAGAAAGGCAACTGTATTTGACAAGTTTTTGGGTGATAAATCTGCCGCGCTGATTGAAAATTCCAATGCGAATTTGTTTATTCTGCATTTGAATAAACCGATTACGGTACTGAAAAGTATTCAGCTGGTTTGTCCGCCAGCAGAGCTGATGGAGAAAAACATGACGGTGTGGCTGGCCAAGGTTTGCAAGCTGAGTACTGAGCTGAGCCTCACTGTTAATTGTTACTGCGATGAGGAAACCAAGGCAGATATAGCGCATTTCCTGAAAGCGACTAAATGCAGTGTTACCTTCAGGTATGACCATACAGAGATATGGAAAGACTGGAAGGTGCTGAAAGACAAAATGACACCTGATGATTTCATGATCGTAGTGCTGGACAGGAAGGTAGAATCAACTTCGTTACTTTCACTTACACATACACAGCGTAAGCTGGAACAGCTTTTTGAAACTGAAACTAAACTGGTCATCTATCCTCAAATCTAGTGTTGGCCCTTTATCCCTAAACAGATTTTCAACTACCAGCCCATTCTCTTTCTAAGGGATAATATCTGCTCTGCGTGGTGTTTACCGTGCCAGTGATAGGTATTGGCTACTTGCCATAATGGAATGTACTCGCCGCTTCCCGGATGGAAATACTCCCTGTTCCACTGCTCGTCGTTCAGTGCTGACATGAGTGACGTCCAGCGGCGGTGTAAGGCGTGGATCAGGGTTATGGAGACGTTTAAAGGGACGTCAAATACATCGGGCAATTCTGCCCAGAGTTGTTCTTCGTATGGTTTTATTGTCGGGCGGTCTTCTGTTAGCGCAAGTTTGAACCTTACATAGGCATTCATGTGGCTGTCTGCGATATGGTGGATTACCTGGATGGTATTCCATCCGCCGCTGCGATAAGGAACATTTAATTGGGCTTCGTCAAGGTTTTCTATGCAGTAATCCAGCAGTAGAGGAATGGATCTGATGGAGGCGATCCAGGCGGTTAGTGATTTTTCATCATAGGATGCTGCAAGTTTAAGTCTGCCTATCGGGTACCTGTGTAGTTCTATGTTTTCTTCCATATGTTTGTAGATGCTGGTTATAAATATAGCAAATTTCTTAATGGGGGATTTAGTAGTGAGAGGTTGTTCTTGAAAAAAAACAGACATCAACTCTCTTCCTCAACATTTTGCTGAAGGGCAAAATCTTGCATGTCAGTCGAGTCGATGTCTGTTTTTTTTTAAATCAGGTAATCCTTCCGGGGCAAATGTAAAAATCCATACCGGATGTAAAATCTTAATTGTTGAGTTGTTATTTTATAATTGGCATAGAGACCTCAAAAGGAGGTTAGCAGATGTTTTCGAAAGAACAGGTTGTTGAGTTGTTATTTTATAATTGGCATAGAGACCTCAAAAGGAGGTTAGCAGATGTTTTCGAAAGAACAGGTTGTTGAGCTGTTATTTTATAATTGGCATAGAGACCTCAAAAGGAGGTTAGCAGATGTTTTCGAAAGAACAGGTTGTTGATTTTTTATGGGAACCTATTCCTTGTATACCTTTTCATCTTATAGCTTTTTCCTGGTAATATTCTCAGAGTTAACCTCATCAGGTTAACTGGTATTTTAAAAAAGAATAGGCTACTCATTTTTTATGGCAGCCTATTCTTTTTTATACGGTGTATTTCAGGATCAATTAAATCAATTTGTCCGGAGTGATCGGTAATGTTCTTACACGTTTACCGGTTGCGTTGAAAACTGCATTGGCAACAGCAGGGGCTACACCGATGATTACAATTTCACCTAATCCTTTGGACCCCATGGGGTTCAGGTAAGGATCTTTTTCATTGACGAACATCATATCCATTTGGGGGATATCGGCATTTACAGGAACATGGTAATCGCCGAAGCTGGCTGTAACGGTACGACCGGTGCGGTCATCCAATACCACATCTTCCATCAGGGCCATGCCGATTCCGCCGACGATACCACCCATTGACTGGCTTCTGGCAGTTTTAGGACTTACCACAGTTCCGCAGTCGATTACGGATACAGCGTTTTTGATCTTTACTACGCCGGTCAGTTCATGCACATGGGCTTCGATAAAGTGCACGGCAAATGAATAGTAAGAGTACTTACTTTTTTCTTCTCCCGGAGCGGCACTTCCCATCACTACCAGTTCGGACAGTTTGTCTGCTGTGAATAGGGAGGCTATCTCTACTTTCGAGGACTGGTCATCGGTGTTCACCAACTGAGAGCCAACGATTTTTATATGTGCAGGGATCGCATTTTTCCATTCCGGTTTTTGTGCAGCTGCACGTTTTGCCAGTTCCACTTTCAGGTTATCACACACAGCAATAATAGCCGATCCTACAGTAGCTACTGTATTAGAGCCGCCCTGCATGGGTGCTTTCGGGAAGGTGGAGTTACCTAATTGAAAGCTGATTCTTTTAGCGTCGAGACCCAGATTTTCAGCCGCGATGATGGTCATTGTGGTTGCTGTTCCAGGTCCGATATCGGCAATTGCGGATTGTAAAAGCAATGTACCGTCAGGTTTAAAAGTAGCTTTTGCAGATGCCCCGCCACGGAACGCGCCGAAGGTACCTGTAGCTACTCCATAGCCGATTTTCCATTCCCCTTCCTGATTGGCATCAGGTTTTGCATTACGTTTGTTCCATCCTATTTTATCCGCACCAAGCTTGTAACATTCCTTCAGGTAATTACTTGACCATGGCAGGTCCATATCAATATCTTTTTCTGCGTAGTTGGTAAGACGCAGTTGTATAGGGTCCATTCCGATTTTACACGAAAGTTCGTCCAGCGCGCATTCCAAAGCAAAAGAGCCTGTAGCTTCTCCCGGTCCGCGCATCGGTGCCGGTGTACTTACGTTTAAGGGTACGATTCTGTATTTTGTATCAATATTTGGTACGTCATACATCATCCTGGTCATGATCAGCACATTTTCAGTGAACTCCTCATACATCGAAGTTTTTCCGTAAGATTCATGAGAGATCCCCAGCAGCTTTCCATCTTTATTGGCACCTAAAGCTACTTTTTGCAAAGTATGCGGACGATAACCAACCATATAAGACATCTGGTTACGGTGCAAAACGATTTTTACCGGTTTCTGTACTTTTTTAGCGGCAAGAACAGCGATAACTTCATGCGGCCATACCCTCAGAGCGGAACCAAAAGCCCCTCCTACATAAGTAGAGAGTACTTTTACATTTTCTACTTTTAACTGAAAAGCTTTTGCCATAAAGGCGGCTGTTTGTTGGGAGCCCTGGGTTTTATCGACAAGAGTCAGTTTATCATCGGCTTCCCAATGCGCAATAACAGAGTGCAGCTCCATAGGGTGATGCGCTTCCGAAGGCAGTGTATATTCTTCCTCTACCTGGAAGGCAGCATCTTTATAGGCACCAGCTTTACCACGGATAAAATCTGAGGTCATTGCTTTTGGTTTACCAACCGCAGCTTTCGGCACTGCCGCTCTGCCCAGATTAGCTTCCAGATTACTTAAAGGTGTTTCTTTGGCATAAGTAACTTTAACCAGCGAAGCACCATACTGTGCACGTTCCAGTGTATCAGCGATAACAACAGCGATAGGCTGACCGTTAAAATAAACGTTCGCATCATTAAAAACACGCAGTTGCTTCTGGATTACATCCTGGTTCTGCAATTTATATTCCGGTACGCCAGGAGTATTTAAGTGAGAAACCACTGCAATTACACCGGGTGCCCATTCTGCTTTTGTGGTATCAAGTTTGGTAATTACCCCCTGCCCGATAGTACTTTCTACAAGCACACCATAGGTAAGATCAGGTAATTGTACCTCAGCACTATATTTTGCTGCCCCAGTTACCTTAACCCGCCCGTCTACACGTGACATCGCCAGTTCCATATCGGCGTTTTCTAAATATTTCTTTGCCATAATCTACGCCTTAATGCCTGATGCTGTTTTTAATGCCTGGACCATTGTATTAGGAGCTAGTTTCAGCTTAAAAGCATTATGCTCATATGCTTTAGCACCTTTCATCGCCAGCTCTGCCGCTAGTTTAAAATTGGCTACCGAAGCCTGTTTGCCCTTCAGCATTTCTTCAGCTGCAGTGAGCCGCCACGGTTTGTGTGCCACACCACCCATCGCCAGGCGGATATCTTTAATCGTTGTACCATCCAACTCAATTGCAACCGCAACCGAAATCAGTGCGAAAGCATAAGAAGTACGGTCGCGTACTTTCAGATACGTGGTATTTTTCGCAAAATTGTTATCAGGAATAACTATCCCTGTAATGATCTCTTTTTTATCGAGCGTAGTATCCAGTTCGGGATGTGTGCCCGGCAAACGATGGAAATCACCCATAGGGATTTTTCTGTTCCCTTTTGGTCCGGATACCATAATCACCGCATCCAGCGCCACTAAAGCAACGTTCATATCACTGGGATTAACCGCAATACAAGAGTTACTGGCACCAAATACTGCGTGCATCCTGTTAAATCCTTCCAGTGCAGCACAACCAGATCCTGGCTGTCTCTTATTACAAGCGGCAGAAATATCATAGAAATAACCGCAGCGTGTACGCTGCAATAAATTCCCGCCCATCGTTGCCCTGTTTCGCAATTGCGGTGAGGCACCCATTAACATCGCCTGCGAAAGCAACGGCTGATATTTAAGTACCTCTGCATTTGCTGCTGCAACACTATTACTTACAGTAGCACCGATATGCAGCGCACCGTTTTCCTTTTTTATTTCGTTATATCCGAGTTTATTGATATCTACCAGTTTATCTGGTGCCATTACCCCGTATTTCATCAGGTCGATCAGGTTTGTTCCTCCGGCCACTAGTTTTGCCGTCGGGTTTTTAGACAATTCTGTCAGTGCCGCAGCCTGGCTGCTTACCCTGGTGTATTGAAAATTGTTCATACCTTCCCTCCCGCTTTAACTTCTTTAATCGCATTTACAATATTCGCATAAGCACCGCACCTGCAGATATTGCCGCTCATAAACTCTCGGATCTCTAATTCTGAACCCGCATGGCCCTCATGGATGCAGGCAACCGCCGACATGATTTGTCCGGGTGTACAGTAGCCACATTGAAAACCGTCATGTTTAATAAACGCTTCCTGCATAGGATGCAGTTCATCACCATTCGATAAACCTTCGATAGTAGTTACTTTAGCACCATCGTTCATGATCGCCAGCGACAAACAAGAGTTTACCCTGATACCATCTACATGGACTGTACAAGCGCCGCACTGGCCCTGATCGCAACCTTTCTTGGTGCCTGTTAAATGTAAACGCTCTCTGAGCAAGTCGAGCAAAGTAGTTCGGGGTTCTACTTTAAGGTTGTGGTGCTGACCATTAATTTCGATGCTAAGGGGCATTTGCTCCATTGCGTCAGCGAACCTTTCGTCCAGTTTCAGATCTGATGCTTTAACAGCAGCAGCGGGAGTAAGTGCTATGGCAGTGATCACAGAAGATTTTTTGATAAAATCCCGGCGTGAATCGCCTGCGGATTTTTCTTCTTCTTTTTCCCGGGATTTATTTTCAATCATAAATTCTAAGTTGATGTTATATTTTCTACAACAAAAACCGGGCATTTGTTTCCGTTTTCACACTCCTGTAACCTATTAAATACAGTATAGAATGAGTCCAGTTAACAGTTAAGGTAAGATTATTGGAGATTAGCCCCTAACTGATATGGTATTCCTCCAGTTTGCGGTATAGGGTAGTCAGCCCGATGCCGAGTAACCTCGAAGTTTCGGTTTTATTGTTCCTGGTATATTTCAGCACTTTCATAATGTGCATTTTTTCTACCGTTTCCATTTTCATGTTATCGCCTTCTACACTTCCCTGATGAAATTCGTAAGGCAGCAGTGATGGATTTAATACATTTCCATCATTTAAAATCACCACTCTTTCGATCACATTTTTAAGTTCGCGGATGTTTCCCTTCCAGTTATGGTTCATTAAAAGCGCAGCGAAATCATCGCCCAGTACAAAATCAGGCTTGTTCACCTTGGCAGCAAACTGTTTCAGGTAATACCTGGCGATCAGCAGGATGTCAGACTTTCTTTCATTTAATGACGGCAATTCGATAGAGAAAACTGACAGGCGATAGAATAAATCGAGCCTGAACCTTCCCTCATCAGCTTCAACCTTCAGGTCACGGTTAGTCGCAGCGATAATCCGCACATTCACTTTAGTAGTTTGTGTATCCCCTATTTTGATAAAAGTCTGGTTTTCCAGGACACGTAATAGTTTTGCCTGCAGATCAAGGTTCATCTCCCCTATCTCATCCAGGAAAAGCGTCCCTTCATTCGCCTCCTGCAACAGCCCTTTTTTATCTTTCTGCGCGCCAGTAAATGCACCTTGTTTGTATCCGAAAAGCTCACTTTCCAATAAATCAGGATTAAAGCCGCTGCAGTTTAGCGCAACAAAAGGCTTTGATTTTCTCGGGCTTTCGTAATGGATAGCCTGCGCAAATACCTCTTTACCTGTACCGGTTTCTCCCAGCAATAATACTGTAGTATCCGTCGGGGATACTTTGCGCGCAAGATCAACGGATTCGAGGATAGCTTTCGACTGGCCAAGGATGCCATCAAAATCATACTGTTTCATGATTTTAGACTCCAGTTCAAAAACGCGGTACTGGAGTTTTGCCTTATCCATCGCTTTATAAACCAGCGGGATAATCTTATCATTATCATCACCCTTTGTGATATAATCAAAAGCACCGTTTTGAATTGCTTTTACCCCATCCTGGATAGTGCCGAATGCCGTAAGGCTGATCACCTCTGCATAAGGCTTAACCTGTTTGATTTGTTTAACCAGCTCAATCCCGTTGATATCCGGCAATTTAACATCACTGATCACCACATGGATATCCTGTGCTGTAAGTACTTTTAACCCTTCTTTTCCGGTATTGGCCTGAAAGACAGTGAATCCTTCCAGTTCAATAATTCTCGCCAGTAGACTGCAAATCTTTTTTTCGTCGTCGATGATCAGGACACTTTGCTGCATAGTTAAAAGTTTGGCCAAAATTAGTGATTATATCGATGTAAATATCATATCAGGTAAAGATTAAATGGTTACAGCCCCTTATAAAATGCTAACGCGGTCATATTGATTTAAATTCTTATTTTTGGACAAATCAACCTTCATCATTTTGGCCAAAATCAAGAAGAATTCTCACAAGATCCTTTACAGGAAGTACTCGTCTAACATAAAATATGTGATGATGGCACTTACTGTATTTATCATTACGTTTTTTCTACCTAAACAACCCCGGTTCCGGTACGAATTTCAAAAAGGTAAAATATGGTTAAACAAAGATCTGGTTTCGCCCTTCAGCTTTGCGATCCTGAAAACCAATCCGCAGGTTACCACAGATAAACAGGATGCACTGGAAAATGTATTGCCCATATACCGTTATGATGCTGAATTGTACCATGGTATAGAAGAGGCTTATTCGAACGAATTTGATGTCAAATGGAGGGGAAATACTTTTCCTGAGCCAGAGAAGCAGCTCACCAAAACCGTATCACTAAAAATTTTAAAAGCTATATATGATAAAGGGATCATATCAGTAGATCCCAAACAGCAAAAAGGCAAAAAGTATATTGATGTATCATTGCTGAACAACAATATCTCTAAAACGATCAGCACACAGGATGTTTTCACGGTGCAATCTGCACTGGACTATTTTAATAATACTTTCACCTCTACCAATTTAAAAGTAAAAGAAGTAGTCATCAACCTGGTCGAAGACCATTTGCAGCCCAATATTACTTTTGATGAAAAGCTGACCGCGATTGTTCAGAATAATACCATCAATAGTCTTTCTACCACTCGTGGAATGGTACAGAAAGGCGAACTGATCGTAGCCAAAAACAACATGATCGATGATGATGTGTATCAAAAGCTACAGTCTTTTAAAGAGACCTACGAGGCGCAGACTAAAACTATCGGTGATAGTAAACTGGTTTACCTTGGTCAGATTTTATTGGTAGGTTTTATTCTGAGTTTACTGATGATCTTTCTGCACCTGTTCAGGAAAGATATCTTCGCTGATAACAGGCAGCTGTCATTATTGTTATTAGTGATCACCACGATGCTGCTCACTTTAACCTGGTCGATTAAACTTAATATGCCCAGTTTATACTATATCCCCTTTTGTATAGTTCCGATCATCATCAGGATATTATTTGATACCCGCCTCGCACTATACCTCCATTTGCTGGTTATCCTTGTAGCGGGCTTCTTTGTGCCCAATAGTTTTGAGTTCGTATTTTATGAAACTACCGCTGGTATGGTTGCCATCTACAGTATCCGTAACCTGGTTAAAAGAGAACAGCTGTTACTTTCGGCGCTCTTTATCTTAAGCGCGTACTTTATTTGCTTCCTGGGCATTGGTTTACTGCGCGAAGGCTCATTTGATGAGATCGAATGGATCAACTTTGTGCCTTTCGTTATCAGTGTGTTATTGTCGCTGTTAGCCTATCCGCTGATCTATGCATTTGAAAGGGTGTTTGGTATTACTTCTGATGTGGCCTTGATTGAGCTGACCAATACCAATAACAAATTACTGAGAGAGCTTGCTTTTAAAGCGCCGGGAACCTTCCAGCATTCGCTGCAGGTAGCTAACCTCGCCGAAGCGGCAATCTTTAAAATCGGCGGGAATTCTTTACTGGTAAGAGCAGGTGCGCTGTACCATGATATCGGTAAAATCGAAAATCCGCAATACTTTATAGAGAACCAGAATACCTCATTGAGTCCGCATGATAAACTGCCGTACGAACAAAGTGCCCAGATTATCATCAAACACGTCCATAAAGGCATTGAAATTACCCGGAGGCACCAATTACCCGAAAGTGTGATCGACTTCATCAGAACGCACCATGGTAATACCCGAGTAGATTTCTTTTATCAGTCATTTTTAAAGAACTCTCCGGAGAAATTTGTGGATGAAAACATCTTCCGTTACCCCGGCCCTATTCCATTTTCTAAGGAAACTGGCGTTTTAATGCTGGCAGATTCGGTAGAAGCAGCGTCAAGAAGTATCAAAAATCCGGATGCTCAAAACATAAATGACCTGGTAGAACGCATCATAAACTACAAATTGGAACAAAATCAGTTAGATAATTGCGATTTAACGTTAAAAGATCTCGAAACTATAAAGCTGATATTCAAGACAATGCTTATGAGTATCTATCATGTGCGAATAGATTATCTACAAAATGTGTAAATAATTTTTGCAAATATGTTTGATTTACTATATTTGCAACCCCGGAAAACGGGTAACTAATTTAAACGGAGGGATGCCTGAGTGGCCGAAAGGAACAGTTTGCTAAACTGTCGTACTGGCAACGGTACCGAGGGTTCGAATCCCTCTTCCTCCGCTGAAATACATTAAAAAGCTTTAAATTTCGATTTAAAGCTTTTTTTGTTTAAAACTAAGTCTAGGAACAATGTTGACAAGAGAGGACTTACATATCATCCCTACTGATCTTTTAGATCAATATAAAGATGTGGTTTCAGAAGAAGCTCTTTTTACTGCATTCAATCAATTGGAAGATGCCGAACTTTCAACAACTGAATTTAGCTTTTATACTTCAGTAGCTTCTGTTTATTCCAGCAAAATTGAAGGTGAGCATATAGAGTTAGATTCCTACATTAAACATAAGCGCTTCAATATTGAATTTCAGCCTGACTATACCCGTAAGATAGATGATCTCTATCTGGCTTATCAATTTGCTTCAGATAACAAGCCTAATAAAAATACGTTTGAAGAGATGCATACGCTATTAGCGAAACACATCGTATCTACAAGCTGGTTGGGTAGATACAGGAACCAAAACATGTTTGTTACGACTAAGGACGGACGTATTGAATATGTAGCAGCTACACCGTTTGAAGTACCTTCAGAAATGGACAAACTGTATGCTGACCTTGAAATTTTATTGAATACAGACTTTACTATTTCTGAAACCTTCTTCTTTGCCAGCATGCTCCACCTTGTCTTTGTAAAAATACATCCATGGAACGATGGAAACGGACGTAGCGCACGGTTATTTGAAAAATGGTTCCTTGCACAGAAGCTGGGAAATAAAGCATGGTTTGTTCAGTCGGAGAAATACTACTACACACAACATGAGACATATTACAATAATATCAGAGCTTTAGGTCTGGAATATCCTGATCTGGATTATTCAAAAGCTTTACCATTTTTATTGATGCTGCCAAAATCTGTGCAGGGAGGAATTTAGCCTGACATCCAATTGTATATAATTGTCCTTCCACAGCTAGGTCAAATAGCTACTATGCAACCAATTCATATTATGCGAGTAAAAAATAAGGGGATTACCATACAATGACGGTTTTAATCCAACATACAATGAAAATAAACAAAGTGACTACGATCTGCTGTATCGGTACTGTAGTATTAGCTATCTTTTCTATGGGATGCAAAACCATCGTCAACCCATTAATAAAAAACTATACTGACCCTTATCACGAAAAATTGGAAAAGGCAGGATTTACAGAAAAATCTTTAAAAATCAGGGAAACGAATCTCCATTACGCCGAAGGGCCAGACAACGGCCCGGCACTACTGTTGCTGCATGCCCAAATAATGGATTGGCTTGACTATAGCAGGGTGTTGCCAGAGCTGTCCAAATCGTATCATATTTTCGTTGTAGATTACAATGGACATGGTAAGACTACAGCCCCGGCAAGCCCGATGAATGCCAATACCATTGGAAATATTCTGGCTACCTTTATGAAGGACAAGATTAAAGAACCCGCTTTTGTTTCGGGCAATTCTTCAGGAGAGCTACTGACCGTGTGGCTGGCTGCAAATAAACCTCAACTGGTAAGGGCGATCTTATTAGAAGATCCGCCTTACGAGGAGTGACTTTTTTATCTGAAGAACTTGTAACTACATTCGAAACGATATTGCTGGTGCTTACCGAAGTAAACCTGGCGCCAAGGGTAAGCCTTATCCTGTTCTCAAAAAACCAAGTTGATCAATTGTATACAATGAGTAATAATTGATTTTCTGATTTGTATTCCCATTGTGAATGCCCCCTGGCGTTTGATAGTCAGGAGTCTGTGCTCCATATATCGGATCATTAATGTCAAGCGGATAATAGGTAGGCTGTGTCAGGCCTGAAGCATCCTTATAAGTATCATAGGTGACGTAACTATCTGCAATAAATTTTTTTGATTTAAGTCTGCCCCAGCCAATATTTGGTGATTAACCATCCCAGTTTTGATCTTACCATTCACAAAAGCCTGTTGTGAAAATACAGCTGCGCGGTCAAGATCATATTTCGGGTTCCTCAGTAATACATTAGGATTTAAACTATTCACCCCCGTCACCCACATATAAATACCCTCTTTCTGGTTACGCATAAATGCTCCCCTAGCAGTGATGCTCCAGTTTGTAGTGAAACTATGTGTAAAAGTAATACTTCCAGTATGGTCTGATACCTCATAAGGATCCAAATCTGGTTCACTGATCGTAAAGTCATTCGGAAGTGTTCCAAATCCCTTTGGGGTCATTAAAAAACAAAACCCCTCTCTAAGTACTTTAGAGAGGGGTTGTACCCCCGGACGTACTGAAGTCGAACCAGTTTATGGAAGAATTAAGTGTAATTACTTATATACCAACGAGATAATTTATGTTCTTTATTATTGCATGCGAGAACAACTATCTTTCCTACTCAGTAAAAATGAATATTAAAAGTGAAAAAAATTATCGATAAAATAATGTCTTTGGTTAAATTCTATTGTCGCTGAGGTTCGATGATTCGTCAAGGACGTGAGCTTATTCTGCTCGTAATTTAAGGTTTCATCATTGTCACTTCCCAATACATAAGATTGGCATGCAAATCTTCGTTTCTGCCATAGTTTAGTTGATGTAACTTAACCATGTACTATTCGTCAGTTTTTTCTTTGTTTTGAACTGATGAGAAAACACGGCTCATACAATGGTGAAGATCGTCGAGGTCGAAAGGTTTGGCAATAAAGTCAACTGCGCCGATCTGCTTTGCAATCTTTTTTATCTCCTGGTGGGCAGAAAAAAGGATCATAGGTACATCTAAATCAAAACCTTCTGATTTGATTTCTTCGAGAATTTCTTGAGCATCTTTATTACCGATATAGTTGTCTAGTAAAATAACGTCTGGCTTAAACTGCTTTAAGACTGCAGTCAGCTCCCGGCTGTCATTTTTAACTAACACATCGTACTTTGCACTTAGCGTCATTTCAACGATCTCGCCAATGTCATACTCATCTTCAATAATAAGGATCTTTTTCATATTATCAAGTTTTAACATATTTGCTATGTAATGACTTTAAATCGTTTACCAATTCCCGGTAACCTAAAGGCTTGGTCTTGTACTCGCTCGCCCCGGACTGCAGAGCGGTTTGAATATCTTTCGGATTATCCGATGTTGAAAAGACGATAATTGGAACCTGTGCATAAAAAGGATTGTGCCGAATCAGCCTCAAAAGATCAATGCCAGACATTCCAGGTAAATTTAAATCAAGTAAGATCATCCCTGGAACTCCGTTATTTTCTTCATATTTTTTCAATAAAGCCATTCCTTTCTGTCCGTTAGTTACGATAGTTAAGCTAACAGTATTATTTATTTCCGCGATCGCTTGTTCCATGAAAAATGAGAAGTCTTCATCATCCTCCACCTGGAAAATAGTTGGTGCCATCATCATGAGTTACTAAATGCAATAAAGAAAGTAGTGCCTTCTCCCAGTTTGCTCTCAAACCATATTCGTCCCTTGTGTTTTTCCATTATTCTTTTAACGATGGCCAAACCAACACCGCTCCCTTCAATATCTTGTACATTCTCCATACGTTTAAATAATTCAAAAACTTTGTTATAATGACTGATATCTATCCCAATCCCATTATCCGAAATTGAATAGACCACTTCTTTTTTCAAGAGTTCCCCTTTAACACTAACTTTTGAACGCTTGGCTTTACGGGAATATTTAACAGCATTACCTATAAGGTTGCTTAATACCTGTTTGATCATTACCCTATCCCCTGATATAAGAGGGGTATCAACCACGGTGAAATCTATATCAATGTTTTGCGATTCTATGACTTCTGCCCTGACCTCTTCAATTATTATGGCCATATCAATGGGCTGTTTGTCAATCTTAAGTTGCCCTATTCTTGAATAGCTTAGGATATCAGTGATCAGTTCTGCCATTTTATCAGTACACTTTCTGATTCTTCCGAGTATTTTTCTCGCATTATCATCCAGGCTCGAATTATCTAACAAAAGTTCGGAATATCCTCTAATGGATGATAAAGGGGTTCTTAAGTCGTGCGATACCGTATAGCTAAAAGTATCAAGTTCTTCATAAGCCAAGACCAGTTTTGCGTTCAACAACCGGATTTCATTCGCTTTGCGCTTGATCGCATAAATGATATGTTCGCGCATTTTTATTACTGACGTAATTTCGGCGCGAGACCATTTTTCAGAAGTATGCCTTACTGTTTCTGTCCAGCTTTCGAAAGATTTTCTTGGGCTGAGCGTTTCTACACCGTCAGTACTTATTTCAACAGGTTTTTCTGGATTTCCTGCCCATTCAATATTTTCCAGAATCTCAGATTTGAACCAAATGATCATCTCTTTCATTTCTCGTGAAAGTATACAGGCTAATATCCCGCTGGCTACTCCGCTGAATTTTTCTGCGGGTTTGTAAATCTTTGGAAAACAATGAGAGCTATAAACAGCGTCCTGCATATTTTTAAATAGCCATTTGGTGATTTCTATTATTTGCGCTTCTCCTGGAGTACTGCCCAGGCAAGAAACTTTTTTTTCTATCACCAAAGCCACTCCCGATGCCTCGGTGATATCCTGTATTGTTACCGGGCTTTTTGTAAGTGCTTCTATGAGTTGAGCCGATTCATCAATATGGTCAACCAGTTTAGATGCCGAAGCACTCAATAAATCAAACTTATCTGTGTTTTCCTCGAGTTGACGGTACTCTACAGCCGAAGACAAAATTTGACCTATTAATTTTGCAGCGGCTCGAGCATTAAAATTGATGAATCTTGGTGTATAACTATGGCATGCGATCAGTCCCCACAGTTCCCCTTTACAAACTAAAGAAATGCTAAAGCTGGATTCCACCCCCATGTTTTTTAAGTATTGGATGTGCATTGGGGAGACAGCGCGTAGTTCTGCGTGTGTTAGATCAATTGGCTGACCATCAGTTTTGTTGGTAATAATGCGGGATGGTTCGCTGTTTACATTGGCAATGATACGGGTCAGATTAATTTTATAAAGTTCCCTGGCCTGTTTTGGAATATCTGAAGCAGGATAATGTAAGTTTAGGAAAGGTATCAGACCTGCTTCTTTTTCTTCGGCGACAACCTTGCCATGACCTTCATCACCGAACTGATAAACCATAACCCTGTCATAGTTAATTATAGTTTTGATCTCCATAGCTGCATTGTGCAATATAGATTCCAGGGTTATTCCAGACAGGATCTTTGAGATGGAGGAACCAATAACTTTTTGTGATTCAAATGCATCTTTTATGACCATTTCAAATTCGATGATCAGATCTTCGTCGGTAGCAGCCAGTATGATGTTATAAGGCTTCCCTGCAAGCTCTACATAATAGGGATTGAGTGATTCAATGCTTTTGTTACCAAATCCGGTATTAGCTAACTTACTGAAAAGAATTTGCGAACCAGAACTGTTTAGATTTAAAGCATTTCCTAGAGATTCGAGATTTTTGCCAAGCAAACTTTGCGGATCATCTTTGATGAATGGTGAAATGTTTTCACTTACATAGCTAATTAATCCTGTGCTTACATCAACAGCGACCAAAAATCCATGTGACTGGACTTTACCTAAGATATGAATAGGTTCTTTATCACAATTAGTAAGATCGACCTGGGTTTGTTCCATTAAGAGTTTACGTTTATTAAAATGTAAAGCTATACGATGGTTCTAAGTTTCAGGCTTTGTTAAAGGTTAATAAATATACTTTGCAGACAAATTTACTGTGCGTTTCAAACGGATATATAGAACAAACTGCTTATTGAAAGGTCTTTAATTCCTGGAATATGCCGAATAGGCGCTCACACTTACCATTTTTAAATTCAGGATAGCCAACAATTCTAACCAATTTGCGGTTTCCCTTCCCAGTCAATATCTCTGCGTTAATATCAAACGCTCGGCCCTTTTCTATAGCAGCTCTGATAGCTTCTTCAATGCGATGCCTGCTTTTTTCCTCTCTATAATACTCAAATGCCATTTCGGATGGTGCAGTAAAGTCATCAGGTACTTCTAAAATCACCTTCATCACTTTGCTCCAGAAACTTATTCCTGTTTTGAAATTCTTTTTCCAAACACCTATTTTAATTACCTCACTCGCTGAATTCAGAATTTCCAGAATCTTTGCATTTTCATCTTCTCTTAATTTAGTAACAGTAATATCTTCAGTAAAAATAATGATCCCACCTATTTTTCCTTCATGATTAAGCCAGGGCCGGACATCCCATTTAATCCAGATTGCTGAACCGTTTTGCCTTTCAAAAACATAATCTTCACCACTTTGTCCTTTCCCTTTCAATGCAGCTTTATGTATTTTCTTCCATTGAAGACCCAACATGGGAAATAACTCGTAAAAATAGCTCCCGATCACTGGCTGTTCATTCAGGTGATAGTCATCTACATACTTTTGCGACGCAGCTTTGACGATCATTTTATCATCAAGCATAGCTAGGGCAAAGGGAGCCTGAGTGATGAAAGTTTTGTAGCGGTCATCGTTGGATTTAGTCAATTCTTCAATAGCTTTTTTACCAGATTTCTCTTTTAAATGTCTTTGATAACAGATCAGAAAGTTGGTGGAATTAGTGAAATTGAACATGGCCGCAAGTTGTTTTTTATTCGCTTTTTTTTCTTTCAAATAAACATCTGCTAATTCCATTTGTAAAAAACGGTAGTAAGCGAAAATACTTCTGCCATATCTTACCTTGAAGTCGATTTTAAGTTTCGTCTGTCTATTCCTGATTTCACTTGACAAAGTTTAGGTTAACCCTTAAATTTAAACAAGTATGGAAAAGCCAAGAAAAGGATCAAAAGGTGGTCGGTTAACCATCTATGATGACAGC